>Ga0134128_10008795_pt1 | contig 12147 bp, 9 predicted proteins | sample KB31754_FD_96462 | JGI IMG/M metagenome (GOLD analysis project Ga0134128, IMG submission 96462) | Terrestrial soil microbial communities with excess Nitrogen fertilizer from Kellogg Biological Station, Michigan, USA - KB3-175-4 | ecosystem: Environmental > Terrestrial > Soil > Unclassified ...
CGGTACGAAGGAGACGCGAATGGCTGAGCAGGGATTGCCGCTGGAGGGCGTGCTGGTCGTCGAGATGACCCATATGGTGATGGGTCCCAGCTGCGGCATGATCCTCGCGCAATTGGGCGCCGAGGTGATCAAGGTCGAGCCGCCCGTAGGTGACAAGACGCGCTCGCTCGGCGGCATGGGTATCTCCTTCTTCCCGCTGTTCAATCGCGGCAAGCGCAGCATCGTGCTGGATTTTGCTTTAGCTGAAGACCGCGAGACCATGCATCGGCTGCTTGAGACCGCCGACGTGTTTCTGGAAAATTTCCGTGATGGGCAGCTGGAGAAGCAGGAGCTCGGGCCTGCGCAACTGCGACGGAAATATCCGCATCTGATCATCGCCGGTCACAAGGGATTCTTGTCCGGCCCCTACGAGCATCGGCCGGCGCTCGACGAGGTCGTGCAGATGATGTCGGGGCTCGCCACCATGACCGGCACGAAGGACAAGCCGCAGCGCGTCGGCTCGTCCGCCAACGACATCATGGGCGGCATGTTTGGTGTGATCTCGATCCTCGCCGCGCTCTACCAGAAGCGCGCCGGAAAAAGCGAAGGCGCCGACATCCGCATCGGCCTGTTCGAGAACTGCCTGTTCCTGGTCGCCCAGCACATGGTCGAATATGAGATGACGGGCAATAAGCCGCGCTCGATGCCCGAGCGGGAGCACGCCTGGCCGATCTACGACATCTTTGACACGGCCGACGGCAATCGCATTTTCATTGGCGTCGTGACCGAAGGCCACTGGCAGAGCTTCTGCAAGGAATTCGGCATGCAGGAGTTTTTGGACGATCCGAGCCTGCGCTCGACCACGGACCGGATCATGGCGCGCTCGCGCATCATCCCGCGCACCGCCGAAATCATCAAAGGCTGGAACGTCAAAGAGCTTTCGGACAAGCTCGATCGGCTGAACATCTGCTTCTCGCCGATCAACCGGCCCGAGGATCTCTTCAGCGATCCGCATGTGTTGCGAACGGGCGGCCTCGTCAACAATTTGAACGCCGACGGTGCTCCGTTCCGCGTGCCGGCGCTGCCGATCGAATGGAACGGCGCTCATATTGGCGAAGGGCTGAAGGTGGCGCCGCTCGGCGCCGATACCGCCGCAGTCCGCGCCGAGCTCAAAAAAGAAACCACCAAAGCCGAGAGGAAGCGCGCATGACCGACGTTCAGAAAATCTATCCTCGGGATCGCGTGGTGCTGCGCGAAGTGGGCCTCCGCGACGGTCTTCAATTGGTAAAGACCTTTCCCTCCACCGACGCCAAGCGGCGCTGGGTCCGCGACGAATACGCCGCAGGCGTGCGCTGCTTCGAGGTCGGCTCGTTCCTGCCGGTCAAGACGTTCCCGCAATTCGTCGATGTGCGCGAGGTCGTTTCGACCATCGGCGCGCTTCCGGGTGCCCATGGCATTTCGCTGGTACTGAACGAGCGCGGCGCGAACGAGGCACTGGCCTCCGGCGTCGCCGAAATCGGGACCGTCGTTTCCGCGACGGAAGAGCACAGCCAGGCCAATGCCAACCGCTCACGCGAATCCGCCATCGCCAATGTGAAACGGCTCTGCGACCTGCGCGATGCCAGCGCCCACAAGCCGATCGTCAATGTCGGGATTTCGATGGCGCTGGGATGTTCCATCACCGGCGCCGTGGACCCGAAGGAGGTCATCCGGCTGGTCGAAAAGTGCCTTGAGGCGGGCGTCGATGCGGTAGCTATTGCCGATACCGTCGGCTATGCCGGCCCGAAGGCGGTCGGCGAATTGACCAGGGCCGCGGTGAAAGTTGCGGGTGACAAGCCGATCATTGTCCATCTGCATGACACCCGGGGCATGGGCATCGCCAACGCGTCCGCCGCACTCGACGAAGGCGCGCGTGTTCTCGATGGCTCGCTCGGCGGTCTCGGCGGCTGCCCTTTCGCGCCGGGTGCCACCGGTAACGTCGTGTTCGAGGATCTGGTGTTTCTCTGCGAGAGCAAGGGATTTGCGACCGGCATCGATATCGATCGCCTGGTCGCCGTGCGCTCGATCCTGCGCGAGGCGATGCCGAACGAGCCGCTCTATGGCGGGATGGCGCGCGCCGGCCTGCCCTGCGGAACGGCGGCCAAAGCTGCCTAAAGTCAAGGCGGCCTGATTATAGCCGCGTTGCCCGTAGCCGCAGCGCATTGCCGACGACGCTGACCGACGATAGCGCCATTGCTGCCGCCGAGATGATCGGTGACAGCAGGATGCCGAAGGCGGGATAGAGTACGCCCGCCGCGATCGGAATGCCGGCCGCATTATAGATGAAGGCGAAGAACAGGTTCTGGCGGATATTGGTCATCGTCGCCTGCGAGAGTTTTCGCGCGCGCACGATGCCGGTGAGATCGCCCTTGAGCAGCGTCACGCCGGCGCTTTCCATCGCGACATCAGTGCCGGTACCCATGGCAATGCCGACATCGGCGGCGGCGAGCGCCGGCGCGTCGTTGACGCCATCGCCAGCCATCGCGACGACGCGGCCGGCGTTGCGCAGCTTGGTCACGACCGCGCTCTTCTGATCCGGCAGCACCTCGGCTTCGACCTCGGAAATGCCGAGCCTTTGCGCGACGGCCTTGGCCGTGGTGCGGTTGTCGCCAGTCAGCATGATGACCTTGATGCCTTCGGCCGCAAGCGCCTTCAGCGCCTCCGGTGTTGAAGTCTTGACGGGGTCGGCGATCGCAAACAGCGCGGCAAGGCGGCCGTCGACGGCGATATGGATCACGGTCGCGCCGTCGCTACGCAACTGTTCGGCTTCGCTATCGAGCGGTGCGGTATCGATGCCGATCGACTGCAGATATCTCACATTGCCGAGCACGATGACTTTGCCCGAAACTTTGCCGGTCGCGCCCTTGCCGGTCGGCGCGTCAAAACCTTCGACTGCTCTCAGCTCGATCTGACGCTCCTTTGCCGTTCGTACGATCGCGTCAGCGAGCGGATGCTCGCTGGCGCGCTCGACGCTGGCTGCAAGCTGCAGGACGTCGTTCTCCTGGAATCCTGTTGCGGCGACGATTTTCACGACCTTCGGCTTGCCTTCGGTGAGCGTGCCGGTCTTGTCGACCACCAGCGTGTCGATCTTCTCGAGCCGTTCCAGCGCCTCGGCATTCTTGATGAGGACGCCGGCCTGCGCGCCGCGGCCGACGCCGACCATGATCGACATTGGCGTTGCAAGACCCAGGGCGCACGGACAGGCGATAATGAGCACGCTGACGGCGGCGACCAGGCCGAAGGCGAGCCTTGGTTCGGGGCCGAAAGTTGCCCAGGCGACAAACGCAGCGATGGCCGCGATGATCACCGCTGGCACGAACCAGCCTGCGACCTGGTCGGCCAGCCGCTGGATCGGCGCACGCGAGCGCTGGGCGTCGGCGACCATCTGCACGATCTGCGCCAGCAACGTCTCGCGCCCGACCTTGTCGGCGCGCATGACAAAGCTGCCGGATTGATTGAGCGTGCCTGCGATCACGCGTGCGCCGACGTCCTTGCTGACGGGCAGGGATTCGCCAGTCACCAGCGATTCATCGAGCGCCGAGCGGCCTTCGAGTATGACACCGTCAACCGGCACCTTCTCGCCGGGACGCACCCGCAGGCGGTCGCCGGCTTTCAGCGTGTCGATCTCCACCTCATGGTCAGCACCATCGTCGCCAACGCGACGCGCGGTCTTGGGCGCAAGCCGCAACAGCGCCTTGATCGCGCCGGAGGTCGCCTCCCGCGCGCGCAGTTCCAGCACCTGGCCGAGCAGCACAAGCACGGTGATGACAGCGGCAGCCTCGAAATAGACCGCGACCGCGCCGTCATGGCCGCGGAAATTCGCAGGAAAGGCCTGCGGAAGGATCGTGCCGATCAGGCTGTAAACATAGGCGACGCCGGTGCCCATCGCGATCAGCGTGAACATGTTGAGATTACGCGTCAGCAGCGACTGCCAGCCGCGCACGAAGAACGGCCAGCCCGCCCACAGCACGACGGGTGTCGCGAATACGAGTTGAATCCAGTTCGACGAGGTTGGATCGATTAGCCCATGTCCACCGACCAGATGTGCGCCCATTTCCAGCACCACCGGCGGCACCGACAGCACTGCGCCGATCCAGAAGCGCCGCGTCATGTCGGATAGCTCGGGATTTGGCGTGTCGTCGAGGCTCACGACGTCGGGCTCGAGCGCCATGCCGCAGATCGGGCATGTTCCCGGCCCGGCTTGGCGGATTTCGGGATGCATCGGGCAGGTGTAGATCGTACCGGCCGGCATCGGCGCCAGCCCGGCGTCAGCCTTGGCCTTGTCGAGATATTTGTCGGGGTCAGCTTCGAACTTGGTGCGGCAGCCGTTGCAGCAGAAATGATAGGTCGTGCCGTGATGCTCGAGGCGATGTTTCGACGTCTCGTGGTTAACACTCATGCTACAGACGGGATCGCGCGCGGTCTTTTCGCCAGCGTTTTTGGCAGCATCGGCATGATGGTGGTGGTCATGGCCGGCGTGGTCGCCATGATTGCAGGAGCTTCCATGCGCATGTGCGGTCTCACTCATTCCAATGCTCCGGCCTCTTGAAACCTATACCCTGTAGGGGTATATAGGTCGCATGCGCAACGACATCAAGGCTTCAGTTCAGAAACGCCTCGGCCGCATCGAGGGCCAGGTTCGTGGCCTCTCGAAGATGGTCGAGGAGGACCGCTACTGCATCGACATCGTGACGCAGATTTCAGCGGTGCGTGCCGCGCTGCGCCGGGTCGAGGAAGAAGTATTGCGCGATCACGTCGCCCATTGCGTCGAGCACGCGATCGCAAGCGGCAACAAGACCGATCAGCGCCAGAAGATAGCGGAATTGATGGAAGTGATCGGCCGCTCGGACCGGTGATGGGTTGTCGTTCCGGGTTCGGTGCTACGCACCGCCCCGGAATGACGGATTAAATTTCCATGCCCCGGCGCGCGGGCGGACTTTCGCCGCGCTGGAAATGCTCTTCGACCGTGAAGAGCTCGACTACCGTTGTGACCTCCACCTCAACGGTCACTTCCTCAGCCGAAACCGTCGTCGCTTCGTCAATCTCTTCAGGAATAAGCGGCGGCGAGTCGTGCGCTTCTGGAAACACACCGAACTCGCCCGCTACCTCCTGGAGCGGCTTCTGTTTGTCGGCCCAATGGAGCGCGGTGTAGTCGAAGCCGCGTACGATGGTCGGCTTCACGACCTCGAAATAGGGCGAGATGTCGAAATCGCGCGGCATATAGAGCGAGGAATCGCGGATGTGCAGGATTTCGCGCCGCGCGGCGCGGCTGCCGGCCCTCGTGATCTTGGGCAGGATCGGATAGCGCACGGCCTCGAAGGCCTGCGCGATCAACGCCGAGCAGATCATCTTGGTCGGATCGCCGGAGCCGAGCGCGATCATGCGACGCCGCCAGCGCTGCGGAATCGGCAGCGGGACCAGAAAGCGCATCAGATCGAGAATATTTTTGGTGTCGTAGCCGAAGCCGATCCGGTTGATGGCATAGCGGCACACCGCAGTGCGGTCCTCATAGGACAGGCCGACCGGGCGGCAGATGCGGGTGTGATAGGAGAAATATTTCGAGAGCGGCGCCGAAATGACGCCATCGCCGACATAGGCTTCGATCAGCACATGTGGCTCGCCATCTGCCTCTCGCGCACCGTCGATCGGGCCGACATAGAGTGCGGAGTGTGACCAGGTCGACTGAGTCAGATATTTGATGATGCCCGAGATGCGGTTGTTGCCCTCGACCAGCAATACGTCGCCGGGCTCGATGATGCTGCGGAGCTGTTCCGGGTCGCTCGGCGTGAACGGCTCATAGCCCGGCACCTCCTTCTGAAGGTAACCGGCAAGCAGCTTGCCGATCCAGTCGAGCATTACGCCCATGACGAACTTTCCCCCCGGCGCCCCTTTTACGGTCGCTTTTCCTTCCTCTTAGCATGCACAACAGGCGTTGCAATTTAGTTCATGCATGGCTGTCATCAATCATCATTGATTCACCATGGCGGTTGCCGCGCGCAGCCGAATACGGCTAGTTTGACCCTCACCTTTCATTTTTTCAAAGCATTCGGAAACCATGACATGACAATGACGCGGCGCGGCTTCCTCAAGGCGTCCGCGGCATTCGCGGCGACTCCGATGCTTTGTGGGCCGGCATTCGCAGCCGTACCGCCGCGCGAGGCCGACATTGTCGTGATCGGCGCGGGCGCGGCCGGCATTGCCGCAGCGCGGCGTATCCAGGTGGCGGGTCGCAAGGTCATCGTGGTTGAGGCTGCGGACCGGATCGGTGGCCGCTGCCTCACGGATAGCACGACCTTCGACGTGCCGTTCGACCGCGGTGCGCGCTGGATGCACAATCCGGATACCAACCCGATGGTCAAGCTCGCGCGGGCCGCGGGGCTCGAGATCGTAACAGCGCCTTCCGGCCAGAAAATCCGTATCGGTCGCCGCAACGCCCGCGCCGGCGAGACCGAGGAGTTCCTGGCGACACTGGTGAAGGTCAACCGCGCCATCGACGATGCTTCGCACCGGGCCGATATCTCCTGCGCTGCTGCACTGCCAAAGGATCTCAATCTCGGCGACTGGGCCGGCGCTATTGATTTCACGCTCGGCGCCAGCTTCGCCGGCAAGGACCTGAAGGATTTCTCGGTGGTCGACAAGGTTCGCGCGGCCGATCGCAACACGGTGTTCGCGTGCCGCCAGGGTTTGGGAACGCTGATCGCAAAGCTCGGCGGCGAAATCCCGGTCTGGCTGTCGACGCCGGTGAGCCGCATCGCCTGGAGCAACCGCGACGTTGCCGTGGAAACGCCGTCGGGCAAGATCGCCGCGCGAGCGGCCATCGTCACGGTGTCGAGCAACGTGCTCACGTCAGGCGCAATCAAGTTCGCTCCCGATATTCCCAAACGTGCGCTGGATGCGGCTTCGAAACTCAGCCTCGGCAGCTATGATCACATCGCGCTGCAAATGCCGGGCAATCCGCTTGGACTGGCGCGCGACGACGTCATCATCGAGCAGAGCACGTCGAACCGTACCGCGCTCCTGCTCGCCAATATCGGCGGCTCGTCGCTGTGCTCGATCGATGTCGCTGGTTCCTTCGGCCGCGATCTCTCGGCTCAGGGTGAGGCCGCGATGGTGGGGTTTGCGACAGAATGGTTGACCAAGCTGTTCGGCAGCGATGCCGTGAAAGCGGTGAAGAAGTCGAGCGCCACGCGCTGGAACACGTCGCCCTATGTGCTGGGCGCGATGTCGGCGGCGGCGCCGGGTGGACAGGGCTCACGCAAAATCCTCACCGAGCCGATCGGTGCCATGTTCCTCGCCGGCGAAGCAACGCATGAGACGTTATGGGGAACGGTCGACGGCGCCTGGGAAAGCGGCGAGCGCGCCGCCGATGCCGCACTGCGCCGCATCGGCGCGATCAAGGACAACGAACCGGTCTCGGCGATTCCGGCCCCACGCGCCCGGAAACCGCGTCATCGCGCTGCGCCGTCACGAACCCCCTCGCCGTTTGGCCGCGGCTTCTAGCGCAGCACGCCGTCAAGCACCGGCAGCCCGAAGATCACGGCGAGCGGGATCTTGACAAGAATATCGCGATACGCGATATTCGTCCATGCGACGAATAGCATTCACTGCAAGAGCGACTCGCGAATGGATGAAGCTTTCGGCCGACATTCGTCGTCGGATAGATCAGCGACTGACAGAGTTCGCGTCTAGCGGGCACGGTGACGTGAAGCGCCTCAAGGGGGCGCGATGGCAGTCGTCTACGGGTCGGCGATTGGCGCGTGATCTTCTATGAAGATCAAGACGCGATTACTGTCGCGGCGGTCGGGCACCGGAGAGAAATCTACGATTAGGAGTATCCATGGGTGTTAAATTTCAAAAGACGTCGCGTGGCGAAGTCGCGATCCTTCCTCGAAAGGAATACGAACGCCTGGTGGCGAAAGCAGAGGAGGCGGATGAAGACGTCGGTACGGCGCGGATTGTCGCACGTGCAAAAGAGAAGATCGCGGGAGGTGGAGTGCTATTGCCGAAGGACGTGGTGGACCGCCTCGCGAACGGCGAAAATCCCGTCCGGGTGCTGCGCGAATGGCGCGAGCACGCTTCTCTAGGCGGCATGACTCAAATGTATCTGTCATTCAAGACGGGGCTCAGCCAAGGCTATATCTCGGACATAGAAACCGGGCGGCGCGCCGGCACGGCAGCCGCACTGAAGCAGATCGCCAATGCTCTTGACGTGCCTCTGGATCTCCTGGTTCGGGAAGAATAGCGCAATCGCGACGAAAATTCTCCAAAGGCGGCCTGAACCAAAGCGTTCACAGCTAGCGCAGGACGCCGTCGAGCACCGGCAGCCCGAAGATCACAGCGAGCGCGATCAGCACATAACAGATGCTGCGGAACAGCGTTTCGCTGGCGCGGCCGAACAGCAAAGCGCCGCAGCGTACGCCGATCGCATAGACCGGGCCCACCACCAGCGCGAACAAGATCGCATCGCCATTGATCAAGCCGCTCACCGCATAGCTGATGGCGGAGAAGGAGTCGCATGCTCCGAAGTAAAGCAGGATGTTGGCGCGCGCGATCTTCGTCGGCACCGGCCGCCCAAGCCAGTACCCCACGATCGGCGGTCCGCCAGTCTGTGCGAGACCGGAGCAGAAGCCGGACACCGCTCCGACGCCGATCGAGAGCGGCACGTAATCCTTGCCGCGATAGCGCCAGCCTGAGATCAGCAGGATCAATAGCGCGATCACGAAGCAGGAAATGATCCAGCGCGTCGTGATCGGATCAAGCCGAGTCAGAAAATAGGTGCCGAGCGGCACGCCGATCAGTGCGCCAACGACGATGATGGCGGTGGCCTCGCGATCAGCCTCCCGCCAGGCGTTCGGTAGCAGCGGTGCGGCAGCGATGAAGTCGACAATCAGAAGCAGCGCCGCGACCAGGCGCGGCGACGCCATGCTGCTAGCGAGCGGCATGAAGATCAGCGCAGAGCCGAAACCGGAAAAGCCGCGCGCCGTGCCAGCGATGAATGCGACGATACAGATCGCAAGCGCGGCGTGGGTACTGACGTCTGCCGGAATGAGCTCCGGCAGACTCATGCGCGTAGAACGCCGCCGGTCTTCTTGGTCACCTCGGCGACGATCCTGGCTCCGACCGCATCGATCTCCTCGTCGGTCATGGTCTTTTCACGCGGCTGCAGCGTCACAGCGATCGCGATCGACTTCTTGCCGTCGTCGATGCCCTTGCCTTCATAGACGTCGAATACCGTCACATCCGTGATCAGCTTCTTGTCGACGCCCTGCGCGGCGCGCACCATGTCGCCGGCCTTGACCGCGCGATCGACGATGAAGGCAAAGTCGCGCGATACCGGCTGGAACGCGGAAAGCTCCAGCGGCGCCTTGGCGCGAGTCGGCTTCTGTTTCGCCGCCGGTACGCGGTCGAGGATCACCTCGAACACCATTAGCGGGCCATCGGCGCGCAGCGCCTCCAGCGCGCGGGGATGCAGTTCACCAAAATAGCCGAGAATGTTTTGCGGCCCGATCTGGATCGTGGCGGAACGGCCCGGATGCAGCCAGCTTGCCCCGCCGGGCACGATTTGCAGCGCCTGCATCGGCGCGCCGGTGGCGGCCAGCACGGCGAGCGCATCGGCCTTGGCATCGAAGGCATCAGCTGTGGCCGAACCAGACCAGTGGCGGCCCATCCCTTTTGAGGACGCATAGCCATGGCGAATGCCGGAGGCGGCCACGAACTGATCCTCGGGGCGGTCGCCCTTGAAGATCTGACCGACCTCGAACAGCGCGACATCGGCAAAGCCGCGATCGCCATTGGCTTGCGCGGATGCGATCAGGCCGGGCAGCAAGCTTGGCCGCATGTCCGAAAGGTCGGAGGCGATCGGATTGGCGAGCGCGAGCTCGGCCTTGCCGCCGCCGAACAATTCAGCCGCGGCTTTGGAGATGAACGACCAGGTCACCGCCTCGACCATGCCGCGCGTCGCCAGCGCACGCTTGGCGTGGCGGGTGCGAAGCTGGATCGGCGTCAGCACCGGCTTGCGCGGCTCCTTGCCGCGCTCGAACGGCGTCATTGGCACCTTGTCGACGCCGACGATGCGCACGACTTCCTCGACGATATCGGCCTTGCCCTGCACATCGGTGCGCCAGGATGGGATAGCGACCTTCATCACCGGACCGGTACCGGCCATCATGAAGCCGAGCCGGGTCAGGATGCTGCGCATTTCCGGCAGCGGCACCTCGATGCCGGCGAGGCGCTTCACCTCGGCGAGCGGGAAATCGATGATCCGGTCGTCGCCATGGGTCTTGCCGACCACGATGTTCTCCGACGGCGTACCGCCGCACAGCTCCATGACCATGCGCGTGGCCATTTCCAGCCCCGGCACCATGAAAGCCGGGTCGACGCCGCGCTCGAAGCGGTAGCGCGCATCCGAATTGATGCCGAGCTTGCGGCCGCTCTGCGCGATGTTGATCTCGTTCCACAGCGCCGATTCGATCAACACGTCCGTGGTGTTCTCGTCGCAGCCGGAGGCTTCGCCGCCCATGATGCCGGCGAGCGACTCGACGCCGTGATCGTCGGCGATGACGCAGATGCCGCTGTCGAGCGTATAGGTGCGGCCGTCGAGCGCGAGCAGCGTCTCGCCGTCGCGGGCACGGCGCACGACAAGATTGCCCCTCACCTTCTTGGCGTCGAACACATGCAACGGGCGCGCGCGGTCATAGGTCATGAAGTTGGTGATATCGACCAGCGCGTTGATGGGGCGCAGGCCGATCGAGGTCAGACGCTTTTGCAGCCATTCCGGCGACGGACCGTTCTTGACGCCGCGCACCAGCCGCAGCGCAAAGCCCGGACATAGACTTTCGTCCTCGACGGTGACCTTCACCGGGCAAGAGAATTCGCCCTTCACCTGCTTGATGCCGGGGTCCTTGAACTTGCCCATATCGGCGGCGGAAAGATCGCGTGCGATGCCGTGCACGCCGGTGCAGTCCTGCCGATTCGGCGTCAAGTTGATCTCGAACACGGGATCGCCGAGCGCGGCCCATTCGACATAGCCTTTGCCGATGGGCGCATCGGCCGGCAGCTCCATGATGCCGTCATGGTCCTCGGAAATCTGTAGCTCGGCGGCCGAGCACAGCATGCCGCGGCTCTCGACGCCGCGGATCGTGCCGACGCCAAGCGTGATGTTCTTGCCGGGAATGAACGTGCCGGGCGGCGAGAACACGCTGACGAGCCCCGCGCGCGCATTCGGCGCGCCGCAGACGACCTGCACGGGCGCGCCACTGCCAGTGTCGACCATGCACACCCGCAGGCGATCAGCGTTCGGATGCTGCTCGGCCGAAATCACCCGCGCAATGGTGAACGGCGCCAGCAGCTTCGCCTTGTCCTCGATGCTCTCGACCTCGAGCCCGATCATGGTCAGCTTGTCGGCAAGCTTCTCGACGGACTCGTCGGTGTCGAGATGTTCCTTCAGCCAGGAAAGCGTGAATTTCACGAGCTCAGCCCTCCTGCGAGCGTCGGCACGTCGAGCGGCTTGAAGCCGTAATGGTTGAGGAAGCGGACATCGCCCTCGAACAGCTGGCGAAGGTCCGAGATGCCGTATTTGAGCATGGCGATACGGTCGATGCCCATGCCCCAGGCAAAGCCCTGGTAGACATCGGGATCGAGCCCGCAAAGGCGCAGCACGTTCGGATGCACCATGCCGCAACCCAGAATCTCCAGCCAGTCCTCGCCCTCGCCGAAGCGGATTTCGCCTTTGTCGCGGCGGCATTGGATGTCGACCTCGAGCGACGGCTCGGTGAACGGGAAGAACGACGGCCGGAAGCGCATGTTGATGTGGTCGACCTCGAAGAACGCCTTGCAGAACTCGTGCAGAATCCATTTGAGGTGACCGAGATGCGAGCCCTTGTCGATGACGAGGCCTTCGACCTGGTGGAATTGCGGCGTATGCGTCGCGTCCGAGTCGATGCGATAGGTGCGGCCCGGGCAGATCACGCGGATCGGCGGCTTCTGCGTCAGCATGGTACGTACCTGCACTGGCGACGTATGCGTTCGCAGCAGCATGCGCGAGCCGTCTTCCTTCGGGTTGAAGAAGAAGGTGTCGTGCATCTCGCGCGCGGGATGACCGATCGGGAAATTCAGCTTGGTGAAATTGTA
>Ga0134128_10008799_pt1 | contig 12145 bp, 6 predicted proteins | sample KB31754_FD_96462 | JGI IMG/M metagenome (GOLD analysis project Ga0134128, IMG submission 96462) | Terrestrial soil microbial communities with excess Nitrogen fertilizer from Kellogg Biological Station, Michigan, USA - KB3-175-4 | ecosystem: Environmental > Terrestrial > Soil > Unclassified ...
AATGGTCCAGCAACCATGCAGAAGTACGCCGATGATATTGCAACGGTGATGACTGCGGCTGGAGTCGAACGCGCCCCATTGATCGGAGTTTCCATCGGCGGTTATGCGATCTTTGAATTCTGGCGAAGATTTCGCGAGCGCGTCGGCGCGCTCGTGCTGTGCAATACCAAAGCCGCCGCCGATATCAACGATGCTCGTAAGGCGCGCCTCGAATCGGCCCGCGATGTTCTTGAGCGCGGGACTGAGCCGTTTTTCGAGGGCATGCTGCAGAAAGTTTTGGGCGAGACTACTCGACGCTCTCGTCCCGACTTGCTCGAAGGTGCTCTGCGAATGATGCGCGAGATGTCGCCGGAAGATGTTGCCGGAGTGCAGTGCGGCATGGCCGAGCGGCCGAATTCAGTGCTCACGCTGAAGACAATCAATGTGCCAACCCTCATCATCACAGGCGAGGAAGACAAGATGACAGGCATTCCAGAAGCAGAAATCATGAAGCAGAATGTTGCCGGGAGCCAGATGCGAGTCGTTGCGAAAGCGGGGCATTATTCGCCCTGGGAGCAACCGGAAGAAGTGGGAAGACTCCTTCGCCAGTTCCTCGATTCAAATCCGATGACGTAGAAGTCCCCGCTGCTGTGGGTGCCGAGCACTCCATGCTTCTGAGCGCCTGGTTCCGTTATATTCAAAGACATGTCTCGTAAATCGGTCTTGATTCGACCCGCCAAAGGTATTGCCGGATCGGTCCGCCTGCCCGGCGACAAATCTATTTCTCATCGCTATGCGATGCTCGGCGGAATTGCTGAGGGAACGACGAAACTTGATAATTTTTCGACCGGCGCCGACTGTGCCAGCACTCTGGGTTGCATCCGTTCGCTCGGGGTGAACTGGCAAAGTGACGGGGCGTCGATAGTCATTCACGGACAGGGCAGAGCTCTGCGCCAGCCCGGCGCACCGCTCGATTGCGGAAACTCCGGTTCGACCATTCGCATGCTGAGCGGCATTCTTGCTGGCCAGGAATTTGTGACCGAGTTGACTGGCGACGAATCGCTTTCGCGGCGACCGATGGCGAGAATCATTAAGCCTTTGCAAATGATGGGCGCGAACTTTGAATCACAAGAAGGGGGACGTCCGCCCCTGAAGTTAACCGGAGCGAAGCTGAAGGCTATCGACTATCAACTTCCGGTTGCCAGCGCACAAGTGAAGACGTCAATTCTGTTTGGCGGGCTTTATGCCGAGGGAACAACCCGAGTTGAGGAACCCATTCAGACTCGGGACCATGGGGAGCTAGCGCTGCAGGCCTTTGGCGCGAGAGTTGACCGCCGAATGCGGGAAGTCAGCATCGAAGGCGGACAGCAGTTGCAGGGAATTGAAGCCACAGTTCCCGGAGACATTTCCAGCGCAGCATTTTTTCTTTGCGCAGCCGGCTTGTTTTCGGGCTCGGAACTCGTGATTCCGGGGCTCTTGCTGAATCCCACGCGCGCCCGTTTGCTGGATTTTCTCGTCGGTCTCGGGTTGCGAGTTACCATGTCAGATCTGCAGGAGCAACACGGCGAACTTGTAGGCAGTCTGCAGGTCGAGGGAGGTGTGCTCAAGGGCGCAACGATCGCTGGAGGCGACACCGCTGCGCTGATCGATGAAATTCCAGTCCTGGCCGCTATCGCCCCCTACACCACCGACGGAATCGAAATTCGTGACGCTCGGGAACTACGCGTTAAAGAATCCGACCGTATCGCCTCTGTGTCGACAAATCTTCGCGCCATGGGTGCAGATATAGAAGAATTCGACGACGGCCTGAGGATCCCAGGTGGACAAAAGCTTCGCGGCGCTAGGCTCGATTCATTCGGCGATCATCGCATTGCAATGGCATTTGCAGTGGCTGCATTGCGGGCGGAGGGCGAGACGGAGATCAGCGGCGCTGACGCCGCAGTGATCTCCTACCCGGAATTCTTCAATACCCTGGAAAGCCTGGTGCAAAGGTGAGGGGGTCCCGATCTGTATCGGGCCCTCGCCTTGTTATTGAATTTTCTCAGTCTTGCCGTCGTACTTCACGTTCCCGGTGTTCTGGTTTGCCTTGTCGATGTCGTCATTCGTAATGGTGCGAGTGGCATGTCGGGCAGATTTGCCGGCGGAAGTATCCACCGGGGTCTCCATGTCGGACGCGCCGAAGTAGATCCATTCTCGCGGCCCCGCCTCGGCTCTTTCGCCTTCGTGTTCCCTCATCATGAAATGCATCTCGCGGTGAGCGAGCATGGGACGCGAATCTAATGAAACCTCGGGCGAAATGACCGGCGCGCCACCGCCTGAGTACCAAACCGGCTCGGTGTAATTGGAGCTGCCATCGTTCGTAATAGTTTCGAATGTGGAATTGCGCGCACCGGCTTCCAATCCGTACGTCGCATTGCGCGCGCCGACTGCAGCCGGCGCCGCAGTTTGCAGGGAAATTTCGGGAGTGGTCACCAGCGGAACATATGGGCCGTACCCGTACGCGCCGGCCGGAACCTGGCCTAGAGCCAATCCGGACAAAACCAAAGTCGCACAAAAAGCTGAGAAAAGACGCATCCTACCCTCCTGGAGACGAACTAGCTCCAGAAGAGATTGCAGTTGTCGTGCCAAGTTGGTTGTCACTATAGCCTTCCGCGATATTTACCCATCTCTTCCGCTGGTTTGGACTATCTCTTTGATTTGTCCCTTGGTGCCAAGACACGACGTGCAAAGAATTGCGCAAATACCGCAGCCGGATTGCCCGATTTAATTGCCAATGTAGCGAGCGTATAAGGAGCGCGCCAAGGCTGTGTCGGTGGTGCCTTTGATGATGGCGCGCCCATCGGGGAACAACGTAATCTCAAAAGGCGCCTTGCTGAATTTGAGAACAAATTCGTTGTGTCGCACGCTGCCGTGCAAGGTTAGGCGCCTGCTCATTTCGGTGAGATCAATCGGGCGGGCGTGCTCGTGAATCTGAACGGAATTTCTGCCGCATAGCGTGATGTGGGGTCGTCCTTCGCCTTGCAGATAGACAAAGTTCCCTTGGCTGCAGGTGCGGCAATCGGCACGGGGATGGTCTGCGATCACTTCCGCTTGTTGATTGGTCCAGAGATCATACGAAAGAAGGGTTCGGCGCAGTTTCGCGGAACCGACGAGCAATTTGATTGCTTCCGTGGCGGCTACTGAAGCTACAAAGGTTACCGCCGAATTCAGGATCCCTGACGTATCGCAAGTTTCAAGAAGGCCGGCGGGGCTTTGCGGAAATATACATGTCAGGCAGGCGGTCGTGCCCGGAATGATGTTCATGGTTGCCGCGTAGCTACCTACGGCTGCGGTGTAGATCCATGGAATAGAGTTCCGAACGCAATAGTCGTTGATTAAGTATCGAGTTTCGAAGTTATCGGTGCCGTCCACGATCAGATCTGCGCCTGTGAGCAACTCTCCCGCATTCTCGGGGCGCAGATCGCTTACCCGGGACTCCGCTTGCACGTCAGAGTTAAAGGCGGCGATTTTCTTGGAGGCCGCGATAGCTTTAGGTACGGACGCGGCCGCGTCGCGCTCGTCAAACAGGCTTTGCCTCTGTAGATTGCTGGCTTCGACATAGTCTCGATCGATGATTCGGAGGTGCCCAATGCCCGCTCTCGCCAGAAGAGAAACCACAGCTGACCCAGTGGCCCCGCATCCTACTATTACGACCCGCGACTCCAGAAGACGCTCCTGGCCCTCTTCTCCCAACTCTGGGAACAGGATCTGGCGCGAATATCTTTCCTGGGATTCGGGTTTCATTGTGATGAATAGGTATAGGGCAGCTGCGTCTTCCGAACCAGCGCATCCACCCTGTCGTAAGTGGTCAGACAGTTATTATAAGTGGCGACGGCCGTAATGTCGGGCAGGCGTGGTGGTTTGCGTTCGTGGGCTGATTTTCCCTGAAACAGGTTTTGCAGGAGCCTTTTTGCTGAAAAGGGGCAGTAGCTGTGTTTTTCTAATGATCGTTCTAGTTTGGTGCTGCCAGCCATCTAAGCTGGCGGCCACGCCCCAAAGCGGGCAGACTACGGAGACCTCCGCCGATCCACAGTCCCCTTTCGCCAACCCCGGATCATCGTGCTTCGGGAGCACGATTGCAAAGGTCCAGTTTCCCGGCATCGGAAACTCAGATCAGCAGATGTTGCGTGGGCTCACGCGCATGCATGAGGGAGACAAGCTCAACCGCGACATTCTCCAGCAGGCGCTCCGCGCATTATTCGCCACAAAGAAATTCGCCGACCTGAGGGCGGAATGTGAACGCTCGAGCGCGGGGATCGTGGTTTCGTTCATCACCAGCCCTAATTTTTTTATTGGACGGGTTGCGGTAGAAGGTGCGCCTGCGCGGCCGACAGAATCACAAATTGTTAATGCTTCGAAGCTGCAGCTGGGAGATCTTTTCACTCCCGAAAAACTGGATACCGCAATTGAAAATATCCGGCGCTTGCTGCGTGAGAATGGTTACTACGGCCCGTCCATTGCTCATACAGAAAATCAGAACCCCGATACTCAACAGGTGGAGGTTGATTTCACCATTCGCGCGGGCGAACCGGCGCACATAGGCGAAATTGTGTTCCAAGGACCGGGTATATATTCGCGTGGCCAACTTGAAGACATTGGACACTTCCACCCGGGTGACCAGATCACTGCGCAGACTACCTCCAATGCAATTGATCGGATCCGTAAGGCGTATCAGAAAAAAAACCACTGGCTGACGCAAGTGCAGATTGCGTCTTCCGAATATCACCCTGATCACAACACCGTGGATTATGTCTGGCAAATTGACGCTGGGCCTGTGGTGGAAATCGGAATCCAGGGCTTCCATCTGAGCAAGGGAACCATTCGCAGGAATGTCCCCGTTTATGAAGAGGGCGCGCTGGATGACGATCTACTCAATGAGGGACGGCGCAATTTGCTCAGCTACATGGAGTCACGGGGATATTTCGAAGCCAGGGTGAACTTACACAGAGAAACAGACGAAAAGCAGAACACTGCGCGCGTAATTTACCAGATTGATCCCGGTGAGAGGCACAAGGTTGTCAAAGTCGAGATCACTGGAAACAAATACTTTCGCGACGAAGATCTTCGCGGCGCGATGCAGGTTCAAGAAGCCTCGCTGCTGCTCTCCCACGGGCGATACAGTGAGGCACTCTTGCGCAGTGACGTGCGTGACCTGGAAAACAAATATAAAGCCAATGGTTTTGCCGAAGTAAAAATAGACTCTCATGTCGTAGACAATTACAAGGGCGCCCACAATCAGATCGCGATCATCCTAAACATAACGCAGGGACCACAAACCCTGGTCGGGTCGTTCCAAATCACCGGAAATCAGACACAAAAGGCGGAATCTCTTCCACCCCTAAACACACAGCCTGGGCAGCCATTCTCCGATAACAACGTCGCTCAGGACCGCGACATCCTGCTGAACTACTACTTCGATAATGGCTACCCAGACGCCAGCTTTGAAGCGACGGCCAAACCGGCACCTGATAATCACATGGACGTAGTGTTCCATATTTACGAAGGTGAGCGTGTATATGTGGGCGAGGTGCTGGTTTCAGGACGTGAATTTACTCGGCCATACGTTATTAATCGCGAGCTGCAAATGAAGTCAGGGGACCCGCTCAGCCAGACCAGCCTGCTGGAGACTCAGCAGAAGCTCTATGACACCGGCATTTTCAGCCAGGTAGATGCCGCGGTGCAGAATCCCGAAGGTGTTGAGCCACGAAAGAATGTGCTGGTCCAGGTTCGTGAGTCCAAGCGTTACACCTTCAATTATGGTGGCGGATTTGAATTTCAAACCGGGCAGTCGTCAAACAACGCGCTATTTGGTCCGGTCAGTCCTTTGGTCTCTTTCGATGTGACCCGTTTGAATTTTCGCGGACGCGATCACACCATCACTTTTCAGTCGGGTGTTGGCGGTTTGCAGCAGAGAGGACTCATCAGCTACGAGGCCCCACAGTGGTTCAATAATCCGAACTGGAAATTAACCTTCACAGGATTTTTCGACCATACGCTGGATGTAACAACATTTACATCGCAGCGGCTTGAGGGAACCGTGCAGGCCGGCGAGGTGATCAATAAGTTCAGCACGATTGATTATCGCTTCAACTATCGCCTGGTAAAGGCACTCAACGTTCATTTAAATCCTGAGGAGATCCCGCTCTTGTCACTGCCGGTGCGTCTGGGCGAGCCGGGGTTCGGCTACATACGCAACAAGCGTGACAACGACCTGGAGACGACGCGGGGGAGCTATCTTACGGTGGATGCAGGAGTGGCCTCTTCTTATTTCGGATCCCAAGCCGATTTCAGTCGAATTCTCATTCAGTATTCGACTTATCATCCTTTCGGGAAAAAACGAGGTTCGGGCAAGGAATTAGTCTTTGCGCGGTCCACGCGGGTGGGCGTCGAAAATCCATTCGGCAGCACGGTCATACTTCAGCCATCGAATTTCGGGGTCTCGAATCCCACGCTAATTCCGCTGCCCGAACGGTTCCTCATGGGCGGCGGCAACTCGCATCGTGGCTTCGGCCTGAATCAAGCGGGGCCGCGTGATCCTGTTACCGGAGACCCGCAGGGTGGATCGGCGCTTTTTCTTAACACCTTCGAACTCCGTTTCCCGCCGCCAACGTTGCCGTTCGTTGGAGATAACATGAGTTTCGCAATTTTTCACGACATGGGGAACGTCTTCACCGACGGATCCCACATGCTCGACAGCCTGCTGCGCTGGCATCAGGACAAGAAGAATTGCGGGAGTCAGGCTTTGAACACGCCCCCGGTCGCAGGCCAGGGCGCCAGCCTTTGCGATTACAACTACATCTCACACGCAATTGGAATTGGCATACGTTACAAAACGCCCGTCGGCCCAGTACGGTTTGATTTTGGATATAACCTGAATCCCACCGTTTATCCGAATTTCACTTTCGTTCCGAAAACGTCCACTGCTCCGGCAATGTACTTGTTCAGCGGAACCAAACAGGCCACTCCGTTCAATGTTTACTTTAGTATCGGGCAAACATTCTGATGCGCCTATTCCGTTCCATTATCGCTCTCGCAATTCTCGCCCCAGGAGTTTATGCCGGCGAACTGCTTGACCGGATCGTGGTCACGGTGAACGGAAATGCATTGCTGCAAAGCGATTGGGACGGCGAACTACGTTATGAAAGCTTCATGGCGGCACGTCCCTTGGATGAAGCGACGCCGAGTGACCGCGAAAGCGCATTGAACAGAATCATTGATCAGGAATTACTTCGCGAGCAGATGCGTCCATCTGATCTCAAACCTGCCAGCGCTGCGGCGGTTGAAGCGCAATTAAATTTGTTGAAGGCGCAATACGAACGCGAGCACTCAGCGCAATCCTGGAATGCATCGCTCGACCGATACGGCATCAGCGAAGCTGAAATTCGAGCCCATGTACAGGCCGAACTCAACCAATTGCGATCGATCGATCTTCGCCTGAGGCCATCGGTCCAGGTGGATCCTGCCGCCGTTGAAACCTACTACAGGGAAAAAATCATCTCCCAATCCGCGGGAAAACAGGCGATGACTTTGGCTGAAGCCGAGCCGAAGATCCTGGAAATATTAGTTCAGGAACAGATTAACCAGTTACTCGATTCGTGGCTTAAGTCGTTGCGGTCACAGGCGAAGATACAGCACTTCGGCTCGGATTCTTCTGCGCAGGCAAATCAGCCATGAGCCTGGCCAGCAAACTCGCGGGGTTCGGCCGTTATTGCCTGATGGCATTCTTGCTTTTCATGCTGTTGGTTTCCGCCGCGCTGTGGTACGTGACCACCGATTCATTTCAGCAGATGGTCAGAGGCCGCCTGATCACATCCCTTGAGCGCGCCACCGGTGGGCGAGTTGAGCTCGGAAGCTTTCATGCAATCCCGCTGCGGTTCCAGGTGGAGGTCAGAAACCTAACGATACATGGACGGGAGATGACTTCTGAACTGCCGCTCGCCCATGTGGACAGCATGAGCGCAGTAGTAAACATCTCTTCAGCTCTGGGGGCGCGCATCGCGTTTCACTCTTTGACCCTGGATCACCCGGTCGTGCACATAATCTTCTATCCCGACAGAAGGACAAATCAGCCCACGCCAAGGCAGCAGGGGACGGCAGACCTGGCGCAACTGTTTTCCACCTCAATCGACCGCCTGGAGGTCCGCCGAGGCGAGCTCCTGTTGCAGGACCAGCGTTTACCCCTGGAATTTGTTTCCAACGATGTCTCCGCACGATTGAACTATTCATTCCTTCGCCGGCGCTATTCCGGGGACGCAGCCATCGGTAAGGCTGAAACACAGTTTGATGGCTATCGTCCGGTGGCCTGGGCTGGGCAGGCTGTCTTTTCGGTGGACAGCAGTGGCATACAGATCCAGTCCATTACGGCAACTTCGGAAGGCTCCAAGTTTCAGGCGCGGGGCACGGTTAACGATTTCAGAAATCCGGTACTTAAGGGCAGCTACGATGTAAAACTGAATCTGCGAGAGGCTGGAGCGGTACTTCGCCAGACGCAAGTGAAATCAGGCACGCTCGAAATTCAAGGTACCGGGTTGTGGTCCAACAAAACTTTTGCCGCCGATGGGTCTTTCGATTTGCGCGACGCCGGCTGGCAGGACCGGGACTTCAGTGTCAATAGTTCCTCCGCGAGCGGGAAGTTTGCGTTCGATCCAGAGAAGATTAAAGTTTCCCAGGTGGAAGGCCGGCTTCTGCGCGGCAGCTTCATATCTGACGCTGAAATCCTGAATTGGCAGACGCCTGGAAAGGGTGCAGGCAAGGCGAAACTGGAACAGCGTGGCACCGTCAAGATCCAAGCCAAAGACATTTCCTTGGCAGAGTTGCTTGCCGGCCTCGGACCGCGGTTTCACTCGGTACGAAATCTGAGACTTGCCGGCGACGTGTCAGGAACCTCCGAGATTCACTGGCGGGAGTCAATCAAGAATACGGAAGTGGGCGTCACCTTTCATATAAGCGCCCCGAACCACGTAAGTCCGGGTCAAACTCCACTCATGGCGGCTGCCCGTCTCACCTATAATGTGCGTTCGTCGAGCGCGGAAATCGCCGAACTGAGCGCTAATACACCGGCAACGCAGATGTCCGCTTCGGGCGCGCTGGCCAACTCCGCGACCAGCCTCCGGCTCTCCTTCAGCAGTTCCGACTTACGAGAATGGCGGCCGGTCATGGCGCAATTGTTCCCAGCGGTCCCAAGCGAACTCCGGGGTCGCGCCGCCTTCAACGGCACGGCCAACGGAGCCCTTTCAAATTTGACGCTCACCGGCAAGGTGCAACTGCAAGACCTCGACACCTCGTTACCGCAAAGCTCGTCAGCCCAGGTTTTACATCTGGACTCTCTGGCCGCCGACGTTCAGGTTTCGCCAAGAAACTTGAACGTCAGGGAGGGCATCGTTCACAGCGGCGACACAACAGTGAAGATCGATGGGAACGTCGGTCTGACGGGTTGGAATGTCACTCCCGAAAGCGCCGTGCGCTTACGGCTCGATCTTGAAGATGTGGAGGCATCGGAACTCGCGGCGCAACTGGCTACCGACCTGACATTCACCGGAAGAATTAATGCTCATTTGGAAATTGCAGGTACGAAATCAGATCCGCAGGGGCAGGGAGGGGTCACTTGGGAAAACGGATCGGTCCAGGGCTACTCCTTCGATTCGGCGGCCGCCGGCATCACGATGCATGGAAAACAGGCGGGGTTCAACAACCTGCAGGTCACGCGTCGTCAATCGCGGATAACCGGTCACGGCACCTACGACCTTTCCGCCAAGATTTTTCAAATTTCGATTGCAGGGACAAATTTTGATCTCGCCGGCTTGGTGCCGCCGGAGCGCTCGCGCGTGAAAATGGGAGGTACGCTTGACTTTACAGCAGATGTTTCCGGATCGAAAGCCCGTCCTGATGTGAACGCTCACTTGCATCTTCGCGATCTCGCTTTCAATAATGAACTGGCTGGAGATTATTGGCTGGATGCAATCACTCACGGGCAGGACGTTCAACTGAGCGGACACTCCGATTTCAAGACTGCTCAGCTTACGATCAATGGCGACGTGCATCTGCGTGAGCAGTGGCCGGCGAAAATCAATCTTCACTTTGCGCGCCTTGACGTGGATCCCTTTATCGAAAGCTATTTACATACTCACATTACTGGGCACTCTTCCGTGGCTGGCGACCTTGTGCTCGAAGGACCATTGCGCGATCCATTTCATCTTGCGGTGACTGGGAACCTCACCCAAGTGGACGCCGAAATTCAGCGAGTTCAACTTCGCAACGAAGGGCCGGTGCAGTTTGCTGTCTCGGGAGAAACCCTCAGAATCAATAGTCTTCGAGTTGTTGGAGACAACACCGACTTCTCCGCCACCGGTTCTATCCAACTCTCGGGCGAGCGGAAGCTTGATCTCCACGGAACCGGAGAGATCGGACTGCAAATCATTCAGACCTACGATTCTGATTTCACCGGATCAGGAAAGATAGAGGCTGAAGCTAACTTAACAGGCACACTGAGTGCACCGCTGGTACGGGGCAAGTTACGGATTGAGGATGCCTCACTGGCTGACGTCAACTTGCCTAATGCATTGAGCACTTTCAACTGCACTCTGACGTTTAGTCAAAACCAAATCACGATCCAAACCCTCACGGCGCAAACCGGAGGCGGAAACGTGAGCTTCAGCGGACATGCTGAACTTGTCGGGAAGCAAATCAATTTCAATCTAACTGCAAAGGGCGAATCCGTGCGGCTTCGCTATCCGCCCGGAGTCAGTTCGACTGCAAGTGCCACTGTGCACTGGAATGGAAGCACCGCAGGTTCGCTGCTTTCAGGCGACATCACGGTGATGAAGCTGGGAGTTACGCCTGGTTTTGATTTTGGCGCTTATCTGCAAAAGACGGTGCAGCAGGCCAGTCTTCCGCAAACCGACCCTGTACTGAACAAGATCCGGCTTGATCTCCATGTGGTCACCACGCCTGAATTGCAGATGCAAACGAATGTAATCAGGCTCCGGGGAGACGCTGACCTGCACGTGCGTGGGAATGCAGCAAAGCCAACGCTTTTGGGCAGGGCTGATGTTTTTGAGGGGGAGGCCTACTTCAATGGCACAAAGTATCGGCTGGAGCGTGGCGGGATAACATTCGGAACTCCGGCGGCGAACAATCCTGCGGGAACAGTGCCGTATGTGGATTTCGAAGCGACTACCCGCGTGAAAGATTACGATATTACGCTGTCGATCAATGGCCCAGCGGACCGGCCAAAACTTAATTACCGCTCAGAACCTCCGTTGCCGACGAACGACATCATTGGATTGCTCGCCTTCGGAGGGACTAGCGAAGAATCTGCGCAACTGCAGCAGAACAGCCAGTCTGCGTTCAGCCAGCAGGCCTCAAACGCCATGCTGGCAGCGGCTCTGAATGCAACCCTGAATAACCGGGCACAGAGACTGTTTGGCAATAGTCGAATCAAAATAGATCCGCAAGGTCTCGAGACCGAGACCTCGCCCACTCAGAATGGGCCTGCAGTGAGCATTGAGCAACAAGTGAAGGACAACCTCACGGTGACTTATACGACGAATGTATCCCAGACCTCACAGCAAATCATTCGAGCTGAATACAACATTTCGCGGAACGTTTCGATCGTTGCGATTCGCGATCAGAACGGCGTGGTCAGCTTCGATGTGAAGATTCGCCGCCGAAAACGATAGTCCAGTTGCTCTACGCCCATCCCACGCGCATCCTAAACAGGGTATGTCTCAGTCCGAAGTTTCAAGCCGTGATCAGTATGCCAGCGAGCGATTCTCTATGGTCGAGGCACAGCTTGGACGTCGTGGTATTCATGATGAACGCGTGCTTGACGCCATGCTGCGGGTACGCAGGCACGAATTTGTTCCAGGACCCTACCGCCGACAAGCTTACGGGGATCATCCCCTCCCCATCGGGGAAGGGCAGACGATTTCACAGCCATTCATCGTCGCTGCTTCATTGCAGGCGCTTGCGCTGAACGGCAGCGAGTCTGTTTTGGAGGTAGGAACCGGGTCGGGATATCAAACGGCGCTTCTTGCCCTTCTTGCAAAAACCGTGTATTCGATCGAACGCTTTCAGTCGCTCGCCCACTATGCTGAAGCAAATCTGGCTCGGCTCGGCTTCGCGAATT
>Ga0134128_10008800_pt1 | contig 12145 bp, 9 predicted proteins | sample KB31754_FD_96462 | JGI IMG/M metagenome (GOLD analysis project Ga0134128, IMG submission 96462) | Terrestrial soil microbial communities with excess Nitrogen fertilizer from Kellogg Biological Station, Michigan, USA - KB3-175-4 | ecosystem: Environmental > Terrestrial > Soil > Unclassified ...
CCGCCCAAGTCCTTCATCCACACGTAGGCGATGCCGGCGGGGGGCAGTTCCTGCTCCAGCGCCTCACGGTTGAAGTGCGGCAGTCGCCGCGACATGGGAAAGGAGCGAATGTCTACGAGGGTGCGGATGCCATGGGCCTGCAGAGCGTCAATCAGTTCCTGCAAGGTGCGGGTGGAATGGCCGATGGTGTAAACCGTGATTGACGATTGACGATTTTCGATTGGCGATTGATCGGCATCCATTTGCGTTGAACCGTGAACTGACGGCCCTGTTTCCAATCTGAATTCGCTACGAGAGTTCCATCCGCAATCGTCAACCTTCACTCATCCTTTTCTCCGTGCCTCTTGGTGAATCAGGATTTCGAAATTGCGGCAAGCGCCCGCGCCACCTGCTCATCTTGTTCCGGAAACACGGTGCGCAGGTCGAGCAGCACGCGGCCTTCCTCGACGCGGGCGACGATGGGCGGCTCACCGCCCCGGAGGCGAGCGGCAAATTCGTCTGCGCTCAAGCCTTCACATGTCACCGCCAGGAGGCGGCTGGAGAGAGTGGCGGCCGGCGCGGCGCCTCCTCCCACGACCGAGCGCCCATCCACAATTTCCAGCGCGAGGCGGCCCGCCTTATCCAGTTTCTGCTTCACGGCTTCAGCGCGCCGTTCGATCTCCTGCGCCGGGAGCCGCAGCATGCGCAGCGCCGGTATGGCGTCATGGTCCTGGCGAATATAGGCGAGCAGCGTGGCTTCCAGCGCGGCATAAGTCAGCTTGTCCACGCGCAAAGCGCGAAACAGGGGGTTGGAGCGGATGCGGGCGATCAGTTCGCGCCGGCCGCTTAGAATTCCCGCCTGCGGCCCGCCCAGCAACTTGTCGCCGCTATAAGTCACCACATCCACCCCGGCGCGCAGGCTGTCGGCCACGCCAGGCTCGCCGCTGATGCCCACCGAGCTCAAATCTATGAGCGCGCCGCTGCCCAGGTCCTCCATCACCGGGATGCCGCGCTTGCGTCCCAGTTCCACCAGTTCGGAAAGGGCGGGCTGCTCCGTAAAGCCGGTGATCTGGAAATTGGAGCGATGCACCCGCAGCAGCAGCCTGGTCTTCTCGCTGATGGCGCGCCCGTAATCGGCAATGCGGGTGCGGTTGGTGGTGCCTACCTCGCGCAGGAGGGCGCCCGACTTGGCCATCACCTCGGGAATGCGGAAGGAGCCGCCGATCTCCACCAGTTCGCCCCGGGAGACGATCACCTCGCCACCTTCGGCCAATGAGTTCAGCCCCAGCAGCACGGCGGCGGCATTGTTGTTGACCACCACCGTCGAAATTGGCTCGGGAGCACAGGCTGCGAACAGTTGCGCGAACAGGCGCTCCACATGAACGTCGCGCTTTCCACGCTCTCCCGCAGAGATGTCGAATTCCAGGTTGGAATATGTGGCAGCCACCTCACGCAGGTGGTCGAGCGCGGCGGCCGCCAGCGGCGCCCGGCCCAAGTTGGTGTGCAGAACCACGCCGGTGGCGTTGATAACGGAGCGCAGGGAAAGCCGCAGGGCCTGCCGCAACTGCCGTCCGACCGCCTCCGGCAAGCCGGAGACCACCAGTTCCACCCCGGGGGAGTTCAGGCGTCCGGCAGCAATTTCCTCCCGCACCCGGGCCAAGACGGCGCGCGCCGCCTCGGCGACGGCGGCATGTCCCTCGCGTTCGATCAAGTCCGTAATCTGCTGCAAACGCAGAACTTCATCCACTGAGGGCAGGCGGCGGTACAGCTCGGATTTGTCGGCCACAGGCACTGCCGCAGATTATCCCACACTTGGAGGAACTGGCGACCAGCGGGCGACGTATCAGCATGGCAGGAGGAGTACGTATGAAATGGCTGGTCATCGCATGGGCCCTCCTTCTGACGGTCGCGACGGCGGGCCAAGACTTGGCTCCGGAAACTCACGTAGAGCAGAAGTTCGCCGCCGGCGGCAGCATTCAGATGCACCTGGCGCCGGGCGATTACAGCATTTCAGGCACCCCGGTGGAGCACATCCGGGTCTCCTGCCAGCCGGCAAATACCGCCTCCGGCCCGGTCAAAGTTGACCTGCAGGCGTCCGGTTCTTCCGCCAGCCTGACGGTGCGCCATGCCCCTCACAATTTTCATGCTGACATTGAGGTTCCCCTGCGTTCTGACCTGTTCATTCGATTGGGAGCCGGGGACCTGAATGTTCAGGGTGTTGCCGGAAGCAAGGACGTCGCAGTGCGTGCCGGCGACGTAAACATTGACGTGCGGCGCCCGGAGGATTACCAGAAGGTGGACGCTTCCGTGTCCATCGGCGACCTCACAGCCCCCGCTTTCAACGTAAGCAAAGATGGTTTCGCAAGGTCATTCCAACGTAATGGCCCAGGCGCCTATCGGCTCCACGTCCATGTGGGAGCAGGCGACTTACGGCTCTATCAGACGGATTGAACACTAGCGGTAACGGCCTGTGGCGTAAAAACTGCCATGCGCACGCAGTTGCGGCCAGCCTGTTTGGCGCTGTAAAGAGCAGCATCGGCGGACTTGACCACCTCGTCGCGGGTGGCTCCATGGATGGGATGGGCGGCCGCGCCGGCGCTGATAGTGACCGAGCGCGGCACCCCCGGAAAGCGGTACCCCGCCACTTCGCGGCGCAGCTTTTCCGCCACACTGTAAGCTTGCTCGGCGCTGGTCTGGGGCAGCAGCACGGCAAATTCCTCTCCCCCATAGCGGCAGACCACATCAATCTTGCGCAGTTGCTGGGAGAATACCGAGGAAACCTGGCGCAGAACCTCGTCGCCTAGAAGGTGCCCGAATTCGTCGTTCAGGCGCTTAAAGTGGTCAATATCCAGCATAATCACGGCCAGGCTGGTGCTATATCGGCGGGCGCGCTCCATTTCCTCGGCAATGCGAGTTTCAAAATAGCGGCGGTTGAAGATGCCGGTTAAGCCGTCAATGTAGGCTAGCTGGCGCACGCGGTCCACGTAGTAGGCGTTCTGGATGGCGGTGGCGCAGATATCGGCCACTGACTCCAAGGGCTGAGCGTCGGCCATCTGGAAGGTATTGAGTTGGGCGCTGTCCAGGGCCAGCACTCCCAGGGTCTGACCAAACGAGATCAGTGGGATACACATCTTGGAGCAGGTCTGCTCAAACATGGCCATGTACTGCGGCACCCTGGAAACATCGTTTTCCACCACGGTGCGGCCGGTGGCCATGCAGCGCCAGGCGATGGCGTCGCCGATGATAAGGCTTTCCGGGTGAGCTCCGCGCAAGCTCAGGCCGCCCTCGTGGGCGCGCAGCACCAGCTCCTGGTCGTCGCGCAATAGAACGGATACGTGCTCGCCGGGGAAAGACTGCCGCACCAGGGAGCACACCTTGGCCAGCAAGTCCTTCAGGTCGAGCACGGCAGTGGTCTGCTTGGCAATAGCATTGATAGCTTCCAGCTGAGCGGCGCGGTGCTGCTCCAGGGAATAGAGGTGAGCGTTCTGCAGCGCCATGGAGGCCTGGGTGGAAAACAAGGTCAGCAGGTCAATGGTGTCGGAATCGAAGAAATTGAGCTGCTGGCTCTGGCAGTCGAGCACGCCCACCACCTCGTCCCGCACCATTAGTGGGACCGCCAGCTCAGAGCGCGTGCTCTGGGCGGAAACCACGTAGCGGGAATCTTTGCTGACGTCAGACACGTAGACGGGGCGCTTCAGTTGGGCGGCGGCGCCGGTAATTCCCTTGTCCAGCGTCAGCCGCAACTGGTCCATGCCTGCATCCCAGCCGATCTGGCTGCGCACCTGCAGCTCCCGGGTGTTCTTGTCGAGAAGCAGGATGGCTACGTTCTGCAGATGAAAATAATCGCGTGCGATCATCAGAATCTGATTCAGCACCTCATCCAGGTCGAACGTGGACAATACGGCCTGGCTGGCGTCGTAAAGGACGGCGATCTTCTGCATAGTTTTCCAGCTGGATTTTAGGGGGTGTAGGGAATAGTCCGGAAGTTACCGAGGTCACCTCCCGGGCATATCCCCTGCGGGAAGAAAGTGCGGCGTTATTCGGAGGCCTTGCGACTGGAGTGCCGCCAGCGTTTGAGCAGCTCCAGCAAGCCATAGATAACAAGGCAGATCCAGAAGTCCACCACCAGGCCAAAGTCAAAGCGAAAGGTGACATGCCGAGCCCGGAGGGGCATATAGGGCATGAGCAGGAAGTAAATGGCGTTGCCGACCACCACGGCGATCAGCGATTGCCAAAAATTCTTGGGTAAATAGCTTTTGAGCACCGGCCTCCTTGTCTGTTTCTGTCTCCATTATGGCCCCTCTCGCCCGCCGAGCGAGGGCAAAGCAATCTGATTCAGCGCCGCCAAGTGCCGCCGGTGGTTTGCTACCATCAACCCCAGGTCCTGAATGCCCGAATTGAGCACGCCCGTGCAGTACGTGAAGGGAATCGGCCCCCGGGTGGCCGAGGTCCTGGCCGCCAAGGGCATCAATACGGTTGAAGACCTGCTCTACTACCTTCCCTTCCGCTATGAAGACCGGCTGAACCCGCGCGGCATCGCCGAACTGCGCCCGGGGGAGATGGCGACGGTCATCGCCGAGGTGCGCGGGTCGGGGCTGTTCCGCACCCGGCGCTCGGGCCTCGACATATTCCAGATGACCGCCGGGCAGGGACGGGCCAAGCTGACGTGCCTGTGGTTTCACGGGCGCTACCTGATGGGCAAGTTCCAGCCCGGGCAACTGGTGGCGCTCTATGGCAAGGTGGAGGAGAACACCTGGGGACGCGGAGGGTTGCAGATTATCCAGCCGCAGTTTGAGGTTTTGGGAGAAGCGGAGGGGGAGGCCGCCGGCCGGGCAGCACAGTCGCTGGAAATAGGCCGCATTGTGCCCATTTACGAGTCTGCCGCCAATGGCAAGCTGACCAGCCGCTGGTTCCGGCGCATTATTTATTCCGTTCTGGAGGGGCTGCCGGAGCTACCGGAAAGCATTCCCGGCAGCATCTGCGAGCGCCTGCAGCTGGTCCCGCGGCAGCAGGCATTCCGGCACGCGCATTGGCCGGAAGCGGGGGAAAGCCTGGCCAGCCTGCAGGCGGCGCGCACCCCGGCGCACCGGCGGCTCATATTCGAAGAGCTGTTCTTCCTGGAGCTGGGGCTGGAGCTGAAGCGCCGGCGGCAACGCACGCATCCCGGCATTACGTTCGAGCTCAATGACCGCGTGCGCGAGGCCATCAAGCACATTCTTCCCTTCCATCCCACGGCGGCGCAGAAGAAGGTTCTGAAGGAGATAGCCTCCGACATGCGGCAGGGCTTCCCCATGCGCCGGCTGCTGCAGGGCGACGTGGGCTCGGGAAAAACCATTGTGGCGCTCCAGGCCGCCATCATCGCCATCGAAAACGGCTACCAGGTGGCGCTGATGGCGCCCACGGAGATTCTGGCCACCCAGCACTACCTTTCGGCGCGGCGCATCCTGGAGCACGCCGGCTACCGCATAGTGCTGCTGACGGGTTCGGTGGAGCAGGACCGCAAGCGCGACCTGCGTCGCCACATCGCCCGCGGCGACGCACAACTCGTGATCGGCACCCATGCCCTTATCCAGCAATCGGTGGAATTCGCCAATCTTGGCCTGGTGATTGTGGACGAGCAGCACCGCTTCGGAGTGCTGCAGCGTTTCAAGCTAATGCGGAAGGCCAGCGAAAGCCAGACGGAGGCGGTGACTTCGTACGAGCCGCGTTGCACCCCGGACGGGGCTGCGGTCCGCCGGCCCGAGCCCACTCCGGCGGCGGAGCCCGATACCCTGGTGATGACCGCCACCCCAATCCCGCGCACGCTGGCACTGACCATCTATGGCGATCTGGACGTGAGCGTGCTCGACGAGCTGCCGCCCGGGCGCTCGCCCATCGTGACCCGCCGGGTGCCCGACGAACGCGCCGCCGAAGTGTGGGATTTTGTGCGCCAGCAGGTGGCGGCCGGTCACCAGGCTTACGTGGTCTACCCGGTGATCGAGGAGAACGAGGAACGCGAGCTAAAGGCGGCCATCCAGATGTACAAAAAGCTGCGCCGCGAAATTATGCCCGACCTGCGGATTGGGCTGCTGCACGGGCGTCTCGACGCCGAAGAAAAAGATGCCGTGATGCGGCGCTTCCAGAAGGGCGAGGTGGATGTTCTGGTTTCCACTACCGTCATCGAAGTCGGGGTGGATGTGCCCAATGCCAGCCTCATGCTGATCGAGCACGCGGAAATGTTCGGGCTGGCGCAGTTGCACCAGCTGCGCGGGCGCATTGGCCGTGGCTCCACGAAGTCCTACTGCATCCTGATGACCGGACCCAAGGTTTCCGAGGAAGGCGAGCAGCGCCTGCAGGCAATGCTGGATACGACCGACGGCTTCAAGATTGCGGAGATGGATCTGGAACTGCGCGGGCCAGGAGAGTTTTTCGGCACTAAGCAGGCGGGCATGCCCAGCCTGCGCGTGGCCAACATCGTGCGCGACCGCGAACTGCTGGAAGTGGCCAAGAAAGAGGCGGCCGCTCTGCTGGCCAACTCCAACCTGGAAGTCCCCAAGCCGGATTTGGCGCGCGCCTTCGGGCATCTGCGCAGTCATTGGAATCGCAGGTATGGGCTGGTGGAGGTGGGGTGAAGCAGTTACCAGTGGCCTGAAAATTAGCTCTGAGCGTGGGCTACATCTCCGCGGCCTTGTGCTTCCACTGCTCCATTTGCCGCTGCAGGCGCTCCAGGTCCTTGCGGTGAAGCTGCATCTGGCGCCGCGCCTCGTCTGCCGCCCGCTGCGCTTCTTCCGTAATCTCATGCTGGTGGGATAGAACTTCCCGGCGCGCCTGCTCGGCAGCCTGCTGGGCCTGTTCCTGAATCTCGCGCTGGTGGGACTGCAATTCGCGTTCCGCCTGCCGCGCTGCCTGGGCCGCCTGCTTGCGCAACTCCGCGTTTTGCTTCCAAAACTCCTTCTGCGCCTCCGCGGCTTGCCGCTGCGCCGCCTCGATCTCCGGCCGCATCTTGTCCATCTCCACCCGTAACGCGCCCATGTCGAGGTGGGCTGTTATCTCCGGCTCCACTCTTATAGCCTGGCCGGTCTGCTTGGGCACGACGAAGGAAATGGTCAGCGACTTGCGGTCGCGCACCACGCCGATGGGAACCGGACCGCTGGTGTGCCGGCGCATGGCATTGCGCCAGTCGCTGGTATCGGCGATGGGCTCACCACTCACCTTCACGATCACGTCGCCGGCGTGGAAGCCGGCGCGCTCTGCCGGGCTGCCTTTTTCCACCGAGCGCACCAGCACGCCCTGGCCGTTCTTCACGCCAAAAAAATCTCCCAGTTGCGGCGTCAAGTTCTCTACCATCAGGCCGCCGCGCACGGAAGAGTGCACGATGACGTCAATGGCGGGCACATCGAAGCCGGGCATGGCCGGCATCTCGAAGTTCTCAGGAGCTCCAGGGGGATTGGGTACTCCAGACATCACTGCCATTGCCGGATAATTGAAAAGCTTGCGGCGGTTCGCCAGTTGGACCTTCACGCTCATCATCTGGCCATTGCGGCTGATGCCCAGGGTGACCGTACGCCCCGGCGGCGTCTCGTGAATCATGCGCCGCAGCTCCGCGACTCCCTCCACTGATTGGCCGTTGAAGCTGAGGATGACGTCCTGTTCTCGCAGTCCGGCTTTGCCGGCGGGGGCGTCCTGATCCACCATGGTGACTTCCACGCCGCGCTCCTCGTTGAGCTTGAGGGAGACCATGAGCTCGTGGGTAATGTCACGGGTGTCAATGCCCAGGTAGGAGCCGCTTTCCTCGCCGAACAGGCCATAGGGCATGTCCGGCTGCAGGCGCAGGCAAGCCGCGTCTTGCGGCAACCCCACGACCACCGCCAGGGCGAGCGCCAACGTGCTGAAAACGAGTGTGCGCATATAAGTTCTCCGTTAGGAGTTTTTCATCTGCACGTTACTTGCTCGTGCTGCGTAAGAAAACAATGTCGCCGGAGCTGGTGTGCACTTTGAGCACCGGCCCGCCGCCGTTCAAGCTGCCTTCGGCGGTGATGCGTTTGGGACCATAATCGCCACCCTCGGAGACCACTTTGATCTCCGGGAAGTCGGATGCGATCTTGTGTCCGTTGCCCATGTCCACGGCGGCGTGGATGGTAACCGGCAGGTTGGGCGCAAGGTACACGGTGATATCGCCAGCCGGCGTTTCCAGTTCGGAACTGCTGAAGCCGCCGCGGGTGGCAACGAATTGTGCGGTAATGCCCCCGCCGCCGGTCTCCGCACGCGCGCCCTGGCTGAGATTCATCAGTTCAATGCTGCCCCCGCCGCTTTCCGCCCGCACCGGCCCGCTGGCCAGAGCCAGATGGATGCTGCCCCCGCCCGTGTCCACCTCCGCAGGGCCGTTGATTTGCCCTAAATCAATACTGCCGCCGCCGGTGGAGGCTTTGACCTGTCCCTGGCAGCGCTTCACCTGGATGCTGCCGCCGCCGGTTTCCAGGAACGCGCCCTGCAAGCCATCCAGAACCACCACGCTGCCGCCGCCGGTCTGGGCGGTGATTTTGCCTTTAGCGGAAGCCACGCGAATTCCGCCGCCGCCGGTTTGCAGGTTCAGGTTGCCGCCGGCGCTGCCCACGTCAATGCTGCCGCCGCCGGTATTGCCGGTAACGTCGCCACCGATGTGGTCCAGTTTCAGGCTTCCGCCCCCGCTGGAGGCATCCACGCGGCCGCCAATGTCATTCACGCTCACGCTGCCACCGTCGGTTTCCACCTTAGCGGCTTCCAGCGATTGCGGCACTTGCAGGGAGAAATCCACGGAAAAGCGGCGCGCCCTGCCCCCTTGGTGCTGGCCCTCGAGCACCGCCATGTCCCCGTGCTGGGAAGCAGTGACGCGGTACTGTTCGAATTGCCGACGCGCCTCCTGTTCGGAAGATGTATAGGCGCGCTTGCGCACCACATAGTTGACGGTCTGCTGGGGCCCGCCCTGCACCTGCACCGAGCCCAGTTGGGCGCTCACCCGCAGGCTGCGCGCCGCGGGCAGCGAGCCGGTAATCTCTTCCACCCACCCGCCACCTTCGCGGTAGACGCGCGACTGCTGTGCCACCGCGGCTGCTGATGCCAGCAGCAGCAGAATACCGATCTTAGAAATTGTCTTCACAGTTTGCCTGCCTCTTTCCTCTGGGTGGAGTGCCTGCAGATGCCGGCTCCGCTCTGGCCAGGAAATCTCTCGTTACTCCAGTCATGCATCAGTCAATCTCCGGCATTTCCGCCAATAAGGCGCGGGACTCAGTGCGAATGTACGTGTTCTTGTCCTGGCGCGCCAGGTGCTGCAGCACTTCGCGCACGCTGCTGTCGGCGCGCACCGGCTGCAGCAGGTGGATGGCCTCGGCGCGCACCCCCGGGTTGCCGTCGTTGAGCAGCGCCTCCAGCACGGCGTCCCGCACGCGCACATCCTGCAGCACGTAACTTCCCAGGCTGTTCAGGGCCTTGATGCGCACGCCCGGGTTGCTGTCATAGCGCAGGGCGTAAATCAGGGCCTCGCGCACGCGCTGGTCCTGCGGCTGCTGGGAGAGCAGGTCCACAGAATCCATGCGCACGCCGGAGTTGAAGTTGTTGCGCGCCGCAAACAGCAGAAGCTGCTGAATGCGGGAGTCATCGAGCGAGCCTTCGGCCGATTGCGTGGTGACGGTGTCGTATTTGATTTCCACTTTTTTGCTGCCGGGAAGCTGATTGATAGCGCGAATGCCGGAAATGGAGGATTCGACCGGTTGTGCCGAGTTGGAAATGTTTGCGACCTGCACCGTGTTGCCGGAAACAATCTTATAGGTGGCGCCAATGCCGGCGGCGAAGCCAACGATAAAGATGACGCTGGCCAGCGCGGGAGAGAAGCGGGAGCGGCCAAAAATCGCCGCCAGGTCGAAGGTCCAGCGCTGCCAGAAGCGCGGCTGCTCGGCGGTTTCCAGCGCCTCCTGCAGGCGCATGCGGGAGGCGGCCAGCAGGTTGGGCGTGGGCTCGGCCACCGGCGCCGCCGCCATGCTGCCCTTGAATTGACGCAACCCTTCCAGCTCGGCGGCGCACTCGCCGCAGCGGGCTACGTGCTGCTCCAGCTCATAGCGGGCGTCGTCCAGCAGTTCGTCGTAGGTGTACAGCAGAAGGTTCGCTTTTACCCATTCGCACTTCATAGTTTCCATCCCCTTCCGGGGTTTCCTCAGGGGCTAAAGCCCCGGAGTTTCTTGTCGCTTGCGGCCCGGCTGAAGCCGGGCCTACGAAATCTATTTCATGTCCGCCAGCGCCACCCGGAGCTTCTGTGTGGCTCGAAACAAAGTGTTCTTGGCCGTCTCCTCGGTGGTATTCAGAATCTCGCCCACGGTGCGGAGCTTGAGCCCGTGATAATGCTTCAACTCGAACACCATGCGCTCGCGCGGGGTCAGCCTGGCGAGGGCGCGGTTAATCCGGCCGCCCAGTTCGCGGCGCATCAGGTCGCGTTCGGGGTCGGCGCCGGCGCGCCCGTCGGCCACCTGCTCCAGCATGTCATACTGCTCGCCCTGGGGATCCACCGCCACCGGCGCCTCTTCGCGGCGCACCGCCCGCCGGCGCAGGTGGTCGAGGCAGAGGTTGGTCACGATGCGGTAAATCCAGGTATAAAACGAGCATTCGAAGCGAAAGCTGCCCACGTTCTTGTAGGCCTTCAGAAACGCTTCCTGATAGATATCCTGGGCATCGTGCTCGGAGCCCGTCAGATGCAAAGCCAGGCGCAGGACCGCCTGGTCGTAGTGGCGGACGAGTTCCTCGAAGGCGGCGGCATCGCCGTGTTGCGCCCCACGGATCAGCGCCGTGTCATCAACACGGCCTAAGCTCTGTCCGACCATGTGCCCCCAGCTGGGGTTTTCGGATCTACTGCCCTGTCCTGCCCCGGGTCTGCGACCCGGGGTGGAACGCTCGCCAACCGTTAAGGGAACTGCCATCGCATCGGCCGGCATGGTCTCGTCTGAACCTGTCCTTGGCAAGCCGGCTTGCCAGAGTTGGTACCGGTTTGCATAGGCTTAGACGGGGCGGGACATGATCCGTGAGCAGAATTATAGGGGTTTTAATGGTCTCGCCGCAGGCCTGAACGGCCCAAAATGGGAGGCGAAACGTACTCCCACGACGTTTAGCAGCTGAACCGACAGCTAGGGCAGGGGTTGTAGGACGGTGTTGACCAGGTGAGGGTCGTGAAAGGCTGTCCGCTCGCCCGGCCGCTTCCCGGTAACCAGCAGAAGGCGCACTGAAAGCGGCTTGTTCCACTTGTACGCCAGGCTGGCGGTATCAGAGAGCATGCGCTCAATCTGCCGGGTCGAAATACTGCCCGGAAGCGGGATGGTGTCCAGACCGGTTCCGCAAACAGAAGAGTAGGCTAGCAGGCCGTCAACCGAGATGTGGCCCTCAGCCCAGCGCCGGGCCAGAGTGTTGTCCTCCAGAATGGGCATCATCAAGCCGGAGTAGCCGGCGTGCTTGACCGGCAGCTGGCGCAAGACGCTGGTGATGAGGGCGGCCGCGCTTAGCGTGCCTGAGGAGCCGAAGGGCACACCCGTCAGCTTCTCGATGGCGGCTCCGATGGAGATTTCGCCGCCGGGAGCAGGGGAAACATCCATGCCGTCGTAGTTCCATCTCGTTTGGGCCGCCAGCGTGGAGGCAATTTTCTCTATGGGAGCGAGTGCGGCAGCCATTTTTTGTGCCAGGCTGGAGCGCGCCGCAGAGAAGTCTTCGCCGGAGGAGAAGGCGTCCTGCAAAACGTTGGCCGATTCCAGGCCGATGGCGAACTGGTGGCCATCGCTGGTGAAGTATGAGCCGGGAAAGAAGGGGCCGTAGGGCGGCAGCATGGCGGTGGCGGCAAAGTTGAAGTTGGCCTGGCCGTTGGGCGAGTGCGCGGCAAGGAACTGGATGGTGCGGGCCGCTGCGGCGATCGCCTTCCAGTGCAGCCCGTCCTGACCGGCAATCACGATGCTGCCAGAGAGGTTTTTGGAGCTTGCCAGCACTTCTGCGAGCAAGTCGGCAAGCCCGCGGTCATCTGAGTCGCCGAACATAGCCGGCCCGATGCTGGCGATGAATTCCTGCTTTTGCGCCAGCTCATCCAGGCTGCGGAAGAAGGCCAACTGCTGATCGCTGGAGAGGCCGCGCGTGTATTCGGGAAAGGGCTGGGTGGTGATGCGCAGCGTCTGCACCTCGTAGC
>Ga0134128_10008801_pt1 | contig 12144 bp, 14 predicted proteins | sample KB31754_FD_96462 | JGI IMG/M metagenome (GOLD analysis project Ga0134128, IMG submission 96462) | Terrestrial soil microbial communities with excess Nitrogen fertilizer from Kellogg Biological Station, Michigan, USA - KB3-175-4 | ecosystem: Environmental > Terrestrial > Soil > Unclassified ...
CCACGCTGCTGCTCGGCGCCGCCAAGCATCTGGCCGAAGCGCGCGATTTCGACGGCACGCTGGTGTTCTGCTTCCAGCCCGCCGAGGAGGGCGGCGCCGGGGCGCAGGCGATGATCGACGACGGGCTGTTCGAGCGCTTCCCGGTCAAGGGCGTCTACGGCCTGCACAATTGGCCGACGCTGCCGATCGGTAAATTCGCCGTCGCGCGCGGGCCGGCGATGGCCTCGGCCGATCGGCTCGAAATCGTCGTGCAGGGACGGGGCGGCCACGGCGCCATGCCGCACCTGGCCCGCGACCCCATCGTCGCCGCCGCCGCAATCGTGCTGAGCCTTCAGACCATCGTCTCGCGCGTCATCGACCCGCTGGAGCCGGCGGTCATTTCCATCACCTCCATCCACGCCGGCCAGGCTTTCAACGTCATCCCCGACACCGTCGAAATGCGTGGCACCTTCCGCACCCTGTCGGATGAGACGGCGGAAAAGATCAAGGTGGAGATCGCTCGCATCTGCGCCGGCGTCGCCGCCGCGCATGACATGACCGTCGAGATCAAGCCGTCGCCGACCCTGCCCTATCCGACCACCGTCAACCATCCCAAAGAGACCGACATCGCGGTCGCGGCGCTGAAGGCAGTGGCGGGGGCCGAGAATGTGCTCGACAACATCAAGCCGGTGATGGGCTCCGAGGATTTCGCCTTCATGCTGAAGCGCGTGCCCGGCGCCTATATTTTCATGGGCAACGGCGACACCGCGCCCGTGCATCACCCGGCCTATGACTTCAACGACGAGGCCATTCCCTACGGCGTCTCGTACTGGAGCGAACTGGCGCGCCGCGTGCTTCCGGCCGAGTGAAGTCGACAAAAGGGGGGACGGGGCATGACGGCAGCGACGATAGGCGCGCAGCTTGCGCCAGAGCGGCGCGTGAGCGCCAGCGTCGTGGCGGCGACAGTGGCCGGCAACGCGCTCGAATTCTACGATTTTCTCTGCTTTGCGTTCTTCGCCCCCTATATCGCCGGCGCGTTCTTCCCGGCCGGCGACGATTTCGCCAATCTGTTGAAGACGCTTGCGGTGTTTTGGTCGGGATTCCTGTTCCGGCCGATCGGCGGCGTCGTCATCGGCGCCTTCGCCGACCGCGCCGGCCGGCGTCCGGCGATGCTGCTGACGATCGCGCTCATCACCATCGGCACGATGGGGCTGGCGCTCGTGCCGTCCTACGCCAGCATCGGCGCCGCCGCGCCGGTGCTGCTCGTCATCTGCCGCATCATCCAGGGGTTTGCGCTCGGCGGCGAGGTCGGGCCGGCGAGCGTGTTTCTCATCGAGGCCGCGCCGCCACACAAGCGCGGCTTTTACGTGAGCTGGCAGATCGCCAGCCAGGGGCTGGCGGTGATGGCGGGCGGCGGCGTCGGCGTGGCGCTGTCGGCGGCTCTGAGCCCCCAGCAGCTCGCCGATTGGGGCTGGCGCGTGCCATTCCTGCTCTGCCTGGCGCTGATCCCGCTCGCCGCCTATCTGCGCGGCGAGATGCCGGAGATCCTTGGCCATCGCCCGCCCGCGACGGCGACGGCCCGGGGCCTCAAGGATAACGCCGGCTATATCACGCTCGGCGTGCTGCTCATCATCGGCGGCACGGTCTCGACCTATGTCGGCAATTACATGTCGACCTACGCCATCACGACGCTGAAGCTGCCGGCGACGCTGAGCCTATCGGCGACGCTGATCGGCGGCGCGTCGATCTTCGTGTTCGCGCTGCTGGGTGGCTGGCTCGGCGACCGCTTCGGCCGCAAGGCGCTGGTGCTTTGGACGCGCTTGGCGCTGCTGGTGCTGATCGTCCCGCTGTTCAAATGGCTCACGGTGGCGCCGAGCGCGACGACGCTGTGGCTGGCGACGATCGCCACCGCCGGGCTCACTGCCTTGTCGGCCGGCATCGGCCTGGCCATCCTGCCGGAGTTGCTGCCCAAGAGCGCGCGGGCGACGGGGTTTGCGGTCTCCTACGCCATCGGGGTGTCGATTTTCGGCGGCTCGACGCAATTCGTCGTCGCCTGGTTGATCCACGCGACCGGAAATCCGGTCGCGCCGGCCTGGTACGTCGTGGTGACGAGCCTCGTCACCATTGGCGCGCTGTTCGCCTTGCCGGAGACGCGCGACCGCGCCATCGACTGAGGCGCCAGCTTTACCGCGCCCCCGGCTTTGCGTTACGCGGAGCGACGTCCCCCGGAGCCGCCGATTTGACCGACCGCATTCTCATCGCCCTCGTCCTCGCGCTGATCGGCGTCGGCGCCCTGTTCGCGCTCTGGCCGGGGCTCGATCTCGGCGTCACCGGCCTCGTCTACGACCACGGCGGGCTCTGGGGCGCGAGCGCCGTCGTCGGCGACGCCCGCGATGTTCTGCGCCTGGCGCCGTTCTGGCTGCTCGGCCTGCTGGCGGCGCTGTGGCTCGCGAGGCGCTGGCTGTGGCCGGGGCTGCCGGCGCCCTCCGGCGCGGCGATGATCTTCCTCATCGCCAGCCTGATCCTCGGCGCCGGGGCCATCGTCAATCTCGGCCTGAAGGACCATTCGCACCGGCCGCGGCCGGTGCATGTGACGGAATTCGGCGGCAACGAGGCGTTCCGCCCCTGGTACCGCTTCGACGGGGCCTGCCGGCGCAACTGCTCCTTCGCCTCCGGCGAGGCGGCGTCCGGCTTCTGGGTGCTCGCCCCCGCCCTAATCGCCCCGCCGCCTTTCCGCGCTGTCGCGGTTGCGGCGGCGATCCTCTACGGCGCCGCCACCGGCGCGCTGCGCGTGCTGATGGGCGGCCATTTCCTGTCCGACGTGCTGGTCGGCGGTTTGATCTCGTGTCTGGTGGTGCTGGCGCTGTGGCGGCTCTACGAGAAGCGGCGGCTTTAGGCGCGCAACGATGCCGCCAACGCCGCAGGATCGCGCTGCGGCAGGCCGCAGACCTGGCCGCGACAGAGCATCGCCGCAGGCGCTTGCGGCGGCGCCGGCCGGCCGCCGGGCACGCCCTGCGGCCACAGCGCGCGATCGAGCGGCCATACCGCGAGCGCGGGATCGGCGGCGCGGCGGGCGGTGTCGGCGAGCGCCGCCGCGTGGGGATCGGCGCGGTCGCCCTCGACGACGACGCAGCCGCCGCGAGTCAGGAAATCCCAGGCCGACAACAGCAGCGGCGATTGCGTCAGCGCGCGCGGATCGCCGCCGGCGAAGGCGGCGATCAGCCGCTCCGCCGCCTCGCGCCATTCGGCGGCGTCGGTCAGGTGATAGAGCCGCGCTAGAGCCTGCGCCATCAGCCCGACGCCGCAGGGCGTCGCGCCGTCCTCGGCGATGCGCGCCCGCACCGCCGGCGCGTCCTCGGCATCGTCGGCGGTCAGGTAGAGCCCGCCATCCGGCGCGCCGAAACGCTTGAGCGCGGCGCGCGTCTCGCGCTCGGCCAGCGCCAGATAGCGCGGTTCGCCCGTCGCCTCGAACAACGCCAGCGCCGCCCCGGCGAAACTCGCGCTATCGTCGAGCAGGCCGGCGACGCCGATGCGGCCCTCGCGCCAGGAATGGACGAGCCGTCCCTGCGCGTCGCGCAGCCGGGCGTCGAGAAAATCAAACGCCGCGCGCGCCGCCTCCAGCATCGCCGGCGTCTCGAACACAGCGGCCGCGCGGGCGAGCGCGGCGATCGTCAGGCTGTTCCAATCGACGAGAACCTTGTCGTCGAGGCCGGGGCGCGGCCGGCCCTCGCGTAGCGCGAACAGCCGGGCGCGCGCCGAGGCCAGCGCCGCCTCCAACGCGGCATCGGCTGGCTTCGTCATCCGCAGCACGTTGCGGCCTTCCCAGTTGCCGCCGGCGCGCACGTCATAGGCGGCCTTGAAGGGCGCCGCCTCGGGGCCGAGCGCCGCGTCGATCTCCTGAGCGGTCCAGACGTAGAACAGCCCCTCCTCGCCGGCCTGGTCGGCGTCGAGCGAGGCGGCGAAGGCCCCGCCCACCCGCATCTCCCGGATCAGCCAGGCGAAGGTGTCGCGAGCGCGCGCTGCGTAGATGGCCGATGGCGCCTCGGCGTGCGCGAAGGCCAGCAGTTCGAGGATTTGCGCATTGTCGTAGAGCATTTTCTCGAAATGCGGCACATGCCATTCGGCATCGACGGAATAGCGCGCGAAGCCGCCGCCGAGGTGATCGTAGATTCCCCCGGCGCACAGCGCATCGAGCAGGCCGCGCACGGCGTCGCGGAACGCCAAGTCACGGCGGCGGAAATATTCGTTCCAGAAGAAGCGGAAGATCGGCGCGTTGGGGAATTTCGGCGCGCGGCCGATGCCGGCGTTGACGGGATCGAGCAGGCCGAACAACGCTTCGCCAACCCCATCCAGTCGCTCGCCAGTGAGCGCGCCCGGCCCGCGCGGCGCGGCGATCTCGGCCAGATGGGCGGTGATCGAGGCGCCGTTCTGCATGATTCCGGCGCGCTTCGTGCGCCAGGCGTTGGCGACAGACGCCAGCACCTGCGGAAACGACGGCCGGCCGAAGCGTGGCGTCGGCGGCCAGTAGGTGCCGCCGAAGAACGGCGCGCCGTCGGGGGTGAGGAACATCGTCAGCGGCCAACCGCCCTGCTCGCCCATCGCGTGCAGCGCGCCCATATAGTGCTGGTCGACGTCCGGGCGCTCCTCGCGATCGACCTTCACGCAGACGAAATCGCGGTTCATCTCAGCCGCGATCTGCTCGTCCTCGAAGCATTCGTGCGCCATCACATGGCACCAGTGGCAGGCGGCGTAGCCGATGGAGATCAGCACCGGAACGTCGCGCGCCCGCGCCTCCTCGAACGCTTCGCGGCCCCACAGCCGCCACGCGACGGGATTGCCGGCATGTTGCAGCAGATATGGCGAGGTGCTGGCGCTGAGGCGATTGTGGCGTTCGATCATGCGAAACCTTATAGCCGCCGCAGGGTGCGGCCAAGCATGCGGCGGCGCAAAGTCGCAGACTCGTGATCGTGAGGCCGGCTATGAAGACGACACCCGATGGTCTGCCGTTATTGGCCTTCGCCGATGCCGGCGCCTTCTCGCATTGGCTCGCCGAACACGGGGACGCGAAAGGCGCATGGCTCCAATTCGCCAAGACGGGCGGCGCTGCGGGGCTAAGCAAGGCGCAAGCCATCGACTGCGCCCTGTGTCAGGGCTGGATAGATGGCCAGATCAGGAGCCTTGATGGCCGCCATTTTCTCACCCGCTTCACGCCGCGCCAGCCGAAAAGCCGGTGGTTGGCGAAAAACGTCGCGCGGGCCGAGGCGCTGAGGACGCAAGGCCGCATGCAGCCGCGCGGCCACGTCGAGATCGAGGCGGCGAAAGCGGACGGCCGCTGGACGGCGGCCTACCCTTCCGCCTCACGCGCCGAAACGCCGCCCGATTTCATCGCCGCGCTGGCGGACAACGCCGAGGCGAAGTTGGCCTTCGCGGCGCTCGACGCGGCCAATCGCTACGCGATCCTTTACCGCCTCCATCACGCCAAACCAGATGCGCGCCCCGGCCGCATCGCCCAATTTGTCGACATGCTGTCGCGGGGCGAAAACGTTCATCCGCCACGCGCGGCAAGTCAGCGCGGCGCCTCGAACGAAACGAGGCGTCGGTTGTCCGGGAAGGCGACGTCGTCATAAACGGCGCATGGCCAGCGACGCGCCGAGCCTCGGCAGGTCGACCGCCGCGGCCGCCCATTCACCAACTCGTAGCGATCCTGCTGGCGCTCCGCCCAGGCGAAGAACTCATCCACCGTCGAGGCGCGCTCCTGAGGTTTGGCCATCCGAGGGTCTCCCGATGCGCTGATCCTAGCGCCAATCGACGCCGCCGTCTCCGTTCGCCGGCGCGATGGCGAACATGATCTTATCGACGCCGGCGTTGCTGATCTCGATGGTCGCCGAGCCGGCGCCGAGCGGGAAGCGCGCCGACTTGCGCACGCCGGGACAATCGAATTGGCTGGAGAAGGCGCTCGACTTCACCAACTTGCCATCCTCAGCAACGTCGACCCAGGCGCCGGCGGAAAGCGTGATCTGATAGAGGCCGGGGGCAAGCTTGGGCGCGCTAAGGACGGCGGCGAAGCTGTCGGGCTTCGGTGCGCGCTCGGGCGCGACCGGCAGTTTCACGTCCTTCGCCAGCGTCACGACGTAGCCGGCGCCGGGCTCGGCCTGCCCGCCGATCGCCGCTCACAAGGCCAAGGAGTCCTGGGGCAAGACTTCGCCCGCCGAGCGCGCGAAAGTGCTTAACAGAATCGCCGACCGCATGGAGGCCAGGGCCGAATTGCCGGCGCTGGTCGAGACGCTCGACAATGGCAAGCCAAAGGCAATCAAGCAAGGCCACCCGCTCGACATGTCGACGATGATCGGCGCGCAAGCCTCCACCGATCAGTTGGAGAAGGTCCTCTCCTATTTCGACATCGGCCGCCAGGAGGGCGTGCAGGTGCTGGCCGGCGGCAAGCGCGCCCATCTGCAAGGGCAACTGGCGAACGGCTATTATATCGAGCCGACTATTTTCGCCGGTCACAACAAGATGCGCGTCTTCCAGGAGGAAATTTTCGGGCCGGTGGTGTCGGTGGCGAAATTCAAGGACGACGCCGAGGCGCCGTCGATCGCCAACGATACGCTCTACGGCCTCGGCGCCGGCGTGTGGACCCGCAATGGCGCGCGCACTTACCGCTTCGGCCGCGAGATCCAGGCCGGGCGCCTGTGGACCAACGGCTACCACGCCTACCCCGCCCATGCAGCGTTCGGCGGCTACAAGCAATCGGACATCGGCCGCGAAACGCATAAGACGATGCTCGATCATTTTCAGCAGACGAAAAACCTGTTGGTCAGCTATTCGCCGAAGACGCTGGGCTTCTTCTGAGTTTGGTTGAAAGAAAGCGGGCGCGGGCCTGTCGGCGCGCGCCCGCTCCGGCTTTTTCGGAGGAGACGATGGTCGCCAGAGTGCTTGTCACCGAACCCGCCGCCGCCGGATGATTGCACGGCTGAAGGCAATGCATGGCCCGCTGATGTTCCACCAGTCCGGCGGCTGATGCGACGGCCCGGCGCCGATGGGCTTTCCGGCAGGTGAATTCAAGGTCGGCGGGCAGGATGTTCTGATCGGCGAGATCGAGGCTCACAAGTTCTATATCGGGGCGGCGCAGTTCGAATATTGGCGCCACACCCAGCTCATCATCGACATCGTGCCCGGCCGCGGCGCCGACTTCTCGCTGGAGGCGCCGGAAGGCGTGCGCTTCCTCACCCGCAGCCGCGTTTTCACCGATGAGGAAGTCGAGGCGCTGAACGCCGCCGGGGAGCCGCCGCGTGGCGGCGCTGCTAGCCCTTCGCGACTTCGTCCTTGATGGTGATTCCGAAATCTCTGTCGCTATGAAGCCGATGGAGATCAATCGTGGCCGGGAACGAGGTAGGCGTCAATACATACGCGACGCAGAGGAGCGCGAGTAGTGAGGCAGCAGCAAAAGAAGGACGCCGGCCACGGTCCCGCCGAGGACGAAAACACCCTCGACGCTCGAATGACCGAGATCGCCGCGGCCCGCTCCGCCAGTCCAGCGTTGCGCCACCCAACCCGCAGCGCCATCCGGGGGGCGCGCTCATGCTGCATCGACAACTAGGCGCAGCCCCTGGACAAGCGCTGACGCCCTCCCTATAAGCCGCGACATCGACGCGCCCCGGCGCGCTGGCCCAGGTAGCTCAGTTGGTAGAGCATGCGACTGAAAATCGCAGTGTCGGTGGTTCGATTCCGCCCCTGGGCACCATTACAGCTTTTCATCGTTGAACGTACCGGTACAGAAAGCCAACAATTTCAAAACCATGGGCTGGAAAACGTACTCATAGCGGTACATGGTGGCACATTGCTTCGTCCCTTTTTGTGGGTATGATTCTGGGTAGATCCCGGTACCCACAAAAGTGATATCCACATGGCGCTCACTTTCTTCGACATCAAAGCGGCCAACCCGAGGGAGAAGCCGTTCAAGCTGTCCGACGGCGACGGCCTCTACCTTCTCGTCCGGCCCAGCGGCCATAAACTCTAGCGCTTCCGCTACCGATTCGCCGGCATCGACAAGATGCTCGCCATAGGTCCCTTCCCGGCGATCTCGCCCGCCGCCGCGCGCGAGAAGCGTGACTAGGCCAAGACAAGCCTGACCGAGGGCATTGACCCCTCCGTGCGAAAGAAACTCGATCGCATCGCCGCCGAGACCGCGGCCCGCAACACGTTCGGCCTTGCGCTCGCCAAGGCGATGCCGATCGCCAATGCGGCCAGGCGGTTGGGCGGGGCACGACACGCGGCTGTGGCGGATCGTCGAACACTGCGTCTGGCGCGCGGTGAAGGCGCCGGATTTGTCTGATGTGCGGCGCGTCGCCGCCGACGAGACCTCGGAGCGGCGCGGTCATGATTACATCAGTCCGCTCGTCGACATGGCGCGGCGCAAGGTGGTCTGCGTCGCCGAAGGCAAAGACGCCGCGACGGTGAAGGAATTCGCGCAATTTCTGCAGGCGTATGGCGGCAAGCGCGAGGCCGTCGCCGACGCCAGCATCAAGGCGAATTTCGCCAACGCGGAAATCACCTTCGATAAGTTTCACGTCATCAAACTCGCCAACGAGGCGGTCGACGAAGTGCGGCGTCAGGAGGCGCGCAACAATCATCAGATCAGGGGGCGGCGCTACATTTTCCTGAAGAACGTCAATCGGCTGAGCCCCGAGGAAAAGCAGACGCTATCTGAATTGGAGGTGCTGAACTTGGACACCGCCCAGGCGATGCAGATCCGAATGAACCTGCAACAGTTGTTCACCATGGACAGCAAAACAGCTCGGCGTTTCCTCGACCGCTGGAACGCCTGGGTTCAGGTCCGCGATCTCGGCCCAATGAAACGCTTGGCCAAGGCAATCATGGGCAATGCCGACGGCATTCTGCAATCCATCCAGATTGGCCTGTCGAATGGCGTCCTCGAAGCCATCAACGGCAATGTCCAGCCCGCAAAGCGAAAGGCCAAAGGCTACCGATCCAAGCGAAACCTCAAAGCCATCGCCTTCCTCATCGCCGGCGATGTCCTCGCCAGATCACCCATTTGGAACAGCGAGGAGCCGAAGAAGCTGGCGCGCGCGACCAGTTCTCGGCGTCGACCAGCAGCCTCCATACCACTTAAGCGCGCGCCTTCACGTCGATGTCATTGAGCGCATAGATGGCCGACGTTTTGGGATCGTGCTTCTCGGGCCAACTCACGCGGTCGCCGATCGCTTACTGCTCCTTCTTGAACAAATCCTGGAAGATGAGCGGGCCCCAAGTGCGGCCGCGTGCATGCACCAGCGCGCCACCCTCGTTGAGCTTTCCCAGCTTGACGGGTGCGAACCCGAGTTGTTTGGCCAAGGCCGCCACGGGAGCGATCGCGTCCTCGTCGTCACTCGACAGAAAGATGACCCGGCGGCCGCCCTCGACGATAGGATCGGCAGCCAGGATGGCCGCACTCAGGTGATTGAAGCCCTTCACGAATTTAGCGTCGGTGAACGCCTTCGCGACGAAGGCGGACGACGGGAGACCGTCCAGCTTTTCAGGGGGAACTCCAAACCCGTTCATCGCGTCGATGACCGTCTTTCCTTTCCAGCTCGGCAGGGCCTTCGCAACCTCGCGATGCTCCCCGAACGGGACCGCCAAGATAATTGTGTCGGCATCGAGTGCATCCCGCAGCGACTTGGCGACAACCGTGGGTCCAATCGCCCGAGCCTGCAGCGCCAGCGCCTCGGGCGGCCGGCGGCTGGCGACGGCCACGTCGATGTTTTTACGCGCGAAGGCGTGGGCGAGGGCCTGGCCTACCGCACCGAATCCTACAATCGCATAGCTCATAATGCTTCTCCGATCCGTGTTGACATTGATTGCCCTGCCTTCAACGGCGCTGGGTTATCCCCTTGGGCGTCCCGCCGTGAACGACTTCCGCGCGGCCGGGCCGACCGTTCAGCGCGGAAGTCATTCCACTATGGACACGCTAGTTCCCGCCGAACAGCCACATCCGGCGATCCGACGCGAATTCAGATGGCCGAGAAGCCGCCGTCGACTGCCAAGTCCACCCCATTCACGAAGCTCGACTCGTCTGAAGCAAGAAACACCGCGGCCGCCGCAATTTCCTCAGGACGGCCCATCGTTCCCCGCGGGATCAGAGATTCGAACATCCGCTTCGCCTCCTCGGTGAGAACTTGATCCTGCATCGGCGTGGCGATAGGCCCCGGGCTCAACACGTTCACGCGAATATTCCTGCCCCTCAGTTCGTTGAGCCAAGTACGCGCGAATGAGCGCAACGCCGCCTTGCTTGCCGCATACACGCCGTAACCAGGAAACCCTTTCACCGAAGCAACTGACCCGGTCATGAAGATCGACCCGCCATCGTTGAACAGCGGCAACGCCTTCTGAACCGTAAATAGCGTGCCGCGCGTGTTCAGGCCGAAGGCCGCATCGAAGTGCTGCTCCGTAACCTCGCCCAGTGTGACGGCTTCGCCCGTGCCAGCGCTTACGTACAGGACGTCTATCTTGCCCTTTTCCCGCTTGACTGTAGCGAACAGGCGGTCGAGGTCGTCGAGATTGGCCGCGTCGCCGCGCACGCCGGTCACGTTCCGGCCAATCAGCTTGACGGCCTCGTCGAGCGCCTCCTGTCTCCGGCCCGTGATAAACACATAGGCGCCTTCTTCAACGAACCGCTTGGCGCTCGCCAGCGCCATGCCGCTCGATCCACCCGTGATGACTGCAACCTTACCTTCAAGCCTTCCCATGACTTTCTCCTTTAGTCGTGTCGGACAGCGTCTGTGTTTCGGAGCCGCGCCAGATGGCGATGAGGACGGGAATGTCCTTGGCGGCGAAGAAGCGGGGCGGGGCGCCTACCGGCCCCGAGCCTATGACGGCGTAAATCATGTCGATCTCCATATCGACCGCCGCTGGGAACCGGCCGCCATCAGACGTTGCTGATGCCGCCGTCGACAACCATGTCGGAGCCCGTCATGAACGAGCTCTCGTCCGACGCGAGGAAGAGGGCGGCATTGGCGAGTTCCTCGGGCCGAGCCAGTCTCAGCATGGGTGTGTAGTTGGCGTAAGTCTCGCGGATCGCGGCAGCCTCTTCGGGCGTCGTCGCCTGGGAATCGAGCATCGGCGTGTCAACGACGCCCGGGCTTAGCGTGTTCGCGCGGATTCCGCTGTCCTTGAACTCGGCCGCCCAGGTCCGGGCGTATGAACGCAGCGCCGCCTTGGTGGCCGCGTAGGTCGAGTGGTTCGCCAAGCCCATGTAATGCATGGCCGAGGCCACAAGGATGATCGATCCCCCGCGACCCATCATCGGCAGCAGCTTCTGCACGAGGAACAGAGGTGCTTTGGCGTTCAGGCTGAACGTGCGATCGTAGTGGTCTTCCGTGATTTCGCGCAGCGGCTCCTGCTCGACCAGCGCGGCGCTGGAGACGACAACGTCCACCTTGCCAGTGGCGCTCCGGACGGCGGCGGCGACGCGGTCGAGGTCGTCAAGCCTGGTCGCATCCGCCTGAATGGCGGTGACGCCGGCGCCGATGAGCTTCACCGCCTCGTCGAGCGCGTCCCGGCGCCGGCCGAAGATAAACACGTGCGCGCCTTCCTTTGCGAACCGCTGGGCGATGGCGAGCCCGATGCCGCTGCTTCCGCCGCTGATGACGGCGAACTTGCCCTCCAGTTTCGACATGATGCTTCCTTGAGTTCTCGTCCCCGGCTCGCCCGGGGACGCTCTTGAGAACCCGGAAATAGGCCCGCCTGCGGCAGGCGTTCAGTGCGGAAGCGCGCACATCGGCGGTGCAAAATCGAACCAGACGAGCTAATGACCTTAGCCACGGCATGCGGCGTCCGCGGTTCGTGAGTATGGAAGTGAGCGGCGCCCCATGCGCCAAAGCCGTCGCCCCACATGTCAGCGGATGAGACGCTATTCGATGCTGTTGGACACGGGTTTTGGGAGGCGCGCCCCGCGGCGCCGGATGGCGCCATGATCGACTGGGATGACGTTCGCCACTTTCTTGCTGTCGCGCGCGGAGGCTCGGTGCGGGCTGCCGCCGAGCGCCTCGGGGTGAATCACTCCACCGTGCTGCGACGCATCGCTCAGCTCGAGGAACGCCTTGGGGCGCACATGTTCGAAAAGCTGCCTTCGGGCTACCGCCTGACGGCTGCGGGCGAGGAGGTCCTCGA
>Ga0134128_10008803_pt1 | contig 12144 bp, 9 predicted proteins | sample KB31754_FD_96462 | JGI IMG/M metagenome (GOLD analysis project Ga0134128, IMG submission 96462) | Terrestrial soil microbial communities with excess Nitrogen fertilizer from Kellogg Biological Station, Michigan, USA - KB3-175-4 | ecosystem: Environmental > Terrestrial > Soil > Unclassified ...
AGTTCCACTGCATCAACTGCATCGTGTTGTAGGGCTGATCGCGTCGTGGGCGATTGTTCTGCAGCACGCGCAGGATCCCGCCCGCATAAACGCTCCGCAGTTGCGCATCGGTGTAGTAACCCTGCTTGTGAAGTGCTTCGGCAACGAACAGCGACACGAGATCGGCCTTCATCTCTTCCATCGCGTTCGCGTTGTCCTGCAACGCCTCGTCCAGATCACGTCCGTCCTTGGTGCGATCGACGCCGAGGTAATGGCCCACTTCGTGCCACAACGTCCGGTAGAAATTTCCGTCGGGCGTGAGTTCCCTTGCCTGCTGGTCGCCAAGCGCGGCGGCAAGGGTTTTCGACGTTCCCTCAAAAATGTTTGGATCGCGCATGATGTTGGCGCGCAACAGAATCGTCCGGCCGTAACGTCGCGCAACATAACTCTCGTTGGGCAGAATCGTAGCGGTATTACCGCCCCGCGATTGTCCGAAATCGGCAACGACGTCGTAAACACCTACAGGGATGTCTTCGCGTATCTTCTTGTGGTTCTTATAAGGCAGCGAGTCTTCCAGAACCTGCAACCCTTTCATTGCTTCACGGAGTGCAGATGTTTCCTGCTGCCGGGTCTGAAATAGACAGAACGAGAAGAACGTCTTCACGCCGTAAAGCTCATCGTCGTAAGTTTCGTACGAACCAATTTGGGCGTTGAGATTCTTGAAGCGTCCGGTGACCCAACTCGCGTCGCCGGACTCGTAGTCGTTTGACAGCAGATCGCGCGCACGATTGCGCAGATATCTCCCAAACTCTTCGTCGTCCTTGCTCACCGCACCGGCTGCTTCGTTCAAAAGCCCGTAGGCTTTCATCAGCTCATCCGCATATGCAATCGCGTAAGGCACGGCGTAGACATCAGTGCGTCGTGGACCACTGGAGGAGAGCCGTTGCAATTCGGCAAGTAGCCCCGGATGCAAAGTCTGCAACGCTGGATACTTATTTAGTGTCGCAATGTCGCTTTGTAGATTCTTCGCATTCACGAGACGAACTACGCTACGCAAGTCCAAAACTTTCTCGCGTTTGTTCGGCTGTCCACCGGGCGACGCGAGTGCCTGCTCGATTTCTTCCTTCGTGATGCCCCACGGATAAATATTCTTGCCGGGCTTGGTCGGATCGACAGGCAGGAATGCTTCACGTTTGTTTTCGAGGGTCGTTGCGATTGGACCCTGATTCAGACGGTATATCGTCAAGAGGTTTTGCGTCGCGGCCGTCGACCCGGATCGCTTGTCGAGTTGTTCGAGCGCGCGATACGACGAAAGTGCTTCGGGGTGTCGCTGTTCCTCGTAAAGCTTCTGAAAGATCTGTCCGACTTCGATCAGCTTCGCCACAGCCTTTCGTTCGCCCTCCGATAATTTTGAGAGGTCACCCGATAAGTGAATCGTTTGCGTTTTGTCGATTATTGGCTGGCTCTTTTCGAGCGGCCAATATCCTGCAGGAAGAGTTTGCGTCAGTAACAGAGCAGTCATAAGAAGTTTCGTCATACGAATGATTTTGCCACAGGTTTACACGGATAAGCACTCGCTTCAGTTGTCAGAAATTCTCGGCGACGCATATTTGCTGCACTCAGAGATTTACTAGGATTTTTTGAATTTTTTGACGGCATCGAGGTTGCACTCAGCATGCGCGGTGACGAGTTTAACCGCAACGATCAAACGGCGCTTCAAGCGTGCACGACGACGACGCAAGGTTGGTCGAGCATATGACATGGCGCTTGAAGTCGCGAGTGTGCTGCCGCCACGGGCTGACGTTCTCGACGTCGGTTGTGGCAATGGATTTATCGCGCATCATCTTCAGAGCATGCTGGGGAAGACTGTCGTGGGGCTCGACGTTGGCACAAACACTGCTGCCGCGCGGATCAAGTATCTTCCCTACGATGGCCGTCATTTTCCTGTCAGGGACCATAGCTTCGACGCCGTGTTGCTTTGTTATGTGTTACACCACGCGCATGATCCGCGACTGGTGCTGAATGAGGTCAGTCGCGTTTTGAGAGACGGTGGTCTGGCCATTATTTACGAAGACATACCTTCGATCTGGTGGGACCGCGCGGTTTGCTGGACTCACGATCGACAGTGGCGCGGACGCACTGGTCCATGCACGTTTCAGCGAGAACACGATTGGCGCCGGACGTTTAGTCTCGCAGGTTTCGACGTAGTCAGGGAGCGCGCGCTTTCACGCTGGCGTAATCTCGCACATCCGGTGTCGCGCAGATTTTTTGTGATCCAGGCAAACGCTCACGCGAACGCGCTTAATCAGGCTCAGGAAATACTTCAGGCAGATCTCCGTACTGAGCTTTTGCTCGCCCATGACAGGTGAGAGTTGTTTCCTTGCCGTTGGGCGACTTGATGCGGATTCCCTGATCGTGTTGGGCGGGTTTTTGCTCTCCGTTGTAATCGTCGAAGATCGCGTATTCGTAAGTATCGGAAGTGAAACTAATCTCAGTTTGATCAAACTGTGCGCGGAAGTAGTGTGAGTATTTGAACGCCGGCTGTGTTTGTTCGCGCTGCTTTGGAAACTCGAGCTCGATCTTTCCCGGCAATCCAAAGCGATACTGCAGATATCCGCGGCCTTTCGTCAGTTCCTTTGAAGAACACAACGAAACGATCTTGGCGGCTTTTCCCACCGTGCAACTGAAGACGATCTTCTCGGTGCTCTCGCACAACGACCCGCCTTGCATCTCCGACGCATTTGGTGCAAACACCCCACCGAACACGCCAATGCAAATCACCGTGGCGACAACGAGAATTAAACGCGGGCTATTTGATCTCAACGATTCCGCGCTCCATCAGCTTCTTAATCATTCGCAGGCAATCGGCTTCGCGAAACGGACAGATCGAGAGAATCGACTGTATATCCCACGAACCATTAATCCGAGAAAGCACAAACCCTTCCTGCGGATCGATCTGCGCGGTTGTTAGATCCGACGGCGAGACTTTTAACTGCGGCACTGACTTCGGCGAGATGCCACCCGATTCATAAACACGTTTGATGAACTTCTCCTCCGCGACCGGCAACAACGCCTGCGCTTCCGGATTGTTGGGCTGCTGTTGCAACGCCTTCTGAATGATCTGCAAAGCCGCGTCGGGATCTTCGTCAAGCTTGCGTTCGGCTGACCAAACCATCTCGGTCACACTCTCCGGCAAGTCCTCTACTTCTTTAACCAGCGCGGGACTATCCTCCGGCAACTCTCCAACCACACGAGCTATACCTTCACTGATCAACGTGTAGAGTTGACCGTAAACATGAAACGCGGAGGCGTGCATGTGATAACAGATCTCGGCCACCGACATCCGTTTCTCTACAAAGAAAAGAATCTGCCGAAACTCCTTGCCTAGTTTCAGCGAAGAGGTCCAGCCGGCATTGAGCTCGAGTATGCTTCTGTCAGACGGCACCAACGTGTGATAGCGAGCAAGTTCGTCGATGCGATAAATCCCTTCCATTATGACGTTCGTGGGTTCGACCTCAATCTGCAGCAAGTCCTCGGGTAAAGGATCGTCGTCGTAAAATTCAAAGTCGCCATCGGTCCAAACAAATAGGTCGTAAATCGCATCGAGCGTTCTCGTCTTCAGGACACTCAGAACATCCTCTTCAGCTAAGAATCCCTGCTGGACAAGAACTTCGCCCAGCTTTGCTCCGGAAGTTCGCTGCAGTTCGCGTGCGATCTTCAACTGCACCTCGTCGACCTTGCCGTAGTGCAGCAGAACCTGGCCGAGATACTCTCGCGGATCGTTCGACTTCGAGCCGACGATCACTCCGTTTTTGAAGTAAACCTGTTTGGTGATTTTGCCGTGATCGAATTTGAGGGTGCCTGATTTCCTGCCTGTCGCCAGAAACTGGAGCAGGTCAACCAGACTCATCGTTTTCAACGTGCCTTGGATCGCCATTAGTCGTCGGTTTTGTCGGGCACCTCGCTGGCGGGCCTACATCGTGAGGACCTCTGGGGGGAGCTCCTGTTCGTTGGACCACAGAAGGTCTTAGACTTCAGAAGCGTCTCAATCCTCAACCAGGTCTGCACAAATCGCCGGAGCTTCGGGACCGGCTTCTCTCGCGATTTGCAACAGGCGCATAAGATTCTCCGTTTGTTCTTCGTTTAACTCGACAAATTGAACGCCAAAACCCAGGCCGTGGCGATGATGCCGAACTTCACCTTCGAGGTAAAGCCAATCGCCGTCAGGAAGCAGGACGCGAAACGCCACGACCTCGCCCGCCATTACCTCGCCCACGGTATCAAGGTAACAACCACCTTCCGAGAGGTCGGTGATGCGAGCTGTGTGTCGCTCCTCGCTGCCATCCCAAACTGCATCCAGATGAACGCTTAGTCGGGGTTTAGATCGTCTGTCATCCATGAGCCAAACGTCATCATAGAAGTTTTAGCGAGACACGAAAAGAGAAATTTTGTGGAAGTCCCGGTGAAGTGTTCCAGTAAGACAAGTTGGAGGGTGCAGGGCTTGTTGTTTCAGCCAACTAAGGTGCAGTGCGTGCCGTGCAAACCTTGTGACTACGGACGGTTGGAATTACTGTTCCGATTGCTATTGCTGTTGCTGTTCTTGTTACTGTTCATATTCTTTGAGCCGCCAGTGCCACCTGCCTGATTATCTGGCAGTGAATTGGCCATCTGGAGATGCTCCTGAAGCATCGGAAGCGTTTTCGATGCGAAGGCTTTCAGATCCGGATCGGCGCCTTTAGTACTCTGCTTTTCGAACTCCGAAACGTGTAGATCGGTGCGCTAACGTACCGTGCCGAGAGAAGTCAACAAGCTCGTGACGATTCTGACTCAGCTCACGCACATGTCCGCACTCGTAACGCTTCGGGAATGATCTGGAAGGTTGCAGGTAAACGACCGGGAAGTTCTCCGTCGACTTCGAGTGCGACTTGTGCATCGCGATCGGACGCACGAACGGTTATCTTGCGAGCCAAGGTGTGACTCACTTCGGGCATCGAGAGGTGTGAACCTGTGTAGACGCGTGGAGCACTCGTGAAGATCTTCATGGCGCTCAGATCACCGATGCTGACGACGTCGAGCTTTCCATCCGTGAGTTTTGCGTCTGGCGCGATCTTCATGCCGCCGCCGAAGTAACGAGCATTCGCGATACATAGATTAGAGACGACGAGATAGCGCTCGTGAGAGTCGTCAAGCTGAACTGCGAGACGCACCGTTGCATTTCGCATCGCGGTCTTCAGCAGCGCGCTCACAAACGAAACGTCGTCCGTTTTGACACGTTCGATCACTTTCGTGCTCATGCCGCAGGAGGCCACACCCACAAAATACCGGGTTGCGTCAGTTCCGTTCTGATCGGTATATGAAACCCGCCCGACGTCGATCCGGACAGAACGTCCAATGCGAAGAATTCTCGCCGCATCACGACTGCGCGAAGGAATCTCGAGCGTTCTTCTGAAGTCGCCGCCCGTTCCACTCGGCATGATCCCGAGTTCAGCGTCTTTACCGGAAGAAAGAATCCCGTTTGCGACCTCAGAGATCGTGCCATCACCGCCGCAGGCAATAATCAGCTTCGCGCCCTTACGAGCAGCCTCGCCGGCGAGCACCGCGGCGTCGCCGCGATGTTTCGTGAACAATGCGCGAAACGAGCCGAACTGCGAACGTAAATCACTCGCGATCTGCGGCCAGCTTTCACCCGTGCTACCACCGGCTGAAGATGGATTAACGATTACGACAGACATAGTTTTATCCGCAGATTACACAGATTGCACAGATTCTTCTTTGAAGTTGGGTAATCTGTGGATGGCTTTATCGTTTTCGCCGAGTTCTGCGATCTTACCCATCACCGCATCAGCGATTTCTTTATGACTTCTTAATCGATCAGGTTTTGCGAGATGTTCAGTCAGATCAAGCACCGGCCCGAAGTGTATTCGAATCACATCTTCTCGATTCCAGTTGCGCGCCACTTGCCTCGGCAAACTATTACATAACCCTGCGATGAACACCGGAATGACCTGCGGCTTCGCTTCCATGATCAGCTTCCCGACGCCCGGCTGCGCGCGCAGGAATGAATACGGATCCTCGTTCTTATTGCGTGTGCCCTCGGGATGGAATCCTATGATGTTTCCTGGTCCGGAACGCGCCAGGTCTACGAGCAGCTCAAACGAAAACTTGTCAAAAGCGCGCTTCTCCGGGATCGGATTATCGCCCGTGGCAAAAAATGGCGGATACATGGACCACCAGCCCATGATCAAGTTCACCAACATCCCGATTGGTGACTGGTAAAAGAATCGGGCGCGCACGGGAAAGAAGAGTCGTTTGGGCCAACGAGTCCTATAAAAGAGCACCGTCGACACCGCGTACATGTCGAAGAACGAACGATGATTCGCCACCAGCAGTATCGGCCGGTCGTGCGCAGCGGCCTCGACGTGCTCGAGACCGTAAACATTCATGATGTTGTAAGTGGAAAGATGGATCCAGCCGGCGCCAAGTGTGCTTTGACACCACGTCCAGAATCGCTTCCAGGCGCCTTGATTCATGCGCCTCACGAAGCGGAAAGCGAAACGTTCGAAAGGTGTTAGGACTTCGAAATCAGCCACGATCTCTTTTTGCCACAAAAAGGCACATAAGGCACAAAAAATTCTCTTTTTCTGTTTTGTGCCTTATGTGCCTTTTTGTGGCTATTCGATTGAAAAATATTTGGCCTCCGGATGGTGGACAATAATAGCCGAAGTCGATTGCTCTGGCTCTAGTTGAAACTCCTCGGTGAGATTGACGTCGATGCGTGAAGGATCCAGGAGCACGAAAAGTTTCTCCTGATCTTCGAGACGCGGGCAGGCAGGATAGCCAAAACTGTAACGCGAGCCCTGGTATTCCTGCTTGAAGAGTCTGGTGAGATCGCGTGAATCCACGCCTGCAATGCCCAACTCTTCACGAATACGCTTGTGCCACAACTCCGCGAGGGCTTCGGCGCTTTCGACACTCAAACCGTGAAAGTAGAGATAGTCTGAATAGTTGTCGGCCTTGAACAACTCATGAGAATACTCACTCGCGCGCCGCCCCACAGTGACGAGATGAAACGCAACCACGTCCTTCTTTCCTGAGCCGCGCGAAGCGAAGAAATCGGCGAGGCAGAGATGTTTTCCGGCCGGCTGACGCGGAAAAGTGAAGCGCACTTCCTGGTCCTGGTCGTAAACGATCAAATCGTTTCCATCTGACTGGCACTCGAAATAACCATACACAACTTTGGGCACGAGGAGCTTTTCACGCTTTGAGCGCTCTTTGATCTCTTCATAGATCGGACGCACCTTATCACGCACCAGCGCCTTATAATCTTCAAGCGGCATGCGACCTTGCTTGAACTGCCACTGACCCTTGAACAGCGCGGTCTCATTTATGAACGCGAACACATCGTCGAGCGAAATCTCGTCAACGACACGCGACCCGAAGAAGGGCGCCGTGGGAATCGGCACGTCGCCGCTTACTTTAGACCGCTCAGTGTGCGTCGTATCTCCAGTTCCCCTCGCGCGTGGATTCACTGGTTTGCGAATACCGAGTTTCTGTTCTTCGCCGATCAGATCTTCAACGTCATCCCCCGCTTCGACGCTCAATCCCGCACCCGTTTGCTGCGCCTTTTCTTCCCCGTTAGTGTCACCAACCAATTGGTCCATCGTGTGCAGGCCCGCAAAGGCATCGCGCGCGTAGTACAGTTGACCGTTATAGAGCGACTTCAGATCATCTTCGACGTAACGACGCGTTAACGCGGCGCCACCAAGCACGACTGGAACCTTGATGCCACGCTCGTTCATCAGCTCGAGGTTCTCTCGCATGATCAGTGTCGACTTCACGAGCAGCCCGCTCATTCCAATCGCGTCAGCGCCGTGTTTGTTATACGCCTGAAGGATGGCTTCGATTGGCTGCTTGATGCCGAGATTCAGGACCTTGTAGCCGTTGTTCGTCAGGATGATGTCGACGAGGTTCTTTCCGATGTCATGAACGTCGCCTTTGACGGTGGCGAGCACCATCGTTCCCTTTGCCGTTGCGCCGCCCTTCTTTTCCATGAACGGCTCGAGGAAACGAACGGCAGACTTCATTGCTTCCGCAGATTGCAACACGAAAGGCAGTTGCATCTGGCCGCTGCCGAAGAGATCGCCGACGACTTTCATACCGTCCAGCAGGATGTTGTTGATGATGTCGAGTGCTGAGTATTTCTTGAGACCTGTTTTCAGTTCATCTTCGAGACCGATCTTCTCGCCGTCGATGATGTGATTCTTCAAACGCTCTTCGACGGTTTCGCCTTTCGAAGCCTTCTTCGTCGCCTTCGATTTCACACCTTCAAACAGCTTCGTAAATTCAGTGAGCGGATCGTAGACACAAACGTCGCCTTCGAATTTGCGCTCGTCGTAGATCAGCTCGCGCGCGACTTTCAGTTCCTTTTCACCGATGCGGTTGAGTGGCTCAATCTTGCTCGCGTTCACGATCGCGGAATCGAGCCCAGCTTCGACTGCGTCGTGCAGAAAAACGGAATTCAGAACTACTCGTGATGCGGGATTGAGGCCGAAAGAGACGTTTGATACGCCCAGGATAGTATACGCACCCGGAAGCTCCGACTTGATTCGCTTGATGGCATTGATGGTTTCGAGCGCGTTGCGACGATCTTCTTCGATACCTGTCGAGATTGGCAGCGCTAACGGGTCGAAGAAAATGTCCGAAGCGGGCAGACCGAGTTCTTTCGTCGCTTGATCGTAAGCACGCGTCGCGATTTTCAACTTACCGTCGGCTGTGCGCGCCATTCCGTCTTCGTCGATCGTTCCGACTACGACACTGGCGCCGTATGTCTTCGCCAGGTCGATCACCTTCATGAAGCGCGGTACACCGTCTTCGTAGTTGGTTGAATTAAGAATCGACTTACCGCCGGCATGCTGAAGTCCGGCTTCCATCTTCTGCCACTCGGTGGAGTCGAACATCAGCGGCAGCTTCACGGTTGTAACGAGTCGCGAAGCGAGCTCGTGCATGTCGCGTTCGCCGTCGCGGCCGACAAAATCGACGTTGACGTCGAGAATGTGGGCGCCTTCGCGCTCCTGCTCCTTGCCGAGCGCGACCAGGCCATCCCAGTCTTCCGCGTTCAGCAGATCGCGCATCTTCTTCGAGCCGCTCGCGTTGACGCGCTCGCCGACGATCAAGAACGACGCGTCCTGAACGTATGGCTGTTGAATGTAGATCGACGATGCGGCGGGAAGCGTCGTGGCGTGGCGCTGTTTCGGAGTGATGCGCTGCATCGCTTCAACCACGAGACGTAAGTGATCGGGAGTCGTGCCGCAACAACCGCCGACGATGTTGGCACCGAAGTCATTTGCGAAGTGAACTAGTTGGGCCGTGAAACTCTCCGGTGTCTCGTCGTAGTGCATCTTGCCGTCAACGACTGAAGGCAAGCCGGCATTTGGAAGAACTGAAACCGGAAGCGGAGAGTTTTCGCAGATGTAGCGAATACTCTCCGTCATGTGCTTTGGACCGGTACCGCAATTCATGCCAATCACGTCGATTGGAAACGGCGCGAGAGCTGTCAGCGCCGCCGAAATCTCGGTGCCATTCAGCATCGTGCCAAAAACTTCGATCGTGACTTGAGCGATCACAGGCACTCGACGGCGCGATTCTTTGAAGTGCGCAAAGATCGCGGCGAGTGCTGCCTTGGTTTGCAGGAGATCCTGGCACGTCTCGACGATCAGCAAGTCAACGCCGCCATCAAGTAGACCACGCACCTGGACGGAATAAGCGTCGCGAAGATCGCTGAAGGAAATATGACCCAGGGTTGGAAGTTTGCGACCCGGCCCCATCGAGCCTGCAACCCAGCGAGGTTTTTCGTTTGTGGAGTAATCTGAAGCGACGCGTTTGGCGAGCTGCGCCGCCAGCACGTTCATGTCGTACGCCTTATCGGCGACGTCGTATTCGGCGAAATCGACGGGCGTGCCGTTAAAGGAATTCGTCTCGACTACATCACAGCCGACCTCAAGAAAGCCTGCGTGGACCTTTTCGACTGCGTCGGGTCTGGTCACCAGCAGGTTTTCGTTGCAGCCTTCGAAGCGTGGTCCACCAAAGTCGTCGAGCGAAAGGTTCTGGACCTGCAGGTTGGTACCCATTGCGCCGTCGAAGACGACGATGCGTTCTTTGAGTGTTTCGAGAAGATTCGGCATAGGCAATAACAAAGGCCCCGCGCCTAACAACGCGGAGCCTGAAACTTAATCACCGAGCTGTTTAGCGGATTATTTTACGTGGCCGCAAGTCGCTTTAACTCACCACGTCAAATTGTCAAAGGGTATTGAACCACATCCTGTTAATCCTGTAAATCCTGTGAGAGGACTACTCATCATACCAAAGCCGAGCAAGGTGCAGCCTAAATCCAGGGAGCAGAGGATGACCGGAGACACTCACGGGATTATCTAGAACAAGGGTCTCCTGACCAGGCATATGGACATACACTTTTCGCCTAAAGGGGTCGATCAACCAACCCAGATCTGTGCCGTTCTCGAGATATTCAATCATCTTGAGGTTCAGTTGCGTAAGGTTGTCGCTCGGAGATCGAAGCTCAACGACAAAATCTGGACAAATAGGAGGGAAGCTGCTTTTTTGTTGTTTTGTCAGGCTGTCCCACTGTTGCAGGTGTATCCACGCTGCATCCGGCGATCGTACCGCACCATTTGGCAAAGTAAATCCGGCGGAAGAGTCAAAACAGACACCGCTGCCATCCTGAATGGACCACGCTTCCAGTTGATAATTGAGGTTTGAGTTAATGCTACTAGTCTGTGCGCCGGCAGGCGGCATGATTATTAATTCTCCGGTTGAGGTGAGTTCAAGCCGCAGTTCGTCATACTTGCGACAGAATTCTTCAAATTTTTCCGGTGTTACTGGTGGGCGTAGACTAATCAGTTCTACCGGAATGTCGTATTCAGCTTGTGTGAGACTGTTAGCCATTCTGTTTCTCCTAGTTGCGAGGATCCTAGCATCCATGTGATTTGCCGACAAGACTGCTAATTTGGCTATCTTTTGTCGAATTTGGCTATTGATGGTCGAACTTGGCTATTTACGATTTCCGTTATAACCTCTAACATCCTTCGATATGCGACGCGCCATCTACCCCGGTTCGTTTGACCCGGTCACCAACGGTCACCTGGACATCATCGAGCGCGGCTGCAAACTCTTCGACGAGATCATCATCGGCATTCTCGTCAACCCGGATAAGCAACCTTTGTTCACCGTCGAAGAGCGTCAGGAGATGCTCGCCGAGGTCGTCAACGGCATCAATAAGGGACGCTGCACGCTACGCGTCGACTCCTTCAGCGGACTGCTCGTCAAATATGCGGTGGCCCAACAGGCAGACGTAATCGTTCGCGGTATTCGCGCCATCTCCGACTACGAATACGAGTTTCAAATGGCGTTGATGAATCGTCGACTCGAGCCGGGTATCGAAACCGTGTTCATGATGCCCGCTGAGACTTACTCCTATGTGAGCTCACGGCTGGTTAAAGAAGTGTTTCAGCTCGGCGGCGCTGTCACCGGTCTGGTGCCGCCGCTAATTGAAAAACGAATGAAAGAAAAGTTGAAGCAAGGATGAAAACCTGGCCTGTTATGTCACCATTTCCTGTTTCCGAAAACGTCGCTCGAATGCAATCGTCAGCCACGATGGCTGCCATGCAGGCGGCGGAAGCGTTGCGAGCCACCGGCGCGAATGTGTGCGACTTCGGCGCTGGTGAACCCGACTTCGACACACCCGACAACATCAAACAAGCCGCCAACCGAGCGATGCGTGCTGGCCGCACGAAGTACACGGCCAACGCCGGCATTCGCGAACTCCATCGCGCGATCATCGATTTCTACAGGGAAATGTTCGGCACCGAGTATCAAATTTCTGAGGTGATGGCGACTGCCGGCGGCAAGCAGGCAATCTTCAACGCAGTCGTCACACTGCTGAACCCGGATGATGAAGCGCTCATTCCGAAACCATACTGGGTGACGTTTCCCGAGATCGCAGTCTTCGCGGGCGCAAAACCCGTCTTCATCGAAACCGAAGAAACAAATTTCGTGCTCACCGTCGATCAGGTTGAGCGCGCCATCACGCCACAAACAAAGCTGCTGATTCTAAACTCGCCCTCCAATCCTTCGGGCCGCGTGTTACCTCCG
>Ga0134128_10008804_pt1 | contig 12142 bp, 9 predicted proteins | sample KB31754_FD_96462 | JGI IMG/M metagenome (GOLD analysis project Ga0134128, IMG submission 96462) | Terrestrial soil microbial communities with excess Nitrogen fertilizer from Kellogg Biological Station, Michigan, USA - KB3-175-4 | ecosystem: Environmental > Terrestrial > Soil > Unclassified ...
CAGCTCGACGTTGATCGCCTCGTAGTGGTACTCGGGGTCGATGTTGATCGGCAGGATGAGGCGCTGCGGGTTGGCGCGCGAGAAGCCGGCGTTGCGGTCGGCGCTCCACTGCATCGGCGTGCGGACGCCGTTGCGGTCGCCCAGGAAGACGTTGTCCCCCATGCCGATCTCGTCGCCGTAGTAGAGGACCGGCGTCCCCGGCAGCGAGAAGAGCAGCGCGTGCAGCAGCTCCATCTTGCGCCGGTCGTTGCCGACCAGGGGCGCCAGGCGCCGCCGGATGCCGAGGTTGATGCGCATCTCGTTGGCGTGCGCGTAGGCGCGGTACATGTAGTCGCGCTCCTCGTCGGTCACCATCTCCAGCGTCAGCTCGTCGTGGTTGCGCAGGAACAGCGCCCACTGGCAGTTGGCGGGGATGGCCGGCGTCTGCGCCAGGATGTCGAGGATGGGGAAGCGGTCCTCCATGTGAATGGACATGAAGAGGCGCGGCATGATCGGGAAGTGGAAGTTCATGTGGCACTCGTCGCCGTCGGCGAAGTACGCCGCCGCGTCCTCGGGCCACTGGTTCGCCTCGGCGAGCAGCATCCGGTCGGTAAAGCGCGCGTCGATGTGCGCGCGCAGCTTCTTGATGAACTTGTGGGTCTCGGGGAGGTTCTCGCAGTTGGTCCCCTCCGCTTCGTAGAGGTAGGGCACGGCGTCGAGCCGCAGGCCGTCGACCCCCTTGCCGAACCAGAAGTCGACGGCGCCGAGCAGCGCCTCGTGCACCGCCGGATTGGCGAAGTTGAGATCGGGCTGGTGCGCGTAGAACCGGTGCCAGTAGTAGGCCCGGGCCAGGGGGTCCCAGGCCCAGTTCGAGGTCTCGAAGTCCTTGAAGATGATGCGCGCCTCGCGGTACCGCTCGGGCGAGTCGTTCCAGACGTAGAAGTCGCGCTCGACGGAGCCGGCCGGCGCCGCGCGCGCGCGCCTGAACCAAGGATGCTGGTCCGAGGTGTGGTTCAAAACCAGCTCGGTGATGACGCGCAGCCCGCGCCGGTGCGCCTCCTCGAGCAGGAAGTCGAAGTCCGCCAGCGTGCCGCAGTCGGGGTGGACGTCGGTGTAGTCGGCGATGTCGTAGCCGTCGTCGCGCAACGGCGACGGATAGAACGGCAGCAGCCAGATCGCGGTGACGCCCAGGTCCTGCAGGTAGTCGAGCTTCTCGGCGAGCCCGCGGAAGTCGCCGATGCCGTCGCCGTTGCTGTCGTAGAACGAGCGAACGCGCACCTCGTAGATGATGGCGTCCTTGTACCAGAGCGGGTTCGCCCCCAGCGCCGCCGGCCGCCGCGGCGACGAAATGAGATGCCGTTTCACGCCGGGGGCCTCCCGCGGCCGTAGGTCTCGGTGAGGTCGCGCAGGCGAGCGGCGATGGCGGGCGTCAGCGCGCCCGGCTGGAGGCGAAACGACCAGTTCCCGGTGGTGGCGCCGGGATGGTTCATCCGCGCCTCGGAGCCGAGGCCCAGGAGATCCTGCGCGGGGACGACCGCCACGTTGGCCACCGAGGCCATGATGGCGCGGATCATGCGCCAGTGGATCCCTCTTCCGTCGTCTCTTGCGTCGTCGTCGTCAGGCGCGCCCAGGTAGCGCAGCGCCGCCCGCCGCTCGCGCGCGGTCTGCTCGGGGCTGCGGGTGCCGCTGCCCGGGTCGAAGAACCAGCCGCAGGTGGTGTCGTTGTCGTGCGTGCCAGTATAGGCGACCGCGTCGCGCGGGTAATTGTGCGGCAGGAAGCTCGGCCCCTGCGGATCCGTCCCGAAGGCGAACTGCAGGAGCTTGATTCCCGGGAACGCGAACCGCCTCCGCAGCGACTCGACGGCCGGCGTGACCAGGCCGAGATCCTCGGCGATGAGCGGCAGCTCGCCCAGGGCGTCGCCGACCGCGCGGAAGAAGCGCGCCCCAGGCGCCGGCCGCCAGCGGCCTTTCATAGCGGTCGGCTCGCGCGCCGGGATGGCCCAATAACGCGTGTAGCCGATGAAGTGGTCGAGCCGAACGGCGTCGAACAGCGCCAGCGTCGAGCGGAAGCGGGCGATCCACCAGGCGTACCCGGTGGCGCGCATCTCGGCCCAGCGGTAGAGCGGGTTCCCCCACCGCTGCCCGGTGGCGCTGAAGTAGTCGGGCGGCACGCCCGCCACCAGCGTCGGCTCCCCCGCCTCGTCGAGGTAGAACTGCCCGCGGTTCAGCCAGACATCGGCGCTGTCGTGGGCGAGAAAAATCGGCAGGTCGCCGATGAGCGCGACGCCGCGCTCGTGCGCGTAGGCGCGCAACATCTGCCAGTCGCGGAAAAACCGCCACTGCACGAACCGCTGGAAGTCGATCTCCTCACGATGGTCGGCGCGGAACTTGGCGAGCGCGTCCGGGTGCCGATCGCGCAGCGGCGCCGGCCAGCGGGTCCACTGGACCTTTCCGTGGGCCGACTTGATCGCGCGGTAGAGGGCGAAGTCGTCCAGCCAATCGCTGGCCTCCCCGGCGAACCGAACAAAGTCGGGGTCGTCGAGGCCCCCCGCCTCGAGGACGGCGTGAAACGCCTTCTCCAGGCGGTCGTCCGAGACGGGGCGGCGATCGCCGGGGCCGAGGAGGCCGTCGGCGACCAGCCGTTCGACGCTGACCAGGCTGGGGTTTCCGGCAAAGGCCGACTGGGCGCTATAGGGGGAATTACCGTAGCCGGTCGGGCCAACCGGCAGCATCTGCCACCAGCGCTGGCCGGCGGCGGCCAGAAAATCGACCATCTCGCGCGCGGTCGACCCGAGGTCTTCTCCGGGCAGGCTGGTGGGGTGCAGGAGCACGCCGCTCGAGCGATCGATGAGCTTGGGCAGGCGCATCGATGACCTAAGCTTAACGTCGCTCGGAGGACCCGGCGCAATTTTCGCCTGCTATAGTTGATCCATGGGTCGCGTAATTCTCGGCCTCCTCAAAGGCGGCGTCGTCGGAGCCGCGATCGGCGCCGGCGCGTTCAAGTTGGGCATCGGGGGCGGCGTGCTGGCGATCGTGACCTACGCGGTCGTCGGCGGGCTGGTCGGCATCCTGTGCGGCAAGCCCCCCTGGCGCCAGGACACCGTCTGGACCACCGCCCTCAAGGGGATCTTCGGCGCCGCCGTCGGCTGTGCCCTCTACTGGGGCGCCGGCAAGCTGTTCGGCGGCCTGCACGTCGGTTTGGCCGCCAAGCTCGGCGCCCCCGACCGCCCGCTGATGGATCTCCCGGTCCTCATCGGCCCCCTCATCGGCGCCGCCTGGGGCGCCTTCGTCGAGCTCGACGACGGCGGCTCCGCCGACAGGGCCAAAGCGCCCAAGAAGCTCGCGAAGTAGGTTCGGTCCAGGATCCGGTCCCGACTCTCGTCGCCCCGGAAAGGGCCGAGATCGCGTGAGAGAGCGACGGCTTGAGGGTCCCGAGCTAAGTCGTCTCGTCGAAGGCGCCGAGCTCGCGGAGGACCTCCTCGTCGCCGGGGCCCTCGTCGCCGGCGGCCTTCTCCCGGCGTTGCTCGATGAACTGGCGCCGCATGAGCAGCACCGTCTCGGTCAGGCCGAGCGCGATGTAGGCCATGATCAGCACCAGGAAGATGAGCGCCTTGTCGACGCCGTTCATCGCCACCAGGATCCAGCAGGCGGCGATCAGGACCGCCAACTCGATCGTCCGGCGGGTGAGCCGCAGGTCCTTGAACGAGCGGAAGCGGACGCGCGAGACCATCAGGTACGACAGCACGAGCACGACCGCGGCCACCACGCCGTCGCTGGCGATGCGGTAGGGCTGGACGTGGTGGGCGACCACCACCATCAGCACGAGCACGCTGGCGGCGGCGGGGATGGAGAGGCCGAGCGTGTACTTGCCGGGGGCCTTCTGGCCCGAAGCCGCCTCACGGCGCGACAGCACGTTGAAGCGGGCCAGCCGCATGACGCCGGCGCAGACGAACAGCCCGGCGAAGAAGATGCCGAGCCGCCCGAAGCTGGTCAGACCCCACTTGTAGACCATGATCGCCGGCGCGACCCCGAAGGTGATGGCGTCGGCCAGGGAGTCGAGGTCGCGGCCGAGGTCGGTCTGGGTCTTGGTCAGCCGCGCGACGCGGCCGTCGGCGGTGTCGAAGAAGAAGCCGAAGCAGATGGCCAGCGCGGCCTGGTAGAGGTCGCTGCCCGTCGTTCCGGACGACGCCGACAGCGAGATGGAGATGAACCCGCAGAAGACGCTGGAGAGCGTGAACAGGTTCGGAAGAATGTAGTAGGTCTTCCGGAAGTCCACGGCGCAAAGATACCATGGCTCGGGGTTCCCCATGATTCGTGCGGTCATCGCTCTCGTTACATTTGTGGTCTACACCTTGGTGCTGGCGGCGGTCGCGGCCCTGAGCGGCCTTTGGGACCGGAGCGGCGAAACGGTGTTGCGGATCGGCCGCTTCTGGTCGCGCCAGGTTCTCGCCGCCTCGGGCGTGAAGCTGAAGATCGAGCATCACGCCGAGCTCGACCCGAGCCGCCCCTACGTCTTCATGTGCAACCACGCCTCGACGATCGACGTCTGGGCGGCCTTCATCGCGGTGCCGGTCTCGTTCCGCTTCATCGCCAAGAAGCAGCTCGCGCGGATCCCGCTCTTCGGCTGGGCCATGGCGGCTGGACGTATGATCTTCATCGATCGCCAGAACGCGGTGGCGGCCCGCCGCAGCATCGAGGAGGCGGCCCGCCGGATCCGCGCGGGTCAATCGGTGGTGATCTTCCCGGAGGGGACCCGCACCCGCGATGGCAAGCTGATGCCGTTCAAGAAGGGGGGCTTCCACCTGGCGATCGATTCGGGCGCCGCGATCGTCCCCATGGCCATCAGCGGCAGCCGGGCGCTGATGCCGCGCAAGGCGATGCTGATCCAGGCCGGCGAGGTGCGCCTGCAATTCGGGGAGCCGGTCCCGACCGAGGGGCTCGGCACTGCCGACCGGGAGCGGACGCTCAAGTTGGTCCGCGAGCGGGTCGCCGAGATGCTGGGCGAGCCCGCCACGCCGGCGCCTCCCTCGGCGGAGAACGCGGCTCAGTAAATCACGCGCAAGAGCGTGAGGCCCTGCGGGGGCGCGGTCATGCCGCCGGCGGCGCGGTCTCCGGTCTCCAGCATCCGGGACACCGCCTCCGGCGTCAGCCGGCCGCGGCCTACGTCGATCAAGGTGCCGACCAGGATGCGGACCATGTTCTTCAGGAACGCCGTCGCCTCGACCTCGATGGTCAGCCGAGCCCCCTGGCGGTCGACCTCGATGCGGCGGACGATCCGGCGCGTGGTGCGCCGCTCGCAGTCGGAGGCCCGAAAAGCGCGGAAGTCGTGCTCGCCGACCAGCCCGGCGGCGGCGGCGCGGATCGCCTCCAGGTCCAGCGGCTGGCGCACGTGCCAGGTGCGCCGCGCGTGCAGCGGCGAGCGGACGAAGTGGGCCCAGACGGTGTAGCGGTAGACCTTGCCGCGCGCCGAGAAGCGGGCGTCGAAGTCGGGCGCGGCCAGGGCGACGTCCACCAGCGCGACGTCGGCCGGAAGGATCGAGTTCAGCCCCCGCAGAAAGCCGTGCGGCGGGATGTTCAGCTCCAGGTCGAAGGTCGCCACCTGGCCGTCGGCGTGGACGCCGGCGTCGGTGCGGCCGGCGGCGCGCACGAACACGCTCTCGCCGGTCATCTCGCGGATGGCCTCCTCCAGCACCCCTTGCACGGTCCGCTGCCCCGGCTGGCGCTGCCACCCCGCGAAGTCGGTGCCGTCGTACTCGACGACGACCTTGTACCGCCGCGCCACCTAGAACTCGAGCACGAGCCCGAGCGTCCAGTTCGTGTCGCCGACGTGCAGCCGGTTCGCCTCGCCGAGGCCCGAGATGTCGGCGTGGTAGTACTCGAATGTGATCCCGGTGTGGTTGACGCCGAGGTCGGTGTCGAAGTCGCGCGCGGCGTCCGGGTCGACGAAGTCGAGCATCAGCGCCACGCCGCCGGCCACGTGCCACCCCCAGGTGGCCCCCCGGCCGTGGCCGCCGTCCCCCTCGGCGATGTTGCCGTTGCCGTCGGTGATCTGCCAGTAGGCCCAGTCGAGCCCGATCTTGCCGAAGGGAACCAGCGGGAACTTGCGGGTCTCGAGGAAGTAATCGAACCGGTAGACGGCGGAGAGGCTCAAGGGGACGACCTTGAGCTCCGACTTGTCGCCGCTCGGCAGGCCGGTGCCGTTGGCCACCGGAGCGGTTCCGGTGACGGAGAAGTAGCCGACGCCCAATCCCGCCGCGACGGAGCCGTAGCGGTGCCAGAACTGGTAGTCGAGCTCAGCCCGCGTCAGGAGGTGCTGGCCCGACCCGAAGTAATCCTTGTACGGCGTGCGCGCGCCGTTGAACTCGCCGTCGATGTCGGGCTGATAGGGGCCGAAGGTCAGCTCGAACGCGAAACGCTGCGGCGTCCGGTAGGGGTTCAGCGCCGGGTTATCGCTCTCGACGAGCGACGCCTCGGTGGCGAAGTCCTGCGCGCGCGCCGTCGGCGACGCCCCGACGAGCGCAGCCAGCAGCGTGGCGCCGAGCGTGAGCGGGCGCCTCATCGGCGTCCTTTTCGTCGCCGGCGCCGCCGGACGGCCAGGACGACCGAGCCGACCGCGAACAACCCCAGCGCCGCGCCGGTGCCCTTGGCGCCGGCCGGAGCCGTCGACAGCGCGCAGAAACCGCCGGTCGCCTCCCCCTGGGGCGTCTGGCCGCGATAGACGTCGTAGAAGCTGAGCGTCTTGATCGGCGTCCCGAACAGGACCCTTGGCTCGCTCGCGTTCCCGCTGTTGTCGACGGCCACGACCGCCGCCGCATAGGTGATGTCGTTCTGCAGGATCTCCACCCGGTCGGAGGTGGCCTGCGCCGTCAGCTGCCCCGAGCAGACGAACGCCGGATCGAGATTCTCCACGCCCGTCCCTGTTCGGGTGCTCGGGCAGGTCTGGAAGGCAGGAGCGAACGGGCCGCCGTTGACCCCGCCACCGTCGTTGTCCGTCCCCTTGAACACCTGGAACTGGTCGGCGCGGCTGCAGAGGATCTGGTAGCCGAGCAAGTCGGGTACGACCGCGGTGCTGATGGGATCCCAGTTCATGATGAGGGCCTCGTCTCCCCCGCGGACGGTGACGCCGGTCGGCGCCGGCGGCGGCGTCAGATCGATGAGCAGCGACATCGTCAGCGCGAGATCGACGATGCCGTCGCCATCGTAGTCGAACAGGATGTTCGCTGTCTGGGTGAACTGCCCGATGTTGTTCGCCTGGCAGCCGGTGACCGAGGCGCCGCCGTCAAAGGTGGTCGAGGCGTTCAGATAGTTGCTCAGGAAACGCGCGTTGGTCGGGACCTCGAACTTGCCCTGGTTGAGGAAAGTGAGCACTTGCTCACTGCCGCCCGGCACCGGAACGCAGTTCCCGATCTGCTGGTTGAGGAGCGTCGAGCACCCCGGGCCCAGAATCACCGAAACGGTCCCGGTTTGAGCGGTGACCTGCGAGCGTTTGGCGACGCCGCTCGTGAGGAGCGAGATGAAGATGCTGACCGGCGCCGAGCAATCGCAGCGCGCCTTGTTGAAGAAGCGCGCCAGCTCGAAGGTCGTCAGCGAGACCGGGGGCGTCTGTTCGATGCCCAGGAAGAAGTCGCTCGATTGCAGCACGGAGTTCCCGCTCGTCCCGCCGGACCCCGTGAGGATGCTTCCACCTGTCCCCGTCTGCGCCTCGGCTCGGCCGGCGGCGGCCAGCACGAGCAGCCCCACGAAGGCGGCAATGACCGCCCGTGACCTCGTCGATGTTAGGTGACGCATGGAAAGTCGTTTTCCCCGCCCGGGGGTGCCGTGCAAGGAAGATGCCCTTCGCTGGGCGCGGGTTAGGTGGGCGTGGGGAGGCATCGGTGCCGCTCTGGCGGGAGCCTGGGAGGAGACTCTGCCATTTTGTCAGCGAGACGGGCCAGTTTTACCTGGGCGCGCCTTTTACCCCGAAAGGTCCTCCAGCACGTTTCGCCCGAGCGCCGCCACCGCTTCGTCAGGTGATTCCCGGCCGCCGAAGCGCGCCGCCGCGTACCTCTCGGTGAGGTTGTCGAAGGCGCCGCCGCCGCGGGAGAAGGGCCCACCGTGGCGCAGGCGCGCGGCGTACTCGTGGGGGGTCTCGTTCGGGCGGCGCGGCCAGCCGAGCCTTCCCAGCCGGCCCACCGTCCGGCGGTAGAGGCGATCGATCGCGCCGTCCGGGCGCTCCGCGAGGGGAGCGCCGTCGGCGACGGCGGTTGCGCGGGCGATCCGGCTCGGCCGCCGCCGCGCGCGGCGCAGGGCGAGCACCAGCGCGGCCAGGGCCGCGGCTGCCAGGAGCGCGAGGAGGACTTGCCCGAGCGGCGCGGTGGGCCCGAAGTGCCCCAGCCCCCGCCAGGCGTGATGCGCCAGATCCCGCTGCCGGCCGAGGTCGTAGCCGACGATCCAGCGGCTCCAGAAGAAGTCGAGCGCGTCGCTCGTCGCGGCGAGCCGGCCGGCGGGCGCCGGCGCGTCGGCCGGCGGGGTGGCGTCGACGCGGGTCCAGCCAGAACCGGCCACGAAGGCCTCGGCCCAAGCGTGTGCGCGCTCGCCGCGAACGGCGACGTAGCCGCCGATCGGGTTCCACTCACCGCCTCGGAAGCCGGTCACGTATCGGGCCGGGACGCCCGTCGCGCGAAGGAGCAGCACCGCGCCCGAGGCGAAGAACTCGCAGTGGCCGACCGGTTGCCGGAACAGGAAGTCCTCCACCGGATCGACGCCGGTGGGGCGGGCCGGTGGGCTGGTGGTGTAGGCGTGCCCGGAACGCAGCCATTCGGTGACGGCGGCGACCTTGCCGGCGTCGTCGCGTCCCGCGGCGAGGCGCGCCCCCAGCTCGCGCAGCGCCGGGAGACCGTCGGGGAGCGCCAGGTCGTCCAGGCGCGCGCGGCCGTCGAGAGTGGGTGCCGCCGCCGGCGCGACGAGCGCGCGCTCGCGCGAGTAAGCCACGTAGTGGGCGTGGGCCAAGGTGACGAAGCCGTCACCGAAGCCGCTCGGACCATCGCCGCCGCCGACCCGCAGGGCCGCCTCGCCGGACCAGCGCGGCACCACGCCGACGGTGCCGCCCGCTCCCAGGCGCGTCGCCGGAAGCTCGATCGCCACCGGTCGATCGACCGCGAACAGCACCGCGGCCGGGACGCCGAGCGCGTCGATCTCCTGCCGTTCGGCGCCGGCCAGCGTGCCCGGGCCCGGGGCCTCGCCGAGCTCGTGGATGAACGAGCGGCCGCCATTCTCGTCCAGGATCGTGCGCAGCTCGGGACGCCGGCTGTGCGTCCAGCGGCCGCGGTCATAGGCGTCGTAGACGGCGCCCCGGAAGTAGAGCCGCTCGGCCGCGTCCCGCCGGGCGGCGTCGCTCGCCAGCTCGCGCAGCGCCGGCAGCGCCGCCCGCAGCACGACGGCGTGGCTGGCGCCCCCGGCCGTGCCGTAGCGCCCCAGCGTCACCTCGTCGGAGAGCCCGCTGACGTTGCTCTCGCCGCGCGCCCCCAGCACGAACCCGGCGCCCAGGCGGGGGACGAAGGCGAACACCGCGAGCGCGCCGACGAACACCGCCGCCGCCACGCCGAACGTGGCGCCGAAGAAGGCCCGCCCCACCACCCGCCGCGAGCCCAGGATCCGCCCGATGCCGACCTTCTGGCTGGGCGCCTGCGCCGAATGGCGGACCAGGTAGTTCTCCTCCATCTCTCGCCGCAGGTGAAACAGGATGAGCGCCCAGGTCCCGAGCACGACGTAGACGGCGAAGGTGGCCACGAACAGAAACGTGGCGGCGATCGTCGCGGCGACCAGCACCAGCAGGAACGACAGCGCGTAGATGTGGACGTAGTCGCGGTGGGTCCGCCGGTAAAGCAGCTTGTAGCCGAGCAGCGCCAGCACCAGGTCGAACGCCGGCACCAGGTCGGCGTCCCCCATCGGCCGCCAGATTCGCCACACGATGAAGACGAGCACCAGGCCGGTCGCCGCGCGCACGAACCCGGTTGCCCGGTCGAGGGCGGCGGCGAGGCGGCCGCCGCCGTCGACGCCGAACGACACCAGACAGACCGCCAGGAAGACGACGGCGCTGCGGGGGGAGAGCGCTTGCGTGGTGGCGAGCGCCGCCAGCGCCGCCAGCACCAGCAGGTAGGTGACCAACTTGTGTGCGGCCTGGAATCTCATTGTCGTCTACTCGGGGACCCTGGGAGGGTCCCCGTGCCCCCCCGCGACCGGCTCCGCCGGGCAAAGCCCGGCTCCGCCCAGGCGGTCACTCTTGGTTACGACGAGCTCGCCGTCGGGCGCGACGCGCACGACAGCGCGGCGGCGCGCGCGCGGTGGCGGACCCGCCTCGGGGGCGATGAAGGCGAGCCGCCCGAGCAGGCGGCCGAGGTGCGCCGGCCCGACGGAAGGCGGGATCTCGCTGCCGCGCGTGGCGAGGCCCACCGCCATCCCGCGCCGGGCCAGCTCCACGCACAGCGCGGCGGCGCGCGAGACGGCGAGCTCGAACGCCTCGGCGCCGGCGCGCGCGTCGTTGTCGAAGACGATCGTCGCCTCGCGCCCCTCGTCGTCCTCGTGCTCGCGCACCAGCAACATTCCGCGCCGCGCGCTCGAGCGCCAGTGGATGCCGCGCGGATCGTCGCCTTCACGAAAAGCGCGCAACCCCGCCAGCTCGCCCTCCCGGCTGGGTCCCTTGTCGCGCCCCGGCGCCGCCGGCGCGGGGAGCGCGCGCAAGATGCCGGGGGGGAGCGCGGCCAGCGCGGGGTAGACGACCATCTCCTTCGCGTCGGTGACCTCGCGCGTGCGCGCCATCAGCCCGAACGGGAACTTGGTGGCCAGCCGGAAGCCCGACAGCTTGTGGCGCCCGCGCCGGCTGATGACGTGGCGGTAGGAGGTCTCCTGGCGGCGCCCGGCCGGCAGCTTCAAGAAGTAACAGCGCTTTTCGAGGGGGCGCCCTTCGACGAGATCCTCGACCTCGACGGAGAAAGAAGGGAGCCGCCGCTTCTGGTTCTCGAGCGCGATCCCCATCAAGTACGGCGTCCCCGCGTGGACCGAGGGGGGCAGGATCCGCTGCACGCGCAGCCCCGAGAGCCCCAGCGTCGAGAGGAGCCCGTTGGCCACCAGCAGGCAGGCCATCATCCCGAACGTCAGGAAGAAGAGGTTGATCCCGGCGTCGACCGCCACCGCGCCGACGAACAGGGTGACCAGGAGAAACCACCACCCCTCGCGCGTGGGGGGCAGTCGGCGTCTCAATCTCATGCGGAAACCCTGAGAGGGTTCCCGCACCCTCCCGCGAAGGACTCCGCCGAGCAAAGCTCGGCTCCGTCCACGCGCATCAGCCGGGCGCGGGGAGGCGATCGAGGATCTCGGCGAGCACCCGCTCGACGTCCTGCCGCGACCGCGCCACCGCCTCCACCGGCGATACGGGAATCACCCGATGCGCCAGCACCGGCAACGCCATGGCCTTCAGATCGTCGGGGAGCACGTACTCGCGCCCTTCGGCCAGCGCCGCCGCGCGCGCGGCGTTCCGCCAGGCGAGGGCGCCGCGCGGCGAGACCCCGGTGCTGAGGTGGGGCGAACGCCGCGTCTCGCGCGCCGCCGCGACGACGTAGTCGGCCAGCTCGGGCGAGAAGTGAACCCGCTCGGCGGCGTCCTGCAACCGCCGCACGTCGGCGACGCTCAGCACCGCCTCGAGGCGCAGGAGGTCGTCCTCCGGCCGCCCCGGGGACTCGAGGAGGATGCGCCGCTCGTCCTCGGGCGCCGGGTAGTCGATCCGCAACCTCAGCAGGAAGCGGTCCATCTGCGACTCGGGGAGCGGATAGGTGCCGTAGTGCTCCTCCGAGTTCTGGGTGGCCATCACCAGGAACGGCGCTTCCAGCGGAAACGTCCGCCCGTCGATCGACACCTGGCCGTCGTTCATCGCCTCGAGCAACGCGCTCTGCGTGCGCGGCGGCGTCCGGTTGATCTCGTCCGCGAGGACGAGGTTCGCGAACACGGCGCCGGGCCTGAATTCGAACTCGCCCGACTTCTGGTCGAAGATCGACACGCCGAGCACGTCGGAGGGGAGCAGGTCGCTGGTGAACTGGATGCGGTGGAAGGTCCCGCCGATCGAGCGGGCGAGCGCCCGCGCCAGCGTGGTCTTGCCGACGCCGGGGACGTCTTCGATGAGCAGGTGCCC
>Ga0134128_10008806_pt1 | contig 12142 bp, 9 predicted proteins | sample KB31754_FD_96462 | JGI IMG/M metagenome (GOLD analysis project Ga0134128, IMG submission 96462) | Terrestrial soil microbial communities with excess Nitrogen fertilizer from Kellogg Biological Station, Michigan, USA - KB3-175-4 | ecosystem: Environmental > Terrestrial > Soil > Unclassified ...
GGCCAGCACCTCACGGAAGTACGTCCTCACCGCAGCCGCGAAATCGAGCCCCTCGTGGCCGCGGAACTGGCTCGCGTCGAGGGGCTCGCCGTCGAGCTTGATGCAGTGGATGGAGCCCAGGACCTGATCGAGAGGCCCGGCCCCGAGGATCGCGGCCGTCTCCGCCGGGAACCAGTGCGGCTCGCCCAGCTCCACGCCGCTGAGGATCCGCAGGTCTTTGTACTTGGCGCGGCAGCGTTCGACGCAGTCGAGATAACCCGCGATGTCGACGCAGTACTGATCCGGGTGGACCTTGACGAAATCGGCGTGGTCGGTGAACGCGATCGCCGGCAGGCCGAGCTCGATCGCCCGCTCGCAGCTGCGCTCCATCGAGCCGCGCCTGCCGTCGTACGACCACTCCGTGTGCACGTGGAGATCTGGAGGAAGCGGCACCGCTCAAGGCTAGAGGACTTGCCGCGATTGTCCGGCTATCACCACATCTGCGCGCTCAAAGGGCGCGTTAGTCCGTGGTATCCCGAAAGACTCGCGACTATGACGAGGCGCTGCCCACGTTGCCGTTCTCGTCGAGAAGGACGCGTGCGCCCAGCGGCGCTTTGAGGTGGACCTCGATCGAGTACATCCTCGCGACGAGGTCGCACACCGCGTTCGGGTCGTGCGGGATCGTCTTGATCGCGACCGCGACCGCCGTCGGCGACTCTGCAGCGGAGGTCGTGTAGTCGGCACCGCACGGTCCAGATTGGTCGCGCCCGCCCACCACCCCGATCGTCAGCGTCCGGCCGTCAGTACTGACATTGGCCCCGAGCTGGCCCTCGGACGTGGTGGCGTGGCCGGTCCAGTACGCCGCTGGGTCCAGCGCTGGATAGCCGAGATGACCGTCCGCCTCAGGCACGTCGAACAGCCAGGCGGACATTGTTGCAGCGCCGCGGTCCGTCGAGAACTGCGCGGCAGCCCATCGCACGGCGGTGACCACGTACGGTTGCAGTGAAGCGCAGTCGCTCCGGTTGGCGCCGGGCTGGCGCGCCATCAGCGCCGACCAGGCCAGAGCCGAGCCGATGCTCCCATACGACGCGCTGACGCCTTGCGCCCACGTCGCGGTCGCGGTCGCCGAGCTGGTGTTCGAGAGAACCACGGCGGGGCCGAGAACGAATTTGTGACAGACCCACCGCAGCTTGCCCTCTTCGTTGGGGAACTGGCCTGGGCCAGCCTCCTCGACGACATCGCCGAACCAGATGATCGGTCGAGGCTTGGCGCTGACGGGGAAGTCCGACCATCTGGCGAGCGCCGCGGTCGGCGGCGACGGCACGGGCAGATTGCCCTGTCCGCCCGGAATCGCACCGCACGCCGCGACCATCAGGGCCGCCAGGAGCGCCAGCGCTCTCGCCATGCTCACCTCACGCCACCTGGGGACGCAAGGTAACGCTCAACCGAGGAGTTTGAGCAACACCTCATTCGCCAGCTTGGGATTGGCTTGTCGCGCCCGAGCCCGAAGATCCCGGATCAGCACACCGATGACCTGTGTCTTTCCGCTGCGGTAGTCAGCCACAGCTTTGGGGTTTGCATCGATCACGGCCTGCGCCAGGACGCGCAGTTCGGTTTCGTCGCTCATCTGGCGGAAACCGTGCTCGGCCGCGATCTCGGCGGGCGTGCGACCCGTCTCGACGGACTCGAGGAGTACCTCACGGCCCTGGTCTCGCGTGATCGTCCCGTCGCCGACGAGGGTCACGAGCTCGGCCAGGTTTTGGGCAGACGGCAGCTTGCCGGTGGGCGCCACCTCGCCCACGATCCAGTTCGCGACCTGCTTGGCGGGCGCTCCAGTGGCGACCGCGCCCTCCAAAAGATCGGCCAGCTCGCGGTCGGCGCCGATCACCGCCACGTCCGACGCCGGCAGGCCGTGCGTCCGGATGAGGCGCTCTCGGCGGACGGACGGCATCTCCGGGAGCGCCCCGCGGATCATCTCGATCCAATCGCGGTCCAGCTCCAGGGGCGGGATGTCGGGCTCCGGGAAGTAGCGGTAGTCCTCGGCCTGCTCTTTGCTGCGCTGCGGGAAGGTGCGCTGCTCCGCCTCCGACCAGCCGCGCGTCTCCTGCTCCACCTTGCCCCCCGCCTCCAGCACCTCCCGCTGGCGCTCGACCTCGAAGAGGATCGCGCGGTGCAAAGCTCGGAAGGAGTTGATGTTCTTGAGCTCGGTTTTCACTCCCAGCTCCTCCGAACCCTGCCGCCGGATCGAGATGTTCGGCTCTGCTCGCATCTGACCCTTCTCCATGTCCGCTTCGGAGGCGCCGATGGTGCGGAGCAGCGTGCGCAGCTCCATCGCGTAGTCGCGCGCGTCGTCCGCGGAGCGGAGGTCTGGCTCGCTGACGATCTCCATCAGGGGCACACCCGCGCGGTTGAGATCCACGTACGACTCCCACGCCTTGTGAAGCTTGTCGCCGGCATGGACGAGCTTCCCGGTGTCCTCCTCCAGGTGGACGCGGCGGATCCGCACCTGCCGGCCTCCAACGTCGAGGCGGCCGTTGATGCTCATCGGCAGGTCGTACTGGCTGATCTGGTACCCCTTCGGCAGGTCGGGGTACATGTAGTTCTTGCGGTCGAACTTGGTGTGCCGCGGAATCTCGCAACCCAGGGCGAGAGCGGTCTTGAGGCAGGCTTCGACCGCGGCCTTGTTTGGCACGGGCAGCACACCGGGCAGTCCGAGGCACACCTCGCACACGTGCGTGTTGGGCGCATCACCGAGCTCGCCGATCGCGCAGCCGCAGAACATCTTCGACCGGGTTCGCGGCTGGACGTGGACCTCCATCCCGATGACGACCTCCCAGCGGCTAGACAACGCCGGCCACCTGCGCAGTGACGCCGCTTGCCTCTTCGTAAGCACGCGCCACGCGAAGCGCGACGTTCTCACCCCACTGCGGCGCCAGCACCTGCAGCCCGACGGGGAGATCGCCCGAGGTTCCGCACGGCACGCTGATCCCCGGCAGGCCGGCGAGGTTGCCGCCGAGTGTGAGCACGTCGCACAGGTACATCGACAGGGGCTCCTTCGTTTTGGCGCCGAGCGGGAACGCGACCGTCGGTGAGGTGGCGCTGACGATGGCGTCACAGTTCTTGAACGCCGCGTCGAAGTCGCGCTTGATCAGGGTGCGCACCTTCTGCGCCTTGAGGTAGTACGCGTCGTAGTAGCCGGTGGACAGCGCGTAGGTTCCGAGCATCACCCTGCGCCGCACCTCGCCGCCGAATCCCTTGCGGCGCGTCTCGAGATACTGGTCGGTGATGTTGGGCGCGTCCACCTCCGACAGGCCATATTTCACGCCGTCGAATCGCGCGAGGTTGGACGAGCACTCGGCCGGCGCGATGATGTAGTACGCGGCGAGGCCGTAGTCGGTATGGGGCAGCGAGACGTCGATGATCTCCGCGCCCTGCATGCGAAAGGTGGCGAGCGCGGCATCGATGGCGGTCTTGACCCCTGGCTCGATTCCCTTGACGTCGTAGTACTCGCGCGGCACGCCCAGGCGCATCCCCCTGACCCCGGCGTTGAAGTTGTTGAGCACCTCCATCGGCGCCCGATCCGCGGACGTGGCGTCTAGTGGGTCGAGCCCACTCATCAACGACAGCGTGATCGCGGCGTCGTCGACGCAGCGTGCGAAGGGACCGATCTGGTCGAGGCTCGACGCGAATGCGATGAGGCCATAGCGACTGACGCGACCATAGGTCGGCTTCATGCCGACGACTCCGCATAGCGCCGCCGGCTGACGGATGGAGCCGCCGGTGTCCGTACCGAGTGCCAGCATCGCCTCGCCCGCCGCGACCGCCGCTGCGCTGCCGCCGGAGCTGCCGCCCGGCACCCGGGTGAGGTCCCACGGGTTCCGGGTCGGGAAGTAGCTCGAGTTCTCGGTCGAGCTGCCCATCGCAAACTCGTCGCAGTTCGTGACCCCGAGCATCAGAGCGCCGGCCTCAAAAAGGCGCTGCACGGCGGTGGCGGTGTACGGCGGCTTGAACCCCTTGAGGATCTGCGATCCCGCGGTGGTCTCCACCCCTGTGACGCACAGCACGTCCTTGACCGCAATGGGGATGCCGAGGAGCGGTCTGGATTCGCCCTGCCGGATGAGTCGATCGGCTTCCGCCGCCTGCCTCTCCCAGAGCTCCGGCGTGAAGCGCAGGAACGCCTTCACGTGGGGGTCGAGGCGCTCGATGCGCTGGACGTGCGCGGTCACCAGGTCGGCCGCGGACACCGAGCCGAGGCGCAGCAGGCTAAGCGCGTCCTTGACCGTCAGCCGCGTCAGGTCGTCGCCTGTCACGCCTCTTCCTGGATCGAGGGCACGCGGAAAAAGCCGTTCACCGCCGCAGGCGCATTGGCCAGCGCCTCCTTCTGGCCCAGCGAGGGACGAGGCTCATCCTCGCGCAGGCGCGAAGCCACCTCCACAACCTGGGCGGTCGGCGGGATGTCCTCCGTGTCGAGCTCCTGGAGGCGGTCGATGTGCTCGAGGATTCCGCTCAGTTGCTCGGCGTAGTAGGCCTCATCGCCCGGCTCCACGCCCAGGCGCGCGAGCATGGCGACATGGCGGACTTCGTCCTTGGACAGAGGCATACACGTAGTCTCCCGCAGTCGCCTACGCGAGCGTCAGTGCCGGATAGTCCGGACGAAGGGGCGTGGTCTCGTTCCGCAAGCCCGGATAGTCCGGACTATCCGAAGAGAGAGGGGTGGCGATCTAGCTGCGGCGGGAGACGAGCATCCACGTCGCGGCCGCGCCGCATGCCGCGCCAACCGCGAGCGAGCCCCCGCCGATCACGATCAGCGCCAGGCGCACGCGGTCGACGGCCGATGGCTCACCGAGGAAGCCGAGCACGAACCAGCCCCAGTAGAGCAGCAAGACACCTGCGACCAATAGGGTCCAGAACCAGATCCTCATTTCGGCAGCAAGGCCTTGAACTGCTCTTCGTCGAGGACACTCACCTTCAGTTTCTGCGCCTTCTCCAGCTTGGAGCCGGCCCCCGGGCCCGCCACCACGTAATCGGTCTTCGAGCTCACGCTGCCGCTCGCTTTGCCTCCAAGCTTGCGCACGAGCGCCTCGGCATCCGGCCGGCTTATCGACTCCAACGTGCCGGTGAAGACAAAGGTTTTGCCCGAGAAGGGCCCGTCCCCCACCGCCTCCTCGGCCTGGGGGCTTACCCCCGCCTCGAGCAGCTTCTTGACCAGCTCGCCGCCGGGACCATGGAAGTAGGCGTAGACCTCGTGAGCAAGGCTGGGCCCGACCCCCTCCAGCCGTTGCAAGTCTTCCTCGCTCGCATTCCGCAGGCCCTCGATGCTGCCGAACGCCCCGGCCAGCAGCTGCGAGTTGGTCCCTCCCACATGTGGAATTCCCAGGCTGTAGACGAAGCGCCACAGCTCGGGCTCCGTGGTGGCGGCGATTCGATCGACAAGGTTCTGCGCTGACTTGTCGGCGAAGCCGTCCAGCTCCCGGACCTGGTCCTTGGTGAGGCGGAAGAGGTCGCTTGGATCGAGCACCAGTCCGCGGTCGATGACCTGCGTCAACGTCGCGTAGCCCAGTCCCTCGATGTCGAGCACCGCCGCGAAATTCCGCAGGCGCTCGAGGCGCTGCGCCCCGCAGAACGGATTGATGCACCGGTGCGCGATGTAGGGCTCTTCGCGGACGACCTCGCCGCCGCACGCGGGGCAAGTCTTGGGCATCTTCCATCCGGGCTTAGGCTTTTTGACGCTGACGATCTCGGGGATCACATCGCCCGCTCTATGGATGGTCACGCGGGCACCGACGTAGACGCCCTTCTCGTTGACCTGCGCCTCGTTGTGCATCGTGATGTTGCGGATCGTCACCCCACCGACCACGACCGGCTTGACGTGCGCGACCGGCGTCAGCACGCCGGTCCGTCCGACGTAGCACGCGATCTCTTCGACATCGGTCTCCGCCTGCTCGGGCGCGTACTTGAAGGCGATCGCCCAGCGCGGCGAGCGTGCGACCCAGCCAAGCTCCAACTGCTGCGCAAACCCGTCCACCTTCACGACCATGCCGTCGATCTCGTACTCGAGCTCATGCCGGCGGCGCTGCCACTCCGCGTGGTGCTCTATCACCTCGTCGATGGAGTTGAGGCGCCGCCTGTTCTTGTTGACCCGAAAGCCCATCCCTTCGAGCATGTTCAAGACGTCCCATTGCGACTTGCACGGACCTCCGGGGTCGAGCGTGTACATGAACACCTGCAGGTCGCGGCTTGCGGTCACGTTGGGATCGATCTGGCGGACGCTCCCCGCCGCGGTGTTGCGCGGATTGACGAAGCGCGGCTTGCCCGCCGCCTCCATCTCCTTGTTGAGCTTCTCGAAGCCCGCGATCGGGAAATAGACCTCACCGCGGACCTCGAAGACATCCGGCAGCCCCTTCGCCGGCGAGACGGCGAGCGGGACGCTGCGGATAGTGCGCACATTGGCGGTGACGTCCTCGCCGGTGGTTCCGTCGCCACGTGTCGCCGCGCGCTGAAGGCGGCCTTTGCTGTAGGTCAGGCTCATCGCGAGGCCGTCGATCTTGAGCTCCGCGCAATAGACAACCTTGTCGCCGACGGCGGCGCGAACGCGTTTGTCGAAGGCGCGGATCTCGTTCTCGTCGAATGCGTTCTGCAGGCTCAGCATCGGGGAGCGATGGCGCACCTTCGCGAACTGGTCGGACGCCTCGCCGCTGACGCGTTGCGTGGGTGAATCGGCTGTCAGCAGATCCGGCCGCTCGTCCTCGATGCGACGCAGCTCGAGGAAGAGGGCATCGTATTCGGCGTCTGACACCGCGGGCGAGTCGAGGACGTAGTACGCGTGCTCGTGGCGGCGAATCTGCTCGCGCAACTCCTCCACACGGACCGCCGGATCGACTGCCTTTTTGCCCTTTTGTTTCGTCACTTGCTCAGAGGCGCGAGCATCCCGCTCAGGATCTTCAGACCAACCTTGTCGAACTTGATCACGAGCTCCTCGTCGGTGCGGGTCAGAGTGCTCTTGACCACCGTGCCCGACCCGAAGGCCGGATGCGTGACCCGGTCGCCGCTCGAGAATCGCTGTACCGGGGGCGGCGCAGGGGCTGCCTCGATCTGCCGCTCCTGGTAGCGCTCCTTGTATCCCTGTCGTGGGGGCGCAACCGGCGCGCTTCCGGTGGGCGCGGCGAGCATCGACTGCGGGATGTCGGTGAGAAACCGGCTCGGAAAGGCCGGCTGGGAGCGCCCGTACAGGTGGCGCCGGAAGGCGCAGCTCAGATATAGGCGGTCCTTCGCGCGCGTCATTCCCACATACGCGAGCCGGCGCTCCTCCGCCATCTCGGTCGACGCTCCCACCAGCGAAGGGTTCTCCTCGCGCTCGTCGAGGGCGCGCTGGTGCGGCAGCAGCCCCTCTTCCATGCCAACCATGAAGACGACCGGGAACTCGAGGCCCTTGACCATGTGCAGGGTGATCAGGGTGACGCCCTCGCCGTTCTCATCGTAGGCGTCCACGTCGGAGACGAGGGCGACCTCTTCGAGGAAGTCTTCCAGGCCCTGCGCCGGTTCACGATCGTCGAAGCTCTCGGCCAGGCCGCGCAGCTCGTTGATGTTTTCGAGCCGCGCCTCGCCCTGCGGGGTGCCGTCGAGATAGTGCCCACGCAGGGCCATGACCTCGACGACGTGGTCGATTAGCTCACTGGGCCGCAGCACCCCCATCGTCGCGCGCACAGACTCGATCTGGACGCGGAAGCCATGGAGCGGCCCGACCGCGGTCTTCGGCACTCCTTTCACTGCAGCCGGGTTCCTGAGAACTTCCAGGATGTCCGATTCACCTTCGCGCGCGAAGGCGTTGATCGCTTCGATCGTGACGTTGCCGATCTTGCGCGAGGGCACCGACACGATGCGGGCGAAGCTCAGCGCGTCCTGTGGGTTGAAGCAGAACCGCAGGTAGGCGACCAGATCTTTGACCTCGCGCCGCTCCCAGAAGCGGATGCCGCCGACCAAGCGGTACGGGATTCGTCGCCGCGCGAGCACGTCCTCGAAGGCACGTGATTGCGCGTTGGTTCGGTACAGGACGGCGAAGTCCGAGTAGCCGCGGTTCTCCTTCTTGCGCAGACGCTCGATCTCGTCGGCGACGAACTCCGCCTCTTCGACCTCGTTGTAAGTCTGTGTCGCGATGACCTTCTCGCCGCCGGCACGTTCGGTCCACAGCTTCTTGGGCGCTCGCTCCGGGTTGCTCCGGATGACGCTGTAGGCGGCGTCGAGGATGGCCTGGCTCGACCGATAGTTCTGCTCCAGGTGCACCACGTGCGCGTCGGGATAGTCCTTTCGAAAATCGAGGATGTTGCGGATGTCCGCGCCGCGGAAGCGGTAGATCGATTGGTCGTCGTCGCCGACGACGGCCACATTGCGGTGTTCACCCGCGAGCAGATTGACGAGGGCGTACTGGGCGCGGTTGGTGTCCTGGTACTCGTCGACGAGGACGTGCCGAAACCGGTCACGCCATTTCTCGAGCGCCTCGGCGTCGGTGCTGTAGAGCTCGACCAGCTTCATGATCAGGTCGTCGAAATCGAGCCCGCCCGAACGACGAAGCACCTCTTCGTAGGACTCGTAGACGCGGCGCAGGATCTCGTCCGCGTAGCTGCGGTTGGGAATGTCCGCCGGCCTTTTGAGCTCGCTCTTTGCTTGCGAGATGCTGTTGCTCAAGGCGCCGATCGGGTAGCGCTTGGGATCGAGCCGCAGCTCATCGAGCACCCTCTTCAGGGCGGCCCGGGTGTCGTCCTCGTCGAAGATGACAAAGCTCGAGGTGATGCCGATCCGCTGCGCCTCGCGGCGCAGAATCTTGACGGCCGTCGAGTGAAAAGTGCCGACCCACATCTTCTGGCCACCCTCACCGACCAGCGCCTCGACGCGACCGCGCATCTCCCGCGCGGCCTTGTTCGTGAATGTGACCGCCAGCAGGCGGTCCGGCCAGACCCGGCGCGAGGCGATCAGGTAGGCGATCCGCGCTGTCAGGACGCGGGTCTTGCCACTGCCGGCGCCGGCGAAGATGAGGAGCGGACCGTCGCCGTGCGTCACCGCATCCTGCTGGGGCGGGTTGAGGCGGGCGAGCAAGGCGTCGATCTGGGCCTGGGAGGAGTCCGTAACCACCGGCAATCGAGTGTACTTGCCGACCCGCAGCGCTTCCTCTGGCCCGGCCCGCTTAGGTGGAGGGAAACAGCCAGCGCCCTCGTTATGCTGCTCGATGCCGTTGAGCCGCCAAGTCGACCTCGGAACACGCGATCACCTGCTCTATGAGCTCGCTCGGGATCTCAGCTCTTCGCTCGAGCTGGACATCGTGCTGGGCAAGGTCATGGACCGCGTCATCACGCTGATGAGGGCGGCCCGCGGGTTCATCGTGCTGGTCGACCCGGAGACGAACGTGCTCTCAGTCCAGATGTCAGCCGGCGAGGCCGACGAGGAGAAGGCACGCCAGTTCCTGGGCTCCAAGACGGTCATCGAGAGAGTGGTCCGCAGTGGCGAGGCCGTGGTCTCGACCGACGCCAGCCTGGACGACCGTTTCAAGGGCCAGCAGTCCGTGATCATGCAGAACCTGCGCTCGATCATCGCGGTGCCGCTGGTCACCAAGGGCAAGGTGATCGGAGCCGTCTACGTCGACAACCCGTTCCGAGCCGCGATCTTCGAGGAGAGTGACAAAGAGTTCCTGCAGGCGATCGCCGACCTGGCCGCGATCGCCATCGACAACGCCCGCCAGTACGAGCGCTCGGAGTTCCTGCGCCAGGTGTTCGAGGTGCACGTCAACAAGCAGGTCACCGACTACGTGCTCACTCGATCCGGTCGCACGCTCACCTTTATCCAGGGCGAGCGGCGCGAGGTCACGATGCTCAACTCCGACATCGCCGGTTTCTCGACGCTCTCCCAGAGCATGGATGCCGAGGAGCTCGTCGGGTTCCTGAACCACTACTTCCGGCGCATGATCCGCGTGGTCCTGGAGCACGGGGGGAACATCGACAAGTTCCAGGGCGACGGCATGCTCGTGGTGTTCGGCGCACCGAACCCGATGCACGACCACGCGGAACGCGCGCTCAACGCCGCGCTCGCCATGGTCCGAGAGGTCGACGCCTTCAACCGCGAGCTCGTCAAGGCCGGGCACGACGCCATTTCGGTCGGCATGGGTCTCGACACTGGCGAGGTGGTCGCAGGCCATGTCGGATCCGATGACCGCATGGAGTTCACGCTCATCGGCGTCCCGGTCAACAACAGCGCGTATCTGTCGAAGATTCGGCCGGCGAAGGTCCTGATGTCGGAGACCACGCGGGCACGCCTGCCAGACGGCGTCCAGGTCGCCGCCTACGAGCCTTTGCTGCTCAAAGGCGCCAAGAAGCCTCAGCCGATCTTCGAGCTCGAGGTCTCAGTCCGCGCCGACTAGCTGACTGGTCGCCGGGTGGGGGCTTAGCCTCAGTCGTCCGCTTTCCCCTTCGGGGAGGAGGCTAGGGAGAGGGGCTTAAGCCTGTATCCCTATCCCTGGCAGACCCAGCGGCCGGGGCCGTAATGGCTGTAGAGCCAGGCCGCCGCGAAAGCGTTCGCGCGTGGGTCAAACGGCGATTTGCTCGCGTAGGGCGTGCCCGACCAGGTGCTCGGCAAGAACTGGAAGAGCCCCGACGCACCGCTTTCGCTGTTGACCGAGTTGGGGTGATATCGCGACTCGCACCAGGCCACGTTCATCGCCCACTGGACGGCGGCTTTGCCCAACGGGCTGAACGCGTCGGTGATGTCCTTGGCGATCTCGGGCGGGGGCGCCGGATGGTTGTTTCGCGCCGCGATCTCGGCCGCGACAGCCTGAGCTGCCGCCAGCGCCTGCTGCTTCGCCTGATATTCCGCCAGGCCCTGCTTCAGCTCCGCCGACCAGGTCTGCGCTTGCGCCATCTGCGCCGCTTCGACGCGCTCGGTGCGGTTCTGATGCAGCACCGAGTTGCGGTCGAAGGCATTCAGCTGGGTCACGGCGACCGCCACTGATCGCTGGACCGGTGGATCCAGGCGCGGCAAGACCACCGCCACCAGGATCACAGCCCATACGAGCACCGCTCTGAACAGCGGTAGCAAATCCTCTAGTCGCTCCTTCCTTGGACTCGCCCATACCCCTGGGGCGGTGTCAGGCCTGAGCGTCGGAGCGAGGACGTTGGAAGGACGGGCTCAGGTCGTTCGGGAAGGCTCGACCTTACCACAAGGGTGGCAACTTTCAGTAGCCGTACGCCCCGGTACCGAAAACGCTAGGAGACCGCGGCGACCGTCCCCGTCGTCACCCTGTATGCGATCACCGGGCCTTCGAATCCCTTGAGCTCCAGGTCCACCCTTTCAGCCTCGATCTGCTGCCCCTCCAGCCACTCCCTGGAGCGCCGGTAGGCCTCGGCGGCGAGGATGACCTCGCCGGCACCGGCAGCGGACTGCAGGCGCGAGGCTAGGTTGGTGACGTCGCCGAGCACGCTCAGGTTGGCCGATTGCGCCAGGTTGCCGACCACGGCCGGCCCGACGGCCACCCCAGCTCCGACCGGCACGCCGGCCAGCGCAGCCTTGTCGATGATCGCGACAGCCGCACGCAGCGCCTGTTGCGTGTGGTCGACGCTCTGGCCGGAGACGTTGAAGGTGGCCATCACAGCGTCGCCGGCGAACTTATCGACCACGCCGCGCCGCCGCTCCACCTCCTGGGTGGCCCATCGCTGCAGCGCCGAGATCCTGTCCAGCAACTCCACAGGCGCAGTCTGTCCAGCGAGGCGGGAGTAGCCGCGCACGTCGGCGAACATGACCGAGACCATCCGCTCTCCGGTCGCGACACGCCGGCTCGCCGCCGGCCGTGCCGTCGCCTCCGGAGGTCTCCCGATGTCGACGCCGAGCCGCTCGGCTGTGTCGCGCGCGACACGGGCTGCGAGCAGGGCGCCCGCAGCCTCCGCCTCTGTAGCGGCAGAGCGGAGCCGCCGCGTCGCCTCGTCCACCTCGCCCATGCCGTGCTCGGCCTCCGCCAGCGCGGCCGACCCGTGCCAGGCATCGAGGTGGAAGCCTCCACTCATCAACGTGTCCACGGATTCGGCGAGAAGGGCCTTGGCCGTGCGGAAGTCACCCTTGTACAGGGCCAGCCGCCCACGGGCCAGCGCGACGCGCGGCGAGTCGAGCACCTCGCCTTGAGCCGCGA
>Ga0134128_10008807_pt1 | contig 12141 bp, 7 predicted proteins | sample KB31754_FD_96462 | JGI IMG/M metagenome (GOLD analysis project Ga0134128, IMG submission 96462) | Terrestrial soil microbial communities with excess Nitrogen fertilizer from Kellogg Biological Station, Michigan, USA - KB3-175-4 | ecosystem: Environmental > Terrestrial > Soil > Unclassified ...
CGTCCCATCACCGGTCCCGTTTGTCCGGAAGAATGGCGCCACAGCCGGGATTGGGGGGGCCTACGTGCCCGGCTCGCTTACCGGCGTCAGCATGTAGGACAGGAGGACCGGGATGGGCCGCCCGATCATCGGCATTACGGGGGAACTTGACGCGGCCCGCTGGGGGGACTGGATCCGCGAGGCGGTGATCTCGCCGGTCAGCTACACCCGCGCGGTGGAGCGGGCGGGCGGGGCGCCGGTGGTGCTGCCGTCCGTGCCGCCGTCCTCCGTCGCGGCCTTCGCCGGCACCCTCGACGGCCTGGTATTCGCCGGCGGCAGGGACCTGGACCCGGCGCTGTACGGCCAGGAGCGCGGTGCGGAGACCGGCGAGCCCGATCGCCGCAGGGACCGCTTCGAGCTCGCGCTGATGCGCGCCGCCCTCGACGCGGGGCTGCCGTTCCTGGCCATCGGCCGCGGGCTGCACGTGCTGACGGTGGCGCGCGGCGGCACGCTCACCCAGGACCTGCCAGGCCATTGCGCGCAGCGGGCCCGCTACACGCCGCATGACGTCGTGCTCGGCGCCGACAGCCTGCTCGGCCGGCTGCTCGGCACCCGGGTCTCCGTGCCCGCCGCCCACCATCAGGCTCCCTACCACCTGGGCGAGGGGCTGACCGTGGCCGGCTGGTCGCCGGACGGCGAGGTGACCGAGGCGCTCGAGGTGCCGGGGCAGCGGTTCGCCGTCGGCATCCACTGGCACCCGGAGGAAGGGGACGACCTGCGCCTGCTCACCGCCCTCGCCGAGGCCGCGAGCCAGCCGAGGCTGGCGGAGGTCGCCGGGCGGTCACCGCAGCAGCCACGCAAGCCCGTCGCGATGAAGCCGAAGGCCGCCGCACGCCGCTGAAGTAATCACGAACGGGACCAGTGTGCCAGGCAGCCGTTCGGTCCCCGGCTGGACAGTGGCAGGGGGAACAGGTACGGCGGGACCGGCAGCGGCGACGGCGGGCTGCGCTACAGCGGCGTGTCGAAGCCGGCGATCCAGTGGGTGTGCAGCCAGCTGACCGCCCAGGTCCAGCCGCCGGTCACCTCGAGCAGGCCGACCGTGACCAGCATCGCGCCGCCGATCCTGGTGATCGTGCGCGCGTTGCGCTTGAAGAAGTCGAGCACGTTCACCAGGCGCTGGAACAGCGCGGCGGCGAGCAGGAACGGGATGCCGAGGCCGAGGCCGTAGATGAAGGCGAGGAACGCGCCGCGCGCCGCGGTGCCCGACTGGGCCGACAGCGTGAGCGCGGCGGCGAGCGTCGGGCCCAGGCACGGCGTCCAGCCGACGCCGAACAGCACGCCGAGCAGCGGCGCGCCGGCCAGGCCGGCCTGCGGGCGCAGCGACGGCTTGAATATCCGTCCCGCGAACATGAAGCGGTCGAAAGCGCCGAAGAACAGCAGCCCGAGCAGGATCGTGACCGCGCCGAGTATTTGCGTCAGGCCCTGCGTGTGCGCGTGGAGCAGGGTTCCGATCCCGCCGGCGGCCAGCCCGTACACGGAGAACACGGCGGAGAAGCCAAGCACGAACAGCGCCGCTCCCGCGACGGTCCGCCCGCGGGGCGCCGGCGCGGCGCCGGCGGCCGTCTTCCTGACCCGCGTGGCGACCCCGCCAGACGCGGTCCCGCCCGCCTCCGCGGCGGCAGCGCCCTCCACGGTCTCAACGGCGCCTTCGGCGGAGCCAACGGCGCCTTCGGCGGTCTCAGCGGCGGTGGCGCCGGACATGCCTGTGACGTACGACAGGTACCCGGGCACCAGGGGCAGGCAGCACGGCGAGAGGAACGTCACCGCTCCCGCCGCGACGGCGACCGGGACGGCAAGCAGCAGCGGCCCGGACGACACGAGGCTGGTGATGCTCATCGCGCGGCCGCTCCGCACGGCGCGGCGGGGGTCTGGGCTGACATGACTCCCAGTATGGCCGATGTCGGCGGGGAGCGGAGCCCCGGGGCCGGGCTGAGACCGTACTCTGAGGCGCGGCCGCGGTGGCGCGCCGTGCCGCCTGGTGCCGGCCGGCCCGCTCCCGGCCGGACAGTGGATATCGTTGCGGGTGTGAACAAGGCTGGTGGGAACGTGGCTGGCGGCCAAGCCCCGGAGGCGGCCCGCGGCAATGTGACGCCGGCCCCGGGGGCCAGGCTGCTGCGGGCCGGCGTCATCGCCTTCGCCGCCGTGATCGTGAGCTGGCTGGTATACGCCGCGGTCAGCGGCCCGTTCGGCGTGCTCAACGAGGTGGACCTCACCGTCTACAAGGACGGCGGCCTGATCGTCAGGCACATCGCGCCGTACTACGACCCGCACGCCTACGCGCCGCTTTACGACTGGGGCGGCTACAGCGACCTGGCGCTCAAGTTCACCTACACGCCGTTCGCAGCGATCGCGTTCGCCGTCGCCTCCGTGCTCAACTGGACAACGCTGTCGATCGTGTCCGTCGTCGGGAACGTGACCGCGCTGGTGGCGGCGCTCTGGTTCACCGTCGGCGGGCTCGGCTACGCCGACCGCCGGGTCAGGCTCGGCGCGACCCTGCTCGCGGCGGCGGTCACCTTCTGGCTGCAGCCCGTGGTGCGCACCATCTACCTCGGCCAGGTCAACCTGATCCTCATGGCCCTGATCCTGTGGGACCTGACACAGCCGGACGTCACCGCGAGCGGCGGGCGCCGCTGGTGGAAGGGCGCCGCGACAGGCGTCGCCGCGGGCGTCAAGCTGGTGCCGCTGATCTTCGTGCCGTACCTGCTGCTCACCCGCCGGCTGCGCGAGGCGGCGGCGACGGTGGCCGGCTTCGCCGCCACGGTCGCCGTCGGGTTCGTCGTGCTGCCGCACGACTCGTCCCGGTGGTGGCTGCACGGCATGTTCCTCGCCGACGGCAACCGGACCGGGTTCATGGGCTGGGCGGGCAACCAGTCGCTGCGCGCCATCGTCACCAGGTTCGCCGGCTCGGTGGCCGCAGGGCAGGCCCCGTGGATCGCCGTTGCAGGCGTCGCGCTCGCCGCCGGTCTCGCCGCGGCCGTCCTGCTCGACCGCGCGGGCCACCCGGTGCCCGCGCTGCTCGCGACGGCGCTGACCGGGCTGCTCGTCTCCCCGGTCAGCTGGGACCACCACTGGGTGTGGATCGCCCCGGCGGTGGCCGTGACCGGCCATTACGCGCTCATGGCGGTGCCAGATCGCCGCATGGGCCGCCGCGGCGCGCGGCGCGCCGCGGCCCTGCTGTACGGACTCGCCGCCTTCCTCATCGCCACGTTCGGCGCGTGGCCGGACGCGCTGTGGGAGCGCGCGCGCAACCTCGGCAGCTTCTCACTCGGGCTGCTGTGGGCGCAGCCCAACACCAACCCTGTCAAGTTCGCCACCCGCGGCGACCAGCCGTCCTACGTGGAGTACCACTGGCACGGCTTCCAGCTGCTGTGGGGCAACGCCTATATCCTGGCCGGCGTGGCGCTGCTGCTCCTGCTGCTCGGCCTCGGCTGCTGGCTCGCGAGGAGCCGGCCTGCGGCGCGGCCCGCGCCGGGCGAGCCGGCCGCCGCCGCGATTCCCCGGCGCCCGGTACCGGGCGCACGGTCCTTACGGCTGCCGCCAACGCCGCGGCGTCCCGCCGATCCTGAGGCACAATAGGCGCAGGAACCTGGGAGTGGGCATGGTCCGAATCGATCCCGTGGGCGGCGTTCCGCCGCTGGTTGTGCGAACCGCCCGGTCCAGCCTTAGCGCATCGGACGGCGGCAGGTACACCATCGGCCGCGACCCCGAGTGCGACGTCTACCTGGATGACCCGCGCGTGTCACGCGTGCACGCGGCGCTGCGCGTCGTCGACGGCGGCTGGGTGCTCGAGGACCTGTCAAGCCGCAACGGCACCTGGCTCGACGGCGGGCGCGTCTACCGCCTCGAGATCACCGGCTCCCTGACCATCCGGCTGGCGAGCGCGGACGACGGCCCGGTGATCTCACTTGAGGTGCCGGCCCTGCCACCGGACCCGGTGCCGCCGGCCGGCAGCTGGACCGCCGAGACGCCCACGATCATGGGGCCGGTGCCCGATCAGCTTTACCCGCCCCCGCCCCCGCATCCGCATCCGCCCTCTCCGACGCCCCCGCCGGTCCCGCCCCCGCTGCCAGCGGCGAGCGTCGGCCAGGGGTACCACCCGGCGCCTGCCGCGGAGCCGGCCAGGTACCTGCGCGGGCAGTGCCCGGACAGCGTGCGCGCAGGCGAGACGTTCAGCGTGCTCGCCGGCATCGCACTCGACCCGCGCGGCGGGGCGCCGCTGAAGTCCTTCGCCGTGCCGCCTGGCGGGCGGGACGTGCTGCTCGTCCTGCACGCGCCGGGACTTGAGGTGCTCAGCGCGCAGCGCCAGACGGTGCGCGTGCCCGCGGCGGGCGATTCCGAGCCGGTCATGTTCGAGCTGCGCGCTTCCGCCCCCGGTCCCTGCCGCCTGAGCATCACCGCCTGGATCGGCGGCACCTACCTGGGCGAGCTCGCCATCGACCTGACGGTGGTCAGGTTCCGGCTGCGGCGCGCCGGGAACCGCGACCTCGGCGCGCCCGTGGACGTCACGCCCGCCGCAGGCGCGGTGAGCCTCGTGGTCAGGCGCGACCCGGTGCACAACGCCTACCGCTTCGAGTTCCGCGACGAGGACAACCCGGCCGAGGTGACGGCGAACCTGGCCTACCAGCCGGGCCCGGCGGTCGAGCGCATGCTCGGCGGCCTTGAGATGCTCGCCAGGGGCAGGGCCGGCTACTCGGCGGCCGAGACACGGGACTACCTGGTCAACGCCGGCGCCGGGCTGTGGCAGGAACTGCTGCCACCGCAGCTGCGCGAGCAGTTCTGGGAGCGCAGGGACCGGATCGGCCAGCTCACCATACTCGCCGACGGCGACACCGTCCCGTGGGAACTGCTCTACCCGTTTGACCGGGGGCGCGACGCGGGGTTCCTCGTCGAGCAGTTCCCCGTCACCCGGGCGGCGTTCGGCCGCAGGCTGTCCCGCTCGCTGCGCCTGTCGCCCGCCTGGTTCGTGCTGCCGGACGACTCGCCTGCCCAGGCGCGCGAGGAGGTCACCGCGCTGCTGCGGCTCTTCGGGCTGTCCTACGCGCCCGCGCCGGTCATCGGCGGGCTGACACCGCTGCTCGATCACATCAAGGCGGCCGACTTCGGCCTGCTCCACTTCGCCTGCCACAACGCGTTCGACCCGGCGGGCGGCTCGGCGATCTCCCTGGACCGGCGGCAGTTCACGCCCACGCAGCTGACGACCGCCGCCGTCGGCCAGGTGCTCGCGGCGTCGGCGCCGACGGTCTTCATCAACGCCTGCCGCAGCGCCGGGGCGAACCCGTCGTATCAGCAGCTCGACGGCTGGGCGAGCAAGTTCCTCGACGCCGGCGCGGCCGCGTTCATCGGGTCGCTATGGGCGGTCAGGGACACGACCGCGCGCGACTTCGCCGCCGAGCTCTACGGGCAGCTGCAGACCGGCGCCACGCTCGGCGACGCGGTGATGCGGGCGCGCCGCGCGGCCGCGGACGAGCCGGGCGACCCGACGTGGCTCGCCTACGCGGTGTACGGTGATCCGCGTGCCGCTCTCCGCTAGCGACGACAGGGGCGTCCCCGTCGATGAGCTGATCGACGCGATCAAGCGGGCGGTCAAGGTCGCGGGCATCTCCGTCACCGATCCCGGCAGGGACCTGGCCGTCACCGCCGTCACGCTCCGGCTCAACACGGTGGCCACCCGCGGCCTCGGCGGGAGCCTGGACTTCCGCGTCCCGCTCATCGGCGCACGGCTGAAGGCAGGCGGGTCCGTCACCAGGCAGGAAACCCACCTGATGGAGCTGGCCCTGGTTCCCGACGACACCCCGGTCATCGAGACACGCGGCGCACCAGTCGACGTGGTCCTGGTGGAGGCCATCGAGACGGTGCGCGCGGTCATGGCGCGCGCCGCGGCGGGCGACGATCCCTTCGTGCTGCGCGACGGCACAGTGGAACTTTCATTCGGCGTCGCCTCGGACGGCACGATCGCGCTCGGCATCGACGGCGAGCTGAAGGACGAGGTCACGCACACCATGCGGCTGACCATCGCCCGCCAGGATCGGCAGGCATAAGGCCGAGCGATGCCGGAACCAGCTCAGCGCGGTCTGTCGTACCGCCGCGCCGTCATCTCAGCGGCGTGGCCATAGGCGATCCGGGAGGCGCCCGCTCACTGGTTGTCCTCGCTGTCGCGACCTGGCCGCGAAACTGCGGCGGTATCGAGAGCCGCGGCGACCCGTCGTCCGAGTCGCGGCAGCCGTTCCGCCTCGCATCGGCGCGCCATAGCAGCCAGGCCCGACGTTGCCAGGGCCGGATGTTCTTCGTCGATGAGTGAGTCAAGGATGGCGATCCAACGGGCGGCCAGGGATCCGCCCGCCCGCCGGTCAAGTCGGCGCTGCATCGTCACGACAAGCCCGCTGACGTCCACTACATAGTCGAGTTCGCCGCCGGTGTAGGACCAGATGCCGTCATACGGCACCTTGATGAACGCATCCAGGCTTTCGTGCAGCGCCCGAAGCGCTTCGGCCGGCCGCTGACAGGTCAGCAATGCGGCAGCCAGGTCGCGGTGTGCTTCGGCAAGCTCGCCTGTCTCGTCCGCCTCGTCAGAGTCCTCCCGGCGGATCAAGGCCAGTCGTTCCTCGTGCAGAGCCAGCCCCGCCACTCCAGGCATCTCCGCCAGCTCGCCGAGGGCAACGGCGAGCGGCGCTCGGTACTGGTCCCTCACTTCCGCCAGCCGGCGCAGCAACGAGACGCGCTCCTGAGCCCGGGCGACCTGCTCAGGCTGACTCAGCCCCACGGGCGTGAACCTGGCGGCGGCGTCCAGGTGCCTGCTAAAGCCTTCCAGGCTGGGCCCGTACTTGCTTCGCGGCGGCACCGGACGGTACTGATCAGTCAGGTCGACGGAACGCAAGCGCGTCGCATAGCCCAGCAGCACGGCCGCGAATTCTGGCGGCAGCAGCTGCCTCAGGGATTCCCTAAGTTCCTCCTCGGCCGCGCTCCGCCAAGTCTCCAGGTATGCCCTGAACACCTCGAGATGAGGTCCGAGGGCACGGGGCAACGACGTGCGGAATTCCAGTACTTGCTGCACCATGATCAGGAACACAGCCGCGGCGAGGTCTTCAGCCGTCACCGCGGGGTTTCCCTGGCTGTCCTCCAGGGCGCCGCGGTTTATCCCGGCAAGGTCTCCGGGCCAGGGCGTGATGTCGGCCGGGAGGTCAAAGCCGGCTACCGCTTGACGCCAGATATCACGCAAGGCCAGACGAGTCGCACTGTTTGGCCGATCAGACTTAATGGATGGCTGCGCTATGACGTTCAGAAGGGCCGAGCCCAGGGCAGTGCCAGAATCGCAGAATGGGTTGAGCGGCAGCCGGAACAACACCGCGAGGCCGTGCCAGTCGGTGACCTGCCGCACGGAAATGACCGAGATGGCCGCAAGGCAAACCTGGCAGGCGAGTGACGGATCTGCCGCGCTTTCCTGCGTGACTCTTTCCTGCTCCGTCAGCAGTGCGTGACGGGCAACGCTACGCCAGAACGCCACGGACTCGCCGTCCCAGGGGATGGCCGGACCGCCGACGCCCTCGCCGAGCACCTGATGAAGCGCCGCTGCCAGATAGGCGGCTGCGCGCGGTCGGCGGTGAAGGGCCCGCTCGATGGCTGTTCTGACTGTTTCCGCCAGCATCGCCCGCGAGGTAGTCCTGCTCCGCACCATCTCGCCGAGCAACTCCCCGGCCTCGTCAACTGACAATCCCGAAGCCTGCCCAAGGCTACGGAATTCGAACCAGCTGACCGACACCTGGTCTGGGTACCCGTTCCAGCGCCAGATGGACAGTGCCATCTCTCCCATGGCGACGAGCGTGTCGATGGACAGCGCGACGAGGGCGCTGACGGTGGACCTGGCAAGTGCCACATCGCCGACGAGCGACACGAGGAACCGGACCGCTGCCTGGCGATCAGCCAGGCGTGCCCTGGATGCGACGTCCACGGCCCACAGCAGGACGGTGTCGACGTCACCGGGCCGGTCACGCGCGCAGATCTGGACGGCAAGCTCGGCCACGACAACGGGACCGTCTTGGCCGAGTGCGCCAAGGACGAACTCGGCGAGATCGATGGGTGACGTCATGGTCCGGACGTAATGCTCGGCGGCGAAATACTCGAGGAAGGTGCGGTGGGTAAACTGGTACAGCACGGCGTTGCCCGAGTCCCGTCCCACCTTGTCAACCAGCCAAGCGCGACCGGTGACGAACCGTGAGAATTCGTCCGCGACGGTCCTCTCTTCGCCAGGCTGGAGGATTTCCTTGCGTATGAAGAACTCGCGGAGCAACCGACGCAGTTCTGATTCGCTTATTCCGGAACCGACAAGTACCGGCTGGTTGAGGATGGCGGCCGCCAGTGCGCTGAATGCCTCGAATATGACGGACGGAGGAAGGTGTGAGATGACTTCTGAGGCCCTAATTTTCCGGCGCGCATCCCAATCCCGGAAGTAGAGTTCCGCGCACTTCTGGTAAATCTCACTCCGGCTGGATGGTATATCACCCTGGATGAAGAATATTGAGCACATGAGGGCCAGCATCAGCGGAATGCTGCGCAGGTCAGCGGCGGCGGCGCTCTGTTCCATGAAGTCATTAACATAGACATTCCGCCGGGTAGGCGAGAGCGTCTCGTCAAGTGCGAACCAGCGCTCGACATAGCTTCGCGTCTGCCTGACATCGAATGGCGAGAGAAGGTAAATCTCAAAGTCAGGAAACAGGCCGCGATCGAAGCCGTGCACACGAGAGGTGACGGTGACTCGCGCAGCCTTGTACTCTAGGCAGAAACCCTCGATTGCCTGAAGCGTCCAGCGGTAGTTCTCTGGATCGGTGACCTCGTCGAGACCATCGAAGACTATATGCAGGTAGCCGCCATGCAGCAGATGGTGAATAAAGTCTGTCGATGCTTCGGCTGCTTGCAAGTCATTTCTTGCCGATTGGCCAATATACTCGACAATGCTAATAGATGTCTTGCTGCGCTCCGCGATAACATCTCTGAGGGTCACGACGAAGGGAAGTGGTACTCCCCGCGCTTCCGCGCTGCTGCCGTCAAAGGCCAGCTTCGTCGCAAGGGTGGACTTGCCTATTCCGGGGTTGCCGAGTACCACGGTCCTCCGGCCGGCCAGTTCGGAGAGCGGGATCCGGCTCCCCAGCCTGACCGATGATGTCTCCCGGCCTTCTGACGCGTACGGTCGCGGCATGGGTGGCACGCCGGAGTCATCACTCGTGAGCTGGCGTGACTCGGAGCGGTCCGCGGCGTTCTCCTGCCGCAGGATCGAGGGCCATCGGTCGAGCACGATGCTGGGGGTGACGTAGAGATCCGAGATCGACAAACTCTTGTTCTGGCCCAGCATCGTCAGCGCGATCTTGGAATGCGCGGCATGGATATGCTGCCGCAGATTGTCCAGGAACGGCATTACCGAGCTCGGCCTGACCGCGTGACTGATGAGCCAGTCGCGTTGCTGCCGCAGGGCTGACTCATCGTAGATGACCGACCTGCTCCACGTAGACCGGATTCCCTGCCGCTTGGTCGATATCCCGCAGACAGTGATGTCCACCCAGCGGGTCATCGACTTGAACAGCGCTGCGGCTTCCTCAGCATCAAGGCCGTGCTCCCGGCAGACGCCAAGGAACATCGACTGTAGAAGCTCCTCGACTTCGGGTGATGCCTGCCCGAGCAGTCGGCGTGACACCAGTTGGTCCACGATCATGGAGGTTTGGGGTGAACACCTGACCGCGTCGAGATACGCTCCGGCAGGTGGGGTGCCGTCCGTGGTCGAATCGCTGGCCGACGGCGCCGCGGCCACGAGATGGGTCCTGTCGAGCAATTCGGCACCTGCACTCCGTTCCGTGCCGGAACCGGGGTCATCGGCATCGTGCCGTTCGTTGAACCAGGCCTCGCGTTGCAGGTCAGAGGCCGCGCTGCTGGCAGACCGCACGATGGCGTCAAGAAAGAAGTTGGGCGGCTCGTCCTGGCTGAGGCCGGTAACGGCAGACTGCAGGTCAGACAGAGCGCCGGGACCGAGCCGCTCCCACCATTCGGGCTGGTCGAGATCGAGCAAGACGCTGACCGGGGTCACCGACAGGGAGGATGAGCCAGCGTCTGGAGAATGTTCGGTGACAACGCCGATAACCCTCCGTCCTCCCTCGGGTCCCTCGACTACGACTGCGGCGCCTGACATCCCTTGCCATGGCGAGCCTGGCGTTGGATGGGAAGCCGGCTGGTGGGTCACCATGAGTTCAAGCTGTCCAGGGCCGCGGAGCCTGCTGCCGGGCAGGACGTATCCCCAGATCTGCACTGACTGGCTTCGCGGTGCCGATGAGTCAGGGCGGTAGTTCCAGTACTGAAAACTGGGGAAGCCTACGGCCCAGCATCCCGAGACCGGCCTCGGTTGCCTCCGGTTCACCCGTGCGAATCGCACGAACGGCAGACTCATAGCCCACGACTCATCAACGATTTCCACCACTGCGAGGTCGCAGCCCGCGTCCACCGTTCCAACGACACTCGCCGCCGCCGCATATTCCTTGCCGTCAAGGGTGCGAATGAGCGCCTGCCCGCCGCCATCGAGCAGGTGCGCCGCGGTCAGAACGGATCGTTCGCCGATGAGTAGCCCGCTGCCCGCGCGCCATCTGTCCTGGAGGCCTTCTCCTCGGTCAAGCAGGACCTCTACGGCGCGTGAGAAGGGGCCGATTTCCTCGGCTGCCGGAATATGCACACTAAGGCTTCTCGCTCAGTGGCTTGGACACCCGAACCGGCCTGCCAAGACCGTCTACCGGTGCGCCGAGCCGTAGGGTTACTGTCTGGACCTCGTCGCTGGAGTACGACCCTCCTGCGCCAAGCTCTACCACCCAGATGTGCACACCTCCCTTCGCGTCCGCCTGCCGCGTAACGCCCACGTGAATCACGATCTCGGCTGACTCGACAGGAAACGTGACGTCATTGTCGTCCCTTGACTGCATGGCTGTCATAAGGTCCCGGCGAAGGCCCTGGAGGACATCGGCCAGCCCAAGACGCGATTGCGGCGCGGATTGCTGTTCCGGCATCAGTTGCCTTCCCTGCGGGGCAGCACGCAAATATCGTTACGCGCTCAACCAGGTGATCAGTTGGTAAACCAATAACAGCAAGGCGCTTGTGAGCACAAGGGGGCATCTCGACCTGGCCGAATTTCCCGTGATTGGCTGGTCGGCAACTGGCCGCAGGGGCGGACGGTCCCGGCCACCTGGGCCTCACCGGGACGCGCGAGAGATGACGCGGCGCGCGACAATGGATGCCATGGCGTCGACTAACGAGGCAGTCGCCGCGCTGCTGCGGGAGTACGCGGAGCTGCTCGGCATCACCGGCGGCGACCCGTTCCGCGCGCGCAACTACGAGCGGGCGGCCAAGGCGGTCGCCGGGTACCCGCGAGACATCGGCGACCTGCCCGACACAAAGCTGACCTCCATTCCCGGCGTCGGCAGTTCGATCGCGGGCAAGATCGCCGAATTCCGGCGCACCGGGGACATCGCGGCGGTGGCGGAACTGCGCGCGAAGGTCCCGCCTGGCGTCATGACGCTCGCCGAGGTCCCGGGCATCGGTCCCACGCGGGCGCTGCGACTCAACCGCGACCTCGGCATCGCCGACCTGGCCGACCTGGACGCGGCGCTGCGCGAGGGCAGGCTGCGCAAGGTGTCCGGCTTCGGCGTCAAGACCGAGGAGCGGATCAGGCGCGGGCTCGACGCGATGACAGGCGACGCGGCGCTGCGCCTGGCGCTGCTGTCGCTGCCGGCCGGCGCGACCGAGGACGACATCTTCGCCGCGCTCGCCGCCCACCTCCCGTCAGTCGGGATAACAGCATCAAGCGCGGAGCGCAGTACCTCTGCGCGCGCGGAGCGTGACGCGGAGCGCGACACCGGCCCCCGGGCCGCGGCGGGCGGGGCGGGGCGGAGCCAGGCAGTCGTTCGGATGGAAGACCTCCGCGGCGACCTGCACACGCACACCGACCTCACCGACGGGGTGGCCTCGCTTGCCGCGATGCTCGAGGCGGCGCGGGCCAAGGGCTACGCGTACTATGCGGTCACCGACCACGCGCCCAACCTGGTCATGCAGCGGATGACGGACGAGAAGATCCTCGCC
>Ga0134128_10008809_pt1 | contig 12140 bp, 12 predicted proteins | sample KB31754_FD_96462 | JGI IMG/M metagenome (GOLD analysis project Ga0134128, IMG submission 96462) | Terrestrial soil microbial communities with excess Nitrogen fertilizer from Kellogg Biological Station, Michigan, USA - KB3-175-4 | ecosystem: Environmental > Terrestrial > Soil > Unclassified ...
CGCACTGTGTTTCCGGCGAGATCGATCTCGCGCAGGGTGTTGATGTTGCTTCGCTGATCGGGCTTGAAAACAAACTGCGATGCATACGAGATGATCAGGCCGAAGTCGCCGTTGGGCAGCAGCTTGATGGGCTGCACAATCGAATTCGCGTCGCGGTCGGGATAGTTGTATCCCCAGATCAGATTGCCCTGCAGATCCGTGACGTAGGCTTCAAGATAATTGGGCAAATCTGAAAGCGTGGCATCGACCACCTCCACGCCGCTTTGCGGCGCGAGCCCCGCACCGGTGGTGACCGAGGCGCCCTCGAGAATTTCTTTCGGCAGGCTCCCGGTCTTGAACGTGCGATCGTTGTCCATCGCCGTCTTGCCGTTGTCGTACTTCACCACTGCGCGCATGTGGTACGTGGTATTCGCCTTCATTCCTGCGACAAGAATCTTTACCGCGCTGCCGTCACTCGGCGTCGACAACTCCCATGTGGTGAGGCCGTACGAGGTCGTGGGACCGAACTCGACCGACACCTTTGCCGGGGACGAAGGCTGCACCGTATACAGAGCGACCTGAGGATTGTTGGTGGACACGACCGACGCCGGCCCCACCGGAGCCGCGTTGTCACCACAGCCGGAAAATACAGCCACAATGGAAGCAAGCAGGGGGAAACAAAGGAATTTGCGCACGAATGCCTTCCTCGACGTTGCAGCGCCGGCAAGCCGTGCGTGCTCATCGCAGCAATTTGGATGATGTTTTCAGACAAAAGGTCGGATGAGAAATGCGGCTGCTGCCCGAGCGCTCCGCGCGATTGAGATGGGCGCAATTCAGGGATCAGCCAGAGCCCCGGGGCCGCTGGCCTCGATCCCTTTCCACCAGCGTGATTACTCATCGGGGTCGGATGCCCTGGGTCTCGCGCAGGGGCGGCCTATTGTTTTCCAGCGTCACTGGCAACCGAACGTTGCGCGATCGTAGAACTTAACTTCGACTCAATGTCTGCCAGCGTGTTTTGCGCATTGCGCAAACGCTCCTGCATATCCAGCAATGTCGAGTTCCAATCCCGTTCGGCCGATTTTAGGCCGGCAAGATGGGATTTATGGACCTCAATGTCCTGCGAAATTGCATTTCTCTCGTCAGCATTGGCAGCCGTGTCGAGTTTGTTCTGCAGGGTATCGACTTCAGCAGCAATTTGCTTTTGATCCTGATGGATCCCAGTGAGTGTTGTTCGTGCGTTGTCGGTGTCCTGCATCGCGTGGGTGACGATCCCTTGTTGCAATTGGAGTTCGGCAAGAAGAAACTGCGTGGATGCACTGACGCGCAGATCCTGATGGATGGCGCGAAGTTCTACCAGAATCTGACGCAAGGTCTCTGCTTCCGGGCTCTGGGTCTGTGCAGCGCTGACCACAGTTACCAGCAAGAACAACGATGTAACGGACAAAATGCGATTCAGCATACGATCGACCTCCTCCCGAGAGAATCACAGCACGTCCGCTCGAGGATTGCGAATGGCATTCCATCGGGATGCTTTGAGACCTGCGAACCGGCGACAATAGCTCGCATAGGGAAGCTAGCAGCTGGTAGCAAGCAGCTAATAAAACAAATACTTCCGCCACCGGTCGTCCCCGTGCCCCAGCATGCGCATGATCTGCCGGCTGGTGTGCAGGCTGAAGGGCTTGGGCTCGCGCAGCAGGATCATGTCGTCGATCTCGTGCAGCATGCGGTTGCCCTTCCGGCGATTGCACCCATGGCAGCACGCCACTAGGTTCTCCCAGGTCGAGCTGCCGCCCCGCGAGCGCGGCACCACGTGATCCAGCGTCAGCTCACTCGACGGAAGCACCACGCCGCAGTACTGGCAACTGTTGCGATCGCGCAGCAAAATGTTTTTGCGCGACAGCGCCCGCGTCTGGTGCGGAATGCGCCGGTATTCCAGCAACCGGATCACCGACGGCATGGCGATGCGATTGCGCTGCGCGTGCAGCATCAGCCCGTGCTCCTCCTCGGTCCTCGCAATTCCCTTCAACACCAGCACAAGGGCGCGCCGCGCTCCGCAGATGTTGATAGGCTCATACGACGCATTCAGCACCAGCACCGGCATCTGCAGCATGTGGATGGGGTGCGATGCGGCCGTCCCCTCCGCCGCGTGAATTGCGGCCCGTACGACGGCTTTCTGCTTCCGAGCATGGATCATGGCTTTTCCCAGCGACATATCGATGGCCTCGTCAGAATGAATCGTCCAATGAATGCATGCGTGCCTTGAAACCCTGCCTGAATTCCTGCCTGATTTCCTGCCCGTCCGGCGCATCGTACGTGCCGCCGGCTTCGTCCCCGTCTTCGACTTGCTCGTCAAGCCTCCCGGCTCTCGCCGGATAAATCCGCCCCGCGCGCGCCAGCGTGGCCACCCACACGGTCTTCGCGCCCGCGCGCTTCAGCGCCAGCGAAGCCGCCCGCGCCGTTGCCCCGGTGGTCAGAATGTCATCCACCAGCAGCACGTCGCGCCCGCGCACCGTCGCCGCATCCGTTACCTGGAAAGCCCCGCGTACATTCATTCGACGGCCACGCGGCGACAATCCCGCCTGCGTCTCCGTTGCCCGGATCCGCATCAGCGCCCTCGGCGCCAGTTTCAGCCGCCACTCCGAATGCGACCGCCGCAGCGCCGCCAGCGCATGACCCGCCAGCACCCGCGCCTGGTTGAATCCTCTCTGCGCATGCTTTGAGCGATGCAAAGGCACGGGCACCACCAGCATCGCCCGCGGCGTCCCCGGCGTCTCGTCCGCCAGTTTCGCCACTGCCTGCGCCAGCATCGCGCCCATGCGCCGCGCAGCCGGGTGCATCCCCTCGTATTTCAGCGCGTGAATCGCCTCGCGCATGCGGTCTTCGTACCGCGCATAGGCCACTGCACGCTCGAACGCGGGAGGCGCCAGGCGGCACGCCCGGCAAAGCTCCAGCGGAGCTGCCGCAGTCAACGGGTCGCCGCAACGACGGCACACGTCCCCATCGAGGACGGGCATTTCCATCCAGCAAACATCGCAAATTGGCGCGGAAGAAAAGCGCGGCAGAGGAGAGCCGCAGAGAGTACAACAGGCGGGAAACAGCACGGATCCAGCAGCGTCCAGGGGACTTCGAAGCACACGAACCACTGCGCGCCATGCGGATGTCGGGGATTCCGCCGATGGTGGAACGTCGAACGTCATGGAACCGGAGTCCCTGCGGAAGACGCACCTCGATTCAGAAGGCGCAGGTACGTGCCACCTTCTCACCTATATGTTTACCCTCATCCAACTCAGGAGGCAAGCACCGAATCGTATTTCACTTCGGGATTTCTGGTCCATTTATCCAGAATTCACCTGGATTCGTCCGAATTTCCGGCTTTTTAGCGGCTCCGGTTCCCGGCAAAAAACAGCACCGCGCCCACCGCCAGCGCACCGATACCCGCCAGCGGCGGCACTGTCACGCTGTGGTGTTTGCTCCGCTCCACCTGCAGCGGACCCATGTCCACCGCCTTTTTGTGGGTCGTGTACGTAAATCCACCGTAAGCGAGCGCAAGCACGCCCACCACCATCAAGATGACTCCTAACACCTTCATGTGTTCTCTCTTTTTTGGGGATCGCGCGCCCTGCGCCGCGAGGAAGGAATAATAACGCGCGATGCGGAAGCCTCTGCTCCCGCATCGCGCCGGTTCAACAGGTTCACAAATGAGACTGAGAACGGCTACGGACGGCTCGTGTCGTCGCTGCGTTCCGTGTCGCGATTGCCCTTGTTCATGTCGTGTACGGCGTCCTTCACGTTACCCACTGCCTTCTCCGCCTTGCCCTTCACCTGCTGCGCGGCGCCGTCCGCCTGCGTCTTGGTGTCGCCGGTCCACTCGCCTACCTGGCGCTTGGCGCGGCCCGCTGCATCATCCATCGTTCCCTTCACATTGTCCTTGTTCATGTTTCCTCCACTTTCACCGTTTTGCGTGTTTTAACTTTCCAGACGCCCGCCGGTTCTCGCGCGTCCGCAGGAGCTCAACCCGACTCTGCAACCCAACCGGCCGTTACAGCGCCGCTCTGCGCCCCGAAATCAACTGCAGGATCAGCACCACCACCGCCGCCAACAGCAACAGGTGGATGAAACCGCCCAGTGTGTAGCTGCTGACTAAACCCACAAGCCACAAAACCAGGAGGATCACAAAAATTGTCCAGAGCATTTCTTACCTCCAGAGGCCGTCGCAACGCGCCTCACTTTCGACAACAGTGACGTTGGATAGCTTCCCGGATGCGGTTGGTTGGTTCCTGCTCGGATTCCGTGCCTGCCGCTCTCCGCATTTGCTCCTCCGGAATAGCCGCACCAGACAAGTTCCGCATCCAACTACCACTGCAACAGAAGCTTGCGCCACCCGCGCACGCAAAGGGCTCCAACTCTCAGTTCGTCAGATAGGAGACAGTATGCTTCTCATAATCATCATCCTGGTCCTGCTCATCCTGGGGTCAGGATATGGCGGTTATCGCATGGGCCCGGGTTGGGGATACTACGGCGGCGGAGGCCTCGGCCTCATCCTCCTGATCGTGCTCATCATTCTGTTACTCAGAGGCGGCCTCTAGCACCTCGACCGCGCAATTTCGTAATGTAGCGCCGGCTCGACCGGCAGTAGTGCGGGTCTCCCGACCCGCGCTTGCCCCCGGCTGGTTACCGAACCGCGCAGTCGGAGCACTGGGAGCATTCCCAAAACGTGTAGCCGGGATACAAGACTGCACTCGGATCACTGCCAGATGAGCCGGTTCTGACGCGCAGGGGCTTTACGAAGACTCCCGATTCCGGAGAAGATGGCTCCTGCTCATACCCGAAGCGGTATGCGAGGGGGGATCATGGTTCACACCACAGAGATCGCGCCGGAAATCTACCGCATTTCCGTATTTGTTCCTGAAATCAATCTGGAGTTCAGCCATTTTCTGATCAGGGATGAGGAGCCGCTCCTGTTCCACGCCGGACTTCGGGCAATGTTTCCTCTTCTTCGCCAGGAAATTTCGCGGCTCATGGACCCATCGCGAATCCGGCATATCGGGTTCAGCCATTTTGAGTCGGATGAGTGTGGCGGCCTCAACGAGTGGCTCCAGATCGCACCCGCGGCCCAGCCGGTATGCGGCCTGGTGGGCGCCATGGTCAGCGTGAACGATTTTGCCATCCGCCCTGCACGCGCACTCACTCGCGAAGATGTGTTCTCGACCGGCAGATACACCTTCAGGTTCATTCCCACGCCCCATGTGCCGCACGGTTGGGACGCCGGCGTTCTCTTCGAAGAATCGGAAAAGACGCTGTTCTGCTCAGACCTTTTCCACCAGTGGGGTCAACACCAGCCGTCAACCTCAAGCAGCATCATCGAGCGCTGCAAGGACGCTCTGGTGCAGACGGAAGCCGGCCCATTCGCGAATTATGTGCCGTATACCCACCACACCGGGCTTGTGCTGCAGAACCTGGCGGAATACCAGCCGAAGACCCTCGCTGTGATGCACGGTTCCAGTTATTCGGGCGACGGCCGGCAGGCATTGCGCGACCTCGCAAACGTGATGCGCGAGGTGCTGGGTCCAAAGGGCGAGCAGGGCACGACAGCCATCGGAACTGTAGGGAAAGGTTGAGCCGGCAGACATCGCGCGCATCCCGCCGGAAAACCTAATCGGCCGCGATTCCGGAACGCACGTGATCCGGATGCGCGTCTTCCGGATCGTCGAAACCACGACCCTCATGGTCTTGCTGGTGCTTCTGTTTCAACCGCACAAACTGTTCCTCCAGAACATCCAGCTCCGTATCGCTGAGCCGCTCGATGTTGATCATGTGATTGCGTGCGCTGTCCATCGCCCGGATCAGTTCATCCAGCTTCAGGTTGATGGCGCGCGCATCCCGGTTCTGCGTGTTCTGGATCAGGAACACCATCAGGAACGTCACAATGTCCGTTCCCGTATTCACCACCAGTTGCCACAAAACCGAATAGTGAAGAAACGGCCCGCTCGCCGCCCATAATACGATTGCCGTTCCCGCGCAGGCGAATCCCCACCGCGAGCCCAGGAACGACGCCATGCATCCGGCGAATCTGCCAAACCCATCCTGACCCCCCGGCGCTCTTACCATATCTGCTCTTCTATATAGAGAACCCATAGTGCCACCCTCACCCCCTTGGATGCCTGCCTGTGCTGCTGCTGGCTGCTTCGGTGACGAACTGCTTCGCTGACGAACTACTTCGGTGACGAACTGCTTCGCTGACGAACTGCTTCGTGACTCCGCGCCCGCTCATCCGTCCAAACCTGTGCCACACCCTGCGATACACTGCGAACGCGTGATGATGCCGTCCTATTTCCTTTCTCGATTTCTGTTTCCGGGCGTGATTCTCCTTATTTCGTGCCCCGCCGTCTGCCATCCGCAGGCCGCCCAACCTCCAAAGTCCACGCCGGCGCCCTCGCAGCAGGCGCCCATGTCCGGAATTGCCGGAGGCCTCGGCGCCCCGGCCCAATACGACGAGCAGCACCGCCCCATCACTGCCGGCGGCTTCGTCAAGCCCGGCCAGGCGCCCATCGTCTTCGAGGACATCACCAAAAAGGCGGGCCTCTCCGGCTGGATCCACAAGATGGGCTCGCCCAAAAAAGACTTCATCGTCGAAACCAATGGCTCCGGCGTCTGCCTCATCGACTACAACAACGACGGCTGGCTCGATATCTACCTCGTCAACGGCGCCACCTTCGACTCCCTCGACGGCAAGGAGCCTCCGCCCCATTCCGCCCTGTTCCGCAACAATCACGACGGATCCTTTACCGACGTCTCCAAAGAAGCCGGAGTCCAGAACGATCGCTGGGGCTACGGCTGCTCCGTCGCCGACTACGACAACGACGGTTGGCCCGACCTCTACGTCGGCAACTACGGCGTAACCCGCCTCTACCACAACAACCACAACGGCACCTTCACCGACGTCGCCGGGAAACTAGGCGTCGCGCTCGACAACTGGCATCCCGGCTCCGCCTGGGGCGATTACGACGGCGACGGCCGCCTGGACCTCTACGTCACCGGGTACGTCCACTTCGACCGCGACAACTTGCCCGTCGCAGGCACCAAAGCAGTCGGCTACGCCCAGTGCCTCTACCGCGGATCCAACGTCAATTGCGGCCCTCGCGGGCTGCTCGGCGAGCCCGATCACCTCTTCCACCAGAACGCCGACGGCACCTTCTCTGACGTCACCGTCAAAGCCGGCGTTGAAGACAAGGACCGCTACTACGGCTTCGCCACCATCTTCATTGACGTCAACAACGACGGCAAACCCGACCTCGTCGTCGGCAACGATTCCCAACCCAACTTCCTCTACATCAACAAGGGCGATGGCACCTTCGACGACCAGAGCTACGTCTCGGGCCTCGCCCTCAACAAGGACGGGCGCGAAATCGCCTCCATGGGCATCGCCGCCGGCGATTATGAAAACAACGGCCTCGTCGATTTCTTCTTCACCGACTTCGGCGACGATTACAAAGTCCTCTACCACAACGATGGCGATGCCGGCTTTACCGACGTCAGCTACAAGTCAGGCCTCGCCCAGCCCACCATCCCCTTCGTCGGATGGGGCGACGGCTTCCTCGATTACGACAACGACGGATGGCTCGATCTCTTCGAAGTCAACGGTCATGTCTACCCCCAGGTCGACCAGCACGATTGGGGCACAAGCTGGGCCGAGCGCCCGCTGCTCTTCCACAATATCCCTGACACGAAGGGACCCGCCTCTCAGGCAAAATCCAGAAAGTTCGAGTACATCCCCCCGGTCGAAGGCACCGGCCTCGCCGATGTTATCCCCGCTCGCGGCGCAGCCTTCGGCGACCTTTTCAACAACGGCAAAATCGACGTGATCATCAACCCAATTGACGGCCCCCCGGTCTTGCTCAAGAACATCAACCCCGACCACCACCACTGGGTCGAGATGAATCTCATCGGCGGCTCCAACCCGAAAACCGGAAAGAAAAGCCCCAAAGATGCCACCTGCGCCACCGTCTATCTCAAGGCTAACGGCATCCGACAGCGGCGCGACGTACTGGCCTCGGGCAGTTACATTTCCGCCAACGACCGCCGTCCCCACTTCGGCCTGGGCGACTCCACCGACGCGGGCAGCGCCGAGATCCACTGGCCCTCCGGCCAGGTGGAAACCATCAAGCTGCCGGCCGCCGATCGCATCTACACCATCGAAGAAGGCGCAGGCATCACCGCCGCCATGTGCGACGGCAAACCCTGTCCCGACTTCAAGCCCGTCAAGCCCGAAAATACCCCTACCCCCACCCCTCGATCCCGCCCGAAAGTCCCGAAACACTGAACCTCAACAACTGTGACGGCCGTCACAGATTTACCGCCCGCACTGAGAGAAACTCGAATTCGTCATCATAGTTCGAGGGACAGCAGTAACGCCCCTCTTGAGCTGGGGACACGAGCCAGCCGTGGAAAGGGGAAGCCGCTGCTGAACTCGTTTATGTGCAGGGATCACCAGTAGTCGCGCGCTACCGACCTCCAGCGCAGGCTACTGGTGCCCTCATTTTGGGAGCCAGATCCCGTTCCCCAGCAATCAGCCACCATTTTGGAGATGAGCTACCCCCCACCCCCTCCCCCCTATAAATGATCGTCACTTCATATTCTATTTATAACTTACTTATTCTAAATAAGTTATCCAATATGAGGCAAATCTGCGGACTCGGCTGAAACCGCCAGAGTCGGCCAAATCAGTCAGAAAACGGCTTCCGGTGTCCCTGCTATATCATTCCCCCATCCTTCTCCCAGCCGTTTTGAGGAGTCCCGTTGCCGCCGCTTTTCCGCTCTCCTGCTGAGTCGCCCGTCCGCCCGAGCGTAACTTTCCTGCTGGCCGTCCTTCTCGCTGCAACCGTTTCAGCGCCATCCCAGCAGACTGCCGCAAAGCCGCATCCCCGGCCCCCGCAGCAGCCTGCTGCACCGATGGGCGGTATCTCTTCCGCCGGCACATTCGCCCCCGTCTACGACGCGCAGAAACGACCGATCACCGCCGGCGGATTCGTCGACTCCGGCCCCGCCCTCTTTGCAGACGCCTCGAAATCCTCCGGCCTCGCCCGCTGGCAGCACGTCATGGGCACGAAAGCCAAGAAGTACATCCTCGAGACCGACGGCTCCGGCGTCGGCCTCATCGACTACGACAACGACGGCTGGCTCGACATCTACCTCGTCAACGGATCCACTTACGACGCCCTCTCCGGCAAAGCTACGCCGCCGCACGCGGCCCTCTTCCACAACAATCACGACGGCACGTTCACTGACGTAGCCGCCAAAGCCGGCGTGACCAACGACCGCTGGGGTTTCGGCGTGGCCATCGCGGACTACGACAATGACGGCTGGCCTGACATCTTCGTCTGCAATTACGGCAAGAATCGCCTCTACCGCAACAACCACGACGGCACGTTCACTGACGTGGCCGAAAAAGCCGGCGTGACTCTCGGCAACTGGTCTGACGGCGCCACATGGGGCGACTACGACGGCGACGGCCGACTCGATCTCTTCGTCTCGGGATACGTCCACTACAATCTCGCCCACCAGCCCGCCGCCAACGACGGCTCGGTCCCCTTCGCCTACTGCCAGCTTCACGGCATCCCCGTGATGTGCGGCCCGCGCGGACTTGAGGGCGAGCCCGACCACCTGTTTCATCAAAACCCCGACGGCACTTTCACTGACGTCAGCGCAAAAGCCGGCGTCTCCGATCCGGGCGCGTTCTACGGCTTTACCGCGACTTTCGTTGACGTCAATAACGACGGCCGCGTCGATCTTCTCGTCGCCAACGACTCCGAGCCCAACTACCTCTACATCAACAAAGGCGACGGTACCTTCGAGGACCAGAGCTATGTCTCAGGATTCGCCCTGAACAAGGACGGACGGGAAATCGCATCCATGGGCCTGGCCGTGGGCGATTACGACAACGACGGCCTTGTCGACATGCTCATCACCGATTTCTCCGATGACTTCAAGGCTCTCTACCACCACGACCCCATCAGTGATGAGGGCGCGGCCAGCTTCACCGACGTCGGCGACCAGGCCGGCATCACCCAGGCAGCCGTTCCCTTTGTCGGCTGGGGCGTCGGCTTCCCCGACTATGACAACGACGGCTTCAAAGACATTCTCATGGTCAACGGCCATGTCTACCCGCAGGTCGATGAGCACGACTGGGGAACTACCTTCGCCGAGCGGCCGCTGCTATTCCATAACGACGGCAAGGGCAAATTCAGCTACGTTCCTCCCCTCAAGGGCTCAGGCCTGGCCACAGTCACCTCCGGCCGCGGCGCGGCATTCGGCGACCTGTTCAATAACGGCAAAATCGACGTAGTGATCAACCCCATCGACGGCCCGCCGGTGTTGCTCAAAAACGTGAGCCCCGACCATCACCACTGGATCGAGCTGCGCTTGATCGGCGGCCCCATCGCGAATACGGATCCCAAGACCAGCCGCAGGAGCCCGCGCGACGCCGTCGGCGCGACTGTCTATCTGATTGCAAATGGGATTCGGCAGCGCGAAGATGTCATGAGCGGCGGCAGCTACATCTCGTCCAACGATCCCCGTCCCCATTTCGGCCTTGGCGATTCCACCGGCCCCGCCAGCGCCGAGATCCTCTGGCCCTCAGGCAAGATCGAAACCATCACACTGCCCGGCGCCGATCGCATCTACACTGTGCGCGAAGGCGCAGGCATCGTCAGCGCCCTCTGCGGCGGCAAACCCTGCTCGGCCATCGCTTCGCCGCGCTCCCGCCGTTAAGCCCACAAACACGAAGGGCGGATAGCCCAAGCCATCCGCCCCACGTTTTACTGTCCCCGTTACCGGATCCCTAATGCCTAATCCCTAATGCCTGTTCCCTAATGCCCGTTCGTCCCCTGCCTTTAAAACACTCCCGCCAGGAACGACTCCACCGGCGACGCCTGCTCGCCCGTCGCTCCCGCCGCGGCCAGCACGGCCGGCGACAGCGTCAGCACAGGGCAGTGGGAGTGCGCCAGCACCTTGTACACCACTCCGTGCCGCGTCACCGCTGCGAATGCCGATGCCCCGTGCGCGCCCAGCACTACCAGGTCCGCCTGCTGCGCACGGCTCTGGTAAAGGAGTTCCTCCGTCGGGTCGCCCGGCACCACAATCGCCTGCACCTCAATCTTTTCCTGTATTTCTTTCGGCACCAACGCCACCAGGTCGCTTTCAATCTGGTCGATGCTCCGCCCCGCCAGCACCTGCTGCCGCTCCTGCGGCCGGATCACGTGCTGCAGCACCAGCCGGCTATTGTGCTGGGCGGCCAACTCGGCGGCAAACTTCGCCACCACCATGCTGTTATCAAGCAGGCTCACGGCGCAAAGAATGGTATTGGTGCTGAAACCGCGGAAGCTTGCGTCCACCACCTCTGGCCCCACAATGCAAACCGGCACAGGCGAGGTCCGCAGGACTGCCTCCGCCACCGAACCCACCAGCAGCTTTCCAATCGGCCCGGGCGAGTGCGTCCCCATCACGATGCGGTCTATCGTCCGCTCCCGGGTATAGGCCAGAATCTCGTCCGCGGGAAGTCCCGGCCGCACCACCACCTCGCAGCGCAGCCCCGCCGCCCGAGCACGCTCCGCCAGCGGCTCCAGCCGCTTCATCTCAGTCCGCGCCGCGGCTGCGTAATCGTAGTACCGCACTCCGGACGTTTCCGAGGCGGCAATCACCAGCGTGTCATAGGAATGAAAGAGGATCAGGTCCGCGCCAAACTCTGTGGCCTGGGCCACGGCAAAGGCAAATGCCATTTCGTTGGCGGGAACCTCAGCAGCAAAGAGAATGGTCGAGGGCTTGCTCCATTCCGGTTTCAAGACGGTTGCCATTTGGGCACCTCCGGCTGTTACGGCATTGAAAGCATGACACGTTCTCGTTCGGATATCAGTGCGTGGTGGCACACCGAGGAGTGAGCCAACTCACAAGGACCGTTGACGGAAAGCCATGTCCGTAAGATTCGTATTGTGCGTAAAGTGTTGCTTGCCCTTTCGCGCGTATTCGCGATCTTCACTTTATTGGCTTGGTACCGGCCCATATGTCCGCTGACGTCCATAGAATCCCCGTCGATCGCGATCCGTGATCCTAATCACAGCAATCGGCGCTGCAGCCTGCTTTCCTTAGAAGTGGAAACAGCGTTTTCC
>Ga0134128_10008810_pt1 | contig 12139 bp, 12 predicted proteins | sample KB31754_FD_96462 | JGI IMG/M metagenome (GOLD analysis project Ga0134128, IMG submission 96462) | Terrestrial soil microbial communities with excess Nitrogen fertilizer from Kellogg Biological Station, Michigan, USA - KB3-175-4 | ecosystem: Environmental > Terrestrial > Soil > Unclassified ...
GGCAATCTGTACAGCAACAAGCTGATCAACGCGCAGACCGGCGCGCTGCTGCCCACCGCCACCGGCGAACCCCTGCTGGGCACGGCGCCGGAGCTGGTGCTCTATCCCCAGGGCTTCCGTCCCATGGAAGTGATCAAGGAAGACGATTACCAGTACAATCTCGGCGAGAAGTTCAACTTCGCGGGCTGGGCGGTCGATATCGATGCGGGCTATGGCAAGGACATCGACTATATGTACACCTACAGCAGCGGCAACCGCACGCTGTTCATCGACACCCACACCACGCCGTTGAACTTCTATGACGGCTCCTTCAGCGCCAGTCAGTTGACCGGCACCATCGACGCCACCCACCCCTTCAATGTGGGCATGGCGTCACCGCTCACGGTGGCGATCGGCGCCGAAGCGCGCGAGGACACCTACGCTATCGGCGAAGGCGATCCCTTGGCCTCCTACAAGGAAGGCGCGCAGTCCTATCCCGGCTTCCCGGCCTCCGGTTCAGGCAGCCACAGCCGCAAGAACTATGCGGGTTATATTGACTTCGCCGTCGCGCCGATCGAGCAATTGCAACTCGACGTCGCCGGCCGCGTCGAGCACTACACCGATTTCGGCGACACCGAGATCGGCAAGATCACGGCGCGCTACGACATTACCCCGCAATACGCCATCCGCGGCACGATTTCGACCGGCTTCCGCGCCCCCACCCTGGCGGAAGAATTCTATACCGCGGTCAACGTCTCGCCGACGGCGGCAACCCTGCAATTGCCCGCTGACTCCTCGGCGGCCAAACTGCTGGGCCTGGAGAATCTCAAGCCCGAATCCTCGACCAGCTACAGTTTGGGCGTTGTCGCCCATCCGCTGGAGGACCTCAGCGTCACGGTGGACGTCTATTCGATCGCCATCGGCAACCGCATCGTCAATTCGGCGACGGTGAGAGCCACCGGCAGCCCCGGCGACATCATCGCCCCCTCGATCGTCTTCCCGGCAATTGCGCTGGCGGGCGTGACACTCGATCCCACCGCCACCTCGGCCGGCGTCACCGCCTTCCTGAACGGTATCAGCACCCTGACCCAGGGCGTGGACCTGACCATGAACTACCCGACCGACCTGGGCGATTATGGCCTGATCAACTGGACGCTCGCCGGCAATTACAACACCATCCATGTGGGCCGGCTGGCGGCGCCGCCGGCGGTGCTGCTGGCGTCCAACCCCAACGCCACCTTCTTCGACTCCTTCTCGGTGGTCGCCTTATCGTTCCAAAAAACAAATCTGCGCGTGAATTTGACGGCGGACTGGTCGCTGGACGATTGGGGCGCCACCGTGCGCGAGGCGATGTGGGGTGGCAGGCACGGCTATACCGGCCCGAACAATTCCGAGAACATCCCCAGCAACCAGGCCAGCGTGGGCATCACCGACTTGGAAGTCCGCTACAATGTCAGCGAGGGGGTCCAACTCGCGCTGGGCGCCAACAATCTGTTCAATATGCATCCCGACATCACCGGGGCGGCGCCGACTTGCGACGACCTGCCTGCCGGCACCATCATCAAGGCCGGCGGCAGTTGCCTTGCGGGCCCCAACAAGTCCAGCGGCCAGGTGCTGACCAGCGGCAACGGCTCGGTCTATCAGACCCCGATCGGCGGCTTCTTCGACCCGAATGGCGGCTATTACTACGCGCGCATCAGTTACAACTTTTAATCCCCCTCGGGCCTACGCACCTGGGCGGTGCGACTTTCGGGCGGCGAAAGGTCCACTGGACCTTTCGCTGACCGCCCTCAACCTCCCCCACCAGCACGCTTCGCATGCGCGGGGGAGGCGGACCTGTGCTGCTTAATCGAAACGATGGCTCCCGTGTCCTTCCATCCGCGCATAATGGCGGTGGAAGCGAAACGCCCGGTCATGACCGAGACGCATGGGGATCGCCATGCTCGAGGTGAAAGAACCGGCCGGGGCGGCGGCGTCTTCCTCGCTGCCGCCCGTCCAGGCGGCGGCGGGAAGAATGGCGGAGAGCGCCAGCAACCCTGTCAGGGAAGAAACCTGGATCAATCTTTTCAACATCATCTGCTCCTTTGGAAATCAACGATCGCGGGGCCGCGAACGGGAGCAATCTAGGGACGAAGGCACCAAAACCCACGTCAAGTGTTCGCAAGCGAAACGTAAAAGTTCAGCAAATCCGCCGATCCGGGAGTAAGCTGAAGGACGAGTTTCGGGGGATCGCATGACCAAGACGTGGATTTCGACTCTCGCCATTTGCCTGATGTCCGGCGCGGCATTCGCGGCCGCGCCCTCGCCATACCCCAGCATGGCGCCCGCTGCGCAATACATGATGGCGAATCCCGCACAGGAAATCGCGCTGGCCAGAAGTGCTGCCCCGCCTTCTATTTCCGGCGAGGCGGAAATCCTGGTGCTGGGCGCACACGGCTACCAGACGGCAGTCAAAGGCAAGAACGGCTTTGTCTGCCTGGTGGAACGCGCCTGGGATGCGGACTTCAATGACCCCCTGTTCTGGTATCCGCGGGCGCGGGGCGCCGATTGCCTCAATCCCGAAGCCGCCCGCACGGTGCTGCCGCATTTCCGCGAGCGGACCAACTGGGCGCTGGCAGGGCTTTCAAAGCGTGAGATGATGGCGCGGGCAGAGGCCGAGATTGCGGCGCACACTTATATCCTGCCAGGGCCGGGGGCGATGGCGTTCATGACGTCGAAGAACCAGCGCCTGGGCGGCGAGAACGATCACTGGCATCCGCATCTGATGTTCTTCGTCGCCAATGTCAGCGACGCCACCTGGGGCGCCAACTTCGACGGCTCTCCGGTGATGATCGGGGTGAGCGGCTCCGACCCCATCAAGACCTTTCTGGTGCCGGTCAAAACATGGTCCGACGGAACGCGCGACGGCGAAGGCCGGATGAAATAGCTGCTTCCGTCAGGGCGCGTGCGCATCCAGTGTTTTCGCCAGGAAGGCGATGGTGCGGGCAAGCGCATCGGCGGCCTCCTTGGTGTTCAGCCTGGCGCCGAAGCCGTGCCCGATCCCCGGATAGATCACCATATCGGCGGAGCCGCCCAACTGCGTGGCGAAAACAGCCAGCTCTTTGCCCCGCTCCGCCGGGATGATGTCATCGGCAGCGCCATGCAGGATCAGCAGCGGGGAAAACGCTTCACGCGATCCATGATGGGAAAGGGCACGCTGCCGTAATAGATGACGGCGGCGTTGATGCGCGGCTCCAGTGCGCCGGCGCCGGTGGCGAGACTTCCGCCATTGGAAAATCCGATCAGGCCGACTTTGCCGTTGGATTGCTTTTGGGCCAGCACGTCGCCCGCAAGATCGTCCACCAGCCGGGCCCAGGCGACATAACGGTCCATGAACACGTCGGTGCCGGTGGACATGCTGCGCTGGTCGTTGGCGCTGTAGTAATAGACCAGATAGGCATCCATGCCGCTGCTGGCGAGTTCGGAACAATAGCGGTCATAGCCGTCGATCTGACGGTCGAAGCCGCCCGCGCCGTGCAGCAGCAGGACCGCGGGCCGGGGTGCGTTTCCCGGCGCGGGGAACCAGGTAACGCTGACCTGCCGTTCCGTGGCGGGCAGAAGAATATGCTGGCCTTCGATGCCGGCCGCGCCGGCGATGCCGGGCAGCAGGGTAAAAGCCAAGAGCGCTACGGCGATGATCCTGATCCGCGGCATTGGGGCCTCGCTGAAGCTAGTGCGTCTCAAGCCACTATACATGCTGGCGCCCACTCGCGCATTCGCTTCGCTCATGGCGCTCCGTGGCGCTCAGTTTTTGTAAGCTCGACTCACGTCTCGCTAACAAAAACTGGCGACCCCGGGAAGACTCGAACTTCCGGCCCTCGGTTTAGGAAACCGATGCTCTATCCGGCTGAGCTACGGGGTCGTGGGGCTTCCATAACTTAGCGCAAGGTCGCGGGCAATGGATAGCGGACAGCGCGTTGAAGCTTTACCGCTCGGGCACGGTCTTGTGCAGGAAATACATCAGGCTCAGCGCCACCAGCATCACCGCGATCACCACATAGCCCAGCCAGTCAAAATGCCTGAGCATATGGTCCGGGCCCTCGGCGATCACCGCGCCGGCAATGGCCGCCGAGATGCCGCCTGAGAATTGCTGCAGCGAGGCGTTGATGGCGTTGAAGGCGCCGCGGCTGCCGGCCTTGGGCACGGCCGAAAGCAGCGCCTGTGCCGGGACCATGCGGGAAAAGATGCCCAGGTATAAAAGGATGTTGATCGCGATCACGAAGGGAAGCGAGCTTCTCCCCAGATTGGTCCAGATCGCCACCATGACGATGGCGAGGATGCTGCCGAAGCAATAGGTGTTGAACTTGCCCACGCTGTCACTGACCTTGCCGACCAGGGGACCCATGAAGACGGTGAACGCGCCCGTCGCCAGATAGATGGTGGGAAGCGTGGTGAGAGGCAGGCCCACATTGTTGACGATGAAGGCGGTGCCGAACGGCATCAGCATGTAGCCGCCAGTGGCCAAGAGCACCACCAGCGCGAAGGCCAGGCGATAGCGCGGCTCGGCGACGGTGTGGACCAGATGGGCGAGGGGGCTTTTCTCCTGCCTGAGCGCCAGATGCGCCGTCACGGGCTTCATCTGTGCCGCGATCAACAGCCCCGCCGGCACCGCGATGGCGATGATGGCCATGAACGGCGCATGCCAGTCCCAGTGATTGGCGAAATAGAGCGCGGCGGGCAGCCCCAATATCTGGCTGGCGGCAAAGGCGGTCTGGATGTAGCCCATCACCCGGCCGCGCATCTCGAGCGGGAAAAGGTCGGTGGCGATGGCCATGACCACCGAGCCGATCACGCCGCCAAAAAAGCCGGTGACGATGCGGGCCATCAGCAGCATGGGATAGGTCGTGGCCAGCGCGCAGAACAAGGTGCCCAGCACGAAGCCGGCATAAAAGAACAAGAGCAGCCGCTTGCGGTCGAAACGGTCGGCGAAGCCCGCGGCCAGGATGCCCGAGGCGGCCGCGGCGAAGGCATAGGACGACACCGCCAGGCCGAATTGCTGTGGCGTGATGTGGAGGGTTGGCATCACGATCGCGCCCAAGGGCGAGACGATCATGAAATCCAGGATGATGGTGAATTGCAGGAAGGCAAGGACGGCGACGACGAAGACCTGATAGCGCGAGAATGCCGCGCGTGGCGGCGAGGTTTTGCCGACTGTCGTGTCCATGTCGCCCCTCGGTTGCGTTGGCTGCCTAAGTGCTATTCGGCGGCGAAGGGCAGGCGCGCCGTCTCTCTTGTCATATCGACCGTCGCCCCGGCCATGATGGCATCGTAGACGCGCTTCAAGTCTTTCTCATCGGCGTCCTCATGGAAGCGGAAAGACGATGCCGCAAGATATTCGCGGCTCATTTCAAACGCCTTCCATTTGCGGCCCAGTTCCTCGGCCACGAGCCCGGTCGTGTTTGAACCCGCAAATATGTCGATGACAAGATCGCCGGGCGTGGTGAGCATTTTGATGAAGAACTCTGGGAGCCTTGCCGGAAACCTTGCCGGATGTCCCTTTGTGCCAACTTTTTTGCATCCGCGAAGGTAGGCACCATTGCTGTCCGTGTTCGGTATCTGCAACAGGTTCGATGGGATCGCGCCGCCATTGTCGCGCGCGAAACTCGCGCCGATGTCGTGACCGCTGGGCCGATCCTTGGGGGTGTAGAAACCCTCCGGATCAGCAAGAAGCTTCTTCATGCGATCGCTATAGGGCGCGAGTACCTTCGTGATGTCGGCTTTGGGCCATGCCGTCTTGCTGAACCACCATACCGTATTGACAGAGTCCTTAACCCGCAGCTTGCGTTTGTTCACCCATTCGATAGGGCTCGGGAGCTTCGCGGGATTGAACCAGTAAAAATCTTCGGCGAGGTGAAACCCGATTTCGTCGCAGAACCGGATGGGGATGCGAAAATTATAAAGGCTGCGGACTGGAACGCCCTTCTGGTAAGCGCCGCCGAGGTCCAGAACGAAGCTGCCGTTTGGCGCGAGCTTTTTAAAGACCATGGCCGCGAACTCGGCTAGCCAGTCGATATATTCGTGCTGGTCGCGGTTGCCATACGCCTTTTTCCGTTGCAGTGCGAACGGCGGCGATGTCATCACGAGATTGACGCTATCGTCGCGAAGCTCGCGCAGAAGTTCGAGCGAATCGCCTTGCCAGGCTTCACCGTGGGTGGTGGTGTACGCGAGTGACGCCAAGACTGCCTCTGAATTGGATGCTATGTATAGACTGTCGATTTATACGCTGCAATCTACCCCAATGGCGAAATGGGGCGGCGCGATTCACAAAAACTCCGGAGGGTTCTTGGGGATAACCTTCGGAATTTGCGCGCGCAGCGAGGTTATAGCCAGGAAGCCCTGGCTGCCAAGGCAGGACTCCACCGTACTTTCATCGGATCCGTTGAGCGGGCGGAATGCAACATCTCGCTTGACAATTTGGGGAAGCTTGCCGCCGCGCTTGGCGTCCCGCCGTCACGTCTTCTTGACGACACGAGCGCATGAAAGCGCACCCGGACAAGAAGGTGATGGACTCTTTGATGCCCGCGATCCGGGAATATCAAGCGCTCGCAACCAAGCATGGTATCGGCGACATATTCCAGGATAATGGCGGCAAGCTTCTTGAGCTCGTCCTTACACTTGGCCTTACGGTCCTGCCAGGACGCGAGGGGAACGATACTAAAGACGATTCAGGTCGCGAATACGAGCTCAAGTCGGTCAATGTTGATCTGACTAAGAGCTTTTCGACGCATCATCATCTGAATCCGGTCATTCTCGCAAAGTACCGGGAGGTCGGATGGGTGTTCGCCATCTATCGCGGCATTGAACTCGCTTGTATTCACATCATGGAGCCTAAACAGCTAGAGCCATATTTCTCCAAATGGGAAAAGAAATGGCACAATGATGACGGCAAGGACATCAACAACCCAAAAATTCCGACCAGATTTGTGATTGCGGAAGGCAAACTCGTCTATGGCGAACCGCCCCAGCTTACAATGCGAAAACCGAGGGCGGAGTCGAAGAAGCCTCCGTTCGATGCGTTCGAAGCTGAGGACGGGGAAGATTAGGGTGCGGGTGCGTAGAGACTCCGGGCTCTTACTCAATGCGCTCCGCCGTCGCTAATGTACAGCTTCTGCTGGCGATAGGCGATGGTGAGATGGAAGTGCGACAGCACGTCGGTGCCCAGCACCAGGGTGGCGAAATCGTGTCCCAGAAAATTGCGCCCCTCGATCAATTCCACCCGGGGATTCTGGATCGTCACGCCGCCGATGGCGAGCGTCTTGAATGTGGTGGCATACGCCTTGCGCGCCCAACCTTTGCCCCAGGCGGGGCCGGACACGGGATTTGCCGCCTCGACCTTTGCGCTGGTTGAATTAAGTCCGAACAGGCTTTGGGCGTCTTTCGCGCTGATCACGGAAACGGGCGCGCCGGTGTCCAGGATGGCATCGGTTGTCTGGCCGTCAATCGTCACGCGCACCCGCACATGGCCGTTTTCGGTAAGCGTGAAAGGGACGGCGGCATAGGCGCCGGTCCAGGTGACCGCATGATCGGCGCAGGGATGTGGCTTAAACAGGCGAAAGGTCTTGCCGGCGAAATCGAACTCGGCGTCGTATTTGGCCAAAATGTCCGGTCCGATCAGGCCGTCGGCATCGGGCAGGGCGTCCATTTCGGGAATGTATTTCCTGTCCAATTCCAGATCGCCGATCCGCAATGTGTCCAGATGCACATCGCCCTCGCTGACCCAGGCGCCGCCGCCGGCGGGAATGATGATCCCCAGCCTCGCGGCGTAAGGCAGTCCCAGCTTGGCGATGCCTCTCTTGCTGAGGCTGGTGCCATACCCGCCGGTGTCGATGCCCATCGTCAAATCTTTCCCGTTGGCCGAGACCGGTATCACCACGTGGCCGGCTTCGAGCGTCATGGGAAGCTGGGCCACAGGCGCGAGTTTGCAGTCCGCCGGCCAGCTATCCGGTCCAATCGCGGGTTGAGCGGCGGCTTCGGTTGAAGCCGCCGTCAGCATCAGGAGGACGGCCGCGGCGATCATTTGCCTCACCGGAAAGCCCTGCCTAGTTGCGCGATGCCGATCCCTTCGCCGCCATGCCCATGACTTCGAAATGCGCGTTGCCCAACAGGCTGCCGGCGCCGATGAAGGCGCGCGCCGGAAGCGGCCCCTTGAAGTAGCTTTTGTACACCTCGTTGAAGTCGGCATAATCGTTGAGATTGGTGGCGAAGATCTGCACCCACACCAGATCGTCCATGGTGTAGCCGGCCTTCTCCAGAATACCCTTGACGTTGTTCAGCACCACCTTGGCGCCGGTCTTGGCGTCCGCCGGTGGCTTGCCGGTGGCGGGGTCCCGCCCGTCGGCGGTGCCCGATATATAAAGCGTGTTGCCCTGCTCGATCGCGGCAGAGTAGGCGGCATTGGGCGCGCCGGGAAAATGTTTGGATGGGGCGGCAAAGGCGAGCGCGGGCAGGGTGCAAAGTGCTACGGCGGCAATGACGATGGCTTTCATGCGGTTCTCCAAAATGGGTCCATGAAAAGGGCAGCGGCAGGACATGCAAAACGTGGAGGAAGGCCCCGCGAGCTTCATTGCTTCCCGGCCCGTGCGCAAGGGATCACCGTCTTCCGGCGGGTGGCAAGTTTGCTGTTGGCCGGTCCATTGTGTGCTGGACCGCGGCGGCCGCCGCCCCGGGTGCGCGGAGGTGTTTCAGTGCGGTTCCATGCATAGTCGCCCAAAGGGACTCTCCAAGCCGCTATTCGCGCCATGGGCAGGAACGACTTGCGATTTGGCGCGCTCCCATCTCGCGGGGAAAGCAACCAAACGAGGACAAGATGGCGAACCAGGACAATGATCAGCGCGGTCAGCAAAGCGGACAGCAGGGCCAAGGCGGACAGCAAGGCGGCCAGCAGGATCAAGGCAGCAAGCAGGCCCAAGGCGGCCAGCAGGACGAAGGCCAAGGTGGCAAGCAGGCCGGCGGCCAGGCCGAGGACGGCAAGGAATAACAATCACGCGATGAAAGAAGCCCGGGCCAGCTCCGGGCTTCTATTTATCCGGGTGCCGAAAGGCGGAACAGCGGCTCGGCCCGCGAGTTGCCCTTGAAATGTCCACCCTCGCAAACATCAAAGGAGTGCAGATGCGCATCCCCCTATTGGCCTTAGCAGCCCTCGGTCTTCTGACCGTCGCCGCTTCGGCGCAACAACCCGCCCAGAACGGCCCGCAAAATCCGGCCGTCAAATCCACCGACCAGAACAATTCTTCCATGCCGGTCGCCGGCAAGAACAGCTTTACCCGCGGTGAGGCCCGGTCCCGCATCGAGGCCAAGGGCTATACCCACCTCGCGAATCTTCGGAAGGACGACAGCGGCGTGTGGCGGGCCAAGGCTCAGAAAGACGGCAAATCCACCGACGTCACTCTGGATTACCAAGGCAACGTCAACTAACGCGATCCCGCAAAGGAACCAAAATGAGCAAGACTCTCACATTCGTATATGACCGCTACTCCACCGCCGAGCGCGTGGTGCGGGAACTGGAAGAGGCCGGCCTGTCCGATGGCGACATCAGCATTGTCGCCAGCAACGCCGACGGCTGGCACAAGCCGGGCGGCCGGACGGTCGATCCGAAACATGACAAGGACCGCGACGGCAGGGACGACCGCAACGAAGGCGCGGCCACGGGCGGCACGCTGGGTGTGCTCGCCGGCGGCGCCGTCGGCGTCTTGACCGGGCTTGGCCTGATCGCCATTCCCGGCGTCGGTCCGGTCGTGGCGGCGGGCTGGCTTGCCGCGCTGGCGGCCGGCGCTGCCGCGGGCGGCGTGGCCGGCGGTCTGGTCGGCGCGCTGGTCGCGTCCGGAACCAGCAAGGAGAATGCCGAACTCTATGCCGAGGCGGTGCGCCGCGGCGGCGCGATCGTCACCGCAAAAGTGCCAGATGACGAGGAAGGCAGCTATCTCAGGATCATGGAGACGCCTGCGATCGATTTCAGCGAACGGGTTCCAATTTGGAAACAGTCCGGTTGGAAAGGATATGATCCGGCGGCTCCGGTCTATACGCCCGAACAAATCCGGCGGGAGCGGGATTCCTATCGCCTCTAGGCGGGCTCGCCTTGCTGTGAAAATCGAACCCTCGCCGGCAGAGTTGCCGGCGGGGGTTATTTCACACCGCATCACACGAACTTAATCAGGCCTGATAGCGCGTGATGCCGCCCACCACCGTCTCAACCACCTTCACGTCCTTGATCTTTTCCGGATCAATGGCGTGGAGATCGTCGGCCAGGACCACATAGTCCGCCAGCTTGCCGGCCGTGATGGTGCCCTTGATGGCCTCTTCCCGGGTGTTGTAGGCGCCGTTGGTGCTGGCGGCGCGGATCGCCTGGTCCACCGTGAGCTTCTGCATCGCGCCCCAGGTTTCGCCGTTGAAGCCCTTGCGCGTGATCATGCCCTGCATCGACATCAGGGGCGCGAACGGCCCGGGCGTGCCGAAATCCGAGCCGGTCGAGGCATGCACCCCGGCATCCTCGAAGCTCTTGTAGGCCATGGCGTATTTCATGAAATCTTCGCCGTAGAAATGGAATTTGTCGGAGTTGTAATAGGCGTAAGAGCTGAACAGCGACGGCACGGCGTCCATCGCCTTGATGCGCGCGATCAGCCCGGGATTGACGAAGGTGCAGTGGGTGATCTTGGGCCGGCTGTTGGGAACGGGATAGGCTTTCAGCGCCAACTCATACGCCGTCAGCACCTGGTCGATCGCCACATCGCCATTGGCATGGCAGTTGAGCCGGATGCCGGCGCGATGCACCCGCTCGGCCCAGGCGTTAGTGTCCTTCTGCCGCTCGGTGATGTTGCCCTTGTAGGGCGGGGTGATGCCCAGATAGGGCCGGCTGATGGCGGCGGTGCGTTCCGAGAAGGAGCCGTCCACCGTATGTTCGGAGGTGGCGCCGAATTTCAGCCACTCGTCGCCGAAATCGGTCTTGATGCCGTTCTTGATCATGGCCTCCAGCAATTTGCCGTCGGGCTCGTAGCTCACGCGATGGAGCAGGTTGCCCCGCCCGCGCGCCGTCTGCATCGCGCCCAACACGTCTTCATCATGGCAGACGCTGGTCAATCCATATTCCACGAATTTCTTGGACATGAACTCCACGCCCGCCAGCGTGCGGCGCTCCTGCTCGGCCGGGCTGTAGGTGACGGTCTTGCCGACACCATTGAAGATGTCGCGGGCATTGTCGGTGACGCGGCCGTTCAACTCGCCATGGGCGTCCTTGTCGAAGGTGCCGCCGAAACGGGCAGGCGTGTTCCTGGTCAAGCCCGCCATCGCCATTGCCTTGCTGTTGTAGAACGAGGTGTGGCCGCCGCGATGGATCACCACCACGGGATGGGTGGTCGAGACCTTGTCCAGGTCCTTGTTGGTGAGGGGCCGGCCATCCTTCACCTTGGTGTCGTCGTAATAATAGCCGGTGACCCAAGTGCCGGGCGGCGTCTTCTGGGCGCGCGCTTTCAGCTTGTCTATGATGCTCTGGATGGTGACGAACTCCACCACATAGGGATTGCCCACCAGCACTTCGTACAAAAGGATGTCGCCGCCGCCGTGATTGTGGGTGTCGTTGTAGCCGGGCGTGATCATCATGCCCTTGGCGTCGTAGATGCGGGTCTTGGGGCCCGCCAGGTCTTTCATGTCGGCGCTGTTGCCCACCGCGTAAAAGCGGCCGGCGCGCACCGCGAACGCCTCGGCGCGGGGCGTGGCCGGGTCCATGGTGGTGACCTTGGCGTTGATGACCACCAGGTCGGGCTTGGGATTGTCGGCGATCACCCGGGCGGCGACCGAGGAAAGGTCCGGGGTGGGCGGGGTCTGGATGGCGCCTGCCGTGCCCAACCAGGACGAACCCAAAAGCGCGGCCCCGCCGAATCCCACCGATTCCAGAAACCGCCTGCGGCTTTGCTTCAAGTCCATGACCACCCCCAAAGAGGGTATTAGCATCGAACGAAACCAGGCGGGCGGCAAGCGCTGGCTGAACGTTACTTCAGATGCTGGAGCTCTCGGAGAATTCGCCGCTGCCGGGCAGCATGCGCGCCACCACCCGGTCGCGCTTGATGAAATAGTGATAAAGCGCGGCCAGCACATGCACGACGATGAAGCCCAGCAGCACATAGACCAC
>Ga0134128_10008811_pt1 | contig 12139 bp, 11 predicted proteins | sample KB31754_FD_96462 | JGI IMG/M metagenome (GOLD analysis project Ga0134128, IMG submission 96462) | Terrestrial soil microbial communities with excess Nitrogen fertilizer from Kellogg Biological Station, Michigan, USA - KB3-175-4 | ecosystem: Environmental > Terrestrial > Soil > Unclassified ...
CTCGCTCAAGGCGACCGACTTCGAGATGGTCGACGGGGGCCCGCGCTACACCTGGGACGACTACACCTGCAAACGCACGCCCGTCACGAACTGACGGGCGGCGCCGGTCAATAAGGCATGCCGGGGATCGGCATCGGCAGCTTGAACACGCCCTTGCTGGGGGCGGAGCCGCCCAGGGTTCCCTGCGCGGTGATGTACAAGGTCTTGTGGTCGGTTCCGCCGAACGCCACGTTGGTGAGCTGCCCGTTGCCGGGAATGCTCATGATTGTCGTGAGGTGCGTTCCCGCTGCGGTCGGGCTTGGATGGGCGCTGCCGAAGCTCACGACGTCGATGTCGTGCGTGCCAACGCGCACCACGAAGAGGTCCCCCGCGCAGTCGATTGCCATTCCATCCGTGTTGTTGTTATTCAGGTTGGGGCCGTCGATCGCTGTCGGAGTCGCGACGATGCTGCCATCAGGATTGACCGCGTACGCATTGACGCCACTCCCGGATCCCACGTACAGCGTCTTTTCGTCGAGTGACAGCGTAATTCCGTTGGGGTTTTGGGTAGTACTGATCAACTCCGTTGCGGTCGATGAGTTCGGCGGGACCATGTAGACGCCCGTGTTGGGCTGGGTCGGGCTTGACGTCTGGAAGGTAGGGTCGGTGAAGTAGATCGTGCCATCGCTGCGGATGGTCAGATCGTTCGGCGAGTTGAACCGTTTGCTGCCGAACGAATCTGTGATTGTCGTCTTTACCCCGCCAGGCAGAGTGAAGCTGACGATCCCGCCGACGCCGTGGTTGGCCGTCACCAGGTTCCCTGCTGAGTCGACCGCCATTCCATTCGATCCGGAGTCGCCGCCGCTACCCGAGGGATAGAACTGAGTGACGTTGTCGTTCGAATCGATCTTCAGGATGCGCGATGGCGGCGGGTTGGGGTTTCCCAGCATCTCCGAGAAGTAGAGCGCGTCCCCAATCCAGACGGGACCCTCAACGTTCGTGAAGCCATTGCCCTGGTTCGTATCAAAGTTGTCCATGGGCGGCGCTCCGGCGATGCGGGTCGCCGAGCTACCGGCCGGAATCGCGCTCGCGGCCGGCGAGCTCATCCCCGAGGGGCAAACATAGGGGACGAAGCCACTACCGCTACCGGCGGCGCCGCCGGTGCCGCCCACCTGGCCACCGGTGCCCGTGGCGCCGCCCGAGGCGCTGCCACCCGAGCCTGTCGTGCCGCCAGAGCTGATGCCCCCGGTGCCCGTGACGCCGCCCGTTCCGGTTGCGCCGCCTGAGCTGGTCGAGGAGCCGCCGGTCCCAGTCGTGCCGCCCGTCTGTCCCGTTCCGCCTTTGCCCGTGCTGCCACCGGTGCCTGTTCCGCTGCTCCCTCCACTTCCCCCGCTGCTACCGCCGGCGCAGGCCGGGAGGAGAAGGGGAATCAAGCCCACGAATACACGCGTCGTGCGGGAAGCGACGAACTTAATCATCCCGCGAATCTATCACGGGCCGAACGAGTGGATCGACGTGCGCTTAACTCCGACCGCTCGTTCCAGGTCTCCTCGAGCCTCTTCGGCGTCGGGCCAGAGGTCGACGAGGAAGTTCTTCTTGAAGCAATCTAGGCAACCGCCTAACTTGGCTGCCCGATAAGGGCCCCATGAAAACGCGCGGTGCGGTCGGGTGCATGCTCTCGTTGGCGCTCGGCAGCTTAGCGTGTCCTACCAGGCCCGGGCCCTCGTCTGATGAAGCAACAGGCGGCATCTCTGGGTCGAACGGCACGGCCGGTTCGAGAAGCGTGGCCGGCGCGAACGGATCGGCGGGTATTGGCGGGAGCAGCTCGATGGGAGACGCTGGCGCACCCGTATGCGTGCCTGCCTGTGCTCCCTCAGCGTATTGCGCTGAGGGCATGTGTAAAAGTCGCTTTACCGAGTATCTGATCGGGACCGGTTCGGCACCCGCGTACATAACGAGCCATTCGGACGGGAACCTCTGGTTCACGACGGGCTCAGATTCGGTCACTATCGTCGGTGGGAACATCGGCCGCCTCAGCGTCGCCGGGACACCGATGCTGTTCCCGATACTTGCCGCTGCGGACAACCCGTATAGCTTTACCGTCCGCTCCGTCGGGATCGTCTCGGGCCCGGACGGTAACGTCTGGTTTGACGCCGTCGCCAGCGATGGCCGAGCGTACATCGGTAGCCTGACGCCCGGCGGTGTCGTGGCCAACTATCTGTTTTCTATGGAGGCTCCCAATGTGGGTCGGGTCACAGTCGGCCCCGACGGAAATATCTGGGCAGCGATAGTCGACTTAACCAGTGAGTCCGGCAGCAACAAGATCGAGGTATGCACGACCGCGGGCGCGATCTCGGAAAAAGTCCTACCTGAGTATTCAGGTCCTTACGGCATCGTCACGGGCTCCGACAAGAACATTTGGTTCACCGAGACCACAAGTCCGTCAGAGATAGGACAGTTGACCTTGGCTGGTGGCGTTCGTGAGTTCCCGCCGACCTCCTTCGGACAGAACATCGTCGTCGGTAGTGATAGCAACCTTTGGTTTACTGAGCCGTTCGGTCATGTCGGGCGGTGCACTGTGAACGGATCGCTGGTCGAGTTTCCGGTGCCGACGTCCACGGCGATGCCCTGGGACGTTGCGCTGGGTCCAGATGGCAACGTTTGGTTCACTGAGACTCAGGGCAACAGCATCGCGTCGATTACCTCCAGCGGAAAGATCACCGAGTACTCGACTCCCGCGAGCCCCTACGGGATTACGTCCGGTCCCGACGGAAACATCTGGTTCACCGAGCCGAGCGTCGGCAAGGTTGTCCGTTTCCTCGTGCCGTAGTTGTCGCCCTGCGACCGCACGTGCCTTGCTGTCACGGCCCTCGAACCATGTTATGAAGTGCACCCCACGGTGCCGTGGCCAAGTGGTAAGGCAAGGGTCTGCAAAACCCTCATTCCCCGGTTCAAATCCGGGCGGCACCTCCATCAAGTCGGTCTCCTGGTCCTGGCGCTCGGCGCTTGTCACCGCCGGCCGTCGGTGCCCGCCCGGAGCGCGCCGCCGGCGGTTGCCGGTGCCGACGACCGCGCCGGCGGCGAGGGGCTGCTGGGCCGGGTCGCCTGGTACACGGCCGGGCCGTTGGTGGCGGGCGAGGGGTGGATGCGGCGGCGCTACGTCCGCCCGGGCGTGACGGTCGAGGTGACGGTCGCCGAGCAGCGGATGACGGCGGCTGAATACCAGGAGTGGGAGCGGCAAGCGCGCGACTATCCGGCGGCGCGGCTGGTGCCGGCGGCGAGTGGGTTCTTCACCTGCGCCGGTGACGGCGGCGCGGCGCGCTGCGACCTGCACGTGCAGACGCCGTCGGGACTTCACCTGGAGCTGGCTGGCGGCGGGCAGGCGACGCGCGCCGATCTGGAGCGGGTCTACACGGGGCTCGCCTGGAGGTGGTCAGGTCGGTCGGGCGAGCGCGATTAGAACGACAGCTTCCCGAGCACCCGCGGCCCCGCGGCGCCGGTGACGGAGGGGACGTTGCCGGGGGCGCCGAACAGGGTCTGGTTGGCGAGGACGGCGAAGGCGATGGCCTCCTTGGCCTCCGGGTCGACGCCCAGGGCGGCCAGGCTCCGTACGGGGATGGGCGCCAGCAGCTCGGCCAGGTGGCGCATCAAGGTCGGGTTCAGCGCGCCGCCGCCCGAGACGAAGACCTCGTCGGGCATCGCAGGGAGGGCCTCGCGGTAGCTGCGGGCGATCGCCTCGGCGGAAAAGCGGGTCAGCGTGGCCAAGAGATCGTCCTTGCGGTCGCCGAAGCGGGCCAGCAACGGGTAGACGAACTCCTTGCCGAAGTCCTCGCGGCCCGTCGATTTGGGGGGCGGCTGCGTCAAGAAAGGGTGGCGGTGCAGCTCGGTCAGCAAAGCGGCGTCGACCTTTCCGCGCGCGGCGCGCAGGCCGTCGCGGTCGAAGGCCTCGGCGCCGTCGGAGGCAGCGCGGGCGACCGTGTCGAGCGGCATGTTGCCGGGGGCGTTGTCGAAGGCGACCATGTCGGCGAGGCGGTCGCCCACCAGCGTCACGTTGGCGATGCCGCCGATGTTCTGCAGCGCGCGCTTGCGCCCCGGCGCGTGGAACAGAAGGTGGTCGGCCAGCGGCACGAGCGGTGCGCCCTCGCCGCCGGCGGCGACGTCGCGGACGCGGAAGTCGCTCACCACCGGGCAGCCGGTGCGTTCGGCGATCACCGACGCCTCGCCGATCTGCAGCGTGGCGCCGATCCGGCCGGCGGAGCGCGGGTGGTGGACGGCGGTCTGTCCGTGCGAGCCGATGAGGTCGACGTCCGCCAGCGGCACGCCGGCCGCGGCCGCGACCGCGCGGGCGGCCTCGGCGAAGACCTCGCCGAGCAGGACGTCCAGGTCGCAGAGCTCGGAGGCGCTCGCCTCGGCGAGACGGAAGATCCGCTCGCGCAGCGGGCGGGCGAACGGCGTGGTGACGAAGGCGCGCGCCGTCAGGCGGGTGGTGTCGTCGACGCCCTCGATCGCGCAGAGCGCGGCGTCGGTACCGTCGGCGCTGGTCCCCGACAGAAGGCCGATGACCAGCCGCTCGCGCTTGGCCCGCGCGGCCTGCAGGCGCGCCAGCGGGGCACGCTCCGGGGCGGTCATGAGGCCTCGGTCGGCGGGCGGATCGGCAGGTCGCCGACGATGGCGCGCAGCGAGCCCTTGTGGCTGACCAGCAGCTCGCGCGCGCGCGCCGCCGAGACGCCGGCGTGGTGCATGACCAGCGCGACCTTGGCGCGGCCGCCCGCCCGTTCGATCAGCTTGCGCGCGGCCGCCTCGTCGAGGTCGGAGAGCGAGCGCACGATCCGGGTGGCCCGCGCCCACAGCTTGGCGTTGGTCGGACGCACGTCGACCATCATCCCGGCGTAGGTCTTGCCGAGCAACACGAAGGCGGTGGTGGAGATGGCGTTGAGCGCGACCTTGGTGGCGGTGCCGGCCTTGAGGCGCGTCGAGCCGGCGATCACCTCGGGGCCGGTGTCGAGCGCGATGACCACGTCGGCCGGGACGTCGCCGGTCGCCGAAAGGGGTGCGCAGGTGACGAAGATGGTCGCCGCCCGCCGGAACCGGGCGTACTCGAGCGCCGTACGCACGAACGGCGTCACGCCCGAGGCGGCGACGCCGCAGACCACGTCCGCCGGCCCGACCGCCGCGCGGCGCATGCGCTGCTCGGCCTCACGGACGTTGTCCTCCGCGCCTTCGACCGAGCGGGTGAGCGCCGCCGGGCCGCCGGCGATGATGGGGACCACGCGCGACGGCGGGACCCCGAAGGTGGGGACGCACTCGACGGCGTCCAGAGTCCCGAGCCGTCCCGAGGTGCCGGCCCCGACGTAGACCAGTCGCCCGCCGGTGGCCAGCTTGTCGGCGCAGAGGCGCGCGGCGCGCCCGATCTCGGCCGCTCGGCCGCGCGCCGCGGAGAGCGCGCGCGACTCCTCGCCCAGCATGAGCGCGGCGATCTCTTCGGGGGGGAGCGTGTCGAGCTTGCCGGCGCGCGGGTGGACCGCCTCCGTCGAGAGCCGCGCGAAGTCGGCGCGCGGCTCGGCCGCGCTCGATTCACGCGAAGCCGCTGTTGTCCGCCGGGATCCGGCCACGACTTATCTTAACCGCGATCGAGGCCGAGCACCGCGCGCATGTCGTAAAGACCCGGGGCGCGGCCGGCGACCCAGAGCGCGGCGCGCACCGCGCCGACGGCGAAGGTGTCCCGGGTGGTGGCGCGGTGGGTGATCTCCAGCCGGTCGCCGCTTCCCAGAAAGAAGACCGTGTGGTCCCCGACCACGTCGCCGCCGCGTATCGTCTGGATGCCGATCTCGCTGGGCGTGCGGGGGCCGATGTCGCCGTGACGGGCGTAGCGGGCAGCGGTGGCGAGCTTGCGCTCGCTGGCGGTGGCCAGGGCCTCGGCCAGCATCAGCGCCGTCCCCGAGGGGGCATCCTGCTTGGCGCGGTGGTGCGCCTCGACGACCTCCAGGTCGTAGCTCGGGCCGAGGGCCCGGGCGGCGTCCGCCAGCAGCTTCAACATCACGTTGATGCCGACCGAATAGTTGGCGGAGAAGACCACCGGGACCTTGAGCGCGGCGAAGTCGATCGCGGCGCGCGCGTGCGTGCCGAGCCCGGTCGTGCCGATCACCAGCGCGGCGCCGGAGGCGGAGGCGGCGACAGTGACCGCTTCGGTGGCGCTGGCGCTGGTGAAGTCGATCCAGACGTCGGCGATCCCCTTGGCGGGGAGCGCCGCGCCGATGGCGACGCCGGCCGCCTCCAGGCCGGCCCGCGCGCCGGCGTCGGAGCCGACCGCGGCGGCGCCCGGGCGCTCGGCGGCCGCGGTCAGCACCGCCGCCTCCGGCCCGGCGGCCTTGATGGCCCGGGTGAGCGCGCGCCCCATCCGCCCGTCGGCGCCGAGCACGGCGATGCGTACGGGCTTCGACGACGCCATGGCTAGAGCAGGCCGAGCTCTTGCAACTGCGCCTTCAGCTTGTCGCGGTACTGCGGCGCCAGCGGGTAGAGCGGCGGGCGGATCTCCTCGGCGATCCGTCCCATCATCGCCAGCGCGGTCTTGACCGGGATGGGGTTGGCCTCGACGAACAGCCCCTCGCCGAGGGGCAACAGGCGATAGTGCAGCTCGCGCGCCCTGTTCCAGTCGCCCGCGGCGGCGGCGTCCCACATCGCGCTCATCTGTTTCGGCGCGACGTTGCTGACCACCGAGATGACCCCCTGCGCGCCCAGCGCGAACAGCGGGAACGCGGTGGCGTCGTCGCCGGACAGCACGGCCACCTTGGCGCCGGTGCGGGCCAAGGTGGAGAGGAGCTGCGACGCGCGCAGCGCCGACCCGGTCGCCTCCTTGACGCCCACCACCTCGGGCAGCTCGGCCAGGCGGGCGATCGTCTCGGGGAGCAGATCGCAGGCCGTCCGGCCGGGGACGTTGTAGAGCACGCTCGGCAGCGGCACCGCCTCGATGACCGCCTTGAAGTGGCGATAGAGGTGCTCCTGCCCGGGGCGGTTGTAGTAGGGGGTGACCAGCAGCAGGCCATCGGCGCCGACCTTCTTGGCCGCGGCCGACATTTCGATCGTCTCGCGCGTCGAGTTCGAGCCGGTCCCGGCGATCACCGGCACGCGCTTCTTCGCCGCCTCGACCACCACCTGGATGACGCGCAGGTGCTCTTCGTTGGTGAGGGTGGGCGACTCGCCCGTCGTGCCGACGGGGACCAACCCGTCGACGCCGCCGGCGATCTGCTCGTCGCAGAGGCGGCGCAGCGCCTCCTCGTCGAGCGCGTCGCCGCGCAGGGGCGTCACGAGCGCAGTGATGACTCCGGTGAACATGACCCGGAGTTTCTAACACACGCGGATCGCGCGCGTTACGCGATTCGGTCGGGGTAGCGGACCAGCGGGACGAAGCTGCCGTCGACCAGGCGACCGGCCGCGGCGCGCACACCCGCCAGGTTGCGGGCGGAGAAGTTGGTTCGGCCGTGGGCGCCCGCCAGCTGCAGCGTCCGCGGGTCGGTCTCGATCCCCCCGGGACCGCGGACCAGGAACAGCACCTGCAGCGTCGGGCTCGGCACCTCGGGCGGCAGGCGCCACTCGATCTCGACGTCTCCCTCGCGTTCGATCACCCGCAGGCCGGGCGTCTCCATGGGCGCCATCGCCGGAGCGTGCGCCAGCTCGGAGAGGCGCGTCTCGTAGCGGCGACGGGCGCCCGGATCGTCGGCCACCTCGGCGAGCCGGCGGAAGATCCCGATGGCCTGATCGGTCAGCCCCTGTCGCACGCAGAGCTCGGCCATCGTCTCGGTGTCGAACACGATCAGGACAATAGCTCGCGCACACGTTCCACGTCTGCAGCGATCTGCGCCTTCAGGGCGTCGATCGACGCAAAGCGCTGCTCGTCCCGGAGGTGCTCGAGGACCTCGAGCCGCAGCCGGCGATCGTAGAGATCGCCCTCGAAATCCAGCAGGTAGGCCTCCACCGTGACCGGGGCCTGCCCCCCTTCGGAAGTGAACGTCGGATTTCGGCCGATGCTCAGCGCGGTCCGGTACGCGGTCCCCGCCTGGGGGCCTTCGAGGAGGCGTGTCCGCGCCGCGTAAATCCCGACCTTCGGGCGGAGCTCGCCTTCGGGGGCCAGGTTGGCGGTGGGGAACCCGAGCGCCTTGCCGCGCGCCGCGCCGCGGACGACGCGCCCCTCGATCTCCACCGGGCGGCCGAGCAGCGCGGCGGCCCGCCGCACGTCGCCGGCGGCGCAGAGCTCGCGGATCCGCGTCGAGGAGCAGGGGAGTCCGTCCACGGTGACCGGGGGGATCACCGCCACGCCGATCCCCAGCTCGGCCCCCAGCGCCGCCAGCAGCGCGACGTTGCCGGCCCGGCCGCGGCCGAAGCTGAAGTCGTAGCCGACCACCACGTCGCGGGCCGCGAGATCTTGCGCCAGCACCCGGCGGACGAAGGCCTCCGCTTCGATCGCCGCGAAGGCGGGCGTGAACGACTCGACGACGGCCGTCTCGATCCCGGCCTCGGCGCAGAGCTCGAGCCGGCGCTCGAGCGACAGGATGAGCGGCGGCGCCTTGGCGGGCGCGAACAGCCGTGCGGGATGAGGCGTGAAGGTGAGGACCGCCGAGGTCCCCCCGCGCCGCGCCGCGCGCGCCCGCGCCTCGTCGAGCAGCGCCCGGTGCCCGCGATGGACACCGTCGAAGTTGCCGATCGCCACCGCCAGCGGCGGGGCGGCGCTCGATCGTCCGGCCGCGTAGGCAGCCGCGCCCGGGAAGATCTTCACCTCGCGGTCTCTCCCGGGGCCAAGGGGGCGGAGGCCAGCATCGCGCTCACCAGATTGACGAGGGTCTCGAGCTCGAACGGCTTCTCGAGGATCCGGTCGTGCGTCACGCCCAGCGCCGCGCGCCGGTTGCGGGGGACGCCGGTCATGAGCGCCACCGGCGTCTGCGGAAAGATCGCGGCCAGCTCGGCCGGGAGGCGATCGGGGCCGGCCGAGCCGGCCACCATCAGATCGCTGAGCACGGCGGCTGCGCAGTTCCCGGCGCCGCACCAGTCGCGCGCCGCGCGCACGTCGCGCACCAGCGCGGGCAGGTGCCCCGCCTCGCGGAGCACCTGGGCCACGAGGCCCCCGATGTTGGCATCGTCCTCGATGATCAGAATGACTGCGCCGGGCATGGTCATCACGTACAGGAGATCGTCCGAGACATCGCCATCGGGTGCGGTTGTGATTGACTTCTCACTTCGCGACAGAAAGAATAGCGGCCCGAGTTGAAGACGACACTCTCCTCGGCGTCAAGTTGCCCGACGAAACTTTTGTCGGGCGGTGGCAGGATCTCTCTCACGGCTGCCGCCTCCGGCAGAGCGAAGGAGGCCGTATGACCGCGCCCGGGCGACAGACGACCAAACAGACCAAGTTCATCTTCGTCACCGGGGGCGTCGTGTCGTCCTTGGGGAAGGGCCTCGCCTCGGCGTCCATCGGGAGCCTGCTGGAGACGCGCGGCCTCAAGCTGACGATCCAGAAGCTCGACCCCTACCTGAACGTCGATCCGGGGACGATGAACCCGATGCAGCACGGCGAGGTGTTCGTCACCGACGACGGCGCGGAGACCGATCTCGACCTCGGCCATTACGAGCGGTTCATCTCCCAGCGGATGACCAAGCTCAACAACGCCACCAGCGGGCAGATCTACCAGACGGTCATCCAGAAGGAGCGCCGCGGCGAGTACCTGGGCGGCACCGTGCAGGTCATCCCGCACGTCACCGACGAGATCAAGAGCCGCATCGTCGACTGCGCCAAGGGGCAGGACGTGCTGATCGTCGAGGTCGGCGGCACGGTCGGCGACATCGAGTCGCTGCCGTTTCTGGAGGCCATCCGCCAGCTGCGCTTCGAGGTCGGTCCGACCAACGCCATCTCTGTCCACGTCACGCTGGTGCCGTACATCGGCGCCGCCGGCGAGATGAAGACCAAGCCGACGCAGCACTCGGTGATGAAGCTGCGCGAGATCGGCATCCAGCCGGAGATCCTGCTCTGCCGGTCGGAGCGCCCCATCGAGCTGGCGATGAAGAAGAAGATCGCGATGTTCACCAACGTCGCGGCCGACGCCGTCTTCTCCGCCGAGGACGTGAGCTGCATCTACGAGGTCCCCATCCGCTTCCACGCCGAGGGCGTGGACGAGAAGATCGGCGAGCTGCTCAACATCTGGTCGCGCGCGCCCGAGCTGACCGGCTGGGAGCGGGTCGTGCACCGGCTCAAGAGCCCGCAGGCCGAGGTGAACATCGGCCTGGTGGGCAAGTACGTCGATCTCGTCGAGTCGTACAAGAGCCTCAACGAGGCGCTCATTCACGGCGGCATCGGGAACGAGTGCCGCGTCAATCTGCAGCACATCGACTCCGAGGAGATCGAGAAGCAGGGCGCGCCGGCGCTGCTGGCGGAGATGGACGGCATCCTGGTGGCGCCCGGCTTCGGCAGCCGCGGCATCGAAGGGAAGATCGAGGCCGTTCGCTACGCGCGCGAGCAAGAGGTGCCCTTCTTCGGCATCTGCCTCGGCATGCAGGTGGCGGTGATCGAGTTCGCCCGCAACGTGACCGGCCTCAAAGGGGCCAACTCGACGGAGTTCGATCCGAAGGCGTCGTTTCCCGTGGTGGACTTTCTCCCCGAGCAGCGACAGATCACCGAGAAGGGGGCGACCATGCGGCTCGGCGCCTACCCGTGCGTGCTCAGCCCAGGCTCGAAGGCGGCGGCCGCTTACGGCAGCGCCGAGATCAGCGAGCGGCACCGCCACCGCTACGAGGTGAACAACGAGTTCCGCGAGGCGCTCACCAGCCACGGCATGCTGATCTCGGGCGTCTCGCCGGACAAGCGGCTGGTCGAGATGGTCGAGCTTCCCAAGCACCCGTACTTCGTCGGGTGCCAGTTCCACCCCGAGTTCAAGTCGAGACCGCAGGCGCCTCACCCGCTGTTTCAGGCCTTCGTCGGCGCCGCGCTGCGGGCCCGCGTCGGCGATCGCCACCGGCGCTCATCCGAGGCGGGCGCCTCGGTCTCGCCCTAACTCCGCTCGGCTCAAATATCTGACGTAATTGCAGCAGGTTACGTCTTCGACGCAGCGCCGGGCGTGCTTGTGCGACGGGGTGTGTGCAATTCATGTACCACAAGTGCCATTGACGCTTGTCGCTTCCGACCTATAGGTGTACAAACAATCGAGACCGGCATGGCGATCGAGATCAAGCAGCACCTGAAGCTTCAGCAGCAGCTGGTGATGACCCCCCAGCTCCAGCAGGCGATCAAGCTGCTTCAGCTGTCGCGGATGGAGCTGGCCGACACGATCCGGGACGAGATCCTCGAGAACCCGGTGCTCGAGGATGCGGTCGATTCGGCGAGCGAGGAGCCGAAGGCCGCCGAGGCGGCCGCCGCGGAGGGGGCAGACGTCGAGCACGTCGGCGAGACCGAAACCCCCGTGGTCGAGATCCGCGAAGACAAGATCGACACCACCGCCGAGGTGAAGGCGGACAACAACTCGAACGAGGCGGTCAACGACTTCGACTGGGAGGGGTACCTGGACAACCAGGCGGCCGCCGCGCCGATGCCCTCGTACAAGTCCAACAACGAGGATCTCCCCTCCCTCGAATCGACGCTCACGCGCGGCACCTCGCTGTTCGACCACCTCGAGTGGCAGCTGAAGCTGTCGCCCTTCTCGCTGGAGCAAGACGGGATCGGGATGCTGATCATCGGCAACCTGACCCCCGACGGTTACCTGGAGGATTCGCTCGAGGAGCTGGCCGAGGAGGCCAGCGTCAGCCTCGAGATCGCCGAGGCGGTGCTGAAGAAGATCCAGGAGTTCGATCCGATCGGCGTCGCCGCGCGTTCGCTTCCGGAGTGCCTGCTCATTCAGGCGCGCCACATCGGCGCCGACGACGACGTGGTGGTCGGGATCATCGAGAAGCACCTCTCCAACCTGGAGAAGAAGAACTACCAGGCGATCGCCAAGGACCTCGGCCAGCCGGTCGACGAGATCTACGAGGCGGCCAAGGTGGTCAAGGGGTTCGACCCCAAGCCCGGACGCCAGTACACCTCCGAAGAGCCGACCTACATCACGCCGGACGTCTACGTCCACAAGATCGGCGACAAGTACTTCGTGGTCGCCAACGACGACGGCCTCCCCAAGCTGAAGATCTC
>Ga0134128_10008812_pt1 | contig 12138 bp, 7 predicted proteins | sample KB31754_FD_96462 | JGI IMG/M metagenome (GOLD analysis project Ga0134128, IMG submission 96462) | Terrestrial soil microbial communities with excess Nitrogen fertilizer from Kellogg Biological Station, Michigan, USA - KB3-175-4 | ecosystem: Environmental > Terrestrial > Soil > Unclassified ...
TAGTGCGCTGTCAAGCATAGCTGGAATAGCGAAAGGGGTTGAACCTGAGGCTAAGGCGAGCGCGGAGCTTGGAGCTTCATTGTGGGGCGAAGTCTTGGGACCCCCTGCCCGTGCTTTGGGCAAACATTATGGTCAGCAAGTTGAGAAGTGGTCAGAGAATCAGCAGGCGCAAAAAATTCTGCGGCTGGCGGCGAAGAAAACCGACAGCACAATTCCGGGAAGCGTTCCCCCACGTGTGTCTGCCGCCGTCCTTGAATCTTCCCAATACACTGACGACGAGTTTGTTGCTGAGTATCTGAGTGGCGTGCTCGCGTCTGCCAGAACACCCAACGGAAAGGATGATCGTGGTGTTTCTTGGTCAGCGCTCGTCAACCGACTTTCGTCGGATACATTGCGAATCCACTACGTTCTTTACTCGATAATGCGGCGCAAGATGAACGGTGTGGACGCCGAGTTGATGGCAGCATGGTGCGACAAGCACATCGTGGTGCAGTACATCAGCTTGCTACCAAAACTGGATTTCGGAGAACCGCAGTCAGCCATACGACGGGTGTTGGAAGCTCTATATACGCTTCAGCGTGAGGGTCTACTTAAGACGGTGACGCATGGAGACGCGAGCCACCTAACAGGTTACCCATATGGGCATTATGTTTTGCCTGATTTCGGCGACATGATCATCGTGACGACCACCATCCAAGGGATCCAGCTTTTCTTGCATGGCCACGGGTATGGGGAATCGTGGGCTGATGCCATAGCCGACCCAGACAAGAGCTTCGAACCAGCTGGAGACATTGACAAAAACCTGTCTGAAGTAAAAGGAATGTGGCTCGAAGACCTACCGCTAAAGCAGTGAGTGGCTTCTGAAGCATGTGGGCACATTTTGGTGGGGTTGGCAGGTCCGTGGTCAAGAATGCAAGGGCTCCATCGACAAGGTCTACACCCTTAAGGAGTTGCTGGCGTGACGAGGGGCGAATGAAACTGTTCTCGAAAAAGCAGCCCCACGTGATCCGAAGACCGCGTGGGGCTGCTGGGTCATAGTTCAGATCAAGCTGGTTGTTGGCTTGCGTCGGCGTGGGGCTTGGGCTCCAGGCGCCACGCCCGCACAGAGAGATCAGGGACGAAGCGCCATTCTTCGCGGCACTTGTCGCAGTCAATCCAGTGAGCGTGCTCGCGGAAACCAGGCGTGTTGTCGTGCTCTTCGACAACCGTTCCGTCGCCACAGGGGCACAGGTACTCGTGGATCTCGATTGACCCTGAGCCCGCGCCATACCCGGGGGTCGCACTTTTGGTGTCGCTGATAGACGCGGTGCGGATGCTCATATCCTTGCGCTGCGAAGGTAGCGAGACTCTGGCCCATTCGATGATCGCTTTCTCGGCTGAGGAGATCACCTCGGACCAGGCCGAAAGTTCTTCGAGAATTTCCATCAGCTCATTCGGGGTTTGGGCTATGCGGTGCTCGCTGCTCTGGACGCCGGCGGCGTAGTCGTTGGCAAGATCACCCACAACGTCATCGCGACCGGCCTGCTGCATCAACCACTCGTGGAACGGGAAAACCTCAGTGGACGGCTCCGGTCGCTCCCAGCGGCCAAGAACGAGTTCACCTGCCGCACACTGCTCAAGTGCTGTCTTCAAGTGAGTGAATCCAGCCGGACGGTGGTGGTTCGCTAGCGGTTTGTTCATTCCCGAACTGACCATGCGTTGGACGTAGCTGTGCTCACGCTCAGACACACCAATCATGAGGTTCAGGCCACCGTTCTGCTCAGTCATGGGTAGTCCCAACGCGGCCGCCGCCCAGATCAGTCGACCGTTGGTGACGTAGGAGTAGTGAGGCGCAAGGAATTTCTCGGCGGTGTGCTTCAGGGAGTAGCTGCTCACCTCTGCTGTTTCTCCTGGCCCGATGGGAGTGAACATACGCAAGAAGTCCATGAGCAAGGCCAGTTCGATGAAGTCGCTGCGCCCGTTGAAGCTCCACTGCGTATCTGCATAGAAGCCATTTTCCCCGAGAATGAAGTCGCCACCGTCATCACCGATGAGCGGGTGGTCGCTCAGGGTGTTAATCAGATGTCGTGCGCTGACCTGTTCGCCGAGAAACCCTTGGGCAAGCGGCGACTCTATCTGGCGTAGCGCAGTGGTGTAATTCGTGTCTGTGAATTTTGCCCAGGCGCGCGTATCTTGCTTGATCTTACGATCGCGGAGGTCGTTGTTATCGGGTTTCATCTCAATCTCTAATCCGGGCATCGCACCCCACGTCAGCAAGCCCTGTTTGACTAAAGAGAGATCTCTACCAGGTACTTCATTTCTGGATCTGTGGCAGTTGTCTTCGGCGTCTTCGTTACGTGGGCACTCAGACTCAGAGGAAGGCAGACCAAACTGCCTTCTTCAATGGTATCCGAGATTATTGGTTGAGTTCTGAAATTGTGTGAATTTTAACGGGATAGTCAGTAGATCCCACGCGGGTTTGAATCGTAGGAAAGAAGCATATGAGCCAAACGAAGAGCACGACATGCTACATCGAAGAGTACGAGAGTGGGCCGGGCAAAATGAGCGCCCGACTACGCGAAAAAGTGACGGGTCGCAAATTAGATCTTGGCATCACGTTGGAAGGCAAAGCGGGCTTCCTGCGGTTCCTGAGTTCTGCGGGATTGAACAAGTTGATGATGCCTGATGTTTTCAGCAAAGACCGTCACGAGGATTGCATCGTGGTTTCGAGTGATGTTGATTGCGATGCCCCAGATGAGATTCGGTTCATCTACTCATTTGTGTGAGATAGGGGCCCGGCGCAACGACGAGTCGCTGCACCGGGACCTCCGCGTTTAGTTCGCGGAATTTTCGATGATCCACTTGAGCGTGTGCTCGGTGTAGCGGAGTCCGAGTTAGCTGGCCGAAATAGTGCGACATTGGCCCCAAGAGTCGGACGATTAATCGGCGTCCATACCTTTTGCTGATAGAAATAAAGCTGGTGTCCGTCCACGCGGCGATTTTCTAGGAGTGTCATGTCCAAGAGCATGTTCGAGGTCTACTTGAACGAGGTGACGGACGAAGGGCTCCGAGCAAGGCTGAAGGCTGAGTTCGAGCGCACCACGAAGAAGTTCGGACTCGTCTTTGAACGGCACTCTCCAGAAGGTATCCGGATGCCCCAGGCCCGGGTGCGCCGAGGTCGAACCGTCATCCGCGAAGCCGACGGCTCATTCCACAAGGTCCGTGCCATCAGCGGCGACTCTGTGACTCTCGCGGATGAGCACGGCAATGTGATCGAAGAGAAGCTCTCGAATGTCACCGCTGCTCGCCAGTTCGGCGAAGTGGTTTTCCCTGGTCTGAAGACCGTGGGTTCCGTGCGCACCGGCAACCCCGAAGATCCCGCCCACGTGGTGATTAACGGAGAGAACTTCCACGCCCTCGAAATGCTCGGCTACACCCACCCGGAATCTGTGGATCTGATTTACATAGATCCGCCATACAACACGGGAAACAAGACGTGGCAGTACAACGACCACTACGTCGCTGAGCAAGACAGCTTCCGACACTCGAAGTGGCTGAGCTTCATGGAACGCCGGCTGACGCTGGCCAAGAAACTCCTCAAGCCTACGGGCGTCATCATCGTGGCCATCGGCGACGAGGAACACCACCGGCTTCGCATGCTCATGGACCAGATTTTCGGTGAAAACAACTTCATCTCCGATGTGGTCTGGCAGGGAGGTGTTAAGAATGATTCACGGTTCGTATCGAGCGGGGGCGACTACATGCTCGTTTACGGTGCCAATAAGAATTCGATGTTGGACCTTGATTTGAAGTGGCGAGAAACCAAGGCCGGGTCGGCTGACATCATCGCAGCAGGGCTCGAATCCTGGGAGAAATCGGGTGGTGACAAGCTCGTGGCCACCAAGTTAATGAAGGAGTGGTTCAAGTCGCAATCTAAAGAATCCCCCGTTCAAGCAAGCAAGCACTATTCAACGGTCGACGATCATCCGGGACGTGAAGGGTGGGTTTACTTCCCTGACAACATGTCTGCCCCGAACTCCCGTGATTACATGAAAAAGTTGGTTCATCCAGTTACTGGTCAGGAATGTCCGATTCCGGCGAAGGGTTGGCGATACAGTCCCTCCACAATGGCCCGCCTCTTAGAAGAGGGGCGTGTGCATTTCGGCAAGGACCACACAAATACACCGAATTTTAAGCGTTTTCTGACAGACACGGATTCCACTGTCGCGGACTTCGTCTTTTACTCCGACCGCAGGGCATCGGCATCACATCTGGCCTCAGTACTCGGTGACAAGCGCTTCCCGTTCCCCAAGGACCACAACGTCCTGATGCGATGGTTCCGTCTGACGGCCCCCAAAGATGCCGTGATCCTCGACTTCTTCGGCGGCTCCGGCACGACTGCCGAGGCCGTCTTCCGTCTCAACGCCGAGGACCACGGCACGCGCCAGTGCATCCTGGTCACCAACAACGAGCTGTCGGCCAAAGACGACGCAGCACTTCGCAAAGCCGGCCATCAGCCAGGCTCCGCCGAGTATGAGGCCCAGGGCGTCTTCCACCACGTCACCAAGCCGCGCATCGAGACAGTCGTGACCGGAGTCCGCCAAGACGGCTCCACCTACTCTGACGGCTTGCCAGCCAACGTGGAATTCCTGGACCTCGCCTACCTGGAAGAGAGCCGTGTCCACGCAGCACTGGAGTACGAGAGCCTCGCGCCATTGTTCTGGCTGAAGTCCGGCGCGGTTGGGTCCATCGTGCAGCGCACCGGGGACACCCAGGACTACGAGTGGAACGAAGAGTCCTCGATGGCTGTGCTGTTCAACGCAGGCAAAGCCGCCGAATTGGCCGAGTTGTTGGCCACCAAGCCCAATCAGGTCAAACACGTTTTCATCATCACCGACTCTCCCGAACAGGGCGACCTCGCCGGGGAAGCGTTCGGCGACGAGATCACCGTTGAGCCCATCTACGGCTCCTACCTTGACGCCTTCCAGATCAACCGGAGCGATTCGTGAACTTCACCCTTGCCGACTACCAGGTCGACGTTGTTGAGGAAACCCTCAACGAAATCGGTATCGCCAACCAAAGACTCCGCTCCAACAACGAGCGCAAGACCGCGATCGGCATCAGTGCTCCGACCGGTGCGGGCAAGACCGTGATTGCCTCGGCTGTTCTGGAGGGGTTGTTCTTCGGAACCGAGACCTCCGATCCACGTCCGGAAACCACCGTCCTGTGGCTGACCGATGACGCAGAACTCAACGAGCAGTCCCGCAAGAAGATCCGGGCTTCGTCCGACCGGATCAACATGAACATGATGCGGACTGTCGAGGCTGATTTCGACCAGGCAGAGTTCAGCCCCGGGCTCGTCTATTTCCTGAACGTCCAAAAGCTCGGAACCGGCGCCAAGCGCCACATCCAGACCGGCGACGGACGCAGGTATTCGCTGTGGGAAACCATCGGCAATACCGTCAAGCAGCGCGGCAGCGGCTTCATCATCCTGGTCGACGAGGCCCACCGCGGAGCCACCGACCGAAGCCGGCCGACAATCCTGCGCCGAATCCTCGACGGCGCCACCATCGAGGTACCGGGAGGCAATGACACTTTCCGCACGATCGTGAACCCGCCGGCCCCCATCGTCATCGGGCTCTCGGCTACGCCGAAGAAATTCGAGGAGGCCATGCGCGGTGCCTCCGGCCGTTCCCTGGTGCAGGTCGTGGCCGATGTCCAAAAGGTGCGGGCCTCGGGCCTCATCAAGGAACGCATCAACGTCAGCTACGCGGTGGATGACCAACCCAGCGATGACACCCTGATCCGCCAGGCCGTGGCCGATCTGGACCGTTCCGACCGGCAATGGCAGCAGTGGGCTCGAGCCACCGGTGCTTCGTCCTATCCGGTGCCGCTGCTGGCGATTCAGGTCCCGGACATGACGACGGACGCGAAGATCGGCGAAATCGTCCAGACACTCACCGACGCCTCCGACGCTTTTGATGACGCGGACTCCGTGGCCCACTCGTTCGGCGAGCACTCGCCCATCACGACCACCACCTGGCTCAGCGGCGTCCAGATGCCCCGGGTGGTCCAGTACATTGCCCCGACCGCGATCTCGCAGTCAGGGAACCTGCGTGCGGTGATCTTCAAGCAGGCCCTGACCACCGGTTGGGATTGTCCCCGTGCCGAGGTCATGGTGTCTTTGCGTACGGCTCAAGAGCACACGCAGATCGCCCAGCTCATCGGTCGGATGGTGCGCAACCCGCTGGCCAAGAACATCGAAGAGCCCGAATTCGATGACTTGAATGCAGTGGACCTGTATCTGCCGCACTTCAACAAGGTTGAAGTGGCGATGGTCGTGAAATCCTTCATGGATTCGGCGGACATCGAGGTACCGGTACAGCTGAATCCCAAGCGCATGACGCGAAACCCGGAGGTCCCCGAGGCTGTATGGGACGCCATGAGTGGTCTGACACGGGAACAGAAGCCGGTCCGCCGGTTCACCTCGAACGTGAATCGCCTGGTGCGCCTGGGCACCCTGTTGGACAACTCCGACTTCGAGCACCCCGGGGGATCTTCCTACACCCAGGAATCACGTGATGTAGTCGTGGAGACCCTCGCCTCGGTGTACAGCCAGAACCGTGTGGCGATCGACAAGGTTGCAGACGCGTTGCTCGAAGTGAGCTTTCGAATGGACACGTTCGACCAGTACAGCGGCGCCAACACCGGGACCATCTCACGCACGGCCGCCACCAGCCAGAAGAACCTCCGCCAGCTCTTGGAGGAGGCCAAACGCCGGCTCCCCGATGCCGCCGCGGCCTGGTACAGCACCTCCTTGGTCATTACCGGGGACTTGGAATGGGATGAAGTGGTTGTCCGGACCGTTGCCTTGGCCCGGTCCGCCGAAGCACGCGAAGCGCTGGAGGCCCAGTGCGGCGCGCGGGTGGAGTCCTGGCGACGCAACACCGCCGGCTCGGTGGCACGCCTGAAGCCAACCCAGCGCCAGGAATTCGAGACCATCTTCGCCCCCCTCGGTTCGGCACTGACCAGCACCCTCGGAATGCCAGAGACAATCGCCCAGAAAACAGAGATCCTAAACAAGGACACCGGCCTGGTCGAGGAACTGCCGCTATATGCCGGGCACCTCTACGCACTGCCCGAGAGTAAGCTGTTCCCCGACATCTTCACCAGCTGGGAGGAAAGCGTCCTCAAAGCCGAGCAGGCCTCCGGCACGCTGCTGGGCTGGTACAGGAACCCCCTGGGCGGCAGCCACGCGCTGTCCGTGCATTATTTGGACTCCGAGGTGTCCAAGAACCTCTACCCGGACTTCCTGTTCTTCCACGACAATGGCGAAGACGGGGTGGCCGTTGACTTGGTGGATCCGCATAACCACTCATTGGCGGATACAGCCCCGAAGTGGGCGGCCCTGGCCCGGTACATCCGAGAACACGATGCCGACTTCCGTCGAGCCGCGATTGTCATCAAGGACACCGGGGGCGTTCTGCTGGCGATCCAGCTCTCCGGCCAAACCGACGACAGCCTGGAGAGGAAGTTGGCCGAGGCGACATCGAAGGAAGCCATCGAGCAGCTATTCCGTGAAGTGGGCGGAGCGTACTAGGGGACAACAACGAATGCTGCGGGCTTGCCGTGGCCAACATCTGGCCGCGGCAACCCCGCAGATAGCCGGAGCTCGATTGATGCTCTGGCCGAAACTTCAATCGCGCCTAGTTGATTGAGTCTTCGATGAACTTCTTAAGGTCGTGTTCATCAAAGATCGTTCGCCCGTCAAGGAACCCGGCACCGTCGGCAGCTTTGAAGTGCCTCCGCGCTTGCTCATAGTAGGGAACGAAGAGTCGGTAAAAAAGCTCCATTATGGGCTTCACATCTACTCCCGGAACGAAATCCATAGGCTCGGCTTTCGGCCCCCGCCACAGGAATTCGGACCACACCTGCATCCCTAGCGGACCAGTGATGAAATTTAGATCGTAAGATTTCGGCAACGTGCGGCTGTCATCACAGGCGCCTTTGTGGAGGACGAAAAGCTTCTCCGGAAAATCATGCCGAACTTGGCCGTCATGTGGATTCAGGTCGGTTGGGCTCTTCCAAGACACCGTGCCCAGATTTACGTCTGTGATTGGTAGACGACATTCATCGCAGTACCAGACGGATAGGGGCGGATCAATGGATACAGCAGGCATGAAAGGTCCTTCTGACGAGGGTGGCTGTGGCCAATCGCTGGGCCACTACAAACATGATCTCAGGCCAATCGAATATAACCCGCAGTCACGGGAAGCATATTTGGCAGCTGATCTCGGGTTCGGACCTTACTAGCCATAAAGTATGAGGCGCCTATGATCGTTGTTGATCAGAGACGTCTTTTCGTATTGATTTTCGCGCCACCACCAAGAGATAGAAAGTCACCTGACAATGGCAGAAAAGCGCATCGACGAGCTCGCATCGGTCATTATTGAGCAACAACGAAAGGCTCTGACAAAGCCTTTGATGCAGCGGCGCACAATTTCAATAGCCCTCCTGCTCGGTCTGAACCGTCCCGGGAATCATGTCGCCGTGTCGTGAGAGACGGATTTACGGGGTATTCCCCTCAACCGCCGATAACCGCACTTCCGTCGTCCGTTACTTCCGCGAACCAGAACCCCAAAGGCAAGGTGTCCCGTCTCAGTATTGTTGGCAAGAATCTCAATGTACTTGGCAACCTACGGATTGCTAGTCATGTCGCATTCAAGTTGGCATCGAGGAAGCTTCGAGGTCAACGTAGCGGGAACCAGACTGATTCCTTGCATATAATGGGCTATTTTGAGATCGATCCAGTCGAATCGGCTGTATCCGGACGCATTCGCCACGTTCAGTTCAGCTAACTGCCCCATACGAAGGATACGGAGTTGCCAACTCAAGTGAGACGGGACAGGCAAGATCCGTCTCAATAATCATGGCAAAACCCCACGTCAGCGATGCCAACAATACTGAGACCGGACACAAGGTTTCACTGCAGGCATGTTGCATATCTTGACGCATGGGCTCCTGACCTCCATCTCCCACCGCCGCACCACCAGCTCCTCGGACCTGTCCAGGAACCTCGCCCTCGTCTTTCGCGCCGCGACGGTGAACCGTTGACCCCGATCCGCTCCAACACGGTGAAGCGCAAACACTGAGCCACCGGCCTGGCCGCCACCTCATTACCGCATCCCTCGCCCCGGACATTACCAGCTTCGCCGGACGAGTGGTCGTTCCCTTCCCGCGGACCAATGCGAACAATTCACCTCCGAGATCGTGGAAGTCTCCAGGGCATGCGCCTCGATCACGAATTTCGACCAGCTCTTCATCGTCCTGCCCGAATGGAAGGCCACGGCCGAGGCAATGGCATCGGGCTACACTCCCGATGCCGAAAGGGATTGGCTGGACCCCGCCGAAACCGTCAACGATTCCCGGACCGACGCGTGACGCCACGAAGTAACCTGTGCAGTTGGAACCTCTAATAACCGAACCTCCCACGCTTGGGTTTCGGTCGTGCGACGAAATGACACGTGAGACGCCCAACTTGAGAACGGCTCTCCGTTGGTTTCGCGCTACTCCGTGGCGAAATCCCCAGGTTAACGTGTTGGCGCAATGTGTTGTCCGCTCAAACAACCCCGTTCATTCATGTGGATGCCATTGACTGGATCCCATGAAATTGGGTATACAAATCCGGATGATGCATGGAACTTCGGCAGCTTGAGACCTTTTGCGTTCTGGCTGAGGAGTTGCATTTCGGCCGGACCGCAGAACGGTTGTTTGTTTCCCAATCCTCCGTCAGTCAGCAGCTCCGTCGGCTCGAAAGTGAGCTTGGGGCCTTGCTGGTGCACCGAAGTTCCCGGCGGGTAACGCTTACCCCGGCGGGCACCGTGTTCCTGGCCGATGTGCGGCAGGTCCTGGAGCGGTTGAGCCAGGCCGCCAGAACCGTCCGTGCCATGGACCGCGGCCATCATGGATCAGTTCGCATCGGCACCAACCTTGCCGGCAGCCGCCTGGTGGTGTTGCCTTTGCTCAGTGCAATGCGTGAGTCCGCACCGGGGCTGACCGTCACGATGAGGGAGTGCGGAAGCCCCGAGCAGGAGCGTGCCCTGGAACTGGGTGACCTTGATCTTGGCGTGCTCTATGGCCCGCCGGTGTCCGACCGCCTGGCCAGCCGGCATATAGCCGACGTCGACATCGTTGGACTGATGCGCCCGGAACACCCACTCAGTTCCCGTGATGCCATAGACCTGACCGAAATATCACGCTATCCGTTCACGGCCGGCCACAAGGGAGGCAGTACCGCCATCAGGCAGCGGATCGCCATGGCGGTCCAGATGGCGGGCGGCACGCTCGGTCCGGAACGGGACGAGGCTTTTACCGCCATGTACATGGATATTGCCGCCAGCGACCTCATCGCCTTCCCGTCGCGGGAGCGCGCCGAGCAGGGGGTTGCCAGCGGGCTGGTGCTTCGGGAGCTGGTCCCGAAACCGGCGCCGCTGCAGCTCCATGCGGCCTGGGACCCAACCAGGAATGAACCTTCAGTGAATTCCATCTTGGAAATGATATTTCAACTTGCGCCCATCTGAAAAAGTCCTGATAATGGTAGCTTTTATCGATTCGTTAAAGTGATCAATGCATCGAACTTTGCCCCTTGTTCAATTGGCCAGAGAAATAGAAGTATTGAATGGTGCGATCACCGCGCACCGAACCCCATATGAAAGAAGAAATTGTGCGACTCACAATCTTGGGCTGCCGGGCAGGAATGCCGGCAGCAGGACAGTCCAGCTCCGGGTACCTGGTGACCAGCGGCCCCACCAACATCCTGCTTGACGCCGGCCCCGGCATCGCTGCCGCTTTGAGCCGCCATCTGCCCGCCCACCAGCTCAGCGCCGTGTTCATCAGCCACCTGCACACCGACCACCTGTACGACTTGCTGCCCATCGGCAAATCCATCCTGGCAGCCAGAACCGTCTACGACCATTCAACCGGCTTGGCCCACCTTGACGAGGCACCCCGGATTCCGCTGTATGTACCCGAAGGCGCTCGGGAAAAGCTGGAACAGCTCTCCAGCGTCTTCCCGGTGGCCACTCAACCCTGGATGGACAGGCCCTTCGAATTGGCCTTCGAAGTCGTGGAATACACGGCCACCCAGGTCATGAAAATGGGCGGCGTGACCGCTACCCTGGCCGAACTCCGCCACGTTGCCACCTGCTGCGGCATCAGGCTTGAGGCCGAGGGCCGCTCCCTGGTCTACTCCGGTGACACCGGAGTGACCGAGGCCCTGGCAGAACTCGCCACCAACGCCGGCACCCTGTTGGCCGAGAGCACCCTGGATACGACAGATCCGGGACCCCATGGACATATGAGTTCGGGCGACGCCGGCAGGACCGCCGAGGCGGCCCGCGTCGGGGAGCTGGTCCTCACCCACTTCACCACGGCCGAGGAAGAAAAACTCCAATGGCACATTGCCCGCGCAGCCGATGCCTATGGTGGCCCCATCGAGCTGGCCCGACCGGACCGTGTCTTTGATGTCCGACCGACCACCACTGCCCATGCTGTCCCGTCAGCAACATCAACCGCAAAGGCCTAGTCAGTTGAAAATCTTCACGGGTTCCCGACGCACCCTCACCGTCGTCGCCATGCTCTCCTTGTTGGGACTTACCGCTTGTTCCGCGGATGCGGGAGCCGCCACCGATAACCAGCCGGTGGAAATCACCTTCAGTTCCTACAACTACGGAACCGCCGGCGCGGCCGGCGAGGGCACCCAGGCACTCCTGGACGCCTTCGCCGCAACACATCCCGAGATCAAGGTCCTGCCCCAGTCGGTACCCACTGCCGACATCCTGACCAAGACAAAGACGGATGTGGCTGCGGGGGTGGCTCCCGACGTCGTGCAGCTGGGCTATTCCAAGCTGAACGAGGCGCAGCAGACACTTCCGCTGCAGTCGATCGAGCAGATCGCCGGCGACGACTGGGATGAACATTCGGCGGGCATCGCCCAGGGTCCGCTGCAGGCCGGAGTGTGGGAGGGTGAAGTCCGTTCGCTGCCTTACACGGTCTCTATTCCGGCACTTTTCTACAACGCCGATCTTTTCCGGGCCGCAGGCCTTGATCCGGCCAAGCCGCCGCAGAACATCGAAGAAGTCGCGTCCGCCGCCCAGGCCA
>Ga0134128_10008814_pt1 | contig 12138 bp, 8 predicted proteins | sample KB31754_FD_96462 | JGI IMG/M metagenome (GOLD analysis project Ga0134128, IMG submission 96462) | Terrestrial soil microbial communities with excess Nitrogen fertilizer from Kellogg Biological Station, Michigan, USA - KB3-175-4 | ecosystem: Environmental > Terrestrial > Soil > Unclassified ...
AGCGAGCGCAAGGATGGGGAGGTGACGAAACATCCGGGCCTGCTCGACGGTTTCGATTTATCCCGTGAGGAGGCCGAGGGCCTCATCATGCAGGCGCGCCTGAAAGCCGGCTGGATCACCGAGGAGGATTTGCTCAAGGCGTCCGCACAGCCGGATGAGACTGAGGCTGAAGCTGAGGCTGCGGCGGCGAGCGCATGATGATGGATCCCGCAAGGGTTAGTACGAATGGGTTTGGCATTGCTGCGGGCAAATGTGATACATGCAGCCCCGCCTCGTGTGGCGGGGCAGGCTGCGGCCAGTGTCCCGATTCCGAAGTTCGCATTATTCTGCGGCACCTTCGTTTGCGAACTTCGGAATCGTAGGACACTGGTAACATATTGATCTAGTGTGGCTTTGGGTCAGAAGTCCGCATATGGGACGTGCCGCAACAATGATGCGGACTTCTGAACCGCCACACTGGTGGGTGAGTGAGATCGGTCGAATGGCGGAAACGACAGAGAAGACTACGGAGAGAAAGCTCAGCGTCGCCGGCGGAAAGAGCACGCTGAGCCTCAAAGGCCGTGGCGTGGAGCAGGGCGTTGTGCGCCAGAGCTTCAGCCATGGCCGCAGCAAGGCCGTGGTTGTCGAAAAAGTGAAGAGCCGCGCCCCCACAACGCGCGCGAAAGCCGAGACGGCGTTCGGGGCAAAGAAGCCGGTTATGCTCAAGCCCGGCGCACAGACGACGTCCACCAGCGGTTCGGCTGCGACAATGCCCGGGCAGGTGGCGACCCCGAAGCCCTCGGGCGTGGTGCTCCGCACGCTGACCGAGGAGGAGCGCACCGCACGTGCGCGCGCCCTCGGCGATGCCCGGCAGCAGGAGCTTGAAGAGCGCAAACACGCGGAAGAAGAGCGGCTCCTGCGCGAATCGCGCGAAAGCGCCGAACGGCGCGATCGCGATGCCGCCGAGGCGCGCAAGGCGGACGAGGAGAAACGGCGCAAGGACGAGCTCGAACGCAAGCTCAAGGCCGAGCAGGAAGCGAAGAAACGCGGGCTGGACGAGGCGCGTCCAGCGGGACGTCCGGCGCTCGAGCCGGACGAGGACGAGGCTCCGCGCACCCGGCGCGGTCCCGGCGCAGCGCGGCCGGCGCCAGCCCCAAAACCTGCGCGCACCGGGGTGCAGAAAAATCGCGGCCGGCTCACCCTCGTGACGGCGCTGAGCGCCGGCGAGGAGCGCGAACGTTCCGTCGCCGCATTCCGCCGTCGCGTCCAGCGCCTCAAGGGACAGCCGACCGACGAGCCCAAGGAAAAGGTCACGCGCGAGGTGATCATTCCCGAAACGATTACCATCCAGGAGCTCGCCAACCGCATGGCCGAGCGGGCGGTCGACGTCATCAAGCTGCTCATGAAGCAGGGCCACATGGCGCAGATCAATGACGTGATCGACGCCGACACCGCGCAGCTGTTGGCGGAGGAGCTCGGTCATACGGTCAAGCGGGTGGCCGAATCCGACGTCGAGGAGGGGCTGTTCGACGTTGCGGACGATCCAGCGGCCTTGGTGCCGCGGCCTCCGGTCGTCACCGTCATGGGCCACGTCGACCACGGCAAGACATCCTTGCTCGATGCCATCCGTTCCACCGAAGTTGCGGCCGGAGAAGCGGGCGGCATCACGCAGCACATCGGCGCCTATCAGGTGACCTCCCCGTCGGGCAGCAAGATCACATTCATCGATACGCCCGGTCACGCCGCATTCACCGCCATGCGCGCCCGCGGTGCTAAGGTCACCGATCTCGTGGTTCTGGTCGTGGCCGCCGATGACGGGGTGATGCCGCAGACCGTGGAAGCGATCAATCACGCCAAGGCCGCCAAGGTGCCGATCATCGTCGCGATCAACAAAATCGATCGCCCTGATGCGAAGCCCGAACGCGTGCGCACCGAGCTGCTGCAGCATGAGATTCAGGTCGAATCGCTCGGCGGCGATGTGCTCGACGTGGAGGTATCCGCCACGAAGAAGCAGAACATCGACCGCCTGCTCGAAGCCCTTGGACTGCAGGCCGAGATTCTCGATCTTCGCGCCAATCCGGCGCGGCCCGCGGAGGGCACGGTTATCGAGGCAAAGCTCGATCGCGGGCGGGGTCCGGTTGCAACCGTCCTGGTCCAGCGCGGAACCCTGCACGCCGGCGACATCGTCGTAGCCGGAGCCGAATGGGGTCGCGTGCGGGCGCTTGTGTCCGACACCGGTGAGCAGGTTGACGCGGGCGGGCCCTCGACACCCGTCGAGGTGCTCGGGTTCGGCGGCATTCCGGAAGCGGGAGATCGCCTCGCCGTCGTCGACAACGAAGCGCGCGCCCGCGAGGTCACCGCTTATCGCGCGCGCCAGCGGCGCGACAAGGTTGCCGCGCGCGCGACCGGAATGCGCGGCTCGCTCGAGCAAATGATGACGCAGCTCAAGGCGAGCGGACGCAAGGAATTCCCGCTGGTCATCAAGGCGGACGTGCAGGGCTCGGTTGAGGCGATCACCGGTGCGCTCGAGAAGCTGGGAACGGAGGAAGTGTCGGCACGGGTGCTGCACGGCAGCGTCGGTGCCATCACGGAATCGGATGTGACGCTTGCGGAAGCGTCCGGTGCCTCCATCATCGGGTTCAATGTGCGTGCGCACAAGGAAGCGCGCGAGGCCGCCGAGCAGGCCGGCGTCGAGATCAGGTATTACAACATCATCTATGACCTCGTGGACGACGTGAAGAAGGCCATGTCCGGGCTGCTTGCGCCGACTGTGCGCGAGAGCGTCCTCGGCAGCGCGGTCATTCTCGAAATCTTCAAGGTCTCGAAGGTGGGCAACGTCGCCGGTTGTCGCGTCACCGACGGCACCGTCGAGCGCGGAGCCAATGTGCGCCTGCTGCGCGACAACGTGGTCGTGCACGAGGGCAAGCTTTCGCAACTCAAGCGCTTCAAGGACGACGCGCGCGAAGTGGTCGCCGGCCAGGAATGCGGCATGGCCTTCGAGAGCTACCAGGACATGAAGGTAAACGACGCGATCGAATGCTATCGCGTCGAGACGGTGCAGCGCACATTACAGTAGAATCGGACTTCAGTCGGCGTCACCCGCGGGCCTGACCCGCGGGTCCATCTTCTTCGCAAGAAGATGGATTGCCGGGTCAAGCCCGGCAATGACCGGCACCGAACGGACCCTGTGAACCATGGTGCGTCATCAAGCCGGCACCGAAAGGGCGCCTTCCCAGCGTCAGCTGCGCGTCGGCGAGCGCGTGCGACATGTGCTCGCCGAGATGCTCGTGCGCGGGGAGGTGCATGATCCCGTCATCGAAGGTCATGTGATCACAATCCCGGAAGTGCGCATGACGCCTGACCTGCGGCTTGCAACCATTTATGTGATGCCGCTCGGCGGCCGAGATGCCGAGGAAGTGCTGGCGGCACTGCACCGCAATCGCCGCTTCCTGCGCGGGGAGATCGCGCGCCGCGTCAATCTGAAATTCGCCCCGGAGATCAGGTTTGCGGTCGATGCGCGCTTCGATGAGGCTCAACGCATAGAGGAGCTGTTGCGCACGCCGCGTGTGCGCCGCGATCTCGCCGGAGACGGAGGCGATCAGAGTTGAAGCTGATTGACCTCGCCGGCCAAGCCGACAAACCGGGCAAAAAAGACAGGATTGACGTGCACGGCTGGCTCGTTCTGGACAAGCCGGTCGGAATGACTTCGACGCACGCGGTGAGCGTCGCCAAGCGTCTATTCAAGGCAAAACGCGCCGGTCATGCCGGCACCCTCGATCCGCTCGCTTCGGGGCTCCTGCCCATTGCCTTCGGCGAAGCAACCAAGACCGTGCCCTTCGTGATGGACGGCCGCAAACGATACGTCTTCACGGTGCGCTGGGGCGAGGAGCGGGACACGGACGACTCGGAAGGCGCCGTGACTGCGCAATCCAACGAGCGTCCCGACGAGTCGGTGGTGCGGGCGATCCTTCCGCGCTTCGTTGGACAGATCGAGCAGGTGCCGCCGCGCTACTCCGCCATAAAGATCTCCGGCGAACGAGCCTACGACCTTGCTCGCGACGGCGAGGCCGTGCAACTCGCTCCGCGGCTTGCCGAGGTCTGGTCGCTCGAGCTCGTGTCGGCACCCGACCGCGATCACACGGTCTTTCTCGCCGAGTGCGGAAAAGGGACATATGTGCGCGCGCTGGCACGCGACATGGGCCGCGCGCTCGGCTGTTTCGCGCACGTTTCTGCGTTGCGGCGGACAGCCGTGGGGCCGTTCACCGAGCAGCACGCGCGAACGCTCGAAGGGCTCGAGGGCTCGGCCCCTGCGCCGCTTCTGCTCCCGGTTGAGGCAGGGCTTGCAGAGCTCCCTGCGCTGCGGGTGAGCGCCGCCGATGCCGGGCGGCTCGCCCGCGGACAATCCGTGATGTTGCGGGGCCGGGATGCGCCCGTGCTCACGGGCCTCGCTTACGTCCGCTCGCAGGCTGCACTCGTGGCTCTCGTCGATATTGAGCAGGGCACGCTGAAGCCGCGGCGGGTGTTCAATATACGATAGGCGCGCAGGACTATCGCATATGTCAACGAAAACGGCGCGGCAGACTCGATGTACTCCCCTCGCCCGCGAGCAGCAGCGCGCCTGCGCTGCGAGTGTGGGGAGGGGGTTGGGGGTGGGGGCATTTCTTCCCTTTGTCTGTTTGAAATTAACCCCCACCCCTAGCCCCTCCCCACACGGGGGAGGGGAACGGATCGAGTTTGCTGCTATTGCACTGGCTTCGCGCGGCATTTTGCGGTAATGCGCGGCTGGCGCGGGCTTTGCCCGTGCATATTTGTCCGCGTGACCGTGCTGGACGACATCCCGGCTCAGGCCACTTCCCGTCAACACGAAAAACACAGGATAGACCCGATGTCGATTGCCGCCGGCCGCAAGGCCGAAGTCATCAAAACCTATGCGACGAAAGCCGGAGATACCGGCTCGCCCGAGGTGCAAGTTGCCATCCTTTCGGAACGCATCCAAAGCCTCACCGAGCATTTCAAGACGCACGTGAAGGACAATCATTCCCGGCGTGGATTGCTCAAGCTCGTCTCACAACGCCGTCAGCTTCTCGATTACCTCGCGCGCGTCGATACCGCGCGTTACAAGTCTTTGATCGAGCGGCTCGGCATACGCCGTTGAGAGAGGCGCGCGCGCTTTGAGCGGGTGCCCATATGTTTCACCCAAGTCGAACGACAGGCGGCGGCCTGCACGTGGCGCGTTGCGCCGCCTGTCTTCGCCATACCAATGAAAGAAAATCAGAATGTTTGATGTGCATCGTGCTGAACTCGATTGGGGCGGGCGCAAGCTCGTTCTGGAAACCGGAAAAATTGCGCGCCAGGCGGACGGCGCCGTGGTCGCTACTTACGGCGAATCGAAAGTGCTGGCGACGGTGGTCGCCGCCAGGGACCCGCGCGCGGGCGTGGATTTCCTGCCGCTCACTGTCGATTATCAGGAGAAGTTCTACGCCGCCGGCCGCATCCCGGGCGGCTATTTCAAGCGCGAAGGCCGCCCCACCGAAAAGGAGACGCTTGTGTCGCGCCTGATCGACCGGCCCGTGCGGCCCCTGTTCGCCGACGGCTGGCGCTGTGAGACGCAGGTGATCGTGACGACCTTGTCGCACGACCTCGAGAACGACCCGGACATCCTCGCCATGATTGCGGCTTCCGCGGCGCTCACGCTTTCGGGTGTGCCGTTCATGGGGCCGATCGGCGCCGCCCGTGTCGGCTTCATCAACAACGAATACGTGCTCAACCCGCAGCTCGACGAGATGACGGAAAGCGACCTCGATCTGGTTGTCGCCGGCACGCAGGATGCGGTGCTGATGGTCGAGTCGGAAGCCAAGGAGCTGAGCGAAGAGCTGATGCTCGGCGCCGTCATGTTTGGTCATCGCCACTTCCAGCCCGTGATCGATGCAATCATCAAGCTCGCCGAGAAGGCGGCGAAGGAGCCGCGCGATGTGCCTGCGTCGGACGACGAGGCCTTGCAGCAGCAGATGCTCGGATTGGCCGAGCCGGATTTGCGCGCCGCGTACGGCATCGGCAACAAGATGCAGCGTCACGCCGCCCTCGACGCCGCGAAGGCCAAGGTGCTGGCGCATTTCTGCCCCGAGGGCGAAGAGAACCCCGCCCATTCAAAAGAGCACGTCGCGCGGGTCTTCAAGGCGCTCGAGGCCAAGATCGTGCGCTGGAATATCCTCGATACCGGCCGCCGCATCGACGGCCGCGATGTGAAAACGGTGCGCCCCATCGTCTCGGAAGTGGGCGTGCTCCCGCGCGCCCATGGCTCCGCCCTGTTCACGCGCGGCGAGACCCAGGCGCTGGTTATCGCGACGCTAGGCACGGGCGAGGACGAGCAGTGGATTGATGCCCTGCAGGGCACCTACAAGGAGACGTTTCTCCTGCACTACAATTTCCCGCCGTTCTCGGTGGGAGAAACCGGGCGCCTGGGCGGGCCGCGCCGCCGCGAGATCGGCCACGGCAAGCTCGCCTGGCGCGCCATTCACCCGGTGCTGCCTCCGCATCATGAATTCCCCTACACGTTGCGGGTCGTTTCCGAGATCACCGAATCGAACGGATCGTCGTCGATGGCGACGGTATGCGGCACCTCGCTGGCGCTGATGGATGCAGGCGTGCCGCTCAAGCGCCCCACTGCCGGGATTGCGATGGGCCTCATCCTCGAAGAGAACCGGCATGCGGTGCTCTCGGATATTCTCGGTGACGAGGATCATCTCGGTGACATGGACTTCAAGGTTGCCGGCACGGAGCGCGGGGTCACTTCGCTGCAGATGGACATCAAGATCGCCGGCATCACCGAGGAGATCATGCGCACCGCGCTCGGCCAGGCGAAGGAAGGACGCCTGCATATTCTGGGCGAAATGGCCAAGGCGCTCACGCAGCATCGCGCGCAGCTCGGCGAGCACGCCCCGCGCATCGAGGTATTCCACATCGCGGTCGACAAGATCCGGGAAGTAATCGGCTCGGGCGGCAAGGTCATCCGCGAGATCGTCGAGAAGACCGGAGCAAAGGTGGACATCTCGGACGACGGCACGGTGAAGGTTGCCTCGGCGAGCGGCGACGCGATGAAGGCCGCGATAAACTGGATCAAATCCATCGCCTCCGACCCGGAGGTCGGTCACATCTATGAAGGCACTGTCGTCAAGGTGATGGACTTCGGCGCGTTCGTGAACTTCTTCGGTGCGAAAGATGGCCTCGTGCACATCAGCCAGCTCGCGCCGCGCCGGGTGCAGAAGGTCACCGAGGTCGTCAAGGAAGGCGACCGCGTGAAGGTCAAGCTCCTCGGCTTCGACGAGCGCGGCAAGGTGCGCCTCTCGATGAAGGCCGTGGATCAGACCACGGGCGAGGATCTCGAGGCCAAGCAGAAGGCCGAAGCCGAGCAGGGCCGCGCCGAGCAGCAGCGGGAGGTCGTCGCCGGCGCCGAATAGCGCCGGCTCGGTGCAGGTCCTGAGGTGTAGGGGAGGCTTTAAAAGCCGCCCTCTCTCCACAAAATCGCTTTCAGATCTTTCGGAGTATCAATGTCTGTCACAGCCCAGGCGTGCAACTCGGGATTCCTCAAAAATTGTTTCGCCTGTATCCGAGCAGTGCCAAAATCCGACCGGAGCATTCGCAGCACAACCACTTTCTCGAACCAGCGCCCGGAAGTTCACTCCCGCGCAGCTTTCGATGCGCGTTGCGCGTCGCCCTACTGAAGGCGAACGTCACCAGCACTTCCGCTCTGCGGGCCGCCTACGGACAAAAACTTAGAAGCCTAGCGTCAAACACATTCCGTAGCGGACTTGCCGGCGAGGACGTGCGCGCCATCGCGGACGCATTGTAAAATACAATACTCTGCAATCCCCGCTCGGCCCGTGGGCGTGGGTTCGTGTTGACAGGTGGCTCGCATCACGCTCTGCGCCGGCAGGCCAAAAAAGCAACCACTCTCCAGTTTCGTGTCTCAGAGCAAGGGTGCACTCCATTATCCGCCCTGCTTGCGGCCCATGATATCCAGCGGAGCATGAGCCGCATTGGCAACCCATACGACAACGCGAAAGCTGAGAGCTTTATGAAGACACTCAAACAGGAGGAGATCGACGGCACAGGACTATCGTGATCTCAAACACGCCCTGAGGCGATCGGCGCCTTCATCGAAGACGTCTACAATCGGATACGACTGCACTCGGCGCTCGATTATCTACCCCCAGCCGAGTTCGAAGCGAATCTGCCGCGATCTGCAGCTTATTCACAGAGTTATGCACAGCTCGCGCCGCCAACCACAAACGCAACCAGTCCATAGTTTCTCTGTCTCAGACCAAGGGTGCAGTCCAATATGCCGGCATTGTAAACAACAATGCTCTGCAATGGCCCCCGGCCACGGCGGAACTTTGGGTTCGATTTTACAAAATTGGCAGGCTTCGCGCCGCGCCGGTGCGGGCAGGCTGAGATACAGCTTTCGAACCTGTTCCTATCGGCGCATTTGGCTCTACGCTGTCAAATGCGCTGGACTGGTCATAGAAGAACCCGACGCTGTGGCGGGGTTCTTGCACAGTTCTGGATGATGGCCGATTCCTAGCACGTTACTGTACAGTCGTGCAACTAAAATCTTCGTGGAAGATTGCTGCAGCAGGACCAGCGGTTGCGATCGCGGATCGGGTCACTCGCCGACGTTACCGCAATTGCTACAGCATGATGCGTTTTGGTCCGATCATTCCCGCTCCCGGGTCGCGCCTACGGCGCGCCCGAGTGTAAACTCCAGCGGGAATCCAGAAAAGGGCAAGTGGCTCCCGGCTTTCGCGCGGACGAGCGGCTGATCTTCAAGTTGGCCTAAACTCATCAAGTGTTAGGCCTGCTTCGCCTCCCAACAGCAGACTCGCGGCACTGAGAGAGTGGCCACACCCGTTACGTTGCCGCACCGGTCGGGTGAGGCTTGCCACAAGGCCGGCTGCTACTGGATCTAGGCCAAGGTTGAAGATAATCGGAATTGACGAGGTTAATCGCTTTGGCTGCTAATGTTGGCGGCGTACCGGCATATCGATACCGCACAGAAGATCATTCGCATCGAGCAGTCGAAGGGTCGCAAGGACCGTTATGTGAAGCTGCCGGATGACAAGGATTACCGGCTCGATGGCTCGGCTCGCTACAAGACGATGACGCTCGCGACCGACGAGTTCATGATCGCATTCGCCACCACGGGCTGCTTGCCAAATCCAACTGTGCCGCCAACCTCGCGCGAGCGAGCACCGAGAGATGCTTGGGGTCGGCGCGATTGTGAGAGTCGTCTGAGCCGAGGCTTTGAATAGCAGATCGTAGACGACGGCGTTGTTACCGGCGGCGGCCGAAAACCTGCACACTGAAAACCTGCACACTGCACACTTCCAGACCTGAGCGGGTGCAGCAAAATGTGCAGCCAGACTTTCTGTATCACCCCAGCAGCGCAGGTAAGCAGCGTCGGGGCATCAGCGGTTTTTCTGAAGCGGCCTTAGATCGGGCTACTTCACAGGACGGACAGCAACGATACCAACGAAATAACAAAAATGGCCATCAGCGCGGTGAGCGCGGTTGTTATGACTGCAATTCGTCGCATCAAACGGTCTCGGTAGTGTGTGGAAGCGGCACGTTTGGGGAATGCAACGGGGATAGCAGATTGGGATTGAGCCAGCATGGCAGGGCTTATCCTCTTCGAGACTTTCCCGATCCCTAATCCAGGCATAGCACTTCATTTGCAGGCCTGTGTCACCGCCTCAGCAATACCCACAAAAGAAATTCGCTGGAATGGCCGGAAAGAGCAGGCATTTCGAGTCTGTGACACTGGGTCACATCCGCTCGCACGGCTTACAGGGCGCTGGGATTTCATCGAATCAGGCAATTCTCCGACAGGACTGAATTGATTTGTTCCCGACCTGAGCAGGCGCAGCGTCTACTCGATCACTTCATCCGCCAAGGCGAGCAGCTTTTCCGGCACCCTCAAGCCGAGTCCATGAGCCGTCTTGAGGTTGATTACGAACTCGAACTGCGTCGGCTGCAGAACCGGCATTTCTGCGGGCTTTGTGCCCTTCAGAATTTGTCCGACATATCCGCCCGCCTGCCTATACATCCAGCTGATGCTTGGCCCATAGCTCAATAAGCCGCCCGCCGACGCAAATTGGCGCACGAAGGACGCGGCCGGAAGCTTGTGTCGAAGGGTGAACGATGCAATCTGCTCGCGCTGATCCAGCGGAATCGGATCAGTTGCCGTAATCAATGCATCGGCCTTGGCGCCTAACAGGTGCTCGAATGCGGCATCCATTTCCGCGGCGTTTCTGGCATTAACCGTAAGGGTTTCAAGACCCAGCTTCTTTGCTCCACTCTCTGCATCGGCCTGTTCGACATTAACATTGGGATTGTTGGGATTCATCAGCAGCGCGACACGCGAAATGTTCGGTGCAATTTCCCGGAGAAGTTCAACCCGCTTCGCTGCGAGGACATTTTGGTTGAAAAGGACGCCAGTCACGTGACCACCGGGCCGGTGTATGGCTTTGACAAGTCCAAATCGAACAGGATCACCGCCGATCGTGAACACGACAGGCACCGTGCTGCTCGCGTTCTGGGCGGCCCTTGCATCCCCCGTGGCGGCAATTACGGTCACGCCGATACCTATAAGCTCAGCCGCCAGCGCCGGCAGCGCGTCATAGTCTCCGTGCGCCCAACGCTCCTCGATCCGGACGTTCCGCCCTTCGACAAATCCGGCCTTTGCCAAGCCCTCCCGGAAGGAATCAGCATTGAAACGATAGGTGTTTGGCGAGGCACTGTTCAAGAAGCCCACCAGCGGCGTAGCTTGTTGAGCCCTTGCACGACGTGACCACACCGCAGTCGCTGCACCAAGCGCCGCAATGAACTGCCGTCGCTTCATCTCTATATCCCTCACAAATGCGGTTTTGGTTCCTGAGGGCGCTTGCCTCAAGGCCGGCAGTCCGTGTTATTCCGAGTAGTCAATCTTGGACAGGATGCTCACAATTCTCGTAAGGATGCCCGCGACGGCAGTCGCACCCCGATTGATTCTTGTAACTGCACGTCCTATCTCAGGCTCATAATCGAATCCGGGCCCCTCTGGCGAGGACGCCGAGTACTCTCTCGGCCAACCTCGCGATGTCGGATCACCTGTCCCGCGCGCCAGGCGCGATGGATCCGCTGACATTAGGGCCCAAAACGTCACCTCCTAATCCAGCTGTTCCTCGTTCCTTCAACGCGCAACTCGGTGCCGCTTTCAGGAGGAGCAATGATGTTTGCCCGGTATATTCCCAAAATGTTTTCAGGTAAAATTCGCGATCCATTCAGTTCCGAACATGATCCGATCTACGCCTTGCTCACCGCGGGCGCTTTTGTGGCAGTCGCCGACGGCCGGGTTGACTCGGCTGAACGGAAGGAGGCGGTCCGTTACATAGATCAAGCCATCAGGCCTAAAATGACAAAAGCTCGTATCGCGGAACTGTTCGATCAATGCGCACAGGTCCTCCAGGACAGGAACTTCGCGGATGTGGTTTTAGAAGCACTGCGCCCCGTACCTGCCCTGTCGTTAACATCCGCTGTCATTGAGATTGCGGAACGGGTAGCCGCTGCGGATGGAACACTGGATTCGAACGAAGCCCAAGCGATTCGGCTCATCCGGTTGATCACGGTAGCTCTTCCAGAGCCGCACACAATTAATCCCTCTCATATTTGAAGTCAGCTTACAAAATGCCCTCCTGGAGCACGCTGCACGTTAAAACAGCTGAGGATGATTGGCGCCTCGAACGACTCATCTATCGATTGCCGGCGCGCATTCGCTCAGCAGTTCGTTGGGTGCGCCAGCCGTCCCGCCGCTGGCTCCGTATACCCGTGGGCTCATTGCTGACAGTTGGAGGGATCTTTGGCTTTCTGTCCTTGGTTGGATTCTGGATGCTTCCACTTGGTGTTGCTCTGCTTGCCGATGACGTGCCCCCGTTGAGATTGGTTAGGTCACGCATTCTAAACTGGATGGAACGTTAGCATCCGCATTGGATCGAAAATGGAGTTCGCTCTTAGTGCCGTGGCGCCGCTCTTCAGCTGCTTCGCATGTGGACATGCCTGAAAACGGCTGGCCGGTAGACGTTGGCGACTTTAGGAGGAGCGGGAGGACGTAGAGCACAAGCGCGC
>Ga0134128_10008815_pt1 | contig 12137 bp, 7 predicted proteins | sample KB31754_FD_96462 | JGI IMG/M metagenome (GOLD analysis project Ga0134128, IMG submission 96462) | Terrestrial soil microbial communities with excess Nitrogen fertilizer from Kellogg Biological Station, Michigan, USA - KB3-175-4 | ecosystem: Environmental > Terrestrial > Soil > Unclassified ...
GCTCGCCGAACAGCGGGTGCGCCAGCCTGGCCGTCAGGCCGCCACCGGTGCGTTCGACGTTCACCAGGCCCATGCTCTCGGCGACCGACAGGTCACGGCGGCGCACCACATCGCACAGCACATTGACGGCCAACGGCTCACACTGCGACAGCGTGTCGACCACCAGTGCCACCCCCAGGCTGAGCCGGCCCATCTGGCGCACGACCGCGTCGGACAGGCTCGCCGAGACCGCGACGTCGCCATCCCACATCCACACCCCGGCCGATTCCCGCACTCGCCCGGCCGCTATCTGATCGCTCAGCAACTGCCGCAGGAACATGGTGTTTCCCCCGGTCAGCTTCCGGAACCGGGCCGCGCTGCGGGCATCGACCGGGCCGCCAAGCGTGCTTTCGATCAGTTCGCGCGTTGCCGCGGCTGAAAGCGGCTCAAGATCGAGCCGAGTAAGCAGCCCGTCCTTCCATAACGCCGTCACCGCGTCGGGCCCCTCGCCGCCGGTCCGCATCGTCACCACCAGCCGCACCCCGCCTGACTGCGCCAGCTGATGAACGACAAACGCGGACAACCCGTCCAGCAGATGAGCGTCATCAACGCCAAGCACCATGCGAGCCCGGCGCTGTTGCGCGACGAACGACTCGATCACCCGCCGGACATTGGCCAGCGGGTCCAACATGGCGCCACCCAACAGGCCGATGAAGGCCCCGAGGGGCAGCGCATGCGCCGACTCGGTGCCGACGATCCACTTCGTGTGCTCACCCGACGCCTCGGCACGGCGCAGCACCTCGCGGGCGAGCCTCGTCTTGCCCACACCGGCGGCTCCGGCGATCACCACGCCGGAGTGGTTGCCAGAACCGCTCAGGGTGCGGCGAATGATTTCCAATTCGCTGTCGCGCCCGGTCAGCGGGTCGCCGCTGATCACGCGGCGACTATAACGGTGCGAAGGCATCCCGCGGGCCGATTTATCGCCGTTTCGGTGAGTCGATGGACACCCGGCACCCGCTTTGCTGAGGTCATCCGACGTTGATGCCGAGTACGCGCTGTTCAAACAGGTCCGCGCCGCGGGCCGTCCCGCCGGTGGCCCGGAAGCCGGCCACCACCCGCCGCGCACCATTGGTCATCGTCATCGCTTCTCGAACTTTGCTGCGCAACCGCGACGGTGACAGCTTCTTTGCCGGCAGGCGGGTGCCGCACCGGGCCACCTCGACGCGGCGCGCGACCTCGAGTTGGTCGCGCCCGTAGGGCACGACGCAAACCGGAACGCCATGGGCGAGCGCCTTTTGAGTTGCCCCCATGCCGCCGTGCGTCACGGCACACACCGCCCGATCCAGCACCATGCCGTGCGGGATGAACTGCAGTACCGTCGCGTTGGGCGGTGCGGCGATCTCGTCCGGTCGCCCCGCCGGCAGGGTTGCGACGACGTGCACCGGCTCATCCTGCAGCGCAGTCACCGCCGTCCGAACGAGGTCGGTATCGGCTTGTTTCTCGGATGAGGTTGTGACCAGCACGATCGGCTTGTCGATCGCTGCCAGCCAATCGGGGACGGTGTGCGGCCCCGGATCGACGACGCAGGGCCCGATCAGCTGTACCGCGTCACCCCAATCCGTTTGCGGATACTGGAACGGCTTGCCGCTGGCGACCAGCACCAGCGGCGCGCCACGCAAAAACTGGTCCATCGACGCGACCGACCGCAAATCGAGGTCCGCACGAATCGTGTTGATCGGTGGCAGCATCACCTTCTCCAGCGTGCGCACCACTACGACGCGCACGGCGGCATCGCGCAGCCGGCCCAACACGCCCGACAACGGTCTGAGACCCGGACCAAACGGTGGCACGCCGGGCGACTGCAGCGGCGGCGTGTACGGCACAAAGGTCGCCCAGGGGATCTCGCCGGCCTCCGCCGCCGACAGCGCTCCCCAGCAGTTCACGTCGACGAGCAGTGCGTCCGGACGGATCCGCGTTATCGCGTCCCCGAGATCGGCCACCTCGTGCGCGGCGCGCCGGCCAAACGTCGCGACGCCGCTCTTGAGCGCGGCCCGGGGAGTGGCTTCCTTCCCGTCCTCGAGCTGGATCGCTTCGATACGCGGATCGATCGCGTCGGTGCCGAATCCGAACTGCCGGCCAATCTCCACACCGGCGGAAAGTGTCCGCACGTGAACCCTGTGCCCACGGCTGGACAGCTCCGACAGCAGCGCGCTCATCGGCAACAGGTGCCCCAGCGCGGGCGAGGTGTACGCCAAGATCGTGGCCATCGTCAGCCCCGCCCCGGCGCAAGGGATTCGTCGACCATTCGGCGCGCCTCCGGCAGCCGACCGCGGGCATCTAGCGTTGTGCAGCACTCGAGGTACGTCTTTGACAGTTCAACGTAGTCGTCCGAGTTGCCGTCCGCACCGGCCAACAGCGCGCGGGATTTCAGCCACCACAGATCCGTTGCCGCGATCCTGGCCGGCCGTGCGTGCCACCGCTCGACGATTCGGTGCGCTTCGGCGAGATCATCCCTCGATCCTCGCTCGATGAGCAGCGCGACGAGCGCATCGGCCGTACAGCCCACGAAAACGCAACTGCCACCGTCGAAGTGTTGCAAGAAGGTAGGACGAAGCGTGTCGATCGCTTCGTCGATTCGCCCCTGGCGCGCGGCATCGACCGCCAGATCCGCGGCAATGGTGGCCAACCCCATGACCTGCAGCGTGTGCTCCTCGATCAGGACGCGGGCGCGTTCAAGCAGGTCGATCGCCTCGTCGCGCGACGTGTTCGCCACGCGCAGCAGGACCGATCCATGGGCCCACAGAGTGGCGATGATGCCGCTGACGTCGCCCAGCGATTCCGCGCACCGCAACGCCTCTCGCGTGTCGTCGACCAATTCATCGGCCTTGCACAGACCCAACACCGCAACGGTTCCCGCGTAATGCGAGTGCATCGCATAGTTGAGGGGGCCGACCGTATGTGCTTGTCCAAGGCCCTCCCGGAAATCCCGCCAGCCCGCATCGGAGTCGCCGAGGCACATGCCGATGACTCCGCGAAGAGTTTGCGCCGCAACCGTTTCGTTCGCGGGCACATCGCCGGGCAGTGCCAGTATCGCGTCGATGGCCCGCAGCGCTGCGTCGAATTCGCAGTTGGCGAACCGGATGAAGACTAGCGAGTTGAGGATTATGGCCCTTGTCGCCGAGTCGCACACGATGCCGCTGACCATGTCGTCGAGCTCCGATGCCAGCGCCACGGCCTCGGGAACCCGAATGTCGTTGACACTGAACGACCAGATGAGTCCGGCGGTCGCTAGCGCGAGCGGTGTCAGGTCACCGGACCACATGGTGAGTTCACGAAGTTCTTGGTAACACTCGTCGACGCCGTCGGCGTCGCTCACGTAAAGCGCCGTAGAAATCAGCATGGCGCGCGGTGTGATTCGCATGGCGGTGACACCGTCGTGGTCGTCGGCCAACCCGTCGGCGATACGGCGCGCGTTCTCCCATTCCGCACGCGCCGCGCGGATACCGCGCGGCCGAAGCCATTCCGCCGCGCGCAGATGCCACCGGTAGGCCCGCACGAGGTCGCCGCCCGCCTCCAGGTGTGCGGCGATCAACGCCGCATTGTCATCGGCGCGCCCCGCGTCACGCGCCTCGATCGCGGCGGCCAGCCGGCGGTGGGCCCGCACGCGGATGGCGCTCAGCTGCGATTCGTAGGCGACCGTGCGCACCAGCGGATGGTGGAAGCAATACCGTTGTCGCGGAACGAATTCGATCTGATCGATCAACTCGGCCGAGACCAGCTCGGCCAGGCTCGTGGGCGAGCTTTCCGGTAACAGGGCGTGCAGTGTGTCGACATCGAATTGGTTACCGATCACCGCCGCGGCGTTCAGGATCGACTTCGTGGGTGCGGGCAGCCTATCGATGCGGGCCGCAAGCACCGCTTGCACCGTGGCGGGAACGGTGATTTCGTTGGCATCGCCCGTCAGTCGGTAGTTACCGCGACTGCCCGCGAGTACGGCGCGGCCGGCGAGGTCGCGAACGATTTCCTCCGCGAAGAACGGATTGCCCGCCACCGCGGTGGCGATTCGCTCGGCCAGGGCCTCCAGCGAGTGGTCGCCCCCGAGGAGCTGGCGGACCAGCCGGACCGACGTCGATTCGGGTAGCGGCCGCAACGTCATCGTGTGGTTCGATCGGCGGTGCAGCGCCCCGCGGAACTCCGGTCGATAGGTGATGACGAATATCGACCTCGTCCCGTCGAGTGCGTCGACGAAATCGGCAAGCACCTCGTCGCTGGGCTCGTCGATCCAATGGGCATCCTCGAGCGCGAACACGGTTCGATTCGAGCGTGCCCGAACGGCATGCGTCATGATTTCGATCAGTCGGCGGCGCCTACCATCGGGGCTGACCTCGAGGAGGTGCCGTGGTGTCGGCGATGCCCATGGCCTCGAACAGGATCTGCGCGTCGACGGAGTGCGGCCCGAACAGCCCCGGGCATTGAGCGCTCGTGCGGTCACGGGCCTCGCCGGCGCCGAGACCTTCCACCTCGAACATGGCGCGCAGCAGGCGCGACAACGCCCGAAAAGCAAGCGTGCTGGCGTGGGCTTCGCAGCGGGCGACGACGACGTCGGCGCCTTGACCCGCGGCGATCGCGGTGAATTCCCGCAACAGGCGACTCTTGCCCAGCCCCGGGGGCGCGACGACCCCGACCAGACAGCCGGGATGGGTGTCGAACAGACTGCCCAACCGGCGCATCTCCTCGTCGCGGCCCAGCATCAGGCCCTCTTGGCGGCCCAACACCATCCGCTCGGATTCCATGCCGAGGAGTCGGCGCGCGGGCACGGGCGCGTCGGCGCCCTTGACGAGGACGTCTTCGACGAACCCGAGGCGGGTAGCGTCCTCGACGAGGCGCGCTGTGGAGAGCGAGCACATGACGCCGCCCGGAGGGGCGGCCGCCTCCATGCGTTGCGCCATTCCGACGGGATGGCCGACCGCGGTGTATCTTCCTTCACCCGAGCCGATTTCGCCGGCGATCACTGCGCCCGAGTTCAATCCGACGCGGATCTGCAAGGTGACGCCGTCACGGCGAAGCACCTCGGCGGCAAGCTCTTTGGTGACCGAGTGGATCTCCAGGGCTGAAATGCACGCCCGCAGCGCGTGATCCTCCAGGGCCACCGGGGCGCCGAACAGTGCCATCAGGCCGTCGCCGGTGAACTTGTCGACGGTTCCGTGGTAGCGCTGCACCACCGCGGCCGCGCGGTTGAACATCTCGTTCATGATCTCTTGGAGCCGTTCCGCGTCCAGCGCGGCCGCGAGCTTCATCGATCCGACGACATCCGCGAACAACACCGTTACTTGCTTGTGCTCGCCGCTGGCCGGTCGTGGGGTGACCGGAGAGCCGCAGACATCGCAGAACCGCGCTTTGGCGCGCAGATCGTTACCGCACGACCCGCATCGGCCGGTGGCCTCGCTGACCGGGTTAACCATCCGCCGATCTCCCGCGCCGTCAGATTTCCCTTCATGATCGCCCAAACCGCCGCGCGGCGGCAGTTAACCGCAAAACCCGTTCCCGGAGGGTGCAGGAAGCGTTTCGGTCGGCCGATCAGCGATCCGGGCGCGCTGGTCGCATACGTCGCGTACTCGACTACGCTATCGCCGCCCGCGCCGCGTCCCGATGATGACTTTTGTTAGCTGACGGCTCGACAAAGGCGGTGCGTTATGCCCGAGATGAAGGCCAAAATCGGCAATCACGCGGTCGTGTTCGGAGCGAGCATGGCCGGTCTGCTGGCCGCGCGATCGCTCAGCGAGTTCTTCGACACGGTGACGGTGGTGGAGCGCGATCCGCTGCCCGACATCCCTCCCGAAACTGCCGCCGCCCGCCGGGGTGTCCCGCAGGGTCGGCACCTCCATGGCCTGCTGCCCCGCGGCGCGCAAGTACTCGAGGATTTGTTCCCCGGCATCCTCGATCAGCTGGTCCTCGACGGCGCGCACCACATGGACGGCCGGGACCTGTCGCGGCTGTATTACAACCTGAACGGACACACGATGGTGCGCACCGGTTGCGCCACCTCATTCACCGCCTATCTCGCGACCCGGCCCTTCCTCGAAGAACATGTCCGCGCACGGCTACGCCGCATCGCCAACGTCACGCTGCTCGACGACCACGACATCGTGGAAACGACCGCGACACAAGATCGCCACCGCGTCACCGGCGCACGGGTAGTCAACCGTCGCACCCGCGAAGACATCACGCTGAGCGCTGACTTGGTGGTCGATGCGACCGGGCGCGGCGCCCGCACCCCCACGTGGCTCGACCGCCTGGGCTACGACCGCCCGACCGAAGATCACGTTGCGGTGCACCTGACGTATGTGAGCCAATTCCTGCGCATGGCACCGGATGCGTTGCATGAACAAGGCGTCGTCGTCGGGGTCGTGCCGGGCCGGCCACATGGGCTGGGCATTCTGCACTCCGAGAACGACACGTGGATGTTCACCGTTTTCGGCATAGCCGGTCACGAACCACGCCCAGACCTGATGTCAATGTGCGAGGTCGTCAAGGACTACGCACCCGTACACCTGCTGGACGCAATACGGGCCGCCGAACCCATCGGGGAACCCACGCGGCACCGTCAGCCGTCCAGCCAATGGCGCCGCTACGACAAGATGCAACGATTTCCCGCAGGTCTCCTGGTCATCGGCGACGCGATCTGCAGCTTCAATCCAATCTATGGCCAGGGCATGACGGTGGCCGCACTGGAAGCCTTGGCGCTGCGTGACTGCTTATCCAGCGGCACTAGGGGCCTGGCGCGGCGATTCTTCCGCGCCGCGGCGATACCGATCCGCCAGGCCTGGGAGCTGTCGGCCAACCCCGACCTCTCCCTGCCCGAAATCGACGGCACCCCACCGCTGCTCACCCGGCTGCTCAACGTATACGTCGACCGCGTACTCACCGCGGCCGAATACGACCCCGTCGCAGTCAATCAGTTTTTCCGCGTGACGGCGCTTGTTGACCCCGCTACCCGGCTGCTGCGCCCCGGCATGATGTGGCGCGCCGCTCTCGCCAACCGTCGCGGACGCCGAGTTGAGCTCGACGAGGTCCGCGTCCTGGCCGAGAGGGCATCTCGCTAGCCCTGGATGCCGCAATAGCGGTGTGCGCCGCTGCTGAGCGCCTTATTGTGAGGCGCATGACGGCCGCGTTAGCCTGCGCGAGGTGTGCCGCCGAGTTGCGGCCTACCGCGAAGTTCTGCGACGAGTGTGGCTCACCGACCGTTGTGTCGGGAACGCCGGCCGAGTACAAGCAAGTCACGGTGCTGTTCGCCGACGTGGTGGGATCGATGGACATCGCCGCAACGGTGGGTCCGGAACGCTTGCGCGAGATCATGACCGAACTCGTCGCGCGCGCGGCGTCCGTCGTGCAGCGCTACGGCGGCACGGTGGACAAGTTCACCGGCGACGGCGTCATGGCGGTGTTCGGCGCGCCGATAGCGTTGGAGGACCACGCTATCCGCGCATGTCTGGCCGCGCTGGGCATTCAGGAGGAGGTGACACGTCTGGCGGTCGAGGTCGACGACCGCGACGAAATTCGCCTGCGCTTGCGGGTGGGACTGAATTCAGGCCAAGTGATCGCCGGTGAAATCGGTTCCGGCGCATTGGGTTACACCGCCATCGGTGAACAGGTGGGGATGGCGCAGCGGATGGAATCCGTCGCGCCGCCCGGCGGGGTGATGGTCAGCGAATCGACGGCGCGGCTGGTCGAGGGCGCCGCGGTGCTGGGTGAGCCAGAGATGGTGCGCATCAAGGGGGCGGCGGCTGCGGTGCCGGCGCGCCGTCTGCTGAACGTGGCCGCAGCGCGGACCGGTGTTTCGGCGTCGACGTTGGTTGGCCGCGAGTGGGAACTGTCCACGTTGACGGCGATGCTGGATCGCTCAAGAAGTGGACGCGGGTGCATGGTTGCCGTGGTCGGCCCTGCCGGTATCGGCAAGACCCGGCTGACCGCCGAAACCACCCGACTCGCGAAAAGCCGCGGCGTCGAAGTGTTCTCCACCTTCTGCGAATCACACGCCATCGACGTCCCGTTCCATGTGGTGGCGCGCCTGCTGCGCGCGGTTGGTCCGCTCAGCGCCCACGTACCCGATGCCGATCCGCAAGACCTGTTGCTGCTGGATGACCTGCTCGGCATCGCCGATCCCGAGGTGGAGTTGCCCAAAATCGACCCCGACGCGCGCAGGCGGCGGCTGACCGCGCTGATCAACTCCGCGCAGCTGGCCCGCGGCGAACCGGCGGTCTTCGTGGTCGAGGACGCGCACTGGATCGACGAGGCAAGCGCATCCATGATCGCGGACTTCCTCGCCGTGACACCCCAGACCCCCTCGCTGGTCGTGATCACCTACCGCCCCGAATACCACGGAGCCTTGGCTCATGTCGCCGGCGCGCAGACCATCGCCCTGGCTCCGCTGAGCGATTCAGAATCCTCGACGCTGGTGGCCGAGCTGTTGGGTCGGGACCCCAGCGTCGCCAAGATCGGCGAGATCATCGCCGGGCGCGCGGCCGGTAATCCGTTCTTTGCCGAGGAGATCACCCGCGACCTCGCCGAACGCGGCATCCTCGTCGGTGAGTACGGCAGGTATGCCTGCCGCGCCGATGTGGCCGACGTCAGCGTGCCGGCCACGTTGCAGGCGACCATCGCCGCGCGCATCGACCGCCTCGGCCCCGGAGCCAAACGCACGCTTGCCGCCGCGTCCGTCGTCGGGTCTCGTTTCAGCCGCGACCTGCTGGCCGCCATCGAGGTGGACCCGGTCGTCGACGAGCTGGCAGCCGCTGAGGTCATCGAACAGGTGCGGCTCACCCCGCCCGCCGAATATGCGTTTCGTCATCCGCTGATCCGCGCGGTCGCCTACGAGTCTCTATTGAAATCCGATCGCGCCCGGCTGCACCGACGGGCGGCCGCCGCGATCGAAGCCCGCCAGCCGGAGTCTTCCGACCAGAACGCCGCGCTGATCGCCGAACATCTGGAGGCCGCCGGTGATCTGAACGCCGCCTATGGCTGGCACATGCGCGCCGCCAGGTGGGCAACTAGCCGTGACATTGGCTCGGCACGACTCAGTTGGGAGCGCGCCCGAACCATCGCCGACGCGCTACCGCCCGAGGCGCCGAACCGGTCCGGTATGCGCATCGCCCCTCGCACCATGTTGTGCGGCACCGCCTATCGAGTCCACACGAGCGTTGCCGGTGAGCGCTTCGATGAATTGCGCGAGTTGTGCACCGCCGCCGGAGACAAGGCGTCGCTGGCCATCGGCATCGCCGGACGGGTGATGGATCACGCGTACCAGGGCCCGGTGCGTGAGGCGTCGCGACTGGCATCGGAAGCGATGGCCCTCATCGAGTCGCTCGGCGATCCGACCTTGACGGTGGGGCTGTCGTACCCGCCGATCTACGCGAAAATCGAGTGCGGTGAGTGGCCCGACGTGCTGCGGTGGTCACACAGAATGATCGACCTGGCCGACGGTGATCCATTCAAAGGCAATTTCATCTTCGGGTCTCCGCTAGCGCTGGCTTTTACGTCAGCGGCTATGGCCCGCTACTGCTTAGGTCGTCCCGAGTGGCGCGACGACCTAAACCATGCCCTGGCCATGGCTCACAGCGCCGACCCCCTGACCTACGCCGCGGTCGTCGCCTTGAGCTACTTCCCGGGAATAGCGAATGGCACGCTGGCCGCCGATGACCGCGCGGTGCGGGAGATCGAGGATGCCATACGGATTGCCCAGACTTCCGGCAACGACATGGCCTTGGCCTTCGCCCGAATGGCGCTGGGCGTCGCGCTGGTGCACCGCCAAACGGCTGTGGAGCGCGGGCGCGGACGGACGCTTCTGGCCGAGGTCAGCGACGTGTTCACACGCCATGCACATAACCTGGGGGATCGACCGCTCCTCGACGTGTACATCGCACGGGAACGAACCCGGTGCGGAGATCCCGACGAGGCGATGGCGCTGATGCGCGCCGCCGTAGACCACTTGGTCCGTGAGGGACAACTGCTGGCGTGGGGCACTCCAGCAACGGGCGTGCTCGTGGAGACACTGCTCGATCGCCTGGCTCAGGGTGACTTAGCCGAAGCCGAGGCCGCGACCGAGAGATTGGCGGCCGCGCCGGGCGACGAGGGTCTGGTAATACGCGACATCTGGCTGCTGCGGCTGCGCGCGCTGCTGGCCCGGGCCCATGGCGATGCCGTGGCTTACGCCGACGTCAGGGACCGCTACTGTGACATGGCGAAAACGCTTGGCTTCGAAGGGCATACGAAGTGGGCAGAGGCGATGCCGTGACTAAACCCGCCGGTATGTCGGCGGCAGCGGCATCCCACGCTCGGCGAGTACTCCGCGCAGCCGCGCCGGATAGTCGGTGATGATGCCGTCGACCCCGTAACCGATCTGTTCGCGCATGGCGTCGGGCTCGTTGACCGTCCACGGAATGACGTTGAGTCCCAACGCATGCGCGCGGTCGACGTAGGGCTTGCCGGTGACCAGCCGGTGTTCCGGTGAGACGGTGTCGGCGCCCACCGCCAGCGCGCCGATCAGTGGATCGCCGAGAGCGTGCTCGTCGTACAAGGCCACCAACGGAATTGACGGCTCGGCATGGCGCACCAGCGGCAGGGTGCGCCAGTCGAAGCTCTGTATTTCCACGCGCTCGACCTTGCCCGCCGACCTGACCGCGGCCAGTATCACGTCGACGAACTCTTGCGGCTCGGCCGAAGCACCGGGCTCATCGGCCTCCAGCTTGGTTTCGATGTTGTAACGCACCCCGTCGGCGCGGTAGGAGTCGACGAGCGCGAAAACCTGCGGCAGGGTGGCTATCTTGTTGCCTCGCACCACTTCGGCATGTGGGAATTCATCGAGCCGGCGCCCGCAGTCCAGGGTGCGGATCTGCGTCAGCGTGAGCTCGTGCACGAGTTTGCCGACGTAGGGATACTGTGGGTCACCGGCGAACGCGGGCGCGGTGTCGGAGCATTTCTCGGCGACGATCGTCGGGTCATGCCACACCAGCGGTTGTCGATCCCGGGTGAGCACGACGTCGAATTCCAGTGTGTTGACGCCGATTTCAAGCGCTTTGGCGAAGGCCCGCAGCGATTGCTCGGTGGTCTCACCGCGCCCGGCGCGATGGGCCTGCAGGTCGAAAGCTGATGACTGCGCAGAAGCCGGCGAGGCGAGAAGCACCGCCAACGCCAGCAGCGAAGCAGCGAGGCGGGCGATCAACTAGCCCCTGCGCTGACGGGAGATTTCGGCGAGCACCACCCCGGCGGCCACCGAGGCGTTCAGCGATTCGGCATGTCCGGCCATCGGAATGGACACCACCTCGTCGCAGTTCTGCCGCACCAGCCGCGACAGCCCTTTGCCTTCCGAGCCCACGACGACGACCACCGGGTCCGTGCCGTCCAAGTTGTCGAGCGTGGTGTCGCCGCCGGCGTCCAATCCGATCACCCGCAGGCCGCGATTCGCCCAATCCGTCAGCGTCCTGGTGAGATTGGTGGCCCGCGCCACGGGCACGCGGGCCGCGGCCCCGGCGCTGGTGCGCCAGGCCACCGCCGTCACCGAGGCCGACCGACGCTGGGGGATCACTACCCCGTGGCCGCCGAATGCGGCGACCGAACGGACGATGGCGCCCAGGTTGCGGGGGTCGGAGATGTTGTCCAGCGCGACCAGCAGCGCGGGCGGCGAACCGGTTGCCGCGCCGAGCAGATCGTCGGGGTGGGCATAGTTGTACGGCGGCACTTGCAACGCGATGCCCTGGTGCAGGTGGTTGCTGGTCATCCGATCCAGGTCGGTGCGCGGTACCTCGAGGATCGAGATGCCCAAATCCGCCGCGCGGGAAACGGATTCGGTGAGCCGCTCGTCGGCCTCGCTACCCAGCGCCACGTAGAGCGCGGTCGCCGGCACGCCGGCGCGCAGGCACTCCAGCACCGGGTTGCGGCCCAGCACCGTCTCGGTGTCGTCGGTGCGCTTGGCGGGGCGGCGCGGCGGCGACTGGGCGCGCTTGGCGGCGGGATGGTTGGGGCGCAGACGCGCGGGTGGAGTGGGGCCACGGCCCTCCAGTCCGCGGCGACGCTGGCCGCCCGAGCCCACGGTTGGGCCCTTCTTGCTGCCCGCCTTGCGGATTGCCCCACGGCGTCGCGAGTTGCCGGCCATCTACTTGGCC
>Ga0134128_10008817_pt1 | contig 12134 bp, 13 predicted proteins | sample KB31754_FD_96462 | JGI IMG/M metagenome (GOLD analysis project Ga0134128, IMG submission 96462) | Terrestrial soil microbial communities with excess Nitrogen fertilizer from Kellogg Biological Station, Michigan, USA - KB3-175-4 | ecosystem: Environmental > Terrestrial > Soil > Unclassified ...
CGTTCATGAACTGGCGGAGCTGCTTGTTGTAGGTCATATTTCCCGCGAAGCCCTCGTCGCCCACTTTCGGGTACCCGCGCGTGTCCGCGACGACCAGGGACCCAGGGCCAAAGAAGACGATGCTGGTGTCGTACCCCTTGCGGCGGATCCGGGTCGCGGTGAGCAGGTTGACCAGTGACGCCGAGCTCTCGAACGGCACGCAGTGGAAGAACACGTACGCTTTCTCGCCCGGCTCGGCCTGGTAGTCGGGGAAGACCTTGTCCTCGTAGTCGACGACCGCGTCGCCTACGGATACCTTCTGCCCCTCGATCTGCGCCATTGACTGCTCCTTTCGGCTCGGTGATCTGTGGTGAGACTTGATGCCGCGCTACCGGTCGACCGGCTCGAAGGTCGGCGCCCTGGCGTCCCGCGGCCAGCCCTGCCGGTGGCTGCCGGGCATCGCCAGGATGATGGCGCGGCGGATGCTCCAGGGCAGCCGCCGGTACAGCGGAACGAAGAGCCGCTTCCAGAACAGGACCTGAAGTCCGGGCGGGCTGACGGGGCCCGGCTGGCCGAGATAGCGACTGGCCAGGTCCGTCTGGGCGGCCTCCAGCAGGTACTTCTGTGAGTTGCTCCGGACCCACTGGAAGATACGGATCATGCTCGCCCCGCTGATGCTCTGCGCGCTCATGCTCGCCCTGCGCGCTTGAGGCCGTTCTGCGCGGCCAGCGCGATCGGTTCGTTCAGCGCTCCCATGGCGGGTGAGTAGACGTTCTCCATCCATGCCAGCTCTTCGAGCGTCACTGCCTTCTTGGCGGCCAGGGCCAGGAGATCGCAGCGCTCCTTGATCCCCTCACCGCCGACCAGCTGGGCGCCGATGAGCTGGAGAGTTTTCGGGTCGGCCAGGAGCTTGACTCGGATTTTGCGGAAGTCTGGGTAGTAGCGCGCGCGGGATATGCCCTCCGCCACGCCAAGGACAAAGGGGACGCCGAGCGCATCGGCCAGGGTCTCGCCGAAGGAGACACCGCCGATCATCCAGTTGCCGCCCACCAGCCCCCACGGCACATAGACGGGCCGGTAAGTATGAGAACCGCCGGCGGCATTGGCGCCAGCCACTTTCCCCTGCGCGTAGGCGTGGCTGCCTGACAGCCCCTGCACCGGGATGCGGGTGAAGCCCTGGGGCACCTCAATGCAGTCTCCGGCGGCGTAGACGCCCGGTGCCGAGGTGACCATCCGCGGATCCACGATGATCCCGCCGGTCGCCCCGGTCTTGATCCCGGCCTGCCGGGCCAGGCCGGCGTTCGGGAGCTTCTTTGTGCCCATCACCACCATGTCGGCCGGGAATTCGCCCTGTGAGGTCTGCACCGCCCGTACCTTTCCGGTGCCGGACAGTGCCTCGATCGCAGTGTTGAGGTGCACCTTCACGCCGAGTTCGCGCCAGGATTCCTCGACCGGAGCCATGATGTCGGGATCGGCGATCTCGGCCATCGGCCAGGGGTGCGGGTCCACGAGGTAAGTCTCGATTCCGCGGCGGGCCAGGGCAGTGGCCATCTCGACGCCGATCGGCTGGGCCTCCACCACCACCGCGGTCTTCACGCTGTCCAGGCGCTTGTCCCACTCTCTGGCCAGGCGCAGGTCCCGGACGTAGTAGATGCCGTCCAGGTCAGTTCCTGGGATGTCAGGCGTGTCGTAGGAGAAGCCGGTCCCGACGACCAGGCGGTCGAATGACACGCGGCCCGAGCCGCGGACCACCACTTCGCTCTTCGCCAGGTCAATGGACTCGACGCGGGTCTCGTAGTGAATATCGAGGCCCTGCTTCCGGTAGTGGTCCTTGGTCTGGAGCACCAGGCGATCGAAGCTGTCGATCTCGCGCCCGTGAACGTAGGGGATGCCGCAGGGGCTGTAAGCGGCGTCAGACAGTTGCGTGAACACCGTGACTTGCGCCTGCGGGTCAAGCTGCTTCGCCGCGCCCGCCGCGCCCATGCCGGCCGCGCTGCCTCCGATGACCACGATCCTTGTCGGCAACCGAATCCCCCTAGTTCATTCGCGCCGCCCGCGCTTCCGCCGGGAAGAAAGCAGCGGCCTCACAATCCAAGCTAGGTGCGGGGGATTGCAGTTTTCCTGCGGGCCGGCGGCCGACTAGGGGCGGATAATGATCAGGACCTGCGAATGGAGCTCACGCCGGGTCGTCTGAGGTGGCGCCGGGGCCGGGCTCGCGGCGACCGGCCTGAACTTGCTGACTGATCCAGGCGATGATGGCGCTCGCGTCCACCGGGTCGGTAGTGTCGACCCGGAGCGTGGGCCCGATCTGGAGTGGCTGGGCGGCTGCCTGCCAGCGTTCCCATTCAGCGTCGGTCGGCAGCTCGCCGTGGATGGGATGGCGCGGGTGGCGCGCCTCGAAGCGCCGGCGGGCAATCGTGAGCGGGGCCTCGCACCAGATTTCCGCCGGCAGCCGGCTTCGCGCGCGCTGCAGGCCGCGCACAACCAGGTGGCGAACGTCCCCGGGCCAGCAGGAATCCAGCAACGCACCGCCGGGAGCGTCGGCCAGGAGTGCCCACATGGTCCGGCTGGCCGCGGTGCCGAGCGCGGCGTTCCAGTCGCGCTGCGACCAGCCGGGCGGTGGCTCGGCGCCCAGCACGTCGGCGTGAGCCTCCTTGATCGTGTCCTTGCTGAGCAACGGCAGCCTCATGCTCCGTGCCAGAGTGCGGGCCAGGGTCGTCTTGCCGGCGCCGGGAAGCCCGTTGACCAGGATGACCGGCCAGGGCCGGGGCGCGCCCAGGGCAGGGGCATGTACCTCGGCGTCCTCCCGGTCGATGTCGTCGATCAGGCAAGCACCTTCTGACGGTTCTCGCATCAGGGGATCGGCGGCTTTCCGAGCGGCGGTATCGCCTTCCCGCCCATGGCCACGAGCGCGACATTGACCCACGCGTAGAAGGCTAGGAGCGCGAAAGTCAGGGCGACCGCCCCGGCGGCGGTGAAAACGTTCGCCGAGCCGGTGAAGGCGCCGATGGCGGCCAGCGACACGGCGACGAACACGAGCGCGACTGCCAGCGGGTACACCAGCGGTAGCTTCAGGCACGGGACGACCAGGAACAGGAACAGGCACGCCCAGGCGATGAAGAAGAGTTCCTGGGCGCCCGTGGCGTCCGCGGTGCCGATGCCGAACCAGTTGTGATCGAGCCCGAGGAGTAGGGCACTGAAGCTGAGCCAGAAAGCCGAGAACGTGGAGAAGATCACGGCCACGATCGACTGGCCGAGGATGGCTGCCCATATGGTCACGAGCAGCTGGTAAAGCCCGGACCCCAGCACGATGATGGGGATCACCGCACCTTGAGCGGCAGTCGGCATGCCGATGAGCGCCATCCCGAGTGCCACCGAGGCGATGCCGAAGAAGATGAGGCCGACGGTCAGCGGGTCACCGCCGAAGCCGACCACCACGCCGACAGGCACGGGCGGCTGGGGCGAGGGATCTCGGGTGCTTTCGTGTGTGCTGGCCATCCCCTGCCTCCTCGCGTCCGTGGGGCCGTTCCCTCGATCAATCTAGGCAGCGACGATTTCAGTTTTCCTGCGGTTGTTACCTGGGTCTGTCACGCGGACCTGAGATCGCGTGGAGCTGAGGAAGGACCTGAGAGGAATGACCTGAAGGGAAACTGCAAGGGTCGGATGACAGCATCGGAGCGGTTCCGTGGGTGAGTCAGCGGTGCTGGCGCCAGGACCTGCGAGCTGCCGCCCCAGGCGAGGGAGGAGTCCGGCATGACCGACCCATTGGCGGCGCTGACCGAGGCGGGCGTGTCGATCTGGCTGGACGACCTGAGCCGCGACCGGCTGAACTTCCAGCAGCCTGGCCGCTGTCCATCCGCCAGCCGTTAGCGAGGAGTCGGCTTGTGAACATGCTTCATGACCTGGTCAGGCGGGTGGAGCGGATCGAGGCGCTCGACCGACTGGCCAAACCCCTGATCAAGGTGATAAGCCCCGCCGTCCAGCCCCGGATCGTCCGCAATCTTCTCAGCGGCACCTACGTGGGCCATCCCCTGCACCCGATGCTCACCGACCTGCCGATCGGCGCGTGGGGAATGTCCGCGGTGCTGGATACAGTCGGTGGGCCTGCCGCCGAGTCCGCCGCCGACCTGCTGGTGACGGCCGGCGTGGTGGCCGCGGTGCCCACGGCGGCGTCGGGGCTTAACGACTGGTCCGACACCTACGGCCGGGAAACCCGGGCCGGCCTGGTCCACGCGATGGTGATGACCACGGCGCTGGGCCTGTACGCGGCGTCTGCCGTTGCACGGGCCAGGGACCGCCGCCGCGGCGGCAAGGCGCTGGGCCTGACCGGGCTCGGAGTGCTGATGGCTGGCGGGTATCTCGGCGGTCACCTGAGCTTCGTCCATGGCGTCAATGTCAACCGCACCGCCTGGCAGGACGACCCGCAGGAGTGGACTCCGGTGCTGGCCGACGCCGACCTTGCCGAAGACGAGCACCGCAAGGTCGACGCTGCCGGCGTCCCGGTCCTCCTCTACCGCACGATGGGGCGGTTGTGTGCCCTGGCGAGCACCTGCAGCCACATGGGCGGCCCGCTGGATGAGGGCACCCTCGGCGACGGCTGTGTCACCTGCCCGTGGCACGGCAGCACCTTCCGGTTTTCTGACGGCGGCATCGTGCGCGGCCCGGCCAGCACGCCGCAGCCGCGCTACGAGGCGCGAGTCCGCGACGGTCAGATCGAAGTCCGGATGTCGCCGTGATGCCTGCCGCCGGGGCGGGCGTCACCGTCGGCCGGCCGGCCCGGCATTGATCGATGCGGAGCTACCTCAGCCCAGCCGGCGGAGTGCGCCGCGAATGCCGCGCGTGAACGTCGGGTACGGATAGATGACCTCCATCAGGAGGTCCACGGGGATCCGGGCGCGGATGGCCAGGGCCAGGAATGCCGCCACCTCACCGCTCGCTGGGCCCATCGCGGACCCGCCGACGAGAACTCCTGCCGCCGCGTCTGCGACCAGCTTCGTCACGCCCAGGTCGGCTCCCGGGCCGTGCAGCCAGCCTCTGTCGGAGGAGTTGGTCGGCAGGAGGCCGACCTGCACGTCCAGGCCCTGCGCCCGTGCGGCGGCCTCGGTGAGTCCGACGCTGGCCACCTCGGGATCGGTGAAGGTGACCCGCGGGACCGCCGTGTAGTCCGCAGGCTCGTGCTCAGTGCCCACGATGTCGGCGGCGGCGATCTGCGCCTGGTAGTAAGCGACGTGGGTGAATTCCCCGTGTCCTGTCACGTCTCCTACCGCCCATACTCCGTCGCCCGCGCGGAGGTTCTCGTCGGTAGGAATTGACGCGGCGTCGGGGTCCAGGCCCAGGTCAGCGACGCCCAGTCGGCTCAGATCTGGCCGTCGCCCGGTAGCTACCAGCAGCCGCTCGCTGTCCAGGTGCATGCCGTTCGACAGCTCGACCGCGGTGCCGCGTTCAGAGCCGGCGACCGCGATGGCGGTTGTCCCGGTGATCAGGGTGATCCCGTCGCGCCGGAGGGCCTCATCCAGAGCGGCGGAGTTCTCGGGCTCTTCCATGGGGAGCGCATGGTCGGCGGCTTCCACCACCGTCACCTCAGCTCCGAAGCGCCCGAACGCCTGGGCCAGTTCCAGCCCGACCGCGCCCGCTCCGAGCACTATCAGCGACCGGGGGATGGTGGCTGCTTCCACCGCCTCCCGGTTTGTCCAGTAAGGACTATCGCGAAGCCCGTCGACTGGCGGGATGACCGGCTGCGTGCCGGTCGCGATCACCAGGCCCTTCCGGGCGGCGTACCGGCGGCCCTCGACCCCCACCTCCGCAGGGCCCAGGATCCGTCCGCGGCCTCGTAGCAAGGTGGCGCCGCGATGCTCCAGGCGGCTCGCGGCCCTGGCGTCATCCCAGTGTTCCGACACCTCGGCCACCCGGCTGGCGAGCGTCGACCAGTCTGGTTCCACCGCCGATTTCCCGGCCAGCTGGCCGACCCTCGCGGCTTCTCCGAGAACGCTGCTGGCGCGGGCCATGGCCTTGGACGGGATGCAGCCCCAGTAGGGGCATTCCCCGCCGACCAGTTGCTTCTCGATGGCCACGACGTCAAGGCCCGCCCCGGCCGCCTCCGCCGCGACCTCCGCGCCGCCCACGCCCGTGCCCAGGACGATGAGGTCATGCCGGTCCATAACGCTGTCTCACCTCGCGTTCCCAGGAAGTGCCGTAGTTCCCGATACGCAGGAAGCTAGCAACCGGGCCTTGCGGGCCGATTGCGGTTGCGGCAGGCGTCGGCGGCCCACTGACGGGCATAGGCATTCCCCCGGACGAATAGCGATGTCAGCCCGGAGTGCCTCCACGGCGTCCTCCTGCACCTGTGCCCCGCAAGCTTGCGCTACGAGTCAGTAGCGGAGGATCGCAGCGGCTCCTCCGGCGTGAGTCAGATCGGAAGCCTCGGAGCGCAGCGCGGTGACCTCGGCCCGGGAGATGACTGCGTGCTCAACTGCCCGCTCTATGACCATCGGGCGGGATGGCCACCCCGGGTGATGCGGTCATGTGACGTCACCACAGCACGATGTTGGCAGAGGCCCGGATAGCATCGGCACGACGCGGTGACCGGTCGGTGACCGAGCCCCTGCGGAGCGCGACCTGAGATCTGGCCACGACAGGTCATGTCCGTCAGAACCATATGGGGGCGACGCATGAGCCAGCCGAGGGAGCAGCAACCCGCAACTGTACAAGCATCCGCGGTCGGCTTGAGCAGCGCGGAAGCGGCACGGCGGCGCGATCGGGGTCTGGCGGCCGGGTCAGCTGAGCGCACCAGCCGGTCAATAATCGAGATCCTGCGGGCTAACGTGGTGACCACGCTTCAACTTCATCCTTGGCGTGCTGCTTCGTCCTGGACAGTGCCGATGGTGCACGGGAGCACCTAGCCCGTGCGGCGGAGCTGTCGGCGGCTGGGAAGCGAGTCCTTGCCCTTGCTCACAGCCAGGCAGGGATGGCCCGCGAGTCGCTACCGGGCGGCTTGCGGGCAGCGGCTCTGGTCGTGCTGGCCGAGAAGCTGCGCCCTGACGCGGCTGCGGTGATCGGATACTTCGCGGCGCAGGGTGTCGCTCTTAAGGTGATCTCCGGTGATAGTCCGAGCACTGGCGGCGCTGTCGCGGAGCGTGCCGAGGTACCCGGTGCCGACAACCCGGTCGATGCGCGGGATCTGCCGGAAGACCCTGAGCGACTGGGCATGCTGCTTGAGGAACGCATCTTCGGCAGGGTGACCCCGCACCAGAAACGGGCAATGGTGAGGGCGCTCCAGGCCCGCCGTCACACGGTCGCGATGACCGGGGACGGGTTGGGTCGCGTATTGCGGTTCGCTCTCCCTGCAGGTGCCATAGTCGCGGGAACGGCGTTCGCTGCATGGGCGCTGGTTCGCGCTAACGGTCTGCCGCTGGTGCAGCAACGCACGGGAGCTACCCTGGTCACGCTCGCGCTTAACCTCAGCGTGCTGGTGCTGGCCGCTATGCCGCTAACCTGGCGACGGGCCCTGATGGTCGCGGCAATGATCGCTGGCTTCGTGCTGTTGTTTCCGCTGTCGCTGGTGCGACAGTTTTACGAGCTGGAACTTCCGCGCGGTTATCTCGGTCTCACGCTGCTGACCGCGGCTGTCGGCGTCGCGGCACTGACGGCTTTCTGGATTGTCCGTGGCCGTAGCAACAACGGCCGGCTGAGGGGCGACTGATAAGCCACGTCGGAAAAGAGCCATCTACATCGCGCAGCAGCCAGCCCCGCGCATGTTCGTTTGTCGCTGGCGCGCGCGGGTATCCCAGCCCCACGGGGTGGGCCGGGGTGGGTCGGCCGGCGAAAGGGGGAGTTAGCGGTGACAAGCGTCTCTTTTACCCCTGCACTTGAAGAATTCCGACAGCTTACCAACACTGACAGGGAAATCCAGGCGAACGGAAAATATTATTCTTGCAATTTTCTGCTGGATATGGCCGAGCACAAACTCCTTGTCCGCATGCATCGCGGGGCGGTCGAGGACATGATCGTGGATCCTGATCCGCTGGATGATTACGACTTCGCTATCCGAGCGGGCGCGGAAACATGGGCTGGATTCTGTGAGAAGATCCCGCCGCCCATGTGCCACGGCATCTGGTCCGCCTCGTTCCAGCGAGACATGCGCCTTGAGGGCGACCTGCTGGTCCTGATGCAGAACCTGCGTTGCCTCACGAGGCAGATCGAGCTACTCCGGGTTACGGGACCGCTTTTCTGATTGTCTAATCTGGCTGCTCATCGAACGGAGGATGGGTATGACGACTGTAAATAGGATTTCTGACGTGTCCGGGCACTACGTAAACCTTGAGGTGGAGGGTCTGCGGTACAAGGTCTTCTATCTTGAAAGCGGCCAGGGGCAGCCACTGGTGTGTCAGCATACAGCGGGGTGCCACAACCACCAGTGGCGTAATCTTCTCGAAGACCAGGATATTACGCGCAATTATCGGGTTATCGCCTATGACCTGCCGCGGCACGGAAAGTCCGACCCCCCATCGAATATCGAATGGTGGAAGGATGAGTTCCGACTTACAGCGGACCATTATGTCGCCTTCATCATGGCATTCTGCGATGCGCTCGAGCTGGAGAACCCGGTCTTTATGGGGTCCTCGTTCGGCGGGAACGTTGCGCTACAGCTTGCGTGGCGGTACCCAGAGCGGTTCAAGGGCGTGATTCCGGTGGAGGCAGCCGACTACTCGCCTGGGTTCTACCTTGACTGGTGGCAGCACCCGCACGCGAATGCTGCCCAGGTCTGTGCGAGCGGCGTGTGGGACCTGATGGCCCCGCAATCGCCTGAGCAGGACCGGTGGGCAACCTGGTTCTACTACAGTCAGGGCTCGGAGGCGTTCAAGGGCGACCTGTACTTCTACTCGGTTGACCACGACCTGCGCGGGAAGCTAGCGCAGATTGACGGGCACCGCTGCCCGGTCGTCATGCTCAGCGGCGATTATGACTATCTGACGCCGCCTGCAGCCAGCAAGCACACAGCGGACCAAATCCCGGGCGCGACCTTCATCGAGATGAAGGAGATCGGGCACTTCCCGATGAGCGAGAATTACGCGAGGTTCGCCGGTTACCTCAAGCGGGCGCTCGGTGAGGTTGATCGCCGCAGCGCTCTCCAGCCCCCTCCGACGCATTCAGCAGCACGCGAGCCGGGTGCACCTCAGTCACCTTAGGCGTGATCACGGGCGGCTCCGCCGTCAGTGCCGAAACTTCGACGATAGCTGAGGCGAGCACCTGTCCGGCAACCTTCGCGTAGCTGGACTCCGGTTGCGTCGCCAGAGCTATCCCGGCGCCACTAACACGATCGTGAGCGCAACCGCAGCGAACGTCAGCACGTCATCGCACCCGATGTCAGCCGCTCCATCCTCCCGGCTGGACGAGCATGCATCCGCAGCCTGGGCGAGACTTTGAGCCGAATATTATCGGCTTGTTAGTTTCTACTGGAGAGTTTGATGTAAAATCGGCGCATGGATATGCAGGGGCTGCTGGCTCCGGATGCGGGCGCCCCGCTGGGGGCTAGCCGGGCGCGGGTGCTTGACCATCTGCGCGCAGCGGGCGGGCCGCTGGGCGTGCAGGAGATTGCTGAGCGGTCGGGGCTGCATCCGAATACTGCCCGGTTCCATCTTGATGCGCTAGTGGGTGCTGGGCTGGCGATGCGGGAGCCGCAGTCGCGGGAGACTCCGGGGCGGCCGAGCATGGTGTACCGGGTCACTGATGCCGACGGGCCGACTGGGCAGCGGCGCTACCGGCTGCTCGCGGAGATGCTCACCAGCATGATTGCCGGGGTGATGCCGGAGCCGGGTGAGGCGGCAGCGGAGGCGGGGCGGGAGTGGGGCCGCTACCTCACCGAGCCGCCGCCGCCGTTCCAGCGGGTGGATGCCGGGGAGGCGGTCAGGAGGCTGACCGGGGCGCTGGAGGAGATCGGGTTTGCGCCGGAGGCGGTTCCCGAGGAAGGCGGCTTCAGTTTCCGGCTTCATCAGTGCCCGTTCCGGGAGATCGCTGAGCGTCATCAGGATGTGGTGTGCTCGTTGCACCTGGGCATGATGCAGGGTGTGCTTGAGCAGGTCCGGGCGCCGCTCACGGCGGACGAATTGCACCCGTTCGCCGAGCCCAGTGTCTGCATCGCTGACCTCAGCACCGAGACCAGGCAGCCCCCGGAGCCAGGGCGCCCCGCCCCCCGGCGCCTGCGGCGCTGACGGCGGCTTGGCCGAGCAGGCCGGCCTCGCGGAACCGGTCCCCGGCTGCGAGCGGTTCGGCGGCAGGGCACCGTCGGGCCCGGTTGGGGGCCGACTTCATTTGCCGCCAGCTTTCGGAAGTGATCTTCGACCTGCCTTGTCCCAGGGGCTATCGAACGCTGATCACCGAAACCGCGTCCGGGGTCTGCCGAATGAGGTCGCGGATCAGGAAAGGCATGAGCGGACCGTACTCGGGAAGAGGCGACCTCGTGCGCTGGAGATACACTCCACAAGAGCGTGACGCTCGCGCTCGAGAGGATTACCACGACCCGGCTGCGGGCATCGGCGGTGCCTCGCCAGCGCGCAGCCTCTGGAGTCATACCTTGGCAAACCAGGTCAGTAGTCGCCCTCTTCGTACCTGCTTGAGCGGACTGGCCTAGGCGCGATTCGAGACCCTAGCCCTGATTCAGGCGGAGCGGCTGGTGCCCAGCCGTTCAATAACCCGTGTTGTCCCTAAGGGGTCAAATTCGAGCTCTTCGCGCTGCGGCCGATGCCGCGTTCGTGCTTGACCGGGAAGGGCGTTGGCAACCATGTATCCCGGCGAGCGGGGACCGCTGGTTGTGTTGCATGACGTGACCCGGCAGGTGCTGGCTGCGCAGCACATTCATCGCGCCTTGGCCGAGGTGGAGACATCTTGCAACGAGCTTGAGTGCCTCGCCAGGGCGACGCTGAAGGGAAACTGCAAGGTGGCGACGGCACAGTGGCGCCATGCTGACTAAAGCCCCGCTGCCGCCGGGTTGCTGCGCGGGATCCGGCGGCGGGCTGTGTGGCAGCCGCGCGTGAGTCGGCCCGGCCCGGCCCGAGGCGACATAGACCGGCCGCGCAGTGAGCTGCCGCGGTTCCTGGCTGGTGTGCCGGTGAGCGTGAAACCTCGCTCTTCCCGGCTGACTCATGTCCTCGACCAGGGCGTTGCCCCGGGCGATCTGGACATCCTCCTGGCTAGGTTCGGCCGGTACGTGGACATCTGGAAGATGGGCTGGGGCACCGCGTACCTCGATCCTGACCTGGCCGAGAAGCTGGCCATCCTGGGTCGGCACGGCGTCCGGGCCTGCACGGGCGGGACGCTCCTTGAGGCAGCGTGGCTGCAGGGCCAGGCCGATCAGTGTCTCGCCTGGTGCGCTGAGGTCGGGTTCGACTGTGTGGAGGTGTCGAACGGCGCGGCCGGGATGCCGCTCACCGAGAAGCGCCGGCTTATCTCCGCCGCCGCACAGCTGTTCACGGTGCTGGCGGAGGCCGGTTCGAAGGACCCGGCCGTGCCGTTCTCACCGGAGGACTGGACGCAGGAGATGCATGGCGACATTGAGGCCGGCGCGATGTGGGTGATCACTGAGGGACGTGCACAGGGGAACATCGGCATGTTTACCGCCGAAGGCAGTGTCCGGGAGGATGAGGCCGGGCGGCTGGTAACACTGGCCGCCGGGAAAGTCGGCATTTCCCAGGTGATCTTCGAGGCCCCGCGTAAGGACCAGCAGGCTTGGCTCATCAACCGGCTCGGAACCGACGTCAGCCTGGGAAACGTACCCCCCGGCGAGGTGCTTGCCTTGGAGACCCTGAGGCGAGGGCTCCGAGCGGACACTATGCACCTGTTCACCGGGGCCAGGCCCGAGGGCGGCAGCGAAATTGGAGCCGGAGGGTGACCGACTACCTACAGGACGGGCCGGGCGAGTTGCGGGTCCAGGTCACCTGAAGGCCCGCGGGCTGCGCGCGCAGGCACGAAGTAGCGGCGAGCTCACAGGGCATACGTTAACGCTCCGATCGGGGGGCAGCGTCGGTCCTAGCGAGGATGCGGGGCGGCCGGATTGGATGTGGGGGTAGTGCAGGTCGAATGCGGGGCGCTCGGAGCGGATGCGGGGGATGGAGGTGAAGTTGTGCCGCGGCGGCGGGCAGGTGGTGGCCCATTCGAGGGAG
>Ga0134128_10008818_pt1 | contig 12134 bp, 6 predicted proteins | sample KB31754_FD_96462 | JGI IMG/M metagenome (GOLD analysis project Ga0134128, IMG submission 96462) | Terrestrial soil microbial communities with excess Nitrogen fertilizer from Kellogg Biological Station, Michigan, USA - KB3-175-4 | ecosystem: Environmental > Terrestrial > Soil > Unclassified ...
AACACTAATGAATGAGTCTCGCCGCGACAATGCTGGTTGCGTTGGGCGCGCCTCCGACCGCACGGGTACGAAGCAGGACTTCAAAATAAGTTGGTTTTGTGGGGTTTCCCTGAATGTCGAGGGCCTTTTTAAGCTGGGCGCGGGAATCAGCGTCGGCGAGAAATAATCCCGCGGCCTCGGTTCCTTCCTGCTGGAGTCCTTGCAGGATCAAAACGGAGCCGCGCCCGCTGGCGGTGGGCAGCAGCGAAATGGTTGCATAATCCTCCCCCGCCGAGCCGGTAAATTCGAGCCCCTGATAGGTCTTTTGCTCTCCGGGAAGTGGGTGCTCATTGACGAAGTACTTCATGCTTTCGCCGACCACGCCTTCCCCTTCGTGGAAGTTCAGCTTGTTTTGATAGAGAAGTACCCAGGGGTTGGAGCTTGGACTGCCGACGAACACATAATTTCCATCTTCGAGATCACGCAGGCGAAGGTCGCGCGCGGAGCGGACAGAAATCAATCCGCGGCTGACCGGCGCCATATCTGAGAGAGTGGTGGCGACGATGACATCCGCATAGGAAGTAAGCGTGGAGTTTGCGATGTAGGACATGATGCGGGCTTCACGCTCGCTCACATGGGTAGGGGTCATTCTCTGCTGCATGTCCGGACGAAGATACTCTTCGAGCGAGCCTTGCTGCTGGCTGATGATGCGCAGCATTCCATAATTTACGTCAGCAATGACGATGCGCGTGGGGTTGGTTCCATCAAACACAGCCGAGAGCGGCCAGGGCGGCGGCGCGGGGGGCGACGGCGCGTCGGCGACCCGGACAGAAAGCCAGACGCACGCAGCCGCGAGAAGAGCAGCGACGGCCCAGGGCAGAAGAGTCCGCAGATTGCGGCGGCGCTGCGTGGCCGACGACGCCAGCGCAGAGGCGGGCAGGGCTGGCGGATCGGCAGCCTGCGCTTGAACGGCGCTGCGGAAAACCGGGGTGTACGAGCCCCTGGGAATTTCGAGGATGATGCTTTCGCCGCGGCCCTCTCCGTCGAAATACTCGTGAAGCTTGAGACGTAACTGACGGGCATGCACGCGAACCGAGCTATCTTCCACGGGACTATAGTCGGCAGGCTTTCCGAAAACGGCGATCCCAATATTGTGCTCAGTCAATTCGTGGCCGTGTCCGTGGAGAGCACGCTCGACCATGTAGGGCAGAAGCTCGCGGAGACGACCGGATTTCTGAAACGGTCCTGTGGCCAGGATGCGCTCAATCAATTGCCAACGCGGATCTTCCTTCAGTCGGTTTTCCGCTTCGGCTGTCTGGGGCAACGGACACATCTCTACCGCCTTGGTGAACCCTTCTTGTGCTTGTTTCCGGAGGGAATCGTTCCCACCATAGCACAGCGCTGAATGGTTTGGATATACCTGGACGAAGCCGCCAAAGTGCTGGATTGGCGCGACATTTCACATGTGATTAGCAATGTTTTCGAGGATTTATCTTGTATTTCCCTTGTGTCGCCCGGCGACCGGCGGAGATGCTGAATTGCGGCCAGTGTCGCTCGAGCCGCTTTCGCGTGAAAGGGGTTTTGCGGCCGCATGAGAGATATGGCGCAGAGATTCGCAGGGAACCCTCTCCTGAGGCCGTCGGACATTCTTCCGGGGACAGAGGGGATGGAAATTACGTGCCTGCTGAATCCGGGCGCGTTTCGATTTGCGGGCAGAACGTGGTTGTTGCTGCGCGTGGCGGAGCGCCCGATACAGGAGGCGGGAAAGACCTCGTTCCCGGTACTCGACGCGCGCGAAGGAGTGAAGGTCCTGACGTTCAATAACTCAGATCCCAAACTGGACCTGAAAGACCCGCGCGTAATCCGGTATGAAGGGCAGGACTATCTCACGACGATGTCGCACCTCCGTCTGGTCTCGAGCGAAGATGGTGTTCATTTTTCGGAAGCGGACGGGTTGGGGGCTATCTTTGGGGAGGGTGAGTTAGAAACCTTTGGCATTGAAGATTGCCGGGTAACAGAGATAAACGGCGTCTACTTTTTGACCTATACGCAGGTTTCGGAAAACGGGGTAGGCGTTGGCTTGCGGAGTACGCAGGATTGGAAGAGCTATCTCAGGCGCGGGATGATATTTCCGCCGCATAACAAAGACTGCGCGCTGTTTCCCGAAAGGATTGGCAACAGCTACTATGCGCTGCATCGTCCGAGCAGTCCGGAGCTTGGCGGGAACTATATCTGGGTTGCGGAATCTCCGGATCTTGAGCACTGGGGCAATCACCGCTGCATTGCGCACACGCGGAACCGCCGCTGGGACAGCGGGCGAGTGGGCGCGGGCGCTTCTCCGATCAAAACAGACCAGGGCTGGCTGGAAATTTATCACGGCGCGAACCACGAAAACCGCTATTGCCTGGGCGTGCTGCTGCTGGATCTGGATGAGCCATGGAAGGTGATTGCACGCTCGGAAGAGCCAGTGATGGAACCGCTCGCGCCATATGAGCGCAATGGATTTTTTGGAGAAGTGATCTTCACAAACGGCCACATCGTAGATGGAGATGTCGTGACCGTGTATTACGGCGCAGCGGACAGCGTGGTGTGCGCAGCACGCTTTTCGATCCGTGCCCTGCTGGATTCTGTTCTGGGGAGACAGGGCAGCAAAGTATGAACCGGCTGGCCAGGGAGTACAGGGTTTTTCTGGAATGCCCCCGAGACATGAGGGTGCTGCTCGTCACCAACATGATCTATGCCTTTGTACTTCCTGTCATCGAGATTTTTGTAGCCGCATATGTCATGCGGAACTCGCATGACGTCAGCAAGGTAGTCACCTACCAGCTGGCCATTTATGCGGGCGACCCCTTTGCATTCTGGCTGAATGGGCTGCTGCTGGGGCGGATGAGCATCAAGCGGCTGTACTCGGTAGGAATGCTGCTGAGCGCGATAGCCATGCTGGTGATGATGTCGTCGACCGTGATTTCTCCGGTTGCAATTGCCGTATCCGGACTTCTGATGGGGATTGCTTCGGGCCTGTTCTGGGCCAATCGGGGATTTCTTGCGCTTTCCACGACCACCGATGAGAACCGAAACTACTACTACGGAGTGGAAACCTTCTTTCTCACCATTACCTCGGTGGCGGTTCCGGCGGCGATCGGATGGTTCATTGAAGCGACGGGGAAGTATGGCTGGATGGGAGGCGATCGCAACGACAGCTATCGAATAATTGCAGTCTGCGCGCTGGCGCTTACGGCAGCGGCGTCGCTGGTTATTAACATGGGGCACTATCGCAACCCGCCCCAAACGAGCTTCGTATTTTTCCGCTTCCATTCTCTATGGAAGAAGATGCTTTCTCTGGCCGCGCTAAAAGGTCTGGCGCAGGGCTACCTGGTGACGGCTCCGGCGATGCTGATCATGATGCTGGTCGGACAGGAGGGCACGCTTGGGCTAATTCAGGCAGCGGGCGGAATTGTTTCCTCCTTGATGTTATATGCGGTCGGGAGGGCATCCAAACCGGAGCATCGGGTGCGAGTGTTTGCTGTTGGTTTGTTGCTGTTTGCAGCGGGTTCCCTGGTCAATATGGTTATGTTCAACGCGACGGGTGTGCTGATTTTTATGGCGTGCCTTGTGCTGGCTAAGCCGATCCTCGACCTGGCATATTTTCCGATCCAATTGCTGATCATCGATACAGTTTCGATGATCGAAGAGAGGAATGAATACGCATATATCTTCAACCATGAAATCGGATTGTTCGCGGGCAGACTATTCGGCTGTGGACTTTTTTTAATTCTGGCGGTGAATATCTCGCACATCGCGGCGCTGAAGTATGCGCTCCCCATCATCGCGATTCTGCAGATCGCTTCCATCTGGGTGGCACGTAACCTGATTTCCTCCGCGGGGAAGGCAAAGACCGGACCGCTACCCATGCCTCCTCAAGTAGTTGAAGTGGTTGCCAGCCGTGATTAGCGGAAGCGCCGGACGAGTGAACTATACTGCTGGAAAAGAAGCAGGCTGCGGAGGTCCTCCGAGATCGGAAGCGAGTTCATGGCGGCATTTCTGAAGTGGGTGTCTTTATTTCTGGCTCCGCTCCTGGTGCTGCCCTGCGCACGTGCACAGGAAACGCACCTTCAGCAGGGGATAACCTACTTCAAGCAGCAGGAGTTTCAGAAGGCGCTGGATGAATTTCAGCTTGCGCGCACGGCGCACCCCAGCAATGCAACGATCGATAATCTGCTGGGAATAACGGAAACCAAGCTGGGGCACCTCGATGACGCCAACCATTATTATCAGCTTGCTGTCCGGATAGCTCCGGATGACCCAACCCCCCACCGCAACCTGGGCGTGAACTATCTGACGGCAAAGCAATATGCGCGTGCGGAGAAGGAACTTACAGTTGCGGAGAGGCTTGCCCCGGAGAACCCGTTTGCGCATTACTATCTTGCTGAACTGTACCTTGGGACATGCCGCGACGCCGATGCAGCATCGGAGTTCGAGCCGGCGCGGTCGCTCCTGGAGAACGATCCCGAATCTCTGTTCCTGATGGCGACGGCGTTTGTGCGGCTGGGGAAGAGAGTTGAGGCAACGAAGTTGATCGACAAACTTGAAGCGGATGGCAGGCTGAACGCGAGTCAGGAGTATAAACTTGGGGTGCTTCTGACTACGAAGCAGATGTATCCGGAGGCTGCCGACAGATTTCGCGTCCTGGTACGGCTCCAGCCACAGTCGTGGCAGAGTAAGTTCGACCTGGCAATTGCCCTGGTGAATGAGAATCGGCTTCACGAGGCGATTGCTACGTTGCAACCGCTGGTGGCGGAGCGCGCTGATGACGCGCGGCCGTTCACGCTGCTGGGCGCACTCTATGAGGCCACCGGAGAACTACCCAAGGCGCTGGACGCCTACGCGGCGGCGGTGCGGGACGATCCTGAAAGCCCGGACAGATACCTGGACTACACGCGGCTGTTAATGGATCTCGATCGCTATGGGGAGGCGGCGCGCATTGTTGCGCGAGGGATGAAAGATACTCCGGATACTTATGCGCTGCATCTGCGGATGGGTTCGATTGACCTCACGCAGGGACAATATGCCGAGGCGCGGGAGTCTTTTGAGAAAGCGATTGCGGAGCACCCTGAGATTACTCTTGGTTACATTGCTCTGGCGCAGGGGTATATGCGCGACGGCAAGGACCAGGAAGCAGCGACGGTGCTGGCGAGCGCGCGTAAGAAGCTTCCGCCCAACGCCATGCTTGAGTATTTGTATGGGTTGGTGCTCTCGCACCTGTCGCAGCCGCGAGAAGCGGTGGCGGCGTTGCAGAGGTCGATTGCTCTTGATTCAAAGATTGCTGAGTCTCATTACGAATTAGGAAAGCTCTATCTGGGGCAGGGCGATGTGCAGCCGGCGCGCAAGGAGTTTGAGCAGGTCCTGACGCTTGCGCCGCAGCACGCCAACGCCCACTACCAACTCAGCCGGATTTATTCGCGACTTGGAGAGATGAAGAAGTCGAGAGAAATGGCTGCGCAGACGCAAGCGCTGTTGAAGAAGCAGAGGCTGGCTGCGCTTGAAGCTCAGAAGCAGAGGCTGGGGAGTTTTCAAGCGGGTTCCGCGAAATAGGCGCCGCGCTAGCGATGGGTGGTGCTTGCCGTAGCAACAACTCCTACCGTGGAGTCCGCGCAGCCATAGTAAAGAAACCACCTTCCCTTGTAGAAGATCAGCCCTTCAGCAAAGGTTGTGCCCGCTGCGTACTGTCCGGTTTTTTCGTACGGCATTTCCGGCTGCAGGAAAGGCTTGCTGGTACGGGCCAGGAGTTTCGCGGGATCATCCGCGCTGAAAAGTGCCTGGCCGGTCGAATAGGTGCCGGGCTTGATCGATGGGTCACCATGTTTCGCGTCGTTTTTGCCGTTGTAAATCAGCAGGATGCCTTTGCTGGTTAGCAAGGGCGGCGGACCAACCTCTGGAAAAGCGCTGTCAAACCGGCTTAGCCGGCGCGACAGCGCGACAATGGGCCTCCCACGCGCATCTTCAAGCGGAATCCAGTGGATAAGGTCGGTCGAGGTGGCGAGGCGAATCCGGTTTTCGCCCCAGTACATCCAGTACTTGCCATGCATCCTGGCAGCTACCAACTTTCCGTTGCTAAGTCGAGTAACGATGCCGGCTGACTTGTAGCGGATGTTGTCGTACTTGCCACCAGAGGCACCAGCAAAAGCAGGACCGTGCTTTGTCCAGTGGAGCAAATCGGTCGAGGTGGCGATGCCGACACGGAAAATCTTGCGATTCCATTGGGTATAGGTGAGGACATAGAGTCCGTTGGGGCCCTCCACGATTCTCGGATCTTCCGTTCCGCCAGGCCATTCGCGAGATTTCTGCGCATCGTTCGCGGGGAAGAAGACGGGAGATGGATTTCTGGTGAAGTGGATGCCATCTGTACTTATGGCCAGGCCGAGCCGAGAAGTATGACCGCCAATGGCCATGACGCCGGTGTTATCTTCCGCACGATAGAGGAGGTAGATTTTGCCGTTGCGCACGACGGCTGCCGGGTTGAAGGTATGCAGCGCTTCCCAATGTACTGGCCGCCTGCGAATAGGCTCAAAAAAGATCGAGCTTGGGTTGGGGACGATGACTGGCGCCGCAGGGCGAGCGCGCTGGAAAGGGCCGAGGGTCCAGGAGGACGGAGTAGGTTGACTGCCGAATCCACCGGAAAGTAGAAGTGGTAGAACAAGCAGAGTAACTAGCGTTCTCATGCAAGACAAATCCTCAGCATTACCTTATATTGATTCCTGCTAAGTGCGGTTCGAAGCAGGAAAATTCGTTGAAACTCCAGGCTACGCGGGTCGCCCAACGGTGGCGAGCGCGGCTGGCGCGGCGTTCGTCTGGACTAGTCTGAGGCCGGAGATGCCACTCGCGCTGGCCGGGGGCTGCCACGGAGCACCGCTGGAAGCGCCGTGATGCCGAGGTGGAAACGACCGGAGCCGGAGCGGGAAGTTGGTGGTGTGGTAGGGCTGCAACGCGAGATTGATTCTATCGTGATGTATACAAAGGCCCACGCTGGATCACCATCGGCGGAGGGGGCGGGGCGCTTAACCGAGATTTTACATGTGACTAGCAATGTTTATCGAGGATTTAGCTTGTATGTCTCTTGCGCGAGCAAGATCCGGCGAAGAGGCTTGTTTTGGGCCGGGTCAGTGGCCCGCCTTAGCTGTTGAGGATGCAGGTTAACTGAATCTGCGGGATCGCGGTTCGAGGCTGCAGGCAAGTTTTTAATAAAGCCGTCTTCGGCCGGCCCGATGGGCTCTACAGAATTCGGGAGATTGACTCGGAGAACGAATCTGCTGACTGGATGACCAGCAGCTGTTGCGAGCGCTTTTGGATGTACGGATTGAACTGGAGGTGTGAAAGTGAAGTCATCGATTGGTTGGAAAAGCTACCCAAGGTTCATGTGGATTGCATTGTTGATGCTGGTAGTTTGCGTCTTTCCAGTGACCCTGTCCTGGGGGCAATCGGGGAGAGGCACTCTTACAGGCTCGGTCACGGACACCAGCGGGGCGGTGGTGCCAAATGCCGCGCTGACGCTGACGGAGACCAGAACGGGGAGCAGCTACAGTGCGGTTACGAACGGGCAGGGGCTGTTCACTTTTCCCGAGCTTAATCCAGGAACCTATACGCTCTCGGCGTCGGCGCCTACGTTTCGCAAATTCAGGCAAAGCGGGATCACTGTGAGCGTGGGAAACACAGCGGCGCTGAACATTGCGTTGCAGGTGGGCGCGGCGTCGGACACGGTGACGGTGACGGCAGACGCATCACAGCTCCAAACGGAGTCGTCGGACGTAGGAACCACGGTGCCGACGAAGTTGATTGAAGACCTGCCCCTGCAGTTCAGCGGGACGGTGCGTAACCCGCTGCAATTTGTACAACTGACGCCGGGCTTCTCCGGGATTGACTCAAATTCGCCGACCGAGCAGGGCGGATTCAAACTGAACGGTGGCCAGCAGGCGGGGACGGACATTCTGCTGGATGGCGCCACGATTGAGCTTGCGTCCGCCAACCTGCAGATGAATTACGGAGTGAGTGTGGAGGCAGTGCAGGAGTTCAAGGTGATGACCAACACCTTTGACGCCGAGTATGGCCGGATGAGCGGAGGACTCGTGAACCTGGTGACCAAGCCCGGCACAAATCTTCTGCACGGCGCGCTATATGACTTCTACAAGAACAAGGCGCTGGACGCGAATAGCTGGATCAATGACCACAATGGGGTTCCGAAGCCGATTGATACTCAGAACGATTTTGGTGGAATCATATCCGGGCCGGTTCTTATTCCGAAAATATACAACGGAAGAGACAGAACCTTCTTCATGTTTAACTATGAGGGCTTCCGGTTCAACACGGGAGGGAACAGCCTGCAGTCGGCGCCTACCAAGGCGATGCTGAACGGCGACTTTTCCTCGCTGCTGACGCCCAGTGACATCAATGGAGTTATATTTCCCGCGCATATCCTTTACGACTATACGACTTGCACAGGCCAAAACCAGGGGCAGGTCTGTCAGCCATATGCGAATAACCAGATTACTCAGGCTCCGGACCCGATCTTCACCGCAGCATCCGCCTACATTCCGGTCGCCGATTCGGATTCGCCTTACCTGAACTATGTGCAGAAAGCGCAGAACCCGATTGACGCGAACCTGTGGGAGCTGCGAATTGATCAGAATATTGGAGCAAAGCAGAAGTTATTTGGGACTTATGACTACGATAACCGCCCAACCACGGTATATTACACCGGGCAGCCTCTGCAGACGAGCGCCACAAACCAGAGGACGCACTATGTGCGCCTGGGTTATGACTATATCTTCAGGCCGAACCTTCTGAACCACTTTAACTTCGGATTCAGCCGGAGATATCGCCAAGAGTTCAGCGGTGAGGGCAGCTATAGCGGCAACTGGCCAACCAAGCTGGGGCTAAAGGGTGTCGCCGATACTACGTTCCCGGTATTCGGATTCAACTATCCGGACGGCACGAACCTGCCGAGCGACGGAGCCAATCTTTTTGCTGACAATACCTACCAGTATGACGATGTGCTTTCCTGGCAACATGGCCGCCATAGCTTCAAGTTCGGCGGCGAGGCTCGGTTGCAGCAGTTCAACATCGATATTTTGACCGGAACCTCGGGAGAATTTAACTTCACAACCGGACCGACGAGCGGCCCAAGCTCAGCGAATATCGATCCCAACTCCGGTTTTGGATTCGCGAGCTTCTATCTGGGAGCCGCCTCCAATGCCTATATTGCGCTGCCGGAAAGGCTGGGCTGGCGCGTGAAATACTATGCTGGGTTCGTGCAGGATGACTGGAAGGCGACGCCGAAACTCGCCATCAATATGGGCTTCCGGTATGAGATACCGACGCCGGTAACGGAAGCGCACGACCAGATGTCCTTTATTGATCCCACGCTCCCGAATCCTGGGGCCGGTGGCCTGCCAGGAGCCTATGTCTTTGAGGGGCACGGTCCCGGGAGGCTGGGAGGATCGACTCCGCAGAGCACCTTTCGGAACTCGTATGGTCCGCGTCTGGGACTTGCTTATCAGATGGCGCCGGGCACGGTGCTGCGGGCCGGATACGGGATTTATTACTCCAATTTGAAAATTGGAGGATTTGGAGAGAACGACAGCGCGGGGTTCTTCGGGCACTATAACTATCCGACCCCTGACAGCCCTCAGACTCCAGCGGTGGTGTTGTCGCAGATACAAGCCTACCCGGGACCGACGCCGCCGTTTATCGATCCCACGGTGCAGAACGGACAACAGCCTACCTTCATCATGTCGAAGGTAGCCCGGCCGGGAACTGTCCAAACATGGACATTGGATGTACAGCAACAACTTCCGGACCAGGTTCTGCTGGACATGGCGTATGTAGGCGATCATGGCGATCATCTTCAGGCGTTCATGCACGATCCTAACCAGGGCAATCCCGCGGACCAGGCGCGCGGCGCGTGCCTGGAAGTGAGCATTGACGCGCAGGCCGGAAACCCCGCGTGCGCGGGCCAGACGCCGGTGCCTTCTCCCTATGCGGGCTTCAGCGGAAGCGTTGCCCAGGCTTTGCGTCCCTTTCCGCAATATTCCAATGCGCAGGTGGACTCTGTAACCATGTCCGACCCATACGGCACCTATACCTACCACGCACTTCAGGTGCAGGTGCAGAAGAGATACTCGCAGGGACTTACGATTCTTGCGAACTATACATGGTCCAAAAACATTACAAATGCGGACTCGGAGTATCCGCTGCAGGCGGCCTGGGAGGGAAATGGAACTTCCGGCGCTTTGAACACCTATAACCTGAAAGCGGAAAAGGCGCTGAGCCAGTTTGATATGCCGCAAAGAGTGGTTTTGAGTTATACCTATGAACTGCCGTTCGGGAAGGGCAAGCCATTCGCGAGTAAGGGGCGAGTGGCGAATGCGGTTGTGGGAGGATGGCAGATTGCGGGTGTTCAGACCTATGAGAGCGGCACGCCGCTGGCCGTGAGTTCCCCCAACTGGGACTCCGGGATTTTTGCGGGGAACCTGTGCTCCGGGTGCAGCCGCCCCGATGTGGTTCCCGGGGAGGATGAAAACGGGGTGCACGGGAAGTTTGTCTATGGACAGAGCCGCAGGCTGAACCCCGCTGCTTTTGTTCCTGCGCCGAACTTCACATTCGGAGATGCGCCGCGCGCGCTGAACATCAGGGAATTTGCAGCGCTGGATGAGGATTTCAATTTCTCGAAACGCATTCCTTTGTTTACCGAGAGAGTCAGCACGGTGTTTCGAATGGAATTTTTCAACGCGTTCAATCGGCATCGTTTCACGGGGTTTGACACCTCGGCTGGCGATCCGGGATTTGGTCAGGCCTCTAACACGACCGGAGGGCGAAGTATTCAGGCAAACCTTCGATTTACCTTTTGACGTCAGGGCCTGCGAGCAGGCTCTGAATCCGGCGTTGCGAGCCGCCAGTGTGATAAACGTTGTTTCGTATGCCGCCAGCTTTTCATCGCCGTCTTACCTTGATCTGGGCTCTCGGCTGCGTTGCGTTTGCGCTACGGCTGGGAGCGCAGGAACCAACACAGCAACCCACTCAACAAGCCATGGCCGTGCAAAAGCACTTTGAAGCGGCGCTGCGCGATCAACAGGCTGGCGCGCTGGACGCGGCGGCGAGCGAATACCGGGAAGTGATTCGTCTGGACCCGCATTTAGCCGAGGCTTATGCGAACCTGGGCTTGGTTGACTATGCGCGATCGGAGTTTCAGGAGTCCGCTAAAGCGCTGACGATGGCTGCGCGATTAAAGCCGGAACTGACTGGGGTGACTCTCTGGCTCGGTGTCGATTTGATCAAGCTGGGACAGCCGAAGAGAGCAGTTCCGCTGCTGCGCGAGGCGGTGCGGCGTGATCCCTCCGACCGGCAGGCAGAGAAGTGGCTGGGTACAGCGCTCTGGAATGCCGGTGACACGTTTGCGGCGCTCGATCAACTGGCGAAGACCAGCGGGAAATATCCGTCGGACACCGAGAGCTGTTTTGTTTTGGGAGAGGCGTATCGGAAGGCGGCTAACTACCAGGTGGAGGCGTTGTTGGCTTCAGCAACCGGAACGCCGCTGCTGCACCAGGTTTACGGCGACATATATAAGGACCAGCACTCGTGGATCAGAGCGGCGGCGCATTATCGGCGGGCGAGCGAGCAGGACCCGAGTTGGAAGGGCGCGCACCTGGGGCTCGCCGAAATCGATCTGGCGCAAGACAAACTCCCTGAGGCGGAGAACGAGCTTCATTATGAACTAAAGGTGGATCCCTCCTCGGCTGCCGCGAAAGCGCTGATGGGCAAGGTTGAGTTGCTCCGCGGCCATGTGGCTGATGCGCTGAAGTGGCTACAGGAGGCGATTCAGGCATCTCCTTACGGAGCATCGGCGCCGTTTGGATTGAGTGACGGCGTTGCCCAACCGCAGGGTGAGGTGAGTGCAGACGACACTTTGACGGCGCAGCTCCGCGGAATCTACGCGGAGTTGCAGCAGTCCGCGCCAGGCCCGGCGCGCGACCTCGCTTTCGCTGTAATTGACCAGAGGCTTGGGACAGCGCAGTTGTCCACGGATTTTGCGAACTATGAGAAGTTGGTTGGGAAAGTTCCCGTTGCAAAGGACGCTTATCTTCGCGCGTTGGGCGATGTAGAGC
>Ga0134128_10008819_pt1 | contig 12133 bp, 12 predicted proteins | sample KB31754_FD_96462 | JGI IMG/M metagenome (GOLD analysis project Ga0134128, IMG submission 96462) | Terrestrial soil microbial communities with excess Nitrogen fertilizer from Kellogg Biological Station, Michigan, USA - KB3-175-4 | ecosystem: Environmental > Terrestrial > Soil > Unclassified ...
CCCGGCGGCTGGCGGCAGCCGCCGCGGCCGGCGGCACGCCCGGGTCACCGCGCGCCTCAGTCAGCGCCGCCCGCGGGCAGCGGGCACACCAGGACGCCCGGGCCGGCGAGGACGCCGGGGTCAGCGGCGTCGCTGGTCACGGCCATGCCGGCCCGGCTTGACGTGCTGCTCGTTGCCGTGGGCCTGCTCATCGGCGGCGCGTTCCTGCTGCACCTGATCATGGCGGCCGCGCCCGGGCGCCGGAAGGGCGCCGCGCACGCCGCCGCCGCCCCGACGGCTACCGGCGCGGCCGGCGCGGCCGGCGCGGCCGGCGCGGAAGCGGCCGCCGTGCGGCCCGCCGAGGACAGGGCGGCCATCGTCATGGCGGACCACGACCGGCTGATCGTGACCCGCAGCGAGGCCGACGACACGATCTACGTGCTGCGGCCACCTGGCGCTGATCCCGCGGCCATCCTCCAGGTGGCTCGCCTGGTGCTGGCCGAGGGCGGCTACCGGGACCTGGCCGAGCATCTGGGCCTGCCCGCCAGCTGGCCGATCATCCTTGCCGACTATCACCGGCTGGTCGTGACGCACAGCGCGCCCGACAACACGGTGTGCGTGCTGCGGCCGCCGGGCGAGGATCCCATGGCGGTGCTGCGCGCCGCCCGTCTGGTACTCCAGGAGGAGCCGTATGAGGAACTGGCCAGCCAGCTGGGCGTGCCCGCCAGCTGGCCGCTCGAGTGAGGCCGCCGGAGTGCGGGTGCGCGACGCTAGCCGCCGGCCGGCTTGGACGCTGACCTGTTCCGCAGCGATTCGACAAGCGCGGCGACGTGCCGCCGGTCCTCGGCCGAGAGTTCGTCGATGCTGGCGATCAGCAGTTCCCGTTCGCGGTTGCCCTGCTGGTCCTGGCCGGCCGGCGCCTCGTCGTAGTAGTGCAGCCCGGTGGACTCGGCCGCGACGGCGCGGACCGCGGACACCGGCACGTCAAGACCGCGCGCCAGCGCGTCGATCGTGGCCGGCCGCGGCGGGCGGACCAGATTCCGCGTGGTGGCAAGCGTGTAGACCGTCGAACGCGGCAGGCCGCCGCGCCTGGCGACATCGCCGTAGGACCAGCCGCGCTCCCGCAGCCGCTCGCGGATCAGGCGCTGCAAGGGATTCTCCGCATGCCCCGCGGCCGCCCCCTCCCCCGGGTGGTCACCGGGGTGGTGCTGCCTGCCCCCTGGCACCTGCGTCGTCATGTCCACCAACCTATGCGCTCACGGTGATATCAGCGCGTTCCCTCGGCATGGCCCGGGCGGCTACCAGCCGGCGAGCTGGCCCTGCGCGGTCCAGAAGGCGGCAAGCGCCGCCAGTGCCGCCAGGCCGGCCGTGGCCGGCCAGCAGGCGGCGGCCGCGGTGACCCGCGGATCCCTGCGGCCCGCGGCGAAGGCGCTCCTCATGATCGGGGCGACGCGTGCGAACAGGTGCCCCTGGCCCGCAGCGCCAGCAGCGGGCTGGCTGCCTGCGGTACGGCCGGGGCACCCTGGCCAGCGACGATGCCCAGAGGGCACAGCTTACCGCTGATCAGGTACCGAACTTGATCAGCGGTCAGCGTCCGGCCAAGGTCGGCGCTGACCAGGGTGGCTATGGTTTCCGCATCGCTGGTCCCGTCGATGCGCGAAGTGACGTGGTACAGCAGCGCGGACATCTGGATGACCTGGCCGTCGGGCCGCCGCACCAGCGACGGCGGCCGACGGTGGCCGGAGTCCAGGTACTCGCAGAGCAACTCGACGCCGTCGGCCAGCCGGGGGACAGCCACGGGACTTGGCGCATCCGCAGGAGGCAGCGCGAGTGCCTGCCGTCCTGCGGCCACCTCTCTTGCGGCCGCGGTCACGAGTCTGTCCTCCCTGCCAGCCGGGCTCACCAGTGGAGCCAGGTCAGTCGATTCGGTAAGGCTGGAGGGCCGCCCCGAGGGGACGGGCGGCCCTCCCTCTCAGCCTGCTGTGCGGCCCCGCTCCGTTACCGCACACCAGGCGGCCACTGCCGGCGAACGGGTGGGGGCTACCCGATGAGGTTGCCGACAGCGGTGGTGCTCGCGTACTGGTCGCCGCCCTGGTGACCGAAGAGGTTGATGGCATTGGATTCTGTACGCTTTCCCACGTACCGTTTGTACGTTCATCACCGTACAACACGGATGCTGGATCGTGCAAGGCGCACAAGAGAGCGAGCCATTCGTCGTGTTCCTGCTGGCTTGTCACGCGGCCGGCCGCGGGCCAAGCTCGGAACGGGCAGCAAACGAGGGTCGAAGCAGGGAGCCTGATTGATCGCGATAACCGAACCGAGCCGGCGGACGCCGGTGTACGGAGAGTTCGACGTGGTGGTGGTCGGCGGCGGGCCGGCCGGGATCATGGCGGCGTCCGCCGCCGCGCGGTCCGGCTGCTCGACGCTGCTCATCGAGCGGTACGGGTTTCTCGGCGGCGCGGGTACCGCCGGCGGGCTGTCCACGTTCTGCGGACTGCACGCCAGGACATACGGGCAGGACGTGCGGGTGATCAGGGGCCTCGCCGACGAACTGCTCGACCGGCTCGGCAAGCTCGACGGCCTCAGCGCGCCGCACCTGACGATCGCCGACGGCATCGCGGCGCAGGCGTTCGACATCTCGGCCTACAAGATCGCGGCGGACGAGCTGGTGACCGGCTCAGGCGCGCGGATCCTGTTCCACGCGATGGCCGTCGGCGTGGTGATGGCAGAACGGCCCGCCAGCGAGCCCGCGGCCGCCGGCCGCGATGTCATCGACGCGGTGCTCATCGAATCCAAGTCGGGCAGGCAGGCCGTGCGCGGGCGCTTCTTCATCGACGCCTCGGGTGACGGCGACCTGGCCGCGTGGGCTTGTGTGCCGTGGGAGAAGGCGCCCCCCGTCGACGGGATGATGTACCCGTCGCTGATGTTCCGCATCAACGGCGTCGACGTGAACCGGGCGGGACCGGCGCCGTGGCGGACCGTCGAGCGGCTGATGGACGAGGCGGAGCGGGCGGGCACGCATGCCTTCCCGCGCAAGAAGCCGATCGTCAGGCCGCAGCGCAACCCGCTGGAATGGCGGGCCAACCTGACCCAGCTGCGCCGCGCGGACGGCGGGGCGATCGACGGAACCGACGTTGACGACCTGACCCGCGGCGAGCTGACCGGGCGGCAGCAGGTGCTCGACGCGTTCACCTTCATCAAGGACCGGACGCCAGGATTCGAGGACTCCTACGTCGTCGACATCGCGCCGCAGATCGGCATCCGCGAGACGCGCCGCATCGTCGGGGCGTACCAGCTGACCGAGGACGATGTGCTCGGCTGCGCCGACTTCGACGACACCATCGGTGTCAACGGGTGGCCGGTGGAGTCGCACGTGGCCGGCACCGTCGAGTTCCGGTGGCAGCGTGAGGCGCGCGGGTATAACCAGCTGCCGTTCCGTATCCTGCTGCCAGGTACCGTCGGCAACCTGTACGTGACCGGCCGCTGCGCGTCGATGACGCACGGCGCGCAGTCGGCTGCCCGGGTCACCGGCCCGTGCTTCGCGATGGGCGAGGCGGCGGGCACCGCCGCGCGGCTGGCACTGTCCGCCGGGGTGCGCGGCGACGCGATCGACGTGCGGGCACTGCAGCGGCGGCTTGAAGAGCAGGGCGCCTACCTGGGCACGACCGCGCCTGAGGCGATCCTTTAGGCCACGCGCTAAGCGGAGGTTGGCGGAGAGGTCGTCAGCGGTCCAGTCCGCGGTCACCGACCATGGTGGTACGCCACAAAGCGGACAGCGGGTTTTGGCTGGCCCGCCCCTCTTGCCCGACGGGCGGCGAGGGAAGAGGCTCAGCATGTGCCGGACCGGAAGCTGCGCTCCAACTTCACGCCAGGGACCACGCCGTGGGCGATGCGCCGCGCGCAGTGGTCCGCGCTCGGGCTGAGCGACGAGGACCTGGAAAAGCCGAAGATCGCGATCGTCAACTCCTCGTCGCAGCTCGCGTCCTGCTTCAGCCACCTGGACCAGATCGTCGCGCCGCTGAAGAGCGCCATCGAGCAGGCAGGCGGCGTGGCGTTCGAGGTGCGGACCGCCGCGCCGTCCGACGCGATCACCTCGGCGGGCGCGGCCGGGCAGTACATCCTGCCGTCGCGCGACCTGATCGCCTCGGACATCGAGGTGGCGGTCGAGGGCGCGCTGCTCGACGGGATGGTGTGCCTCGCCTCGTGCGACAAGACCACGCCGGGGCAGCTGATGGCCGCCGGGCGGCTGAACATCCCGGCGATCATCGTCGGCTGCGGTTACCAGCCGTCGGGCGTGTACCACGGCGAGCCGGTCGACTTCGAGGACATCTTCCGGTTCGCCGGTCACGTCAACGCCGGACGGATGACCGTGTCCGAGCTCGGCGAGATGTCGCGGTGCGCGGTCACCGGGCCTGGCGTCTGCGCCGGCATGGGCACCGCCAACTCCATGCACCTGGCCGCCGAGGCCCTCGGCATGGCGCTGCCAGGCACCACCCCCGTGCTGGCACTCGGCCCGCGGATGTGGGATGCCGTCGCCGCCGCAGGCTCCCGGATCGTGGCGCTCGTCGCGGAAGACCTAAGACCAAGGTCACTCCTAACGAGTGCGGCCTTCGCCAATGCCGTCACCGCGATTCTCGCGGTCAGCGGAAGCGTCAACTGCCTCAAGCACCTGCAGGCCATCGCCGTCGAAGCCGGCACCGACGTCGACGTCTACCGGCTGTTCGAGGAACTCGCGCCCAAGGTGCCGCTGCTGACCGACGTCAAGCCCAACGGTCATACCTCGGTCACCCAGTTCGAGGAGGCTGGCGGTACCCGCGGCCTGCTGCGGCAGCTCGCGCCGCTGCTCGACCTGTCCGCGCGCACCGTCGCCGGCGTCAGCCTCGGCGAGGCTGTCTCGGGTGCCCCGGCCGACCCGGCGGTGATCAGGCCGCTTGACGCGCCGCTCGCGACGCACCCGGGGATCGTGGTGATGCGCGGCTCGCTGGCACCCGACGGCGCGGTGCTGAAGCGGACGGTCGCCGACGACGCGCCGCTGGCGTTCCGCGGCCCGGCGAAGGTGGTGCACTCCCGCGACGAGGGCGTCGCCGCCGCCAGGGCCGGGCGGTTCACGGCAGGCGACGTGGTGGTGCTGACCGGCCTCGGCCTGCGCGGCTCGCCAGGCATGGGGCTGACCTCGGCGCTGATGTTCGCCATCGACGGCGCGGGGCTGTCCACGTCTGTCGCGGTGATCACCGACGGGCAGATGTCCGGCCTGGTCAACGGCGGGCTTGTGATCGCCGAGGTGTCACCGGAGGGCGCCGCGGGCGGGCCGCTCGGGCTGGTGCGCGACGGGGACCTGATCTCCATCGACGTGGCCGCGCGGACCGTCGACCTGGAGGTTCCCGCTGCCGAACTCGAAGCGCGCCGCGCGGAACTGCCGCCGCTGCGCACGCCGGCCGGCTGCGGCTGGCTGTCGGTCTACGCACGAACCGTCGCGCCGCTCGGCGCGGGGGCCACACTGGGAGGAGAGCCCCGATGAGGGCCGTGCTATACGTGGATCAGGAGACGGGGACCGCGGTCGGCGAGGTGCCCGACCCGAGCCCGGGACCCGATGACGTCATCGTCGCCGTCGAGGCCTGCGGCCTGTGCGGTTCCGACGTGCACGCCGTGCAGAACGGCCAGTGCGCGCCAGGGCAGGTGCTCGGCCACGAGTTCAGCGGCCGGATCGCCGCGCTCGGCTCCGCGGTGACCGGCTGGGCCGAGGGACAGGCGGTCGCCGCGTCGCCGATCGGGTCGTGCGGCAACTGCCGTATCTGCGCGCGCGGGCTGCCGTTCCGCTGCCCGGCGGTGGAGAACATCGGCATCACCATCCCCGGCGCGTACGCGCAGTACGTCAAGGTGCCCGCGCGGCAACTGGTCGCGCTGCCCGACGATCTGCCGGTGGAGGTCGGCTCGCATGCCGAGCCGCTGTCCGTCGGGTCACAGGCGGTGAAGCTGGCCCAGGTCGGCCCTGGTGACCCGGTGCTCGTCTACGGGGTCGGGCCGATCGGGCTATACGCGATCATGGCGCTCAAGCTGGCCGGGGTCGGGCCGGTGGTCGGGGCGGGCCGCTCGGCCGGCCGGCGGCAGGCGGCCGCCGACGTGGGCGCGGACGTGGTCATCGACACCCGCGAGATGTCCGTGGCCGAGTACGCGAAGCAGTCGGGCACACTGTTCGCGGCCGTGCTCGAGTGCTCGGCCTCCCCGGGCGCCTTCAACGAGGCGATAACGGTCACCGAGCCTGGCGGCACCGTCGTCGAGGTCGCGCTGACGCCAGAGGCGGCTTCCGTGCCCCTGTTCCCGCTGATCAGCGAGGGGCACCGCCTGGTGGGCGGGTGCGCGTTCGCCGACGACACCTACCGCGAGTCCGTCGCGCACCTCGCCGCCGGGCGGGTGCCGGTGGAGCGGCTGGTCTCCGAGCGGGTGTCGCTCGACGGCACGCCTGACGCGCTGCGCCGGCTGCAGACGCCCGGCTCGCTTGTCCGGATCATCAGTAATCCCTCGGCGTAACGGCAAAGGAGCTCGATCGATGGAACAGTTCGCGGGTAAGACCGCTGTCGTCACCGGGGCCGGAAGCGGCATGGGCAAGGCGTTCGCGCTGCGCTGGGCGGCCGAGGGCATGAACCTCGTCATCGGCGACATCCAGCAGGACGCGCTTGACGCCACGGTCGCCGAGCTTGAGTCTTCCGGTGCGCGGGTGGCGGGTCTTCGGATCGACGTGTCCAGGCTGCCCGACATCGAGGCACTGGCGGACCTGGCCGAGTCTCGCTTCGGGAAGATCCACCTGGTGCACAACAACGCCGGCGTCGAGGGGTACCTCGACGGGAAGATCTGGGAGGCGACAGCCAAGGACTGGGACTGGACCCTCGGGGTCAACCTGATGTCGGTGATCTACGGCATCCGGACGTTCGTGCCCCGCATGCTGGCGCACGGCGAGGAGGGGCACGTGGTCAACACCTGCTCGATGACCTCGGTGATCGCCGCGACCAACCTGTACGGCATCTGCAAGCACGCGATACTCGCGCTGACCGAGGTGCTCGCCGCCGACCTGCAGGCGGCAGGCGCCAACGCCGCTACCACCGGGCTGTGCCCGGGAATCATCGCGACCAACCTGTTCCACGGGTCGCGGAACCGGCAGGCGGAGGTCTCGAACGACGGCGGGATGTCCGCTGCCGGGTCGGAGCTGCGCGATCACATGCACGCCGTGCTGTCCAAGGGGATGACGCCGGCCGAGGTCGCGGACAAGGTCGTCACGGCGGTGCGGGAGAAGAAGCTGTACCTGCTGACCGACCACGAGTGGGACACCCGGGTGATCGCCAGGCACGAGGCGATTCTGGCCGGCGCCGTCGGCCCGGCAAGCACCGGAATGCTGGACGCGGAGGGCGTGCGATGAGTGTCAAGTACGGGCTCGACGGCAAGGTCGCGGTCATCACGGGCGCGGCGAACGGTTTCGGCCTGGCGGTCGCGGAACGGCTGGCAGCGGAGGGCGCCAAGCTCGTTCTCGTCGACGTGGACGCCGACGGGCTGCAGGCGGCAGCGGACAAGCTGGGCGGTCTGGCCGTCGTCGCCGATGTCTCACAGGAAGCCGAGGTCGACAAGTACGTGCAGGCCGCGGTCGAGGCGCACGGGCGGATCGACCTGTTCTTCAACAACGCGGGCATCGAGGGCCGGATGGCGCCGATGACGGAACTGTCGGCGGACGACTTCGACCGGGTGTGGCGGATCAACGCCCGCGGCGTCTGGCTCGGCCTTCGCGCTGTCCTGAGGGTGATGAAGCCGCAAGGCTCCGGCGTCGTCGTCAACACGGCGTCGATGGCGGCGATCAAGGGCGCGGCCGCGTTCTCCCCGTACATCGCGTCCAAGCACGCGGTCCTCGGCATTACCAAGTCGGCCGCGCTGGAGGCAGCGCCGTACGGCATCCGGGTCAACTGCGTGGCTCCCGGCCACTTCGACACCCGGATGGGCCGCGACCTGACGCACCAGATCAATCCCGATGACCCGGACGGGGTGTTCCGCGCGGTCGGGGAGACGGTGCCCTACGGCAAGCGGTACGGCACGGCGGCCGAGGTGGCGAACATGGTGCTGTGGCTGATGTCGGATGAGTCGGAGTACGTCTCTGGTTCGCTGCACCTCATCGACGGCGCACTCAACGCGGGTTAGTGCGCTGGCCGCGACCCGGGCGACGTAGAGTGTGGCCTGCCAGTCGACGCGGGTTGCGGGAGGGGAACGTGTACCGGGCGGTTTACAGCGGTGTGCTGCGGCACCTGCCTCCCGAGGCGGCGCATCGGGGGGCGTTCTGGCTGATCAGGGCTGTCGCGCAGGTCCCGGGGGCGGCGCGGGCGGGGCGGCGGGCGCTCGGGCCGCGCGATCCTGTGCTTCGGGTGCGCGCGCTCGGGCTCGATTTTCCCGGGCCGCTCGGGCTTGCCGCGGGGTTCGACAAGGACGGCGAGGGCGTCCTCGGGCTCGCCGCGCTCGGTTTCTCGTTCGTTGAGGTCGGCACGGTCACCGCGCGGCCGCAGCTGGGCAATCCCAAGCCGCGGATGTTCCGCTTCCCCGGCGAGCGCGCCCTGGTCAACCGGATGGGGTTCAACAACCATGGCGCGGCCGCGCTTGCGGCCCGGCTGCGCGCGCTGCGTGCACAGCGGGGCGCCCGGCCGGTCATCGGGGTGAACATCGGCAAGAGCAAGGCCGCGGCGGAGCCGGAGGCGGTCGCCGACTATGTGGCGAGCGCCCGGCTCGTCGCCGACGTCGCCGACTACGTGGTGGTCAACGTCAGCTCGCCGAACACCCCGGGACTTCGCGACCTGCAGGCCGTCGGCAAGCTGCGGCCCATCATGATCGCGGTCCGCGACGCGCTCGACCAGGCGTCGCCGCGGCGCCGGGTGCCGCTGCTCGTCAAGATCGCGCCCGACCTGGCCGACGAGGACATCGACGCGGTGGCGGACCTGGCGCTCGAACTCGGCCTCGACGGCATCATCGCGACCAACACCACGATCTCCCGCGACGGCCTCGCCGACAGCGCCGCCGTCGCGGACGCCGGACCGGGCGGCCTGTCGGGCGCGCCGCTGAAGCAGCGGTCGCTCGCGGTCCTGGCCCGGCTGCACGACAGGGCCGGCAAGCGGCTGGTGCTCATCGCGGCGGGCGGCATCGAGACCGCCGCGGACGCCGAGGCACGGCTCGCGGCGGGCGCGACCCTGCTGCAGGCCTACACCGCGTTCATCTACCAGGGGCCGTTCTGGCCGCACCGGGTGCAGCGCGACCTGGCGGCGCGGCTCCGCTCGGAGAAGGTCGGCTAGCCGCCAGGCGCGAAGCGTATGGCCGCCGCGGCCATGCGGTTAATTGGGATGGGCGCGGCAGGAGCGCCATGGGACAATCCGGGAATGCCAGAAACTGGTTCGAGTAAGCTCTCCGCGGTCGCCGTCTACTGCGGATCCAACCTGGGCAGCGAGCCGGCGTACGCGGCGGGCGCGGCGGCGCTCGGCCGGGTGCTCGCGGAGCGCGGCATCAGGCTCGTCTGGGGCGGAGGCCAGGTCGGGTTGATGGGCACGGTCGCGGACGCGGTGCTTGACGGCGGCGGCGACGCGTTCGGCGTCATCACGCAGGCGCTGGAGACGAAGGAGGTCGGCTACGTCGGGCTCGCCGAGCTCCAGGTGGTATCGACCATGCACGAGCGCAAGGCCGTGATGGCCGACGCCGCGGACGCGTTCGTCATGCTGCCCGGCGGCTTCGGCACCTTCGACGAGTTCTTCGAGGTTGTCACCTGGACGCAGCTCGGCATCCACGCCAAGCCGTGCGGCATCCTCGACATAGGCGGCTATTTCGGCGCGCTGCGCGCGATGCTCGACGCCGCGGTAACGGCGGGTTTCGTGCGCGACGCGCACCGGGACATGATCATCGTCGACGACGATCCGGGCAGGCTGCTCGACCGTCTCGCCGCCTGGACGCCGGTCACCGTCGGCAAGTGGCTGGACCGCGCCGACCGCTGACCAGGCAGCGGGCAGTACGAGCGGCGCTTGACGGAAACCCGTGACCTCAGCACAACGGGTCGCGGACCCATGTGTCCGCTTGGACAAGCGCCCGTTTCCGCGCAGTCGGGCATATTGCCTCTCGCGGCGTCGCGTATCAGGCTCGTACTTGTGTCAGAGACGACAGTTTCCCGACCGGACAGCATCCCGGCTCCCGAGCCGGACCTGACCCCGGAGGCGATCGTCGCACGCGCCAGGGCGCTGATCCCCGAGATCCGCGCGCAGGCCGACGAGGCGGAGCGCATCGGCAAGCACGTGCCGGAACTCGACAAGAAGTTCACCGACGCGGGCTTTTACCGGATACTGCAGCCCAGGCGATTCGGCGGCTACGCGTTCGGCATGGACACCTTCTGGAAGGTGATCATGGCCGTGGCCGAGGGCGACGCGGGCACCGCCTGGGGGCTCTGCCTCGGCGCGCACCACGCGCCCGGTGTCGGCTCCTGGTTTCCCGAGGAGGGGCAGATCGAGCTGTTCGGCGCGACGGGCAACTTCAAGTGCCCGCACCGCGCCGCGCCGATGGGCACGTCGACGCCGGTGGACGGCGGCTACCTCGTCAACGGGACGTGGGACTACTGCTCGGGCGTCGGGCACGCCACCCATTTCATGTGCAACACGATGGTGCCGGGCCGCGAGTCGCAGGGGCCGCTGACCATCTGCACGCCGATCGAGAACGTCACCGTGCTGCCCGACTGGGGCAACGGCGCGCTCATCGGGATGAACTCTTCCGGCTCCAACTCGGTGCGGGCGGAGAACGTGTTCGTGCCCGAGTACTGCACCTGCTCGGGCGACTGGACGCACAACACCGACCGGGCCGCGCCCGGCATGTACCTGCACGACGACCCGCTGTTCTGCGGCCGGATCTACGCCATGTACCACGCCGGCCTGGTCATCCCGGTCATCGGCGCGGCCAAGGGCGCGCTGCACGAGTACGAGCAGATCCTGCTGACGAGGAAGACGTACTTCCCGCCGATCGTGCCCAGGTACACGGTCGAGGAGTACCAGCGGCACTACGGGCAGGCCAAGGCGCTCATCGACTGCGCAGAGGCGGTCATCAACCAGTGCGGGCGCAAGTACATGGAACTCGCCGAGCGCTGGCACAGGACCGGGGAGCCGTTCACCCGCGAGGACGACGCCGAGATGTACTCGATGATCCAGGTCGCCTCCCGGATGGCCGTCGACGCGACCACCGAACTGTTCGGCGCCGCCTCCTCGTCGGCCGCCAAACGGGGTGCGGCGATGCAGCGCCACTTCCGCGACGCCGCCATCTACCTGGGGCACATCTCCGCCAGGCACGACATCGTGTCCGCCGAAGTGGCCAGGATGCACTTCGGGCTCCCGGACAGCCTGTTCTAGGGCCGGATCATGACCGCGAGCCAAAGCCCGCCGGAGGCGGGCGGGACAAGCAGAGCACCGCTGGTCATCGCCGATCAGGGGCACTTCTTCACCGGGCTGCAGACGGTGCGCACTTCGGCCGGCACGAGCGTGTACGGAACGCATGTGCAATACCAGGTGCCCCAAGTCGTTCGGGATCAGCTCGTGCTTGTTCACGGGGGCGGCGGTCAGGCGCTCGACATGCTCACCACCGCGGACGGGCGGCCCGGGTGGGCGACGCTGTTCCTGCGGGACGGGTTCGCGGTGTACACCGTGGACCGGCCGGGGCTCGGGCGGTCGCCGTACCATCCGGACATCTTCGGGCCGCAGGCGCCGCCGGCCTCATTCGAGGGTTTCGTGGCGTCGTTCGCGGCGCCGTCACCGCCCGGCCTGCCGCCGCACACGCAGTGGCCGGGCAGCGGCGACGCCGCCGATCCCGCCCTGGCGACGTTCCTCGCCTGGCAGGAGCCGTTCCCGCCGGACGCGGTGCGCGCTCATGAGGACATGCGGACGGGCGCGACGGGACTGCTTGACCGTATCGGGGCGTCGGTGCTGCTCACCCACTCGTTCGGCGGCGGCTTCGGCTGGCTGGCGCTGTCCGAGCGGCGCTCGCTCGTCAAGGCGGTCGTCGCGGTGGAGCCTGCCGGGCCGCCGTTCGTCGACCATCCGGCGCTCGGGTCTTATCGTCACGGGCTGACGCCGGTGCCGCTTTCGTTCGGCCCTGAACCTGGCCAGGCGAA
>Ga0134128_10008821_pt1 | contig 12130 bp, 9 predicted proteins | sample KB31754_FD_96462 | JGI IMG/M metagenome (GOLD analysis project Ga0134128, IMG submission 96462) | Terrestrial soil microbial communities with excess Nitrogen fertilizer from Kellogg Biological Station, Michigan, USA - KB3-175-4 | ecosystem: Environmental > Terrestrial > Soil > Unclassified ...
ATCATCGGCATCTACCAGTGGCGCACGGCTCCGGCCTTCTTCCGTAAGGAGACGCTGACCAGGGCGACGCCGACCTTGGTCCCGGACGTCGACTGAGTTACCGCTAGCTCTCCAGGCTGGGTCGGGCTGGGCAGCAGACGCCGACGTAGTGCGGTGCCAGCTACCCGACCTTTTTTGATCGCCCGGGCTTTGCGCTCGGGTCGTTTCCGGGACGCTGGGCCGGCCGGCCGGACGCGGCCCTCTGGACCGTGGCTCCGGACCGGGTGCCCTGGCGCACGCACGACTGTTTAATCGCGGGCCTCGCCAGCCCTGTCAGCCACTCTGGCCCCGTCCGCTCAGCGCCAGCCCGGGCCGTTGGGCTCGCGCCCGCCGACTCTTACCGGATTCGGGACGTCTTTTACCGGGTCCGGACGTCTTTTACCCGGTTACGCACCGTCGAATCGGATTAAACCGGACAAATTTCTGCCCGAACCCGGTAAAAGAGCGCGCAACCCGGTAAAAGTGATCCCTAATCCGGGAAGAGTGAGGCTGGAACTGTCACGGGCAGATGGCAGGCTCGCAGGCATGACGACCAATGAGCTGCCCGATTCCGGGCGGTTAGCCGGGATCCTTACCACCGCCGAACTCGCACGCGCCGGAATCACCAGGTCACACCTGCGGATCCTGACCGGACGCGGCGCCCTGGTTCCCTTGGGCCGCGGCCTGTACGCCAAGGCTCACCTGGTCAGCCGGCTCAACTCCGCCAAGGCCGGCCCGCCCGCGCTGCGCCTCGCAGCCGCCGTCGCCGCCGCCGGCCCCGGCGCAGTCGGCAGCCACCAGCACGCTGCCCTGATCCACGGGCTGCCGCTCCTGACCCGCCCGCGCACCGATCTCGTCGACGTCACCCGACCACCGGGCACCTCGACCAGTCATTCGGCCCGGCCGGGAACGCGGGTACATGCCGCGACGATTCCGGCCGGGCACCGGACCGTGGTCAGCGGGATCCCGGTGACCACCGTCGCCCGCACCGTCATCGACCTCGCTCGCACCACCCCCGTCCGCGACGGCGTCGTCACCGCCGACTCCGCGCTGCACGCCAAAAAGACCACTAAGACCGAGCTGTACGCCGTCATCGACGCCTGCCCCCGCTGGCCAGGAATCGCCCGGGCGCGGCGGGTCACCGACTTCAGCGACGGGCTCGCCGAATCACCGTTTGAGTCGATCGCCCGGGTGGCCTTCCACGACGCCGGGCTCCCGCCTCCGCAACTGCAGGCCGAGGTCGGCGGCGACGGCCGGGTGATCGCCCGCGTCGACTTCTACTGGCCGGCCCACGCGACGATCGCTGAGGCCGACGGGGCGGGCAAGTACCAGGACCCGGGCGTCGCCCGCCGGCAACTGCAGCGCGACGCCGAGTTGCGCGCAGCCGGCTTCCAGGTCGTGCACTTCAACTGGCAGGAATTCCACATCAGCCCCGACCAGGTAATCCAAGCCATCACCGCCGCCTTCGCCCAAGCCGCACGGCTGGCAAGGATCAGCGGATGACGACGTCGTCCGCGGCGCCTGACGGGAGGAGTGGGCTCCGCCAGGCAGTTTGTGAGCACCACCACCGACCGGCCCGGCAACTCTTTACGGCCCGCGCCTACCTGGTGTTATGTGGCTTTTGGCTAATTAATCACCGAAAGATCTTGATGCCGGACGGTTCCTGATGGACGCTGATGAGGTCAACAGCGTTCTCGGACTAGGCGAAGGGTCGGTGAATGGACTTACTTCGAAGGGCTGCGCGCTCAACTGCCGGTGACCGGCGGCGGGCGGATACAGGGCGGACTGGGCGAAGCCTCCGCCGGCTGATCGCCGTGGCGATGGTCCCCCTATTCGGCGTGGCGGTCACGTTGGTGCCGGTTTCCGCGTCGGCGGCAAGCCGAACCGCGACCGCAGCCGAAAGCGTGTCGATCGCCGGCGCACCAGTGGCGCGTGCGGTGGCCGCGGTGCCCGCGGTGCCTGCGGCGGCCAGTTCGAATTTCTGGACCTACGAGACCTTCCAGCGCAAGTCTCAGATCAGCCAGGACGACGACTACGACTTCTCCGCGAAGATGACGCACGAAATGGAGAAGATCACCAGGAAGGCGCTCGCGGATAGGATCACGACCGTCACGAGATGGCTCAGCCTGCTGGCGGCCGCCATTAACGCCTTCGTGCACAACCATTCACATGCCGCCGCCATCGTGGGATTCATCGCCGCCGTGATAGCGGTCTTGAATATTAAGAAGGTTGCTTCTCTCTGGAAGTGGCTCAAAGGCATAATCTATAAAGGCAAGCACAGGAGGGCTGGTGTCGATCGGAGCGGTTTCTGGGCCACGATCTTCACCGCGGAGACTTCTCCTCCTGACAGCTATGCGGGCTGGCATACGAGGAGTTGCTCGACCGACAAGGTGACTTGTGGCTCTCCGGCCGATCATCACAAGGAAGTCTGGCCCTAGGCCACGGAATCGGGCCTGCGGACCGGGATATCTCCCCCGCAGGCCTGATTTGCGTCGCGGCCCGGTGTCTACTGTCAGTATGAGCCCCTAGGGTAGGCGGGTGACCATGATGGCGGCTGACTCCCTACTTGATGGACTTAACCCGCAGCAGCGAGCGGCGGTGCTGCACGAGGGCAGTCCACTGCTCATCGTGGCCGGCGCCGGGTCCGGCAAGACCCGCGTGCTCACCCATCGAATCGGCTACCTGGTGGCCGAGCGGGAAGTCGCCCCGTCCGAAATCCTGGCGATCACGTTCACGAACAAGGCGGCCGGTGAGATGGCCGCGAGGGCTCGGGCCCTGACCGGCTCGCAGGCCAGGGGCATGTGGCTGCTCACGTTCCACTCGGCCTGCGTGCGGATCCTGCGCCGGGAGGCGGCCAGGTTCGGGTATCCGTCCTCGTTCACCATCTATGACCAGTCGGACTCAGAGCGGCTGATGGCGCTAGTCTGCCGCGAGCTTGAGCTCGACCCCAAGTACCACCCGGCCAAGGCGATGACGAACCGGGTTTCCACGCTGAAGAACGAGTTGGTCGACTACGAGACCGCCGCGGCGAACGCGACCGGCTACCGGGAGAAGGCGCTCGCCGAGGCGTACAGCGAATACCAGCGTCGGCTGGTCGCGGCGGGCGCGATGGACTTCGATGACCTGATCATGGTCATGGTCAACCTTCTGCAGGCGTTTCCCGACATGGCCGCCTATTACCGGCGCAAGTTCAGGCATGTGCTGGTCGATGAATATCAAGACACCAACCACGCCCAGTACGCGCTGGTGAGGGAGCTGGTCGGCACCCAGCCGACCCAGCTGGGGGACGACGAATTCCTGCCGCCCGGCGAACTCTGCGTGGTCGGCGACGCCGATCAGTCGATCTACGCCTTCCGCGGTGCGACGATTCGCAATATCACCGAATTCGAACGCGATTTTCCTGGCGCCAGCGTCATCCTGCTCGAGCAGAATTACCGCTCCACGCAAAACATCCTGGCCGCCGCCAACGCGGTGGTATCGCGCAACACCGGCCGCATGCCTAAGAACCTGTGGTCCGATGCGGGGGACGGGCCGCCGATCGTCGGCTACGTCGCGGACAGCGAGCACGACGAGGCCGCCTTCGTCACCGAGGAGGTCGACCGGCTCGGTGACGCCGGCGACGCGACGCCCGGTGAGGTGGCCGTCTTCTACCGGACCAACGCCCAGTCCAGAGTCTTCGAAGAGGTGTTCATCCGGGCCGGCCTGCCGTACAAGGTGGTCGGCGGGGTCCGGTTCTACGAACGCAGGGAGGTTCGTGACCTGCTCGCTTACCTGCGGCTCATCGCCAACCCGCAGGACGAGATCTCGTTGCGCCGGGTCGTCAACGTGCCAAGGCGGGGCATCGGCGACCGCGCGCTTGAGTACATCGCCTCCCACGCAACAAAGCAGCGCATAAGTTTCTCCGAAGCGTTGTCAAAGCCATCGGAAGTCCCGGGCTTGCCTACCCGCTCGGCCAAGGCCATCGAGGCCTTCAACGACATGATCACCGAGTTCCGCCTGGCCGAGGAGGTCGGCACGCCGGTCGGCGACATCGCCGCGGCGATCCTTGACCGCACCGGCTACGTCGCCGAGCTTGAGGCCTCAAGCGACCTGCAGGATGCGGGTCGGGCGGAGAACCTGACCGAACTGGTCTCGGTCGCCAGGGAGTTCGACTCCAGGGATCCCGACGGCGGGCTGGCCGGATTCCTCGAGCAGGTTTCACTGGTCGCCGACGCCGACGAGATCCCCGAGGGCAGTGACCACGGCGGCATGGTCACGCTGATGACGCTGCACACCGCCAAGGGCCTTGAGTTCCCGGTCGTGTTCCTGACCGGCATGGAAGAGAACGTCTTCCCGCACGAGCGCTCGATCAACGACGACCGCGAACTCGAAGAGGAGCGCAGGCTCGCCTACGTCGGGATCACCAGGGCCCGCCAGCGGCTCTACCTCACCCGAGCGGTCGCGCGGGCCTGGTGGGGCCGGCCGTCGTATCACAAGCAGTCCCGATTCATGACGGAGATCCCGGCCGAGCTCATCGACTGGCGCCGCGATGCCTCGGCGGCGATGTCGATGCTCTCCACTCCGGCCTCGGAGCGCCTGGCCAGACGGCCAGGGGTGATGGCGGCGGGAAACCGGCCGGTGCCGTCGCTGAAGCCGGGCGACCTGGTCAATCACGACAGCTACGGGCTCGGCCGGGTCCTGTCCGTCGAGGGACGCGGCGACGACCCAGAGGCGAAGGTCGACTTCGGCGAGGAGTACGGCATCAAGCACCTGCTGCTGCGCTACGCCCCGGTAGAAAAGCTCTAGCTACGGGCTGCTGCTCACGTGGTGGCGAGTTCAGCCAGCCGCGCCTGGCGGCCTTGGCAGACGGCCACGGGCGCCAGCCGGGCAGGTCTCCGGAAAACTAGGCTTCGCCAGCGCGGGCTCGCGCGCAGATCATCGCAGCCGCGGTAGAGCGGTAGATGGGCAGGCCGCGATCGGAACGGATGGAGACAGCGCGGGCTCCAGCGACGCGCGCCAGACTTGGCTGGAAGATCCTGTAGTCGCTCAGCGCGGGGCTCGCGGGGTAAGCTGCGACCCGGATCAGCCGACCGCGAGGGGCACCAGAAGCATGAGCACCATCCGGGTCATCATCGCTAAGCCCGGGCTGGACGGGCACGATCGCGGGGCCAAGGTGGTCGCGCGAGCCCTGCGCGACGCCGGCGTGGAGGTCATCTACACCGGCCTGCACCAGACGCCAGAGCAGATCGTGGCCGCCGCGATCCAGGAGGACGCCGACGCGATCGGGCTCTCAATCTTGTCCGGCGCCCACATGACTCAGTTCTCCAAGGTGCTTGAGCTGCTCCGCGCGCAGAACGCGACCGACATCACGGTCTTCGGCGGAGGCATCATCCCCGACGCCGACATCGCCGAGCTTGAGGCGATGGGCGTGGCCAAGATCTTCACCCCCGGCGCACCCACCCAGCAGATCGTCCAATGGGTTAACACTGCCCTGGCGCAAAAGGCAGAGAGTCGGGCCGGCTGACCGAGGCCGCTCTCAGGCCACTCTCACTGCCCGATAGGCTCAGCCTGGCGGTCGGCCGCTCTCGGCGGCGCTGTGACCCGGCAGCCCTGCGGCACCCTCTCGCAGACGGCGGGTACCACCGCGAACTTTTTCAGTATCGATCGAGGCAGTACCAATCAAGAACGGACGCGGACGTGGATCTGTTCGAGCATGAAGCCAAAGAACTTTTCGCCGAATACGGCGTTCCTGTGCAGGCCGGGAAGGTCGCCCATACGGCGGACGAGGCCAAGGCCATCGCGGAAGAGTTCGCCGCCGCCGGCCACCCGATGGTGGTCGTGAAGGCGCAGGTCAAGGCCGGCGGACGGGGCAAGGCCGGCGGCGTGAAACTGGCCCAGAATCCGGACGAGGCCTACGAGAAGGCCAGCAACATCCTTGGCATGGACATTAAGGGCCACACCGTGCACAAGGTGCTGATCGCCGAGGCCTACGACATCGACCAGGAGTACTACCTGTCCTTCCTGGTCGACCGGGCCGGACGGCAGTTCATGTCGATCTGCTCCGTCGAGGGCGGCGTGGAGATCGAAGAGGTCGCCCGCACCTTGCCGGAGGCGGTCGCGCGGATCGGCATCGACCCGCTGACCGGCGTGGACCGGGCCAAGGCCACCGAGATCATCGAGGCCGGCCGGCTGCCGGCCCAGGCGGTGGACGGGGCGGTCGAGCTCGCGACCAGGCTCTGGGCCATGTTCACCGACGAGGACGCCACGCTGGTCGAGGTCAACCCGATGGCGCTGACGACCGACGGCCGGGTCGCGGCCCTCGACGGCAAGGTAAGCCTGGATGACAACGCCGCCTTCCGGCAGGAGCACGAGCGGTTCGCCGACCCGGCCGCAGCGGACCCGATCGAGGCCCGGGCGAAGGAGAAGCACCTCAACTACGTCAAGCTCGAAGGCGCTGTCGGCATCATCGGCAACGGCGCCGGGCTGGTGATGTCCACGCTCGACGTGGTCGCCTACGCCGGCGAGGAGTTCGGCGGCGTCAGGCCGGCCAACTTCCTGGACATCGGCGGTGGCGCGTCGGCCGAGGTCATGGCCAACGGCCTGGAGATCGTGCTGTCCGACCCGTCGGTCAGGTCCGTGTTCGTGAACGTCTTCGGCGGAATCACCTCGTGCGACGCGGTCGCCAACGGCATCGTGTCGGCGATCGGCCTGCTGGCCGAGCGCGGCGAGCCGGTCAACCGGCCGATCGTGGTCCGCCTGGACGGCAACAACGCCGCCGAGGGCCGCCGGATCCTGACCGAGGCGAGCATTCCCGTGGTCGAGCAGGTCGCCACGATGGACGATGCGGCCCGGCGGGCCGCCGAGTTGGCCAGCCTGGCCGCGACTGGAGCATGAGATGGCCATTTTCCTGACCAGCGAGAGCAAGATCATCGTTCAGGGCATCACCGGCTCCGAGGGACGTAAGCACGGGGCGCGGATGATCGCCGCCGGCACCAAGGTCGTCGGCGGCACCAACCCGCGCAAGGCCGGCCAGACCGTCGATCTCGGCGGGTCGAGCGTCCCGGTGTTCGGCACCGTCAGCGAGGCGATGGCGGAGACGGGCGCGGACGTTTCCGTCGTGTTCGTGCCCGAGCAAGGCACTAAGGCCGCGGTGATCGAGGCGGTCGACGCGGCGATGCCGCTGGTGATCGTCATCACCGAGGGCATCCCGGTGCACGACACGGCCGCGTTCTGGGCCTACGCCAGCGCCAACGGCAACGCGACCCGCATCGTCGGCCCGAACTGCCCGGGCATCGCCTCTCCCGGCAAGTCCAACGCGGGCATCATCCCGGCCGACATCACCACGCCGGGGCGGATCGGCCTGGTCTCCAAGTCGGGCACGCTGACCTACCAGATGATGTACGAACTGCGGGACATCGGCTTCTCGACGGCGGTGGGCATCGGCGGAGACCCGATTATCGGGACGACGCACATCGACTGCCTGCGGGCGTTCTCCGAGGACGACGAGACCGATGCGATGGTGATGATCGGCGAGATCGGCGGCGACGCCGAGGAGCGGGCCGCTGCGTTCATCGAGGCCAGCGTGACCAAGCCGGTGGTGGCGTACGTGGCCGGGTTCACGGCGCCCGAAGGCAAGACCATGGGGCACGCGGGCGCGATCATCTCGGGCTCGGCCGGCACCGCCCAGGCCAAGAAAGAGGCGCTGGAGAAGGTCGGCGTCAAGGTCGGGCGTACCCCGAGCGAGACCGCCCAGCTCGTCAGGGAGCTCATGGCCGGCCGCTAGTCACGATCAGCCCGGTCGGCTCAGACCGGCCTCTGGACTCCGGCACTCAGCCCGCGCAAATCTTTCAAAATCAAAGGCTTTAAATCTTTTAGGCATAACGCATTGCGGCGGACGGTCGGGAGTCCAGAGGCGGGTCGGCTGTTTGAGGGCGATCCGGCGCGCCTCCACCAGCCTGCGCGCCGGCATTGCAAGTGTGGGGTCTTGTGACGACTTCCGCCGAACGCGTCCGGCTCGCCGATCCTGGCCGTCAGGACTCAACCGATGACGGGCGGCGCAATGGTCTGTCCAACTCACTGACGTTCAACGGCATCCGGGCCGCCGGAACGGCCGCGCTGACCGGGCTGGCGACGCTCACCACGCTGGCGGTCATCGGCTGGATCGCCTCGCCTCATCCCGGGCTAGGGCTAGGCGGCGTGCTGCGTACCGCCGCCGCACTGTGGCTCGTCGGCCACCATGTGGCGGTCGAGGTACACGGCGCCGGCCGGATCGGGATGCTGCCGCTTGGCCTGGTGCTGCTGCCGGGTGCCCTGTTGTGGCGGGCCGGCCGATGGGTGCTGCGGGCAAGCGACGACATCGGTCCCCAGCAAGCCGGTCCCCAGCAGGTTCTGTCCGCCGCGCTGGCCGTGGCCGTGCCGTACTCGGTGATCGCCGGCGTGCTGGCGATCGTGAGCAAGTCGGAGCTGGCGAAGGCTTCGGTCGCGCAGGCGGTACTGGCCGGGTTCGCGGTGGCGTTCGTGGCCGCCGGTTGCGGGGCCGCCAGGACGCTGGTGCCCTGGGAAAAGCTCGGCGTGTTCATGTCGGCCAGGTCAAGGTCGATCCTGGCCGGCTCGGCCGGCTCGCTCGCGCTGCTGTCGGCGGCGGCCACCCTGACCACCGCCGTCGCGATCGCCAACCACGCGCACCAGATCAAGGCGGTGTACGGGCTGCTCAACCCTGGCCTAGTAGGTGCCGGACTGCTGTTGCTGGCCCAGCTCGCCTACCTGCCGAACGCGTTCGTCTGGGCAATCGCCTACATGCTCGGACCCGGCATCGCCGTTGGCGTCGGAACCGTCGTCTCACCTACCGGTTCGGTGCTCGGCCCGGTCCCCGCGTTCCCGCTGCTAGGCGCACTTCCGGCTGGGCCGCACAGCTCGGATCCCGGCTGGCTGGCCGCCATCATGCTGGCGATGCCCTATCTGGCCGGTGCGTTCGGAGGCCTGCTCGTCGTCCGGCTCGTACCCCAGACCGTCGTCGACGCCGCTGCCATCAGGGGCTTTTGCAGCGGAGCGGTCAGCGCGACCGTGCTCGGCATCTTCGCCGCGTTCGCCGGCGGCCCGCTTGGCGATGGCCGGCTCTCGGCGGTGGGGCCTTCGGCCTGGCAGGTCACGATCGTGGCCGCGCTCGAACTCGGCATCTCGGCCGCGGTCACCGCCGGGGCAGCCAGCTGGTGGTTCGGCCGGTCCCGCGTGCAGGAGCAGCCGCCCATCCGCCCGCCTGGGCCAGGCCGGGGCGCGGGCCAGGACCCGCGCCGTGGTCAGGGCCCGGGTCAGGGTCCTGGCTTGAGCCGCGCCGGGGCCAATCCCAGCCAGCCTGTCTCCATGCCGTCCACGCACCCGCGCCTGGAACCTGGGCTCATCGATGATGGCATCGACGACGGGCACGTCATCTTCATGGACCGGTGGGCCGACGATCACGATGCCGCCGATCAGGCCAGGCGCCCCCACGGCCCGTCCGACCTGCCCTAGGCGCCCTTAACGGCCCGGGCTAGGCCCCAGGCCCGGCGTCGGCCGCGGCGTCGGCCCCGGCCCGCGGCTGAGCGAGGAACCCCCCGCCCAGCGCCGAACTCCCAATGTGGATTGACCGGTAGAACTTGGTCATGCAGGCCTGCTGCTGCGATGAGTTCTGGGCCTGACTCAGGCAGTTCACGTAGTTATTGACCTGCGTCGGGAACACCAGATAAGTCACCAGGATCGGAAGCGAGATCACCGTCGCCAAGGCGCCGAGCACAATGCCGCCGACCGCTCCCCGTGGCCGGTAAGTGCCGGTCCTGCGCGCCTTGATCAGGGCCGTGATGCCGATGACGCAGGCCGCCAGACCCACCGCCATGCTGAACGCCAGCAGGTAGACGCCCTTGCGCAGGTCCGTCCCGAGCCCGAGCAGAGCCAGCAGGCTGACGACGCCGAACACCAGCGAGGCGATCGCGCGCTGCCGAAGCTCGCGCCCTGGCGGCTCGGTCGGACGCTGGGGCCGCTGGGGCCGCTGCGGTCGCTGCCGTTGCGCGGACTGAGCCGACGGCCACCCGGTCTGCTGATCTCGCTGACCTCGCTGATCGAGCCCACCGGGAGCCTGGTCGCCAGGCCGTCCGTAGATGGGCCCGAGACCCGGCTGACCGTACGGCGGCCCCTGGCCCAGTTGCCCCGGCCGATGAGACCCGGGCGGCTGAGCTGGCGGCTGCGAGTCAGGCGAACCTGCCTGCTGATCCACCTCGAACTGCTCTGGCTGCTCGGCAAAGAACGGCTTCGGCCGACCGCCGCTCCCGCCGTCGCCAGCACCGGTCACGCCGGCCTCGCCCTCGCCAGCACCGGTCGTGCCTTCGCCGCCACCGGCGTTACCAGGCTCATCTGGGGTGTTCGGCGCGGGATGCGGGCTGATGTCGGCGGGCAGTGCCGTTCCTCCGGTCATCGATAACTCACGAGCTGCGTGCGATCCCATTCCATCACCAACGCACAAGCGGTTACTACCCGTGAACCCGTAGCCGCCCGCCAAGTGACCGGGACCGCCTGGCTCGGCTAGGTTACCGCCACGTTCGCCTGACTTGGTGACTGCGGCGGCGTGGCGCCGAATCAAACGCGACCGGACCGCAAACCAGCGACCGCCCGGCCCAGCCGCCGCCTTGACGCGGACGACCGGGCCCGGGCGGTCAGCTACCAGGCAGAACGCGGACTACGGCTGAGCGCTACCCGGCAACGTGAGCGTCTGCGCGGGGGTGTGGACAACAGATGGCCGCTTGCCGGTGAAGATCCAGGTAAGCCGGCTGAAGTACCTCTGGCTCGCGTGGTGCGGCTGCGGAACCGCCCGCCACAGCACGACCAGGATCGGGAACTTGACGAAATGCCCGGCCGCGCAGCTCGGGGTGCAATTGTTGACCTTGAGCGTTCCGCTCCCGTAGGCGGTCGACTTCCAGCTGGTCCAGGACAGGCCGGAGACGAACTCCTGCGACGGCATGCAACCCACGTCATACGTCGCCGGCTTCACCAGCCCGCCGCCGTTGCAGTTGACCAGTATTACCCGCGAACCGGCCGACGCCGTGGGTCCAGCCGACGCGGGCCCGGCCACCAGAACGACAGCGGTCGCGACGCTAGCAGCGGTCGCCAGCCCAGCAGCGAAGACGGTCTTGAGTCTCATTAGTAGCTCCTTACAACACATGGGGTGACGCGTACTAAGACGCCGCTCCCAACAAAACGGCTAGATTCAAGGAGAAAGATTTGCGCGCGCTCTCCGCCCAGCAACCAGAGGCCCGTCCAGCGCAGCCTTGATCTGTAGTTGCTGCCCGGGCAGCAATGAGGTGCCCATGCGGATCGCGACGCAGGACACCGCATGGGAGGATCGCACGGTGAGCAAGGTCGCGATCACCAGGGCAATCGTCAGCGTGTATGACAAGACCGGTCTTGACCAGCTGGCCGCCGTCTTGCACAAATCCGGGGTCGAGATCGTCTCGACCGGCAGCACCGCCGAGGTGATCGCCGCCTCGGGAGTGCCGGTCACCAGGGTCGAGGACGTGACCGGCTTCCCCGAGTGCCTCGCGGGCCGGGTCAAGACCCTGCATCCGGGAGTGCACGCCGGCCTGCTCGCCGATGTGCGTGACCCCGACCATGTGGCGCAGCTCGGTCAGCTCGGAATCGCGCCGTTCCAGCTCCTGGTGTCCAACTTGTACCCCTTCGAACGGACCGTCGCCGCCGGCGCGACCGACGTCGAGTCCATCGAGCAGATCGACATCGGCGGACCGGCCATGGTGCGCGCGGCGGCGAAGAACCACGCCAATGTCGCGGTCGTAACCAGCCCGAGCTCCTACTCCGAGCTTGAGGCGGCGGTGGCCGACGGCGGGTTCACGCTTGAGCAGCGGCGAAGGCTCGCCGCCCAGGCCTTCGCCCACACCGCGAGCTACGACGCGGCCGTCGCCAATTGGTTCGCGGGCGCCTACGCGCCGGACGCGACCGCGATCGAGACCGGCTGGCCGGACATCGCGGCCGCGAGTTGGGTCAGACGAGACGTGCTCCGCTACGGCGAGAACCCCCACCAACGCGCCGCCCTCTACCTCCCGTCCGGTTCGAGCCCGTCCGGTTCGAGCCCGTCCGGTTCGAGCCCGTCCGG
>Ga0134128_10008822_pt1 | contig 12130 bp, 9 predicted proteins | sample KB31754_FD_96462 | JGI IMG/M metagenome (GOLD analysis project Ga0134128, IMG submission 96462) | Terrestrial soil microbial communities with excess Nitrogen fertilizer from Kellogg Biological Station, Michigan, USA - KB3-175-4 | ecosystem: Environmental > Terrestrial > Soil > Unclassified ...
CGCGCCGCGGAGGCGGCGGGTGCGGGAGCTGCGGGCCAAGTTTGCCAGGACATCGGCCGTGACATCCCACTCCATGCAAGCGTCCGTCACGCTCTGCCCGTACGTCAGGGAGGCGGTGCCGGCCGCCACCTGGTCCACGTCCAGATTTTGCGCCCCGCCCACCAGGAAGCTCTCCAGCATGATGCCGGCAATGGCGTTGGAGGAGGCGCCGCCGCCCTCCAGCTGGGCGCCGATGGCCAGCGCCACCTCGGCCTGGCGGTGGTGGCTCTTGCCGGAGTTGGCGTGGCTGGCGTCAACGATCAGGCGCGGGTTGATGCCGGCGTCCGCGGCAGCGCTGGAGGCGGTTTCGACGTCGGCGGCGGAGTAGTTGGGGCCCTTCCGCCCGCCGCGGAGGATGATGTGGGTGTCCTGGTTGCCGGCCGTGCTGACCAGTGACGCCCGGCCGCCGCCGTCAATGCCGAGGAACGACTGCGGTGCGCTGGCCGCCTGGCACGCGTCGAGCGCCACCTGGAGGCCGCCGTCGGTCCCGTTCTTGAAGCCGACGGGCATGGACAGCCCGGAGGTGAGCTGGCGGTGGATCTGGCTCTCGGTGGTGCGGGCACCGATGGCGCCCCAGGAGATCAGGTCCGCCGTGTACTGGGGGCTGACGGGCTCGAGGAATTCGGTGCCGGTGGGCAGCCCCAGGGCGGCAACGTCGAGCAGGAATTTGCGCGCCATGCCCAGCCCGGTTGCCACGTCGTGGCTGCCGTCCAGCAGCGGATCGTTGATCAGGCCCTTCCAGCCAACGGTGGTCCGCGGCTTTTCGAAGTAGGCACGCATGACAATCAGCAGGTCCTCTTCGTGCTCCTTCGCAGTCGCGGCCAGGCGCCGGGCGTAGTCCAGGCCAGCCGCGGGGTCGTGGATGGAGCAGGGGCCCACGATCACCAGGAGCCTGTCATCGACACCGTCCATGACGGCCCTGACCTGGTCGCGGCCGCGTTCGACGGCGGTCCCGGCCACTGCGTCCAGCGGCAGCGCCGCTTCCAGTTCGGCAGGTGACGGGAGCGCGGTGAAGTGGCTGACGCGCAGGTTTGCGGTGGTGGATTTGGTTGCTGTTGCTGTGATGCTCACGGGGCGGGTCCTTTGTGCTGGCGGCAGCGGGCCCCGTTTCAGAAACCCGCCTGAAAATGGCGAAGGACAGAGAAAAATTTCTCTGTCCTGTTGGCTCTGAAGGAAAGTTGGATGCGTGTCAGTTAGACGCGGGCCCCTCCAGAGCCAACGAAAAATACGCATACCAACGGTTTGTCATGCCATCACTGTAAACCGCGCCCGTCCCCGGCGACAAATCGCCATGGCGGTGCCTGCGTCACATTGCGGACGCAGGCACCGCCACGGCGAACCGTGCTACTTCTTCAGCCGCGGGTCCGTGGGGTGCGGCGGACTGGCCGGCGTGGCCACGGTAAGCGCGCCCGGGTAGTTGGTGGAGTTCCCGGTGGCGTCGATGGCGGTGACGCCGATGACCGACACCGCATCCGGGGCCAGCCCGCCAATGGTGGCGGAAGCCTGGTCCGCGGGGACGGTCAGGGCCTTCTTGCCATTGACGGTGATGAGATAGCTGTCCACCCCGTAGTTGTCCGTGGCCGGCTGCCACTGGACGGCTGCCCACGTGCTGCCCGTGGCACCGCTGACGTTGCGGACGGTGATGGCATCCGCACCGGCTGGGACCACAGGCGCTTCCTTGTCCTTGGCGCCGGTGGTCTTGACCTTGGCCGTGAGCGGGGCACTGGCGTTGCCGGTGGCGTCGAACGCCCTCACTTCAAGGTCGTACCCAAGCTTGGGCGCCAATCCGGTGAGCGCCGCCGAAGTGGCCGTTCCCGGCAGCGTCAGGGCCAGCCGCCCATTGGCGAACACACGGTAGGCGCTCACGGCGCGGTTGTCCGTGGCGGCCTCCCAGGCAAGCTCGACGCCGGACTGGCCCGGAACTGCCAGCAGCCCGGCGTGGGCCGGCCATGTCGGTGCCTGGCCGGCGTCGTCCGATACCGCCGTGGCGGTGGTGGTGCCGGGGAAGGACAGGCCCTTGGAGTTTGTGACCACCCATGGCTCGGCCACATTGTCGAAGACCACGTTGGTGAAGCTGCTGTCCTCAAGGAAGGAAATGTTGGTCTTGGTGCCCCTGATGAAGCGCACGTTGCTGAAGTGGATGCCCTGGTGGGACTGCGCGGCGGTGCCCACCACCTTGATCGACTCCTGCTTGACCCCGTCCACCGTGACATTTTCCACCCGGATGTTGCGGAAGTATGCCATCTCGGTGGCCGGTTCCACCGAAATGGCGGCGTTGGCGTCGGAATATTCGGAGGTGAAGATGAACGCTTCCTTGGCGATGTTTTTCATGGCGTTGTCGCGGAACAGGAAATTCTGCGCGCCGCCGCCGTTGGTGGGGTTCGTCTTCATGCGCAGACCCACCTCCGTCTTGTTCAGCACATTGTCCTCCGCCGTGACATTTTCAATGACGGCGCCAGTGTGGCTGCCCGCCACCACGGCCCCGTGGCCCTCGCGGAAGTAGTTGTTGAAGATCCAGGCGTTCTTCGTGGACTTTTCGTTGACGCTCTGCTGGCCCAGGCCGGCCGCAAAGTTCATGCAGTCGTCCCCCGTGTCAAACAGCGTGTTGTAGACGGTGAGGCCGTCACCATGGGCGAATTCGATCCCGTCGGCGTTGTTGTCGTCAAAGGTCAGCAGCTTCACGGCGTTGACCGTGACATTGTTGCTGTCCAGGTTGACCAGGGTGTGGTTGGAGGGGTTCAGTGCCGTGAAACTGCCGTAGTAGGCGTTGGTCACCCCGCGCAGTGTGATCAGGTTGGAACGCGTGGGATACGGGGCGGGGCTGCCCAGTTCCGCGGCCAGCTTCACCTGTGCCGCTGCCAGGATGCCGTTCTCGTTCACCGTGGTGGAACTGCTCTTGGCGGAGACGGGGAAACCTTCGGCGTCCGGCCCGTTTTGCTTCCAGCCGTTGCCGTCGATGGTGCCAGGGCCCACGATCCGGATGTTCTCCAGGGCCGTGCCGTCAAAGGTCTGGGCGTTGACCAGCGAATAAAACCGCTCATCGGTGGAGTAGTCGTAGAGGCGGTAGTTCCAGGGATAGTCGGCGGCGTTTTCGGAGCCGAGCAGGGTGGCGTTGGCTGCGACCTTGAAAGTCATGTTGCTCTTGAGCCACAGGGCGCCTGACTTGAACGTGCCTTCGGGGATGAGCACCGTGGCGCCGGGTGTGGCAGCGTCGATGGTGCGCTGGATGGCATCGGTGTTGAGGGTCTTCCCGTCGCCGACGGCGCCGTAGTCGCTGACATTGAAGACCACCGGCACCTTTGCCGTTAGTTGGGCTGCGGCCTTGCTGTCCAGTGATTCCACGCCGCGGGAGTCCACTGCGCGCACGGTGAAGCGGTACTTGGTGTCCGGTGAGAGGCCCGTGACGGTGAAGTTGTTCATGACCACCTTCACTTGGGCGGCGTTGGAGGGGTCGGCATAAATCGCGTCGATATACGGCAGCGACGCCGAACCCGTGGTCTTGCTGGCCGAGCCGATCAGGCGGCCGTCCTGGTACACGTGGTAGTCGACGATGTCCTGGTATGCCTCCGGCTTGTTCCAGACCAGGGACACGGTGGATTCGTCGAAGGCCAGGGCCGGAATCCTCAATGATTCCGGTGCCGCGGGCCGCGCGGCAACGCTGCCGTGCATAACCGTGGGGGCTTCGTTGTGCGATGCGGCCAGTGCCGGCGGGGTGGCCAGTGCGGCAGCAAGCACCGCCACCGCGGCGGAAAAACCCGCTATTGTTCTAAATCTCACTATTGCTCCTCGTTCAGGGTTTTCAATGGTGGGTGTCAAGGCAGGCCTGGCAGGGCCGTGCCTTTAAAATCAGTGGCGAAGCGCGGTCCTGCCGCGCTTCGCCACTGAATCTTGGGAGGGGTGCGCCAGGCACCCCAGTGGTTACTTGATTCCGGTGGTCGCGATGCCCTTGATCAGGTAGCGCTGGCCAAACAGGAACACGAGGAACACCGGTGCCAGGGACACGATCGACATGGCAAACAGGGACCCCCAGCTGGTGCCGGCCTGCGAGTCCACGAAGGCGCGCAAGGCAACGGGGACCGTGAACATGTCCGGGTCCGTCAGGTAGATCAGGGCGCCGAAGAAGTCGTTCCAGGTCCAGATGAACGTGAAGATGGTGGTGGTGGCCAGTGCCGGGACCATCAGTGGCAGGATCACGCGCAGGAAGATGCGGGGGTGGCCGGCACCGTCAATGCGGGCTGCCTCGTCCAGGTCCTTGGGAATTCCGCGGATGAACTGGACCATCAGGAACACAAAGAATGCGTCCGTGGCGAGCAGCTTGGGCACGATCAGAGGCCAGAAGGTGTTGACCCAGCCAATCTGGGAGAACATGACGTACTGGGGCACAATGACCACGTGGAACGGCAGCATGATGGTCAGCAGCATGATGCCAAAGAACAACTTGCTGGCCGTGAACTTCAGCCGTGCGAAGGCATAGGCAGCCATGGAGCAGGACACCAGGTTGCCCACGATGGAGCCCAGGACAACGATGGCGGAGTTGAGCAGGTAGTGGCCGAAGGGATGCGTCAGCGCAGACCAGCCGTTCTTGTAGTTGCTCATGTCCAGGTGGCTCAGCCACAGTCCCGGATCCTTGAAGATCAGGTCATTGGGTCTCATGGCGGAGACCAGCATCCACAGCAGGGGGTAGATCATGACGGCACCCGTGATGATCAGGACCGCATGTTTGCCCAGGGCCTTGGTGCGGGCCCTGCGGCTAAATGATAGCGTGCCGCGCGATTCCCGCGGCTTGCGGTGCTTCTTGGGCGTACCGGGCGCCTCCACGTTTTCGGAGGAGCCGGGCAGCGTCTGCAGGTTAGTCGTCATAGAACACCCAGAACTTTGAGGCGATGAAGTTGACGGCGGTGAACGCGCCGATGATGATGAGCAGCACCCACGCCATGGCCGATGCATAGCCCATGTCGAACTGGCCGAAACCCTTTTGGTAGAGGTACAGCGTGAAGAACATGGTGGAGTCGGAGGGACCCCCGCTGCCGCCGGAAACGATGAAAGCCTGCGTGAACGACTGGAAGGAGCCGATGATCTGCAGCACCAGGTTGAAGAAGATGATGGGGCTCAGGAGCGGAATGGTGATGTTCCTGAATTTCTGCCACCGTGAGGCGCCGTCGACGTCGGCCGCCTCGTAGTACATGACCGGGATCTGGCGCAGGCCGGCCAGAAAGATGATCATGGGGGCACCGAAGGTCCATACGTGCAGCAAGATGATGGAGCCCAGGGCCGTCTTGGGATCGGAAATCCACCCCGGCCCGTGAATGCCGACCATGGCCAGGAGCTGGTTGACCAGTCCCGTGGTGCCGAACATCTGCTTCCACAGGATGGCGATGGCAACGGAACCGCCCAGCAGGGAAGGCAGGTAAAACACGGAACGGTAGAACGGCAGGCCCCTGATGCCCCGGTCCAGGACCATGGCAATCAGCAGGGCGATGGCCAGCTGGATGGGCACGCCCACCAGGACGTAGGTGAACGTGACGCCCAGGGAGTTGTGCAGCCGGGTGTCCCGGAGCATGCGGGCGAAGTTGTCCAGGCCGATCCAGTTGGGCGACTGAAGCAGGTTGTAGTCGGTGAAGGACAGGTACAGGGAGGCAAGCATGGGGCCCACCGTGATGAACAGCAGCCCCACCAGCCATGGCAGCAGGAAGATGTAGGCGGCCTTGTTGTCCCGGCGGTCGTCGCGTTTTTCAGCGGCTGACTTCGGCCCGGTGCGGCGCTTCATTTTGGAGAGTTCACCCAGGGCGCTCACGGGCTCACCCCTTTCACTGCGGTCCTGGCGTCCTGCATGGGGCTGGCGGCGGATGTGCCGCCTGTGTGATGGGCCGTCATGCTAACCTCCTCGCTTGTTCAATAGTGGATAATTCTTGGTTGGTGGCTCAAATATGGGGGGCTGGAAACTGGGGCGGCGGGTTGTTTCGCGGGCTGCCCCGGAGGAGAGCCACGCCACAAGTTCCAGAGTGCTTACTCCAAAGTAAACGTTTTCTCGGAATCTGTACAGTCATTGCGGCCGGAAATGAGAAAACGCTTTCCCGGTATCCCGTCCAACCCTCGGCGCAACCGCGGCGGATCGGGTTCCGAAAAATGTCGGTAAACGTTTTCTTGACCCCGCACACTTCCTTTGCTAGTTTATGGGAAAGCGTTTTCTGTGACTCGGCACACACGGTTGCCGGGCACCCCCAAGAACATCTACCGAGAGGTTGAACAATGGTGTTTCAACTCAAGAAGCCCTGGATCGCGGCAACATCGGCAATCATGGCAGCATCGCTGCTGCTGACAGGGTGCGGCAAGGCCAACACCCCCGAGCAGGAAGGCACTGCAGACAACCCCGTCACCATCCGCTTCGCCTGGTGGGGCAACGATGCCCGCGCCAAGACCACCATGGCGGTCATCAAGGCCTTCGAGGCTGCCAACCATGGCATCAAGGTCAAGGGCGAAAGCACCGAGTTCAGCTCCTACTGGGACAAGATGGCCACCCAGGTGGCAGGCGGGGACACCCCGGACATCCTGGCGATGAGCGGCTCCTACCCGAGCGAGTACTCCAGCCGCGGCGTGCTGATGGACCTGGAAAAGGTCAAGGGCGAAATTGACACGTCCAAGTTCGCCCCGGGCACGGTGGACCTGGGCCAGATCAAGGGCAAGCAGTACACCATCACAGCCGGCGTCAACTCGATGTCCATGGTCCTGGATCCGGCGGTCTTCAAGGCGGCCGGCGTGGAACTTCCCAATGACGACACCTGGACCTGGGCCGAATACCAGGACATCGCGGCCAAGATCACGAAGGCTTCCCCCAAGGGCACCTTCGGCACCACCCCCATGGCGAACGACTCCTTCCTGGCCGTCTGGGCCCGGCAGGGCGGCGAGCCGCTCTACGCCGAGGACGGCAAGAAGCTGGGCATCAGCGAAGCACGCGTTGCCGACTGGATGAAGATGGACCTGGAACTGCAAAAGTCCGGCGGCTCGCCGGCCGCCTCGCAGGTGGTCGAGGACGTCTCCGCGCAGCCCGAACAAACCCTTATGGGCCAGGGCAAGCAGGCCATGAAGATCTCATGGAGCAACCAGCTCAATTCCTACTCCTCCAAGGACCTGGTCATCGCCAAGCTGCCCAGCGAGTCCGTCAAGGGCGGGGCCTGGCTGCGTTCCTCCATGGAGTACGGCATCTCCGCGAAGACCAAATACCCCAAGGCCACGGCCAAGTTCCTCAGCTTCCTGGTCAACAGCCCCGACGCCGGCAAGCTGATCAAGAGCGACCGCGGCATGCCTGCCAACCTCGACGTCCGCGCCGCCGTCAAGCCGCTCCTCAATGCAAACCAGACCAAGGAAGCTGCCTACCTGGACCGAGTTGCCGAGATGAAGCTGACCCCGCCCACCCCGTTCCCGGCCGGCTCCTCGGCCACCATGGAGGTGCTGAACCGCAACATGACTGACGTCTTGTTCGAAAAGGCCACCCCGGAAGCGGCAGCAAAAAAGTTCGTCGGGGAAGTCAACCTCAACCTCGACAAGTAGGCGCGGCAAGCAACTACGGCACGTAGCCACCCGCACCAAGTGACCGGGCACCCGATTCGGGTGCCCGGTCACTTGGCACAATAATTACATCGTTGAAAGACGCCATGAAAACAACCCAGCGGCCCAGTGCCATCCCCGGTTACGAGGACTGGCCCGGCTATGTCCGGAGCCAGCCGGCGGCAGCCGTTCCCGAGGCCTCCGGCCCCCTCGCGGCCGCACTGGGCGTGCCCGCTCCCCCGCCGAAGCTGCCGGTGACGGTGGAGTGGGAGGACACGCACCGCGGCGTCACCACCGCCCAGCTTGGCTGGCAGTTGGGCTTCGGCCCGGCCACACGGGCGTGGCTGGTGAAACCGTCCGGCGACACCGGCCCGCTGCCCGGGGTGCTGGCCCTGCACTGCCATGCCGGCAACAAGTACACGGGCGCCAGCCGGCTGGTGGACTTCCCGCCAGGGCGACGCGAACCGTGTGTGACCGCCCCTGATCCCGGCCGGCACGATCTGTACGGCGGCCGGGCCCCCGCCACGGAGCTGGCCCGCGACGGCTTTGCCGTGCTGGCCCATGACACCTTCGGATGGGGCAGCCGCCGCTTCAACCTTGGCGATCCGCCGTGGCGGACGGCCGCAGCCATGGAGGGCCGCCGCGCGCAGTGGCGGGAAGAAGGCAGGCAGCCCTCCCCTGCCGAGCAATACAACGCCGCCGCAGCCTTCCACGAGGAAACGGTGGCCAAGGCCGCCGGATTGCTTGGCACCAGCCTGTCCGGCACCGTGGCCCACGACGACCTGGCCGCACTCTCCGTTTTGTCCGCAATGCCCGGCGTGGACCCGGAAAGGCTGGGCTGCCTTGGATTCTCGGGCGGCGGAGGGCGGGCGCTTGTCCTGGCCGCACTCTCCCCCGCCATCCGCAGCTACGTGGTGACCGCCATGATGACCACCTTCGGATCGCTCGTCCCCGCCTACCTGGACGCCCATTCGTGGCTGCTGCAGACCCCTGGGCTGTCCCGGCTGGGCGACTGGCCATCCTTCACGGCACTGGCCGGCGCGGAGAAATTCCTGGTGCAGTACGGCATCCACGACCCTCTCTTCCCCGAGACGGGCATGCGGGAGGCTGACCGGATCCTGGCGGGCCTCCACGGCGGCGCCTACACAGGCAGTTTTTGGCCCGCGGGACACGAATTCAGCGCCGGCATGCAGCGGGAAGCCTTTGCCTTCCTGGCTGGGGCATTGGCATGAACCGGCACTACACGATCCTGGACAACCGGGTGGAATTGCGTGAGCGGGGACCTTCCGGCGCTGCCCAACCAAGCCGGCCCCGGCTGGAGGCCTTTTGCCCGCCGATGCTGGCCGGCAGGCCCGTCTTCATGGTGCTTCCCGGCGGCGGGTACCTCCGCCACGCCGACCACGAGGGGGCCCCGGTGGCCCGGTGGCTTAACACCCTGGCGATCAACGCCGTCGTGCTTCACTACAGCGTTGCCCCGGACCATCCTGGCGGCCCGCTGCACCCCCGGCCGCTGCGGGACGCCCGGGCGGTGCTGGCCTGGCTGCGCTCTGGCGGGTCCGGACTGGGTGTTGACCCGGCACGGATAGGCGTGGCTGGGTTCTCCGCCGGCGGACACCTGGCTGCGATGCTTTCCACGGGAGCTGGCAGCGAAGGCCACCCCGGCGCGGCAATGGACCGGCCGGACCTTTCCGTGCTGGCCTATCCTGTCATCTCCATGGTGCGGGGCGTCCACGCCGGCTCGGTCGAGGCACTTCTGGGGCCGGACGCGGCGCTGTCCACCAGGGAGGCCCTGTCCGCTGACCTGGCCGTGGACGGCGCCACTCCCCCTGCGTTCATGTGGCACACGGCCGACGACGGCGCTGTCCCGGCGGAAAATTCCCTGTCCTACGCCCGCGCCCTGGCCCGGGCCGGGATCCCGCGCGAACTCCACGTTTTCCCCACGGGGCGCCACGGCCTGGGCCTGGCGGGCGAGCAGCCCGGGGCCAGCGTCTGGCCGCAACTGTGTGCCAGCTGGCTGGACGGCCACCACTGGCTGTGAGACTTCCTGTGGGCTGCATCACGCGAACCCTTGACGCGGCCTGGGGAATGAAGAATAATAACGTTTCAGAGAAAGCGTTTTCTCAGTTTTGATGCCATCCTCCGGAAGTTCAACATGCAAGGAAGCAGGGTCAATGACTATTCACATGAGCCGCCGACAACTGGGGCACGCAGCATTGGGCGTTGCCGCCCTGGGCCTTCTGAGTGCCTGCGGCAAGGGAACCTCGGGCACCAGTGCAGACGGCACCACAACCCTCCGTTTCACGTGGTGGGGCAATGACGTGCGCAACGCCAGCACGGACAAGCTGATCACTGCCTTCACCGCGGCCAATCCCAAGATCAAGCTCGGCGCCGAGCCGGGGGTGTGGAGCAGCTACTGGGACAAGTTGGCAACGCAGACTGCGGGGAACGACATGCCGGACATCATTCAGATGGACCAGCAGTACATTGCCGAATACGGCGGCCGCGGTGCACTTTTGGACTTGGCCGGACAAAAGGCAATCGACACCAGCGGCCTCACGCCGGAAGCGCTGAAGTCCGGCCAGGTGGGCGGCAAGCAATTCGGCATCAGCACCGGCCAGAACGCGTACGTCATCATGGCCAACACCCGCCTCTTCAAGGAAGCCGGGGTGGCCATCCCGGACGACAAGACATGGACCTGGGACGACTACATCAGCACGGCTGCCGCGGTTGCCGACAAGGTGCCCAAGAGCTTCGGTGCGGCCTACGGTGGCACGGAAGCTGCCTTGACAGTGTGGTTTGGCCAGAATGGTGAAAACCTCTACACAGCGGACGGAAAGCTCGGCTTTACGGAGGGCACCCTCCAGGCGTATTACGAGCGACTCATCAAGCAGCGTGATGCCAAGGCAGGGCCTTCAGCCTCGCAGAACTCCGAGGACGCCACCGCAGCCGTCGAGCAGACCCTCTTTGGCACCGGCCAGCTGGCCATGTCGTGGTGGTGGACGAACCAGGTAGGTGCGCTGGCCAAGGCCACGGGGGACGACATCAAGATCCTGCGCGTGCCCAGTGTTGCCGGCTCGGCCGCGAAAGCGTCCATGTACTTCAAGCCGTCCATGTTCTGGTCCGCGTCCGCCCGGACCAAGCATGCCGAGGAGGCCTCCAAGTTCATCAACTACCTCATGAACGACGTCGACGCGGCCAAAGTGCAGCTGACCGACCGCGGCTTCCCGTCCAACCCCAAGCTCCAGGAAGCCATCACGCCGCTGCTCAAGCCGGCGGACAAGTCGGCCGGGGACTTCCTGAAGGCGATCGAGCCGGAGGTCTCTTGGACCCCGGCCGTCCCGCCGGTGGGCACGGGCACGCTCGCAAACGTCTCGCTGCGCTACGTGGATGACGTCTTGTTCAACCGCAAGACGCCCGCCGTCGCTGCGAAGGAATTCAAGGCCGAAGCCGAGGGATTGATCAGCTCCGCGGCGAAATAACCTCGGCTGCGGACTGCACTGCACTCGCAGGAGAAGGGCGACCCCTGCAATCCGGGGCCGCCCTTTCGCGCCCGTTGTTGCCCGGGCGGTACCAACCAAGGCGGCATGGCCGGTTTAGACGAGATTCGCTGGAGCCTGGCGTGTAGTCCCTTGGCCCTTAGGGCCGCCCCTCACTGGGCGTAGATTCAACGTCATTTCCCGGACCCTTCCTATACTCTCGCGCAGGGTCAAGGAGTAGGATTTAGTCCTACTGAGATTTGGAGCAATCATGCGCACGACACGACAGCTGAGCATCACCCTTCCGAACGAAATGGCCGACGCGTTACGTCTACGCGTGAGCTCGGGCGCATACGCGAGCGAGAGCGAAGTTATCCGAGATGGTTTGCGTACATTGTTCGCGCGCGACCAGGTGCTCGAGTCTTGGCTTCGGGAGGAGGTTGTCAACGCTTATGACGCACTCGTGACGGATCCGTCCGATGTGGTGAGCGTAGATGACGTGCGGGCGCGTCTTTCGGCGAAGCACGCCGAGCCGCAGTGACGCACTACCGGGTGGTATTCCGGCAGGAAGCCCTACATCAACTTGAGGAGCTTTACGAATTCATCGCCGATGCCGGCTCTTCTGCCAATGCGGCACGCTTCACTGAATCGATCGTTGTGTTCTGTGAAGGGCTGGCAGACTTCCCCTATCGTGGATTGTCGCGAGAGGACCTCCGTCCTGGGCTGAGGACGATCGGCTACCGGAAGCGCGTTGTGATCGCTTACGCCATCCTGAATGAGATGGTTGCAATCGTTGGTATCTTCTACGGAGGCCGCGACCACGAGCAGATGCTGCGCAACACCAACGAACGTGGCCACCCGAAACAGGATTATTGACCTCCGTGATTGGCTTGAGCCTGACCATTCCGCCGTCTTATGCGCTTTTCGTGCACCGACGTGGGCGAGTTGGGCAAGTACTGCACGCCCGGATGGCTGGCGGCCACCATGGCCCGCAGCGCCGTCAGCGTGGCGGGCGCGGCGCCGGCGGCCCGGGCCTGGATCAGGATGTTGCCCAGCGCAGTCGCCTCCAC
>Ga0134128_10008823_pt1 | contig 12130 bp, 10 predicted proteins | sample KB31754_FD_96462 | JGI IMG/M metagenome (GOLD analysis project Ga0134128, IMG submission 96462) | Terrestrial soil microbial communities with excess Nitrogen fertilizer from Kellogg Biological Station, Michigan, USA - KB3-175-4 | ecosystem: Environmental > Terrestrial > Soil > Unclassified ...
ACGCGGCGCCGGCACCAGTTGCTGCTCGATGGCCTGGCCGATGGCGCCCCACAGGGATAGCCCGGTGTTGAGGGCCAGGTGCTCCAGCGTCTCCACCGTGGTTTTGCCGATCCCGCGGGGCGGCGTATTCAGCGCGCGCAGCAGGGAGATGGAATCGTCGGGGTTGTGGATGACCTTGAGATAGGAAATCAAGTCCTTGATTTCAGCCCGCTCGTAGAAGGAGAAACCGCCCACCACGTGATACTTGAGGCCGTAGCGCCGCATGGCTTCTTCAAACAGGCGGGACTGCGAGTTGGTGCGGTAGAGCACCGCCGCGCGCGCCTCATCGCCCTGGCCGGCGGACTCCTGCAGATAGCGGGAGATGTAATCGGCCACAAACAGGGCTTCGTTTTCGCCGTCCGGCGCTTCGTAGTAGCCCACTTTGGCGCCGCCCTGGCGCGAGGTCCACAGGTTCTTGCCCTTGCGGCGCACGTTGTTGCCCACCACCGTCGAGGCTGCCTGCAGAATGTTTTGCGTGGAGCGGTAGTTCTGCTCCAGTCGGATGATTTTGGCGTCAGGAAAGTCCTTCTCAAACTCCAGAATGTTGCGGATGTCGGCGCCGCGCCAGGAATAGATGGATTGGTCTTCGTCGCCCACCGCGCACACGTTGTGCCGCGTGCCCGCCAGCAGACGCATTAACTCGTATTGCGGCCGGTTGGTGTCCTGGTACTCGTCCACCAGTATGTACTGGAAGCGCCGGTTGTACTTTTCGCGCACCTCGGGCACCGCCTTGAGCAGGCGCACCGCCTCCAGCAGCAGGTCGTCGAAGTCGAGCGCATTCGCCTTACGCAACTCCTGGCGGTAAATCTCGTAGATATGGGCCACGCGCTCGGTCTTGGGATCGCGGGAGTTGAGATAGACCTCCTGGGGATCGAGCATGTGGTTCTTGGCCCAGGAGATATGAGAGAGCACCGCGCTGGGCTTGGTCTGCTTGTCATCCACGCCCAGGCGGCGCATGGCACCTTTCACCACCATCTGCTGGTCGGTTTCGTCGTAGATAACAAAATCCTTGCGAAAGCCGATAGGCTCGCCGCCGCTGGCGGAAGGGATGCGCAGCGCCTCGATGTCGCGCCGCAACAGGCGCACGCAGAAGGAGTGGAAAGTGGCGATGAGCGGCTTGGCCAGGGTGTGGCCGCCGACAAGTTTCTCCACCCGCTCCGCCATCTCCGCCGCCGCTTTGTTGGTGAAAGTGACCGCCAGAATGGAATCGGGCGCCACGCCGCAGGTATCAATCAGGTGGGCGATGCGGTAAGTGATCACCCGGGTCTTGCCGCTGCCCGCGCCGGCCAGGATGAGCAGCGGCCCTTCCGTGTTCTCCACGGCCTCGCCCTGCTGCGGGTTGAGTTGGTTCAGAAACGACAACGTTATCCTTAATGGCGCCAGCGTCTCGCCAGCGGTAGCGATGGCGTCCCACCTTCGCTGAATGAGAGTGGAAGCGGGGGGCTTCAGCCCCACGAATCAGGGCGAAATTTAAACCGGCTTCAGCCGCTGTGGCACCGGGGCTAAAGCCCGAGTCTTGGTTCGACTTTATCGCAGGGCCAAGGCCCTGCGCTTCCACGGATCTGCCAATCTATGTGGCGCGGAGGCCAACTTTCGCGATCATGGCCTACTTCGCTTTCGCTTTCTCCACCCGCTCTGCCACGCAGGCCTCGCAGGGGCAATACTCGCGCAAAAAATCCCAGGAATAGATGCCCAGTTCGTGGCCATCATTCCACTGAAAGCGGATGGCGTATTTGCCCACGGGCTCGGCCTGCAGCGGCTTGGCCGGAGCTTTGAACATGGGCAGCGCCCCGGGGGCTGGTTTGGGCGGCTCCCCGGGCTCTCGGCCGCCCTTGCCCCGCTCTTCGTCGCACAGCGCGCAAGGGCAGGCGTCGCGCAGCCATTTAAAGCTGTAGCTGGAGTGGTGGCCGTCCTTCCACTCGATGTCCATGCCCGTTCCCGCGGTCAGATTCACCGTGACCGACTTGGGATCAGCCTGCTGATTGGGGGGCATATTCTCAGTATCGCACAGGGAATTGCATTGCAAGGTGTCGTCGAGCGAGCGCACAGATGGGTCCCCACCGGCCTTCTCCCTGAGACTGTCATATTGAGCGAGGACGCATGCCCGAGTCGAAAAACCCCGGCCAGTGCAGCGCTAAAGCGCTGCTCCACCCCTGAAGGGCCCGCATTTCACCCGGTTTGTCCAAACCCACTCGCATCCGGTAAAATCTAGGTTTGTCCCACTAAGTTCTTACTATTCTGGAGCATTCATGGCACGGGTATGTGATATCTGCGGCAAAGGGCCGCAATTCGGCAACACCATCAGCCACGCCCACAATACCAGCCGCCGACGCTGGAACGTAAACTTGCGTCCGGTGCGGTCTATCGTGAACGGCGCCACCCGCAAGCTGCGGGTCTGCACTTCCTGCCTGCGCAGCGGCAAGGTGGTTAAAGCCTAGACCTGTTTTTCGCCGCAAAGGACTCAGAGAACAGGACTGAAGTTTCTAATTTGTGAAAGTTTGTATTTTGAATCGTTCAAACCTCTGCTTTCCCTTTTTGTCACCCCGGCAGCCCGCTAACTGCGCCCATCCTGGGCTAGAATAGAAGATCGGGCTCCGCCACCTTTCCCTGCAAAGAGGCTGGTTTTGACTGAGATTCTAGGGCGCTTGCCACCCCTGTCCCTGATGTCGGTAATTGACATCCTGCTGGTGGCGGTGCTGATTTATCAGTTTCTGGTTCTGATTCGCGGCACGCGGGCCGCGCCCATGCTGGTGGGCGTGGGCGTGCTGGCGGTCATCTTCTGGCTGGGCCAGCTGGGCGAACTGAGAACCATCAACTGGATTCGCGTTACCCTCCTGCCCTACGCCATCTTTGCCCTGATCGTCGTTTTTCAGGCGGAAATCCGCCACTTATTGGCCAAGCTGGGCCGCGGCTTCGTTTTTGCCCGGAGCTCGCAATCTGCCGCCGCCGAAGCCTACGACGACATCGTACTGGCGGCTAACCTGTTTTCCCAGAACCAGACGGGCGCCCTGATTGTGATCGAGCGGGAGATCGGGCTGCGCACCCATATTGAGAGCGGTGTGCCCCTGGATGCGCGCCTCTCCTATGACCTGCTGGCCACTATTTTTCGCCCCAGCGCTCCTCTGCACGACGGGGCCGTGATTGTGCAGAAGGATCGGGTGGCAGCCGCGGCCTGCTTTTTGCCCTTGTCCATGAACCCCGTGATTTCCAATCAACTGGGCACCCGCCACCGCGCCGCCATCGGCATTACCGAGGAAACGGACGCCATCGCCGTGGTGGTGTCGGAAGAGACAGGCGCGATCAGCCTGACCGTAGGAGGCAAGATTGAGCGCGATCTCACCGCCGAAGAATTGCGCCAGCGTCTGAGCCAGCTCCTGCACCGCTACGTGCCGGCCACGGCCTTGCCCACGCCCATGACCAATGGGGCCGAACTGGAGGCTAACCCCGCCGCCGCTCCCATCTCGCGGAACGCTCTTTCCTCCAAGTCTCCCGAGTCCGGATTCAACCCCGAGGTGGAACATTAGGCCATGAGCTTGCTGCGCCGCTATGTGTTTCACGACATCGGTTTAAAACTGTTTTCGCTGGTGATGGCGGCCTGTTTGTGGGCGGTGGTGACCCAGGTTCACACCGAGGATGTTTCGTGGAAATCGAGCATAGAGCTTCACAGCCTGCCGCAAAGCCTGGTGATCAGTTCTGTGGCTCCGGCCGAAGCGAAGCTCTGGCTGAGCGGTCCCTCGCGGGTGCTTGATCATCTGGGTTCGAATGAGGTGCACATTGCCCTCGATCTTTCCGCTGCGCAACCGGGAGAGCATACGTATTCCTTGAGCAGCGGCAACGTGCATGTGCCCGAAGGGGCACACGTGAAGCAGATTGAGCCTGCTCAGGTAAGGATTGCCCTCGATATGCGCGAGACCAAGCAGATCGAAGTTCGGCCTCGGGTGGTCGGTCGTCTGGCCTCCGGGTTCACAATTACCAATGTGGTTGCCGACCCTCCGCAAGTCAGGGTGGCGGGCCCGGCCAAGCGGGTGGACCTGGTGGACGCCGCGGTTACGGATCCCGTGGATGCCACCGGGCTGCTCAGCCAGCGCACTTTTACCACCAACGCCTACGTTTCCGATCCCCTGGTGCAGGTGGTCCATCCGCAACCTGTGCGAGTAACGGTATTCGTGGGAAAATCATCTCGGCGCCGCGATTAAGCGCCCGCGCGGCCTCCCCCGTCGCGCGTTAGAGACTCCCCACACCACACGAACCGAGGTAATTAAGAGAACGTGGCACGACAACTGTTCGGCACCGACGGCATCCGCGGCGTGGCAGGCCAGTATCCTCTGAACGAACCCACCGTATTCGCTATCGGCCGGGCGCTGGGTCACCGCCTGCGCTCGGCGGCACGACAGCAGCGCGTGGTCATCGGCCAGGACACCCGCGAATCCAGCCAGTGGATCGCCAACACCCTTGCCGCTGGTCTGCTGAATGCCGGTATCGAGGTCAAGAGCGCAGGAGTGATCACCACGCCCGGAGTGGCTTTTCTCGCCCGCACCGATGCCTTCGGCGCCGGAATTGTGATTTCCGCCTCCCACAATCCCTGGATAGATAACGGAATCAAGGTGTTCTCCGCCGACGGCTTCAAGCTGCCCGACGAACTCGAACACCAGATTGAAGCGGAAATTTTCCAGTTGCTGGGAAGCAAGCAGCAGGACAGCGCTGAGACCGCCGTCCTGTTCCGTTCTCTGCCCGGTTCAACGGAACTGCACCAGCACTACGTGCGCTGGCTGGCGCAGCAGGTGGCGGGCACGGACCTTAGTCACATGCGGGTGCTGGTGGACTGCGCCAATGGTGCCGCCTCGGCGGTAGCGCCGGACGTATTCAGCGCCTGCGGCGTGCAGGCCAGGGTTCTGCACCAGGCGCCTGACGGCCGCAACATCAACCACGAGTGCGGCGCCCTGCATCCCCACACTGTGGCCCAGGCAGTGGCGGCCGAGGCGGGGCGTTACGACCTGGGCATTACCTTTGACGGCGACGCTGACCGCGCCCTGTTCAGCGATGCCGCCGGCCGCGTGGTCAACGGCGATGCCGTCCTGCTGCTGGCCGCCCGCGACCTGCAGGCGCGGGGCGCGCTGGTGGGCTCACTGGTGGTGGCTACTACCATGTCCAACATGGGTTTGGAGATTGCCTTGCGCCGCTCCGGAATCCGCATGCTGCGCGCTCCTGTAGGTGACAAATACGTGCTGGAGGAGATGCTCAAGCACGGCAGCACGCTGGGCGGGGAGCAATCCGGCCACATCATCTTCCGCGATGGCGATGCCACCACCGGCGACGGCCTGCTTACCGCGCTGCGCGTGCTGCAGGTAATGGCGCGCAGCGGCAAGCCGCTGGCGGAACTGGTGGCCGACCTCAAGGTCTTCCCCCAGACCATCAAGAACGTGCGCGTGCGCGAAAAGAAGCCGCTGATGGAGCTTCCCGCCGTGGCCGCCGCCATTACCGCCGCGGAGAAGGAGCTGGACGGCAACGGCCGGGTGGTGGTGCGCTACTCGGAAACGGAAGCCCTGGCCCGGGTGATGGTAGAAGCGGAAGACGAAGTTAAAATGCACCGTCTGGCTAACGCCATCGTCGCCGCTATTCAGCAGGCGCTGGGAATTTCTTAGTCCGCGGATTCACCACGAGTCGGCCAATTTACGAGTTGCCCGTCTTCAGCTGGGACTATTTCTGCCTTCGCATCGACGGAGTGAATGTGACTCCGATCAGCAAGTCCTCGGGTGAGATGAACCGGCTTACGGTTTGGCCCCACGGTTCCTTCTTGTTCTTGATGAGCATTCGATATCCCCGCGATTCGAGACTGGCCGTGGCTTTTCCCACATTTTCCACTTCAAATTCCAGCCATGCTCGCGGGACGGGAATGTCATCGGGCCAGGAATCAGTGCCAAAACAGGACTGCGCAGCCTGCGAGAGAGGCCATAGCGCAAAATGCTTTGCGCCTTGAAGAGCGCCGGTATACAGATACCCGCCAGCGTCCTCCTTGAAGGAGATGCCGAGGCCGTCGGCATACAGCTTGCGGCTTTCAGCAATGTCGCGATCGATCGGCCCAAATCCTGCAATGAACAGAACCTCCGTGCCTACGCCCGCCATGTTGCCGCCAGCCTCCTTGTCAATATGTCGCTCATCAGAGCTTCGCGCTTCGCCGTCAGCTGCCGCCTACTTCGCCGTGAGTTGCCGCCGTACGATCTCGCTCACCAGCTTGCCATCCACGCGAGCGCCGGTGGTCTGAAAGTGGGCCATGACCGCCTTCATGATGGTGCCCATGTCCTTTAGTGTGGGGGTGTGCAGCTCTACCAGCTTGGCCCGCACCACGGCCTCGATTTCCGATTCCGCCGCGGCCTGCGGCAGGTAGGATTCGATGAGCTTGATTTCGGCGGCTTCTTTATCGGCCAGTTCCTGACGCCCACCCTTGGTAAACTGCTCCACCGAGTCTTTGCGCTGCTTTATCAGGGTGTTGAGGACTTGCATCTCCTCGCCGTCCTCCAGCTTGCCTCGCTTTTCAACTTCGCGGTTTTTGAGCGCGGCCTTAACCATGCGCAGGGCGGAAAGACGGCGCTCATCCCGGGCGCGCATAGCCTCGGTCATGTCCTTTTGTACTTTTTCGCTGATGCTCATCGTGGTTCATTATAGAGGCTGACCTTCCCCCGCAACGGTATGATTGCGTCCCAGGGGCGGCAGTGTGCCCCTGGTCCGTTGGACTTGCCCGGCTCCCCCCAGGAAACCGCGCAGGACCTTCACGCAGGAGCGCCCGGCGTTTGGCACCATGATGAGCTCACTTTCACCATTAGCCATCGTACTGGGGATTATCTTTGGACTAGCCGTGCTCGGCGCGGTTATCGCCCTGGTGTATAACCTGCGCAAGTTCGCCGGGTTTCGCCAGATCGGCCGCGACGCGGAAAGGATTGCCGATTCCCTGGCGGGCGAACTGTTTCGCGATGGCGACGACCTGGTGGCTTCCGGTAATGTTGGCCGCCTGCCCACGGTGGTGCGCTTCTCCAACAAGCAGGACGTTCCCGGCCTGAACATCCGCATAGGAGTGCCGGCCAACTTCACGTTGTGGATAGCGCCACGTTCCGCCGACCCCGGAGAGGGCCGGGCCACGCTGCGTACCGGCGACACGGCTTTTGATAACCGTTTCATTACCCGCAGCGATGATCCCGGACAGGCGCGGCTGTTCCTCGCCCTGCAGACGGTGCCCCGGGCCATTCATCAACTGGCCTGCTCGAACGGAAGTTTCCTGGCCATAACTCCGGCTTCCGTGGAAATCAGTGAACTGGAGATTCCGGCCGAATCCGTCGCTTCCCATGTCCTCGACCATCTGCAGTCGGTGGCCATCCTGGCGGCCGCTCTCAAGCACATGCCGGCCGCCGACACGGTGAAAGTGGAGCCATTGCGCAAGGAACGGCGCGTTCTGGGGCGAGCCGCCATCGTGGTGGGAGCGATTACGGCAGTGGTAGTGGTCATCGCCGCCACCCAGCGGGAGTCGCGCAAGGAAACGCCCGTACTGGCTCAGGCCCCAATCGCAGCCGCCGGCGTGCTGCCGGTTGACGCCACCCGCATTGCCGGAGTGGATGGCTGGCGGGCGGCCACCCCAGACGACTTCGATCCCGATGCGGCGGCCTGGCTGCGCGGCGCCGGAGCGACGGTGAGCGGTCGTATGGTGGGGGATTTCTCCGGCCTCGGCAGCGACCAGGATGTGGGTTATGTTCTGGTACGTTCAGACGGTATGCGGCGCATCGTCCTGCTGGCCGGCGAAGCGGACCTCTACGACGTCCGCTATCCCGAGATTGCCATTGCCGCGCGCGTGCCCAAGTCCACGCTCAATGGAATCCACTGGATAGGTCCTGCTCCTCTGAACGTTAGCGGTGACGGTCTGCTGATTGTGCGCTCCGCAAACGACCCACATTCCGGCCTGGTGCTGTTTATCGCTAATGGCCGCATTGTGACTGCCGTGCCCGACAATTACCAGGATCTCAGCGTGCGGTAGAAGGAGTGCAGCTTCTCAGGACGCTTTAGCCTCGGGTTGAAGTTGCAGGCTCTCGACTAGTTTCTTGCTGTGTACGTGGTCGAGATAACGGTGCCGGCGGCAGAAATGCGAGCCTTCCTGAGTGGCACGCCGGCAGCGCCCGCTCTGCAACATAATTGCTGAGCGGAGTTGAGTAGCATGACAGCGCTGCGCCCCACAGGAGGTGCAGATGTCGTCTTCACGCCAGGCATGGCGGTGTCGGTTCATGCTCATATTGAAGCCCTATCTGCTGCGCTGGCGTCTCCGCCAGCAAACCGCGGAAGCGACTTTGGAATCCAGGTATCCGGCCAGTCCGAACTGCCCCCCGCACTGCCGGTAAGTATCAGTCCCGTTACTTGGACGTCTCAGCGCCGGCAAACGTTGTGTGCAATCGCAAGTAGAACTCCGGAAAGTAATAGAAACATCAGGGCTTAGCCGGTTATCGCTAGCAAGAGATATCATTGCATATCCCACCCGCGAGATCGGAGCGGCAGCGGATTCCCGCTTTGAACCTGCTACCACTCACCAACTCTCCTGGAACATTTTGCTTGAGCTGCCGGGTGAGCTAAGCTGAAAGAGATTCCTAATACTCCGCGAAAAGGTCTCCTAATCTCATGTTGCGAAAGACGCGCTTATTTACTCCCGGGCCCACGCCGCTGCTGCCTGCGGCACAGGTGGCCATGGCATCTGCCGGCATGCACCACCGCACGGCCGAGTTCCGCTCCTTGTTTACCCGTACTCTGGCTGATTTGAAAGAATTTATCGGCACCAGAAACGACGTCGTCCTGCTTGCCTCCTCGGGCACCGGCGCCATGGAAGCTTCCGTCTCCAACCTGACCTCGCCAGGCGACCAGGTTCTGGTGCTTAGCGCCGGCAAGTTCGGCGAGCGCTGGCGCGATCTTACCCAAGCCTATAGCTGCCAGGTGGAACTGGTCAGCGCCGCTTACGGACAAACTTTATCCAGCGCGCAGATTCGCGAGAAACTGACTCCTGGCGTGCGCGCGGTGTATGTGCAGGCTACGGAAAGCTCCACCGGGGTGCGCCACGACGTGGAAGCCATCGCCGGACTGGTGCGGGCGCGGGCGCCGGAAGCCCTGCTGGTGGTGGACGCCATCACCGGGCTGGGCACCACCCGGCTGGAGGTGGACGGCTGGGGCATTGACGTGATCATTGGGGGCTCGCAGAAGGCGCTGATGATTCCCCCGGGACTGGCCTACCTGGCCGTGAGCGAACGCGCCTGGCAGCGGGCGGAGAGCACGCGTTCGCCCCGGTATTATTTCGACCTGCGCAGGGAACGCAAAGCCGCCGCCAAGGGCGAATCGGCCTACACCCCGGCGACGGCGCTAATTGCCGCCCTGGGCGCTGCCCTGGAATATCTGCGGCAGGGGGGCGACGGCAGCCTGGCCGTGGGGCGCGACCGCCTGATCGCAGGCGCCGAACTCTGCGCCCAGATGACCCGGAGCGCTGTTGCGGCGCTGGGCCTGCGCCTGTTCGCTCCCACTGCGCCAGCATCGGCGCTCACCGCGGTGGTGCCGCCGGCCGGGCTGGATTCGGGCAAGATCGTCGCCGGGCTGCGCGAGAACTTCGGCGCCGTCGTGGCGAATGGCCAGGGAGAGATGAAAGGCCAGCTCTTCCGCGTGGCCCATATCGGTTATTACGACTACCTGGACACCATCGGGGTGGTTGGCGCGCTGGAGCACGTGCTGGCCGCCGCTGGCGCGCCCGTGGAGCTGGGCGCCGGTTTGCGCGCCGCCCAGGAAGTCTATGCCGCCGCAGCCGATGCCACAGAACCGGCCGCCGCCCGCGCCTGACAGGAAGCTGCCATGAAAATCGTTATCGCAGAGAAAATCTCCTCCTCGGCCGTTGGCCTGCTCAAGGAAGAATCACGCTGGACGGTGGTTACCCACGAGCAGCTCAACGGCAACCTGGCCACCCAGGTGGAGAGCGCGGACGCCCTGATTGTTCGTTCCGCCGTTTCCGTGGATTCCGCCCTGCTGGAGCACGCCCGCAAACTGCGGGTCATCGGCCGCGCCGGGGTGGGCGTGGACAACATTGACCTGGAAGCCGCCACCCGCAAGGGCATCGCGGTCATGAACACGCCCGGCGCCAACGCCGTGGCCGTGGCCGAGCACACCGTTGGACTCATGCTGGCCCTGGCTCGCCACCTTTGCCGGGCCGATCAGAGCACCCATGCCGGCAAATGGGAAAAGAAAGCGCTGCAGGGAACGGAGCTCAGGGGAAAGACTCTGGGCATTGTCGGCCTGGGCCGCATCGGCATGGAGGTGGCGAAGCGCGCCGGCGCGTTCGGCATGAAGGTGATTGCGCACGATCCCTTTATTTCCACCTCAGTGACACGCGAACTGGGCATTCGGCTCACCGAACTGGACGAAGTTTACCGGGAAAGCGATTACCTGACCCTGCACGTCGGCCTGACCCCGCAAACCGCACACATGATCAACGCCGAATCTTTGCCCAAGCTGAAGCGCGGGGCGCGCCTCATCAACTGCGCCCGCGGCGAACTGGTGGATACGGCAGCGCTGGCCGAGGCGCTCAAGTCCGGCCATCTGGGCGGGGCCGGCCTGGACGTCTTCGAAGTGGAGCCGCCCAAGGGATCGCCTCTGCTCGAACTTGGCAACGTGGTGCTCACGCCCCACATCGGCGGCTCCACCCATGAGGCCCAGGAGGCGGTCGGCTACCAGATCGCGCAGCAGGTGCTGGAATACCTGAAGCACGGCGTGATTCAGAACGCGGTCAACGTGCCTTCCGTCTCCCACGACGAGTATCTGCAGATGCAGCCTTACATCGTGCTGGCCGAGCGCCTGGGAAGCTTTCTGGCGCAGAGTGTGGAAGGCGCGCCGCAGGAGATCTCGCTGCGCTACACCGGAGCCATTGCCGAGTGGAAGACGGAACTGGTGCGCAACGCGGCTATCAAGGGCGTGCTCAACCAGGTGGTCTCCGAGAACGCCAACCTGGTGAACGCAGCCGCGCTGGCGGAAAGCTGCGGCGTGCGCGTGCACGAGGCGCGCAAGAGCAAGGGCGTGGGCGGGGCCGGCAACGTCATTTCCGTGCTGCTTAAGAGCTCGGCGCAGGAATGCCTGGTCAAGGGCACAGTGCTGCATGGCCAGTCGCCGCGCCTGCTGGCGGTGGACGATATTGACGTGGAAGCGCCGCTGGAACGCAATCTCATCTACCTGCGCAACCGCGACGTTCCCGGGGTCATTGGCAGGATCGGAACCACTCTAGGCGAACACAAAATCAACATCGCCGATTTCTCTCTGGGACGACGCGCGCATAATGGCGAGGGCGGCGTGCGCCAGGCAATTGCGGTGGTCCACGTTGACACCCGGGTGCCGGAGAACGTGCTGGCGGAGCTGCGCAAGATACCGGCGGTGGAATTGGCGCGCGCCATCCGCCTGTGATCACGTTTTCACCACCGAGGACACAGAGGTCACAGAGGCTTGGTAATTTCTAATCTGTAATTTTGCGGCTCGCCGAAGATTTGATTCCTCAATCCGATTCGTCTTTCATTCGTCAATCTTGAATCGTCAATTGGTCATTGCATTCATCATTCTTCAATCGTCATTCTTCCATCACAACAGCAGGTCGCCACGGTAGATGAGCTGGCCATCCACCATGCGCGCTTCCGCCATGAGCTTGTGGGGGCGTGCGGGGCCGGTGCCATCAATGTGCAGCACCTGGTGGCCGCGAGCGACCAGGTAGTCGGAAACCAGCATTCTGTGGCAGCGGAAGTACACGCGCTCGGCGCACATGATGGCGGTGGGCGCCTGCCCGGCAAGGCGCAGCAGCTCTTGAATGGCGCGCTGGAACGGTTCGGTCAGCATGTAGTCGGCGTAATTGCGGAAGCTGTCGTTACGCAACGCCACATTGGGCGAGTCGTCGCGCTGTTTCTTGCGCCGCCCGCCCAAGTCCTTCATCCACACGTAGGCGATGCCGGCGGGGGGCAGTTCCTGCTCCAGCGCCTCACGGTTGAAGTGCGGCAGCCGCCGCGACATGGGAAAGGAGCGAATGTCTACGAGGGTGCGGATGCCATGG
>Ga0134128_10008825_pt1 | contig 12129 bp, 11 predicted proteins | sample KB31754_FD_96462 | JGI IMG/M metagenome (GOLD analysis project Ga0134128, IMG submission 96462) | Terrestrial soil microbial communities with excess Nitrogen fertilizer from Kellogg Biological Station, Michigan, USA - KB3-175-4 | ecosystem: Environmental > Terrestrial > Soil > Unclassified ...
ATCTGAAAGTATTTCGTAGGCTTCTTTTGCTTCCTTGAAGTGTTCCTCTGCTTTCGGGCTATCCGGATTGCGATCCGGATGATATTTCATCGCCAGCCTGCGATATGCTTTTTTTATTTCATCCTCGCTGCTGTCGCGATTAATGCCCAGCACTTCGTAGTAGTCGCGTTTGCTCATATAGTCTTCTTGAAAATTTGGCAGCACGGAGAGTAGCAGAGTAGCTTAAACCAGCTCCTCTCCGGCACGCCAAAACGCAGGATGCGGAAAGGAATGCTGCACCTTTCCCGCACCGCTGCGCTTAGAATGTCTTGATGCTTTTTTGGCTGCTTTGCGGATTTACTTCTTGTTTTTTACTTCTTCGAACTCCGCATCGACAACTTCTCCTTCGACAGGTTTTTCGGTTCCGCCGCTCTGGCCGGAAGGTTCCTCACCGGGTCCGGCCTGCGGGCCCTGCCCCTGTGAATACATCTTTTCCGCCAATTTATGCGAAGCCTCGGCCAGTGCCTGGGTTTTGGCTTCGATGGTTTCCTTGTCGCCGGACTTCAATGCGTCTTCCGCATCTTTCAGTGCCGCCTCTATCCTGGATTTTTCCTCATCGGCCAGTTTATCTCCATGCTCCTTCATGGTTTTCTGCACAGAGTGGATCATCGCATCGCACTGATTGCGCGCCGTGACCAACTCCATCGCCTTATGATCTTCCTCGGCATGGGCTTCGGCATCCTTGACCATGCGCTGCACTTCCTCTTCCGACAGACCGGAACTCGCCTGAATCTTGATCTTGCTTTCCTTGCCTGTGGCCTTGTCCTTGGCCGACACATGCAGTATGCCGTTCGAGTCGATATCGAATGTCACCTCGATTTGCGGCATGCCGCGCGGAGCTGGCGGGATATCGGCCAGGTTGAATTGGCCCAGGCTCTTGTTGCCGGATGCCATCTCGCGCTCGCCTTGCAGCACGTGAATGGTTACGGCGGTCTGATTGTCATCCGCGGTGGAAAATACCTGTTGCGCCTTTGTCGGGATAGTCGTGTTCTTCTGGATCAGCTTGGTCATCACGCCGCCCAGCGTTTCGATACCCAGTGACAACGGCGTCACATCCAGCAGCAGCACATCCTTCACCGCGCCCTGCAACACACCGCCCTGGATCGCTGCGCCTACGGCCACCGCCTCGTCAGGGTTCACATCCTTGCGCGGCTCCTTGCCGAAAATTTCCTTGACTTTCTCCTGTACCTTGGGCATGCGGGTCTGACCACCCACCAGGATAACGTCGTCGATATCGGAAACCTTTATACCCGCATCCTTGATGGCGGTACGGCAAGGCTCCACCGTGCGCGTGATCAAATCTTCCACCAGGCTTTCCAGCTTCGCGCGCGTGATTCTTACCGCCAAGTGCTTCGGACCGCTGGCATCCGCCGTGATGTACGGCAGATTGACCTCGGTTTGCTGGCTGGAAGAGAGTTCGATCTTGGCTTTTTCCGCGGCGTCCTTTAACCGCTGCAAGGCAAGCATATCCTTCTTGAGATCGATACCGTTTTCCTTTTTGAACTCATCCACCAGATACTCGATGATGCGGGCATCGAAATCCTCCCCGCCCAGGAAGGTGTCGCCATTCGTCGCCAGCACTTCAAACTGGTGCTCGCCTTCCACTTCCGCAATCTCGATAATGGAAATATCGAATGTTCCGCCGCCCAGATCGTACACGGCAATCTTGCGATCTCCTTCCTTTTTATCCATTCCGAAAGCAAGCGCAGCCGCGGTCGGCTCGTTGATAATACGCCTGACCTCGAGTCCCGCAATGCGACCTGCGTCTTTTGTAGCCTGCCGCTGGGAATCGTTAAAATATGCCGGAACGGTAATGACGGCTTCGGTGACGGGTTCACCCAGATAGTCCTCCGCCGTCTTTTTCATCTTCATGAGCACTTGTGCCGAAACCTCGGGCGGCGCTACCTTTTTGCCACGTACTTCAATCCAGGCATCGTTGTTGTCGGCCTTGACAATGGTGTAGGGCACCATTTTGATGTCCTTTTGCACCATCTCCTCATTAAAGCGCCGACCGATCAGACGTTTCACCGCGAACAAGGTATTTTTCGGATTGGTGACCGCCTGGCGTTTAGCAGACGCGCCCACCAGAACCTCGCCATCTTCCGTATAAGCAACGATGGAAGGCGTAGTGCGTGTCCCCTCGGAGTTTTCTATCACCTTGGGCTTGCCGCTCTCCATGACGGCGACGCATGAGTTAGTGGTTCCCAGGTCAATACCGATAATTTTTCCCATAATTGATCCTTGTATTAGTTAGTTCTTGATATCCGTTGAATAATTCGTTTGTTACCGCTGAAATGGGGATAAAGATCGTGATTTCAAGACTCTTTTCCCTTCGAAACCGAAACCAGCGCCGGCCGGAGAACGCGATCATTCAGCACGTAGCCTTTCTGCATAACCTGCACTACAGTGTTGTGCGGAAACTCGGACTCCACCATGCACATGGCCTGGTGCAAATGCGGATCGAATTTTTCACCTTGGGGATTGAGCTGCTTGATATTGAACTTGGTGAAAGCCGCAGTGAGTTGCTTGAGCGTCAACTCCATGCCGCTTTTGAAATTCTCGACGGTTGCATTTTCCACCGCCAATGCAGCGTCTAGGCTGTCCATGACCGAGAGCAGTTCAGTCGAAAAATTTTCAATAGCGTATTTGTGCGCGTTGGTGACATCGATCTGGGCACGCTTTCTTATGTTCTCGCCCTCAGCCTTGGCGCGAAGCCATGCATCATAATGTTCCGCTGCATCGAGTTCCGCTTTTTTCAGTAAATGCTCCAGGCTGGGCATGGTTTCGCCCTCCTGCTCGGGCGTCTTGGCCTTGTTTTCCCCGGCTTCCTGTCCACCGCTTCCGCTTGTAACGGTCAGTTCGGGCTGGTCTGGTTGAGGTCGGTTTTCTTCTGTCATGGCTTTCTCCTGATTTTCTATCCATAAACATATCGGGGCAGCTTCTCGAATTTCAAGCCTAAAAATGAAGGCTCGGGGAGGTATACAGGGGAAAGTGCTGATAGAAAAAGAAAGGACGCGAAAATCAGTGCTCCATACTGATTTTTTTCGCTAATGCAGCAGCATCTCCCAGGTATGTTTCAGGTCTCATTTCACGCAATCGTTTTTTTTCCGCATCAGGAAGAGCGAGGCCATCGATAAACTGATGCAGTGCTACCTGAGTGATGCCGCCTTTGCCACGGGTCAGCTCTTTCAACCGCTCATATGAATCCGGCATGCCGTAACGGCGCATCACAGTCTGAATGGGCTCGGCCAGCAGTTCCCAGGCATTTCTCAAATCCTCCTCCAGACGGCCTGGATTGATTTCCAGTTTGTTCAGCCCTCTGCTGCAGGAGTCATATGCCAGCAAAGTGTGCCCTAATGCCACACCCATGTTACGCAGCGCAGTGGAGTCGGTAAGATCGCGCTGCCAGCGCGATATTGGCAGTTTCTCGCTCAAGTGCCGCAGCAGCGTGTTGGCAATCCCGAGATTGCCTTCGGAATTTTCAAAATCTATCGGATTGACCTTGTGCGGCATGGTTGAGGAACCCACTTCATCTTTTCGGGTTTTTTGCTTGAAGTACGCCAGCGAGATGTATCCCCATATATCGCGGTTGAAATCCAGCAGGATCGTGTTGATTCTGGCATAGGCATCGAACAGTTCAGCTACGGTGTCGTGCGGTTCAATCTGAGTGGTATAAGGATTGAATTCCAGGCCGAGCTTTTCCACAAAATCCTGCGCAAATTTCTCCCATTCGAAGTCGGGGTACGCAGCCAGATGGGCGTTGTAATTGCCCACGGCGCCATTGATTTTTCCGAGAATAGCCACCTGCGCAAGGTTCCTGCGTCCCCGTTGCAGACGATAAGCGAAGTTGGCGAACTCCTTGCCCACTGTCGTCGGCGTGGCAGCCTGCCCATGCGTGCGCGCAAGCATGGGCACTTCGGCCAGCTCGTGCGCAAGCCGGATGAGCCTGCCAATGATGGTATCCAGCGCCGGCAACATGATGTCGTCGCGGCTGTGCATCAGCATCAATCCATGGGAAAGATTGTTGATGTCCTCTGAAGTGCAGGCAAAATGAATGAATTGTTCGATTCTGCCAATCTCGGCATTTCCCGTTAACTGCTTGCGAAGCCAGTATTCCACGGCTTTCACGTCATGGTTCGTGCGCGCCTCGATGAGCTTGACCGCTTCGCCATCTCTTTCGGAGAAATCCGTTACCAAGGTATCGAGCTGCGCAACCGTATCCGCGGATAGCGGCAGCGCTTCGGCAATGGCGGATGCCCGGCTCAATGCCTTGAGCCATTCGATCTCAAGCTGGACGCGGTAACGGATCAGCGCGAGTTCGCTGAAATAGGGCCTCAGCGCGTCGACTTTGCCGTGATAACGGCCATCAATGGGAGAGAGTGCGGTGAGAAAGGATGAATTCATAGCTTGTGTCCGACGAAATTTTAACACAGGTAGGCTTTGGTCCCGTTATGCCATGCAGTGGGAAAGCCGATATAATGCGCGCTGACCACTCTCTTCAAGATTCGCCATGAAGCTTATTGGATCGCTTACCAGCCCCTACGTACGCAAGGCACGTATTGTCCTCGCCGAAAAGCACGTTGGTTATACCTTCGAGCTGGATGTCCCCTGGAACGATGATAGCCAGGTACCCGACTACAATCCGCTCGGCAAGGTGCCGGTGCTGATCATGGATGACGGGACGAGCGTGTTCGATTCACGCGTAATCGTCGAGTATCTCGACAGTGTCAATCCCGTATCGCGCCTGATTCCGGACGGCAACCGGCGGCGCATCGCGGTAAAACGCTGGGAGGCGCTGGCGGACGGTATCTGCGATGCCGCTGCCGCCATTTTCCTGGAACGCAAGCGCAGCAAGACGCAGCAAAGCGGACAGTGGATTTCCCGCCAGCAGAAAAAGGTTGAGGGAGGCCTGGAAGCGGCGGCAAGGGAACTCGGTGACAGAAAATGGTGCGATGGAAATGCCTATTCGCTGGCTGACATCGCGTTGGGCTGCGCGCTGGGCTATCTTGCTTTCCGGTTTCCGGAGATCAAGTGGCGGGAGAATTTTCCCAATCTTGCGGATCTTTCCGACCGCCTGGAAAAGCGGTCTGCGTTCACGGAAACCGCCCCACGGGACTAAACACCTAGATTCTGTTTCCCGATTTCTGCCACCGTGCCACGAACCCGATCAGGCCCAGGCCCGCGAGCATCAGGGCATAGGTCTCGGGTTCAGGAACATAGCTAGCAGCAGAAACGAGGACCTGTCCCGCGTTATTGATGCTGAGGGCGTCCGCTATAAGATATCCAGCATATCCGGCCGGCAACGAAGCCAGCGAATTGAGGTCTGTCATGCCGACACCATTGGAGCCGGTGATGAAACCGTGGAAATGACCTGGAACCATGGACCATCCCACCACCCGCCCGGAATCATTGATGCCATAGGCGTCACTAGACTTTCCACCCAGTGTCCCGAGATCGGTCATGCCCTGCCATTGGGACCGGTGATGAAAGCGTGCTCACCACCTGCTGCCGTGTAGAACTCGCCCACCACCTGCCCGGCATTATTGATGCTATAACTTGGGGAGCTAGAGATATAATCTCCCAGCTCCCCAAGTTCGGAGAGCACTTTACCGCTAGAGTCCAGGAGGACTAAACGTCCTGAGGCAGGGGAAACAAAACACAGTCCGAGACTCAGAGCTATCAATGAGATCAAGCTCTGCATTCTGGAATTACCGGTCATTTTCATTATTCTCTCTCCAGTAAGAAACTGTTTTCAGAGATGCGGGACTCTCCCATTTGCTAATACCATAGCGGCAGGGCTGTAATTTTGGGCAGTGACAAAGCTCAAGCTGGGACACGGGTTTGACAAGTATCAACAGACCTGTCCACGCCAATAGGGGAAAACCTTGATCGGAATCTTCCCGATCTCAATTATCTTTAAGGGAAGCTAAGGCAGATTGCAAGACCCGTGAAGTGTGCAAGCGAAAGGTGACGGGCAGATTCCGGAAGTCAGCATGTGTGTCCGTTCATTGTCCGTTTTATCTGCTCTCCCTCTCAATCTCCTGTGTAGCGGTAATTACACCTCCCCCCAGGCACACTTTGCTTTCGTATACCACTACGGACTGTCCCGGCGCCACAGCCCACTGCGGCTGGGCGAACTCGATTTCGCATTTGTGGGGGTCGAGGGAAGTGATCGAACAGGGAGCGTCCAGTTGGCGATAACGGATTTTAGCCGCATATACCCAGTTGCAGCGAGGCATCTTGCCGCTCACCCATGTCAGGTCGGTTGCGGTAAGCGCGGGCCTGAGCAAACCGGGATGATCGTGGCCCTGTACTACTGTCAGGATGTTCCGCTTCATGTCCTTTTCCGAAACAAACCAAGGCTCGCCGTCTCCCCCTCTTGTTCCGCCTATGCCCAATCCCTGCCGTTGCCCGATGGTGTAATACATAAGGCCGGCATGCCTGCCCATGACGTCCCCGGAAGGCGTCCGGATCTCGCCTGGATCGTTCGGCAAATAGCGGTTGAGAAATTCGCGAAAGGGCCGTTCACCGATGAAACAGATGCCAGTGCTGTCCTTCTTGGAGAAATTGGGCAACCCGTGGTCTTTCGCGATGCTTCGGACATCGCGCTTATAAAGATGGCCGATGGGAAACAGTGTCCTGGCCAACTGCGCTTGGTTGAGCCGGTAGAGAAAATAGCTCTGGTCCTTCGTTCCATCCTCACCCTTGAGCAACTGGAATATGTCATCCGTATTGCGCACCTGGGCATAATGACCTGTCGCAATATAATCCGCGCCCAGCCCCGCCGCATGATCCAGAAACGCCTTGAACTTGATCTCGGCGTTGCATAGCACGTCCGGATTGGGTGTTCGGCCTGCCTTGTATTCGGCAAGAAAATGGCTGAATACCCGCTCTTTATATTCGGCGGAGAAATTTACCGCTTCAAGGGGAATTCCAATAACATCCGCCACTGATGCCGCATCTATCAAATCCTGTCGGGATGAGCAGTATTCGTCCGTGTCGTCATCTTCCCAGTTCTTCATGAAGAGGCCGATTACTTCATACCCCTGCTGTTTCAACAACAAGGCAGCGACAGAGGAATCCACGCCGCCGGACATTCCGACAACTACCCGTGCTTTGCTCATTTCAAGCCAAATGAGTAAGTATGTCGAGCGGATAGCCCTTCCCCGTCAGGTGGTCTTCGAGACATTTCATGACGAGTGGGCTACGGTGGCAATAGGTCATGCTGCGGATTTCATCGATGCCGAACCAGTCAGCGCGTACGATACCCGTATCAAGCGGCCGGCCTGGATCGTAGTCGCTCACTGAACCGGAAAAAGCAAAGCGTATGAATGTCGTATCTTCCGCCGGGGAATGCCAGTGGTAAATGCCGAGTACGGATCGGGGGACAAACGTGTAGCCCGTCTCTTCCAGAGTTTCCCGTATCGCGCCATGGATGATTGACTCGCCCGGCTCCAGATGACCCGCCGGCTGATTAAACAACAAGCCGCTACTGGTTTGCTCTTCCACCAGAAGATATTGCCCGTCTTGCTCCACCACTGCTGCAACCGTCACATTGGGTTTCCAGATCATGATTTCGTTATTTCAACCGTTTTAATTATCAAATAGCGGAACGTGGATACAACTAGATAGGGCACGAAATGTCGTCCCCCTGTTCATTATAAGGGAAGCCGTCCTGCTGCCGCCGCCTGTAACGCTTTTCGGGATATATAGGGAAGGCCCCCGGGCGAAAACAAGCGCTTCTGTCCGAAACGCGGTTAAAATGTATAAATTTCGCCGATCTGGTTCCGACTTGTTCTGGATTACGGAACCAGCCAGCTCAACAAATGGAGATAGCATGTATCAGCACATCAGCATACCAGCGGAAGGTTCAAAAATCAGCGTAAATTCGGATTTTTCCCTGAATGTGCCGGACAATCCGGTCATACCCTATATAGAAGGCGACGGGATTGGGGTGGACATTACGCCGGTAATGAGGAAGGTAGTGGATTCCGCTGTAGAAAAAGCTTATGGAGGCAAACGCAGGATTTCCTGGATGGAAATCTATGCCGGCGAGAAATCGACGCGCATTTATGGCGAAAATGTCTGGCTACCCGAGGAAACCCTGCGAGCGGCGAAAGAGTATGTGGTCTCGATCAAGGGGCCGTTGACCACTCCAGTGGGAGGCGGGATCCGCTCTATCAATGTCGCCTTGCGCCAGGAACTGGACCTGTACGTATGCCTTCGTCCTGTTCGCTATTTTCAGGGAGTGCCTAGTCCCTTGAAAAATCCGGAAAAAACCGACATGGTCATTTTTCGCGAGAACTCGGAAGACATCTATGCCGGTATTGAATGGGAAGCCGGGTCGGAAGGTGCGAAAAAAGTTATCGATTTTCTAATAAACGACATGGGCGTTACCAAGATACGCTTTCCTCAAACCGCAGGGATCGGCGTAAAGCCGGTATCCCGGGAGGGTACCGAGAGGCTGGTACGCAAGGCAATCCAGTATGCGATAGATAACGGACGGCACTCGGTAACACTTGTGCACAAAGGCAATATCATGAAATTTACCGAAGGCGCGTTCAAGAACTGGGGCTACCAGCTTGCAGCAAAGGAGTTTGGGGCAAGCCTGCTCGACGGCGGACCGTGGATGAAGTTGCCCGAGGACAAAGGCGGTATAGTGATCAAGGATGTGATCGCCGACGCTTTTCTTCAGCAGATTCTGCTGCGGCCAGAGGAATATGATGTCATCGCCACACTGAACCTGAACGGCGATTATATTTCCGATGCTTTGGCCGCGCAGGTAGGGGGCATCGGAATCGCCCCCGGCGCAAACATGAGCGACTCTATAGCCATTTTCGAGGCGACCCATGGGACCGCCCCCAAGTATGCCGGCAAGGATCAGGTTAATCCAGGCTCCATCATTCTATCCGCGGAGATGATGCTAAGGCATATGGGTTGGGCGGAGTCCGCTGATCTCATTAGGCGGTCGATGGAAAAAACCATTCAGGATAAAACCGTGACTTATGACTTCGCCCGACTGATGACCGGCGCGCAAAAAGTCTCCTGTTCAGCATTCGGGCAGGCCATGGTCGAAAACATGGCGCGTTGAAAATCTGCCGCCGGGGGATCGGAAGGATACAAAAGCGCAAGCGTATTCCAAGCTTGCGGCTTATCCTCGACAAGAAAAAGCCCCTTGCCGATTTACAGCAAGGGGCTTTGTATAATTCTGTGATGGATCACATACTGCTCAGCGTGCTCGCACGCCCGGCATGAGATCTTTAAGCAGACTGAATATTTGATGCTTGCTTGCCCTTCGGACCCTGGGTAACCTCAAACGTTACTTTTTGACCTTCTTTGAGAGTTTTGAATCCGGACATATTGATCGCGGAGAAGTGCGCAAATAAATCCTCGCTTCCATCATCGGGTGTAATGAAGCCGAAACCCTTTGAATCATTGAACCATTTTACTGTACCAGTTGCCATTATTGCTTCCTATAAATAAAACCGGGCCGGAAACCCGAACACTGTTTGAGTTTCAAGACCGCAAAACGGCTGTAACCGGTACTGCAGAGAACTTGAAGCCAAACGCCAAGAACTGTTTTACGCAAATCCATTGTTCAAGTCAAGTAGCCAGTCCCGTTATTTGGTAGAAATACAGCAGAAAAATTTTTAAAAGGTACTTGAATATTTCAGCGCAATCATCAAATATAAAGACTGGAAGTTGTTATATTTCCGTTTTAATTGAAGGCAAAAATACAGGATCATGGCTGCAGGAAATCATGGTGATGTTGTACTTGAGGCTAAAAAGAGTAAACTCAAGCCGCCACCAATGTTCAAGGTTATTTTGCTGATTGATAACTTCATGCCGATGGATTTCGTGGTGACTGTATTACAGACTTTTTTTTCCAAGAACAGAGAACAGGCGACACAAATCATGCTCAAAGTCCATATGGACGGAGCTGGAGTATGTGGAGTTTATCCCAATGATGTGGCTTCCACAAAAGTCGAGCAGGTAGTTGCATTTGCAAGGCAGCATCAGCATCCGCTACAGTGCGTGATGGAGGAGAACTGAAATGATTGCTCAAGAATTAGAGGTAAGTCTGCATATGGCATTCGTGGAATCGCGTCAGAAGCGCCACGAGTTCATTACGGTCGAGCATCTGTTACTGGCCCTGCTCGATAATCCGACTGCCGCAGAGGTATTGCGCGCCTGTTCGGTTGATATGGACGATTTACGCCGGCTGCTGACTGAGCATGTTACCGAAAACACGCCGACTGTGGGAGGGAGTGGAGAGGTAGATACGCAGCCTACTCTTGGTTTTCAGCGCGTTATCCAGCGCGCGATTCTGCATGTGCAGTCCTCGGGGAAAAAAGAAGTTACGGGCGCAAACGTACTGGTAGCGATATTTGGCGAAAAGGATTCCCACGCAGTTTATTTTCTTCATCAAAAGGGGGTAACCCGACTCGATATCGTGAACTATATTTCTCACGGCATCAGTAAAGTTCCGCAGGGAACCAGCGCCAAAACCGAAAGCGAAGGAGATACCGAGCAGGAAATGAATGCGGGGGGCGCGCTGGAAAGCTATGCAGTCAACCTCAACGCTCAGGCGCTGGCAGGCAAGATCGATCCGTTGATCGGGCGGGAGCGCGAACTGGAGCGCCTGATACAGACGCTGTGCCGCCGGCGCAAGAACAACCCGTTATTGGTAGGGGAAGCAGGGGTAGGTAAAACGGCTATCGCTGAAGGTCTGGCGCGGCGAATTATCGAGAACGACGTTCCCGAGATCCTTGCACACCATCAGGTCTATGCCCTCGACATGGGGGCATTGCTGGCGGGTACCAAATACCGGGGTGATTTTGAGCAACGCCTGAAGGCAGTGCTGAAACAGTTGCTCGAGAGCTCGAATGCCATACTGTTCATCGACGAAATTCACACTCTGATCGGGGCTGGTGCGGCGTCCGGCGGCACGCTCGATGCCTCCAACCTGTTGAAACCGGTACTGAATACCGGGCAACTGAAATGCATTGGTGCCACCACCTACAGCGAATATCGCGGCATCTTTGAAAAGGATCATGCGCTTTCGCGCCGTTTCCAGAAAATTGATGTGCTCGAACCGAGCGTGGATGAAACGGTCTCTATACTACGTGGCTTGAAAGCGCGCTATGAGGCGCATCATGGTGTCAAATATACCGCTACCGCGCTTACGACCGCTGCGGAATTGTCAGCCCGCTTTATCAACGACCGGCACCTGCCTGACAAAGCGATCGATGTGATCGACGAAGCCGGCGCGGCGCAGCGTGTTTTGCCGAAATCGAAGCAACGCAAGGTAATCAGCAGGCATGAGATAGAGACCATCATTGCCAAGATTGCACGCATTCCGGCCCAGAATGTTTCCAGTGATGACCGCAACACTTTGAAGACGCTCGACCGTGACCTGAAAGCAGTTGTGTTCGGGCAAGACAAGGCCATCAACGCGCTGACCGCGGCGATCAAGATGGCGAGAAGCGGTCTCGGCAATCCGCAAAAGCCGGTCGGTTCTTTTCTTTTTTCCGGCCCGACCGGAGTTGGCAAAACCGAGGTTGCGCGACAGCTGGCCTATGCGCTTGGCATCCATCTGCACCGTTTCGACATGTCCGAATATATGGAACGGCACGCTGTTTCGCGTCTGATCGGTGCCCCCCCAGGCTATGTGGGGTTTGACCAGGGCGGTTTGCTCACCGAGGCTATCATCAAGCAACCCTATTCCGTGCTGCTGCTGGACGAAATTGAAAAGGCGCATCCCGATATTTTCAATATCCTGCTGCAAGTGATGGATCACGGTACATTGACGGACAATAACGGCCGCAAGGCGGATTTCCGTAATGTCGTCATCATCATGACGACCAATGCCGGAGCGGAAGCCTTGAGCAAGGCTTCCATGGGCTTCACCAAGGCCGCGCAGGCAGGCGACGAGATGGCCGATATCAAGCGGATGTTTACGCCTGAGTTCCGCAATCGGCTGGATGCCATCATTTCCTTTGCACCGCTGGATAGAGAAGTGATTCTCCGCGTGGTGGATAAATTCCTGATGCAGCTTGAAGCACAGTTGCAGGAAAAGAAAGTGGATGC
>Ga0134128_10008827_pt1 | contig 12129 bp, 13 predicted proteins | sample KB31754_FD_96462 | JGI IMG/M metagenome (GOLD analysis project Ga0134128, IMG submission 96462) | Terrestrial soil microbial communities with excess Nitrogen fertilizer from Kellogg Biological Station, Michigan, USA - KB3-175-4 | ecosystem: Environmental > Terrestrial > Soil > Unclassified ...
CCGGCGCGCCCGTGCAGGGCGTCCGCGTCCTGCTCGTCGACGGGATGGAGCACAACGTCGACTCCTCGGAGATGGCCTTCAAGATCGCGGGGTCGATGGCCTTCAAGGAGGCGTACCAGCAGGCCGATCCCGTCCTGCTCGAGCCGATCATGGAGCTCGAGGTCACGGTGCCCGACGACACGGTCGGCGCGGTGAACGGCGACCTCAACTCGCGGCGCGGCCGCCTGCAGGGGATGGAGCCGGCCGGCGGCATGACCACGATCAAGGCCGAGGTGCCGATGGCCGAGATCCTCACCTACTCGCAGGCGCTGACCTCGGTGACCGGCGGGCGCGGCGACTACTCGATGCACTTCCTCCGCTACGAGGAAGTGCCGACCCACGTCGCGCAGAAGATCATCGAGCAGACGAAGAAGGAGCGGGAAGCGGCGCACGCCTGAGCGCACGCCGCTTCGGCGGTCGGCTCAAGCCTGCTGCTGCGGGGCGTCGGCGGGGTCGCGCAGGTGCGTGATCACGTCCGCGACGTCCGCAAGCTGCTGCTCGAGGTCGCGCTGGTAGGACTCCAGCCGCTCGAGCAGCTCGTGGCGGCTCGGGAAGCCGCCGCGGAAAAACAGCCGCGAGCCGCGGCCGCCCCAGCCATGGCGGTGACGGTGGTGATGCATGTTCACCTCCTCTCCTCGTACCGTGCGAGGAAGCGGGCGGTTCGCTCCTGGGAGCGGCGCAGCGCCTCGGCCCAGTGGTCGAGCAGGCGCTCGCCCGCAGGCGTGATGGCGTAGCGGCGCTTCGCGGGGCCTGGGGAGGAGGCGTCCCATTCCGAGGAGACGAGCTCCTCCTCCTCGAGCGCGCGCAGCAGGCGGTAGAGGTTCCCCATCTCGACGCGCGCCTCGCCCGTGAGCTCCGGAAGCCGCTCCAACAGGTCGTAGCCGTGGGCCGGATGCTCGCGCAGCAGGAGCAGCAGGGCCGGCTCGGCGAAGCGCTCGACGCGCGCGAGGACGCGCCAGCGGCCGTGGTGGTGGCGCCGTGCGCGCGGGCCTCTCACGAAGCGGATACATGTAAAAGACACATGTAATTCACATTACCCGGATTGAAGGATCCTGCGCAACCCTGGCTAAACTCGAAAGCCATGCGGGTCACGAAAGTCGCAACGACGCGCGAGTGCGCGGTGTGCGAGCGCACGCTCCTGATGGGAGAGCGGGCCGTGAGCTTCGCCCCGTCGGAGGGCGCGGAGCTCGTCGACGTCTGCCCGCTCTGCCAGGAGCTGGCGATCGAGGCGGGCTGGATCAAGGAGGGCGCGCCGACGACACCGACCCTCGAGGGTGGACGGCGCCGTCGCAGGAAGCGCAATCTCGTGGACTTCCTCGGCCTCACGCGCACGACGGACGCGGAGGCTCTCGCCCAGCAGGAGCCGATCCTGCGCAGGCTCTCCGACGGCGAGGTCGCGCTCCTCGAGGCCGCGGACCTTTTCAACGGCAGCGCCTACCGCCGCACCGTCGGCGGCATCGCGAAGAGCCTCGGCGAGCCGAGCGCGAGCATCGTCCCGCTGTCCGGTACGTCCGGCGAGCTCGCGGTGACGGTCGCCTGGGAGCTGTCCTGGTACCAGTACCGCGTGAGCCCCGACTCCGCCCAGCCCGTGAGGCTCGAGCGGCGCGGCCACGAGCTCGAGGAGCTCGAGGACGGCTTCAAGGACTGGAACGCGCAGGTCGAGGACGAGGGCCGTCTCGTCCCCGCGATCGCCCGGCTCTAGCGCGAGACGATCAGGCGGCGGTGCAGCAGCCGCTGCACCTGCTGGGTGAACTTCCCCACGAGCGGTGCCTGCACGTGCAGGCCGATGCTGAAGAGGAGCGGGTTGCAGATCGTCGCGAAGCCGGAGTTCGCGAGTCGTGCCTGGCCGAGCACGTCACCGCTCGCGGCGCGGAAGTCGAAGATCAGCGACGGTCCGCCCACGAGAGGGCACAACGGCGCTGCGCCCGGCTCGAGGATCGGGAGCGCGTCGAACAGGCGGACGATCTGTCCGGCCTTTGCCCCTCGCACACGGACGAGGAGCGGCGGGGAGCGGAACTGCCGGGACGCCGTTCGGTAGATCGTGATCTCGCGCACACCCGCCGGAACCTTCTCGTTCGGCGGCCGGACCGCCCACGCATCCTCGCCGTCGGCCCGGATCGCCGTCGAGTCCGCCGACAGCCGGAGCAGCGTCACGCTGAGCGACCGGATCGCGATCACGCCGGGGATCGGGGCGAACCGGACGCGAGCTCGCGGTTCCGTTTCGCGCCGATGTGAGAGCCGACGGACTCGCTCAGGATGAGGCGCCCGCTGCGCGGTCGATGCGCTCTCACGTACGCGACCACCCGGTCGAAGGGCATCCGGACCCGCCAGAAGCGATGACGGCGCATCGAGCCCACCTGCTCGGCGGCGTGACCGAGAATCCTGCGACTGCCCGGCGGCGGGGCCGTCAGGCGCTCAGCTCCCGGCGGGACGGGAAGGAGACGCAGAAGCCGCACCGGGTCGCCGAGGGCCGAGCGCCTGGAAGGCGCGGAGGGCGCCGACGCCGGCAGCGCGAGCACGAGCGTCAGCGCACCGAGAACGATCAGGTCTCGTCTATGCGGCATCCGTCCGTACATACGACCCGCGAGGCCGAATTTGTCACGGAACGGCTAGCTGCCCGGAAACTCGCCGAGCTTGAGGTGAAGCGTCTTGTGCGCGCCGCTCTGCTTCACGATCCCGAGCGAGATGGTCGTGCCCGGCTTGAGCTCCGACACGACGCTCGTCAGGTCGTCGACCGTAGGTGTCTCGTGGCCGTTGACCGAGGCGATGACATCCCCCTGCCGGAGCCCGGCCTTCGAGGCCGGGCCGCCCGCCGTGACGCTCCGCACGAGCACGCCCTGGCCGACCGTGTCGCCGATCTCGACGCCGAGGTAGGCGCGGTGCGAGTTGTTGACATGGCCGAAGCGGATGATCTGCGTCGCGATGTCCTTGACGAGGTTGCTCGGGATGGCGAAGCCGATCCCGGGCGCCGCGCTGCCGCCGAGCTCGGGATCGGTCGCGGCCAGCGTCGGGATCCCGATTACGCGGCCCTGGAGGTCGGCGAGCGCGCCGCCGGAGTTGCCCGGGTTGATCGCGGCACTCGTCTGGATCATCAGCGGCAGCGCGACGCCGTTCCCCTCCGAGACGCCCTGCCGGAAGGCGCTCACGATGCCGTCGGTCACGCTCGAGCGCAGGCCGAGCGGGTTCCCGATCGCGATCGCGAAGTCTCCGACCTCCAGCCCGCTCGAGTTGGCGAATGCGGCCGGCGTCAGATGCGCGGAGGAGACGTGGACGACGGCGAGATCGTCGGGTGCGAAGCGGCCGACGAGCGATGCGCCGTAGGAGTGCGCTCCCGCGGTGATGGTGAACGGGCCGCCACTGGTCCCGACGACGTGGTTGTTCGTGACGATGTCGCCGTTCCGATCGAACACGACGCCCGAGCCGAGGCCCGACCGGCTCTGGATCTGGACGACGGACGGCGAGACCTCGTGCACCACGGCCGTGACGGCGCGCTGGAATGCGAGCGCGGCCGCAGCCGGCCGCAGGCGGGCGTGGCTCGTCTTCGGCCTCGAGTTCGAGGACGCACCGCCGAGGGACACGGCCGCGACGACAACTCCCGCGACGGCGGCGCCCGCGAGCGGGGCGAGCCACCAGATGTGGCGGCGCAGCATCTGCCCCTTATACCGGCGTTGGGGGTTCTCTCCGCCGATTTCCGTCCTACAATCAGCCGCGATGATCTACTGCGTCATTCCGCGCGAGCTCGCCGACGAGCTCTACGACAAGATGGTCGACTACTACAGGGACAACCCGAACGTGACCGTCATCGTCGACCGTCGCGAGGGACGCGATCGCCGGAAGCAGTCCGAGGCTCGGCTCGAGGACAAGGAGAAGCGGACGGTCCGTGACCGCCGCCGCGCGCATCCGGGCACGTTCCCGGACGTCGACGCACCCCCCGAGTAGCTCGCGCTAGGCTCGCCTTCATGGCGACGACTACAGCGCAGACATTCCAGAACCTCATCGGCGGCGAGTGGATGGACGCCGCCTCCGGCGAGACATTCGAGAGCACGAGCCCCGCCACCGGCGAGGCGATCGGCGTCTTCCCGCGCTCCGGCGCCGAGGACGTCGACCGCGCGGTCGCGGTGGCGAAGGAGGCGTTCGCCGACTGGCGCCTCGTGCCCGCGCCGAAGCGAGGCGAGATCCTGTTCCGCCTCGCGCGCCTACTCGAGCAGGAGAAGCCGGCGCTCACCGAGCTCATGACGCGCGAGATGGGGAAGGTGAAGGCCGAGGCGGGCGGCGACGTCCAGGAGGCGATCGACATCACGTACTACATGGCCGGCGAGGGCAGGCGCCTATTCGGGCACACGACGCCGTCGGAGCTGCGCGACAAGTGGAACATGAGCGTCCGCCAGCCGATCGGCGTCGTCGGCGCGATCACGCCGTGGAACTTCCCGGTCGCGATCCCGTCGTGGAAGCTCATCCCGGCGCTCGTCTGCGGGAACACCGTCGTCCTCAAGCCGGCGACGGACACGCCCGCGCTGGCGCAGCGCTTCGTCGAGCTCCTCGCCGAGTCGGGCATCCCGAGCGGTGTCGTCAACATCGTCCACGGCGGTGGTGGCACGGTCGGCGAGCGGATGGTGCGCCATCCCGACGTGCGCGTGATCACGCTCACCGGCTCGCGCGAGACCGGCGTCGAGGTGCTGAAGGCGGCGGCCGAGACCCTCACGCACGTCCATCTCGAGCTCGGCGGCAAGAACGCGATCGTCGTGCTCGACGACGCCGACCTCGAGCTCGCCGTCGACGGGATCCTGTGGTCGGCGTTCGGCACCTCCGGCCAGCGCTGCACCGCCGCCTCGCGGGTGATCGTGCAGCGCGGCGCCTACGAGGAGCTCCAGTCGCGGCTCGTCGAGCGGGTCGAGAAGCTGCGGCTCGGGCCGGGCTGGGAGGACGACACCGACATCGGCCCGGTGATCAACCGCACCGCGCTCGAGAAGATCCATTCCTACACCGAGATCGGCCGGGGCGAGGGCGCGAAGCTCCTCACCGGCGGCGAGGTGGCCGGAGACGGCGAGCTCGGCAAGGGCTTCTTCTACCGGCCGACCGTCTTCGCCGACGTCGACCCGCAGATGCGGATCGCGCAGGAGGAGATCTTCGGCCCGACGACCGCGCTCATCCCGGTCGCCGACCTCGACGAGGCGATCCGCGTCTCGAACGGGATCAAGTTCGGCCTCTCGTCCTCGATCTTCACGCAGGACGTCAACGCCGCCTTCCGCGCGATGCGCGATCTCGAGGCCGGGATCACGTACGTCAACGCGGGCACGATCGGCGCCGAGGTGCACCTTCCGTTCGGCGGCACGAAGGACACCGGCAACGGGCACCGCGAGGCGGGCCAGGCGGCGCTCGACGTGTTCACGGAGTGGAAGTCGATCTACGTCGACTACTCCGGCCGGCTGCAGCGCGCGCAGATCGACACCGAGCCGTAGGTGTTACAACTTCTGAACCGTAAGCACCCCCTTTAGAGGGGACAAAGCGCCAAATCTGACGCTCGCTTCGGGAGGCTCCGAGGACCTCCCGATCGACCGAGATCGTTGCCCGCCTACCGCGGCCGCGCCGGCTCTTTCCGCTGCTGGCCGCGCTCGCCTCCGCCGTCGCCGCCTGCGGCCTCGTCGTCGGCGTCCACGTCGCCCAGGAGCAGGAGGCCGGGTCGCGTGCGGCGGCTCCGGCCGAGCTCGGCCTGCTGCGTCGCGGGCTTTGACCCGCTCCGGCTATGTAAAGGTGAGGATGTGGAAGAGCTCGACGTGGAGGCCGTTCGCGTCGAGGTGGGCGACCTTGGCGATCCCGTCGCGCTCCTCGAAGCGGAGCACGAGCTCTGCGCCGACGTCGTCGGCGGCGTCGAGCTGGTCGAGCCGGAACGACAGGGTGGAGGTCTGCTCGCCGTTCACGTAGAGGAGCCGGGCCTCGACGTTGTTCGCGCGGCCCGAGTCGTGTCCCTCGCGGAGCCGGAACTCCCACTGCTGCCGCGGCGCGGCCCAGTCCTCGAGGGTCGCGGCCAGCACGGTCAGTGCCTCGTCGACCTCGATGTCGATCCGGTCTTCGGCCCGCTCGGCGGGCGTCGGCCGTGGATCCACGTGCATCGTCGCCATGGCCCCCGGGTGCCCGCGTGAATCGGAAGCTAATCGTGTTCGTGCCGCGCGAGGCGCTCGACGGCGTGCGCGCGGCGCTGTTCGAGGCGGGGGCGGGACGGATCGGCGACTACGAGCGCTGCTCCTGGTATACGGAGGGCACCGGGACGTTCCTCGGCGGCGAGGGGACGTCGCCGAGCGTCGGGCAGGCCGGCCGGGAGGAGCGGGTGGCGGAGCTGCGGCTCGAGACCGTCTTCCCGGCGGAGCTGCAGGACGAGGTCCTCGCGGCGCTGAGACGCGCGCACCCGTACGAGGAGCCGGCGTTCGACGTCTACGAGCTGCTGTCGTGAGCCTGAAGGCGCGCCTGTTCACGGACGGCGGCGCCCGGGGCAATCCCGGCCCGGCCGCGTTCGGCTACGTGCTCGAGGCAGAGGACGGCACCGTGCTCGCCGCGCACGGCGAGGCGATCGGCGTCGCGACGAACAACGTGGCCGAGTACCGCGCGCTCGTCGCCGGGCTCGAGAAGGCGGCCGAGCTGCAGGTGGGCGAGGTCGAGGTCGTCTCCGACTCCGAGCTGCTCGTGAAGCAGATGAACGGCGAGTACCGGGTCAAGAACGAGGCGCTGAGGGAGCTCTCGCTGCGGGCGTCCCGCCTCGCGCGGCAGGTCGGGAAGGTGCGGTACACGGCCGTCCGACGAGAGCAGAACGAGCTAGCCGACCGCCTCGTGAACGAGGCTCTGGACGCCGCCGGCCTCGGCTAGAATGCGCGTCCCACGCGGATGTAGCTCAGTTGGCTAGAGCGTCTGCTTGCCATGCAGAAGGTCGTGGGTTCGAGGCCCATCATCCGCTCTCTCTCTAGGAAGGCTTTGTACCGACCAGTAGCTCTGGGGACTACCCGTAGCTCGTCCGGATCGAGCCTTGAGCGCGGTGGCAGTGACGCCGATGGTCATCGCCTCCGGGTCATCGGCGAGCGACCCCGTCAGCACCGCCTGGGCCAACTTCCACGATCAGACGCGAAGCTCGGCGGGCCGAGTCAGGCCCGCGAAAGCCGGGAGATCTCGAGGGGCGACGCTGGAGGCGAGTAAGCGGCGCGAGGTTCTGGAGCGGATCGCGTCGTCTCCTTTCGCGGCGTAACAATGGACGGGTGACTCACTTGCGAGGTGCCGCGGCGTGTGTCCTCGCTGTTTCGCTCGCGTTTGCACTGGGCGTTGGTCCGGCGCGGGCGGGTGGCGAGCGCACGGTCTTCTTTCACAGCCCGTCGGGGAACATCGTCTGCGAGATCTGGGCGCAGGAGGTGGTGCCGGACCCGATCGGCCTGGACAACGGGGTCACATGCGTGGTCAGGCATCGCGCCCGCCGGCCTGATCGCCCCTTCGCGTACACACTCCACGCGAACGGAGCGGTGCGCGGGAAGCGTCTGCGGGCGCGCCCCGGCGTGATCGGGCACGTGTTGGGTCACGGCCTGAGCGCAAGGCTCAACCTCGTCCGCTGCCGGTCTACCGCGCGTGGCGTGCGCTGCGTGAGTCTTCGCTCGCATCACGGCTTTTCGGTCAGCCGCAGGCATGTGCTCTCGTGGTGAACAGCCAGGACGAACGGCGCCGCTCGTCAGTTGGCGCCGGGGCGTACCCTCGTTTGTGAGGGCGGGGCTCGGCCTGGCGTCCCCTTCCGCCCAGAGCCCCGCCCGGACACCGTGCGCTACGCGTCGGACCCGGGATGCCCGGCGCGGCCTCGACTCATCGGCGTGGGGGTGGGGCTAGCACCATCCCGAAACGCCGGAGCGCTGCATTGTCCGGGGCCCTGAGTGAAGGCAGCCTCGAGACGTGGGGTTCATCACGTCCCAGGAGGCTGAGATGCACGAGAACATCGCGTCGCGCGCGGGTCGCTGGAGCGCCGCGCACTGGAAGACCGCCACGGTCGGCTGGCTCGTCCTCGTCGCCGCCGCGGTCGCGCTCGGCTCGCTCGCCGGAACGAAGAAGCTGACGGACGCCGAGGACGCGAACGGCCAGTCGGCGCGCGCCGAGCGCATCCTCGCCCATGCCGGCTTCGACAACTCGGCAGGCGAGGCGGTGCTGGTCGAGTCGCACGGCCGCGCACGCCCCGGACCGGTCGCGGCCCGCGTCGCCGCCATGCTCCGCGACCGCACCGACGTGAAGAAGGTGAAGGCACCGGTCCGCTCCGCCGACGGCCGGGCAGCGCTCGTCTCGTTCGAGATCCGCGGCGACGGCGACACGGCCGACCAGCGCGTTCAGCCGGTGCTCGACGCGGTCGCCCGGGTGCAACGCGCGCATCCTGCGTTCACCGTCGCGGAGCTGGGGGACGCCAGCGCGAACCGGGCTCTCAACGCGACGATCGGCAAGGACTTCTCGCGCGCCGAGAAGCTCTCGATCCCGCTGACCTTTGCCATCCTCCTGCTCGCGTTCGGCGCGTTCGTGGCGGCCGGCGTCCCGGTGCTGCTCGCGTTCTCGGCGGTGCTGGCCGCGCTCGGGCTCTCGAGCCTCGTGAGCCATCTCGCCCACGCGTCCGACCCGACGAGCTCGGTGATCCTGCTCATCGGCATGGCGGTCGGCGTCGACTACTCGCTCTTCTACGTGAAGCGCGAGCGCGAGGAACGCGCGGCCGGGCGGGAGGGACGCGAGGCGGTGCACCGTGCCGCGGCGACGTCCGGCCAGGCGGTGCTCGTCTCCGGAGCGACGGTGCTCGTCGCCATGGCCGGGATGCTGTTCGCGGGCTCGGCCACCTTCACGTCGATCGGGATCGGCGCGATGATCGTCGTGTTCGTGTCGATGGTGGGCTCCCTGACCGTCCTCCCGGCGCTTCTCGCGAAGCTCGGCGACCGCATCGACCGCGGGTTCCTCGCCGTGCTCGCCTCCGGGATCGGCCTCGCGTTCAGGCGGAGCGAGCCGCGCTGGATCGCGCGCCTCCGCACCCGGCGCACCGTTCTGCAGAGGCTGAAGGGCGACCGGAACGAGTCGCGCATCTGGGCCGCGCTGCTGCGGCCGTCGCTCCGGCACCCCCTTGCGGCCGTGGCGATTTCGTCCGCCGTCCTCGTCGGGCTCGCGCTGCCGGCGCTCGGCCTCCGGACGCAGCTCACAGGCCCCCTCGATCTCCCGCACGACCTCGCGATCGTGCAGACCTACCGCGCGATGGAGGCCGCGTTTCCCGGGGCCTCGTCCCCGGCGACGGTGGTCGTCCAGGCTCGCGACGTGACCGCGCCCCGCGTGCAGTCGGCGATCGAGGAGCTGCGCAGGCACGCGCTCGCCACGGGCGTGATGAAGTCGCCGATCCGCACGACGGTGAACCGGTCGCGGACGGTCGAGACGATCGACATACCGCTCGTCGGCAGCGCCCAGGACGCCGCGGCGGTGCATGCCCTGAACGTGCTGCGGACCGACGTGGTTCCCGGGACGGTCGGCGGCCTCGACGGAGTGCAGTCCGCCGTCACCGGCGAGACGGCCGGCGACGTCGACTTCACGGCGGCCATGCATTCGCACATGCCGATCGTCTTCGCCTTCGTCCTCGGGCTCGCGTTCGTGCTCCTCCTGCTCACGTTCCGCTCGATCGTGATCCCGCTGAAGGCGATCGCGCTCAACCTGCTGTCGGTCGGCGCGGCCTACGGCGTGCTCGTGTGGATCTTCCAGGAGGGCCACCTCCAGGGGCTGCTGGGCTTCCACTCGAACGGCGGCATCGTCACCTGGCTCCCGCTCTTCCTGTTCACCATCCTGTTCGGCCTCTCGATGGACTACCACGTCTTCATCCTCAGCCGGATCAAGGAGCTCGTCGACCGCGGGATGTCCACGGAGCAGGCGGTGGAGCAGGGGATCAGGTCGACCGCGAGCACCGTGACGAGCGCAGCGTTCGTCATGGTCGGCGTGTTCTCGATCTTCGCGACGCTCTCGACGCTCGACATGAAGCAGCTGGGAGTCGGGCTCGCCGTCGCGGTGCTCCTCGATGCAACGATCATCCGCGGCGTGCTCCTGCCCGCGACGATGAAGCTCCTCGGCCGGTGGAACTGGTACCTCCCGCGCGGCCTGCACTGGCTGCCGCGCCTGCAGCCGGAGGCGGCGTGATGGCGGGCCGGACGATCAGGACGCTCCTGTTCCTGCTGGCGATCGTGCTGGTCGCGCCGCTCGCTCTCGGCGTGATGATCGCCGGCTGGGTGGCGGTGGCGGTCACGGCGATCACGCCGCTCGTGGTGCCCGTGCTCGTCGGGTTCCGTGCCGCGGTGGGCGGGATCGCACGGCTGGACGCCGAGATCGCCAACGGGCTCCTCGGCACCTCCGCCCGGCCGCCGCATCGGTCGCCGGGCCCGCGGGGTTTCTGGCGAGCGGGGCTCAACGTCCTCTCCGACCGCGCCTTCTGGCGGCAGATGGCGTATCTGGCCCTGCAGAGGTCGATCGGCTTCGTCGTCGCGGTTACGACGTGGTCGCTGCTGGCCGCGTCGCTCGGCTCCGTGTCGCTGCCGATCTGGTACCGGTGGAGCGAGCCCGCATTCCCCGCCTTCGGCAGCTGGCACGAGGACACGCTGGGGCGCGCGCTGCTCGGCGTCCCGACGGGAATCGTCGGGCTCGTCGTCTTCCTCGCGCTCGTCCGGCCGATCGCCGCCGGCTCCCGCTTCCTCGTCAACAGCCTGCTCGGCGGCGAGGACGTGCCGCAGCGAGAGCCGTCGGCGGCAGAGCGGGGCCGGTGGTTGGCGATGCACGCCGCCGGCTACCTCGTGCTCAACCTCATCTTCACGGTCGTCTGGGCGCTGACGAGCCGGGGCTACTTCTGGCCCGAGTGGCCCATGATCGCCCTGGGCCTTCCGCTCTCGATCCACGTGTCGTCCGAGCTCGCCGCGAGGTGGGTGCCGCCGACACGCCGCGCGCTCGCCGTCCACGTGGGCGGCACGGTTGCGGCGGCCGTGTTCTTCACGCTCATCTGGGCCGTGACGAGCCGCGGCTACTTCTGGCCGGTCTGGCCCATCATCGCGCTCGCCCTCGTGCTCGCCGTGCACGCGATCGCGGAGTTCGGCCGCCGCGGCAGGAGGATCTCGGAGCTCGAGACCACACGCGCGGGCGCGGTCGAACAGCAGGAGTCGGACCTCGAGCGAATCGAACGCGATCTCCACGACGGGGCGCAGGCGCGGCTCGTCGCGCTCGGGATGAGCCTCGGCATGGCGGAGCAGAAGCTCGCGACGGATCCCGTGGCGGCGCAGGAGCTGCTCGCCGAGGCGCGGAGAGGGACGCGCGAGGCGCTCGAAGAGCTGCGGAGCCTCGCCCGCGGGATCCATCCTCCCGTGCTCGCCGACCGTGGGCTGGAGGCGGCGATCTCGGCGCTCGGCGACCGCACCCCGCTGCAGGTGAACGTGGCCGTCGACCTGCCGCGACGGCCGCCTCGCCCGGTCGAGACTGCAGCCTACTTCGTCGCCGCCGAAGCACTCGCCAACGCGGGCAAGCACGCGGGCGCCACGAGTGTGTACATCGCGGTGCGCGAAGACGACGGCGGCTCGCTCGTGGTCGAGGTAGTCGACGACGGGGCAGGTGGGGCGGACGCGTCCGGGAACGGCCTCCGCGGCCTCGAGCGCCGGGTCGAGGCGCTCGACGGGCGGCTCGAGGTGGTCAGTCCCGCCGGCGGCCCGACGACGATCAGGGCGGTGATGCCGTGCGGGTCGTGATCGCCGAGGATCTCGCGCTGCTGCGCGACGGGCTGACGCGGCTCCTCCGCGACAACGGCTTCGACGTGGTCACGGCCGTCGACAACGGCGACGCGCTCGTCACGACCGTCCTCCTCGAGCGTCCGGACGTCGCCATCGTCGACGTCCGCCTGCCGCCGACGTTCCGCGACGAGGGTGTGCGCGCGGCGCTGACGCTCCGCGAGCGCGCGCCGGAGACGGGAGTGCTCATCGTCTCGCAGTACGTCGAGCAGGCGTACGCGACCGAGCTGCTCGCCGACGGCCGCGGTGGGCTCGGCTACCTGCTCAAGGACCGGATCATGGACGTGGACGACTTCGTCGC
>Ga0134128_10008828_pt1 | contig 12129 bp, 11 predicted proteins | sample KB31754_FD_96462 | JGI IMG/M metagenome (GOLD analysis project Ga0134128, IMG submission 96462) | Terrestrial soil microbial communities with excess Nitrogen fertilizer from Kellogg Biological Station, Michigan, USA - KB3-175-4 | ecosystem: Environmental > Terrestrial > Soil > Unclassified ...
CGAAGACGAGCGCGGCGAAGGCGGCGGCCGCGCGGCGGGTGCGCTCCTCGCGCGCGCCGTTCTTCTCCATGAGGGCGTCGAACAGCTTAAAGGCGAGCGCGGCGTTGAGGGCGTGCAGGAGGACGTTGCCCAGGTGATAGCCGAACGCGCTTCCCCCCCAGACGATGCGGTCGAGCATCCACGAGAGCCAAGTGACCGGGTACCAGATCACCCATTTCGCGCCGAGCATCCAGCGCAGGTTTTCCCACGAGACGGATTGGAGGTGCGGGTTATGGGCGAGGAAGTGCAGGTCGTCGAAGTCGAGGAAGCCCGCGGTCAGCGAGCGCGCGAAGACGGCGGCCGTGATCGCCGCGATCGCCCAGGCCCAAGCCGCCGAGGAGACGCGTCCGCGGCGGGCGTCAGGCATGCTTCTTTTTCGCCGCGGCGTAGCGCCAGAGCACGAAGACGACGCTCAGGCACAGGGCGGTCGAGAGCGCGGACTCTCCCAGCGGGCTGGCGTCGGGCAGCGTCCGCAGAGGGAGGCGGTTCAGGGCGTTGGCGACGGGGAGCATGGCGGCGTGCAGCTTGTCGAGGGCGGCTCCGGGCTCGGGCGAGCCGTAGGTGTTGACGATCACGGTGATGAAGGCCAGGCCGATGCCCATCAGGGCCTCGCCCGCGATGAGGCCGGAGCTGTACAAGGAGCCGGGATCGTCCTCGCGCGTCTCCCCTCCGCGGCTCTTCGCGACGTACCAGGCGAGCAGGCCGCCCAGGAAGATCATGGGCCAGTTGGTCAGCGGCAGGTACAGGCCGATGGCGAAGGCGAGCGCGGAGAGGCCGCACAGCTCGACGACGAGTCCGATGCCGGCGCCGGTGAGCAGCAAGGTCCAGGGGAGCTGGCCGCCGGTCGCGCCGACGACGAGGTCGGCCATCAGGCGCGACTGCGGGGCCTCCAATGGATGCGGGTGCGCGGCAGTGGGCGAGCCGAAGCCGTATGCCTTATAAAGGATCATGAGGATGAAGCCGGTGCGCACGGCGGACACGAGGGTGCCCATGATGTGGGTGAGCTGGATCTTCCACGGGGTGGCGCCGACGAGCACGGCGGTCTTCATGTCTTGGGATAAGTCTCCGGACAAGGAGATCGCGATGCAGACGATGGCTCCGCCCATGATGGCCGCGGTCTTGATCAGGTCGGGGTTGTGGCCGAGGAATTTGAACAGCAAGGTGATGGCGAGCAGGGCGGTGATGGTCATGCCCGACACGGGCTGGTTGGTGGCGCCGATGAGGCCGACCATGCGCGCCGACACGGCCACGAAGAAAAAGCAGAACGCGACGACGACGATGGCCTCCACGAAAGAAAGTCCGAAGGCCGGGGTCAGCCAGACCATCAGGAACATGGCGGCGATGCCCAGGCCGACGACGGGCAGGGGCATGTCGTGCTCGGTGCGGGCGAAGCCGCGGCCGTATTTGGCGGCGGCCTTGGCTAAGAAGTGAAACAGGACGCAGCCGATCAGGGCGCCGGCGGGGCCGCCGAGGACGATCTGGACCAGCGTGATGTGGTCGCCGACGAACGCGCCGACGAGGAAGCCGAGCGCGCCGCCGCCGAACACGATGGCCTTGTGCTCGCGGTCCTTTTCGGCCTCGCCGCCGCCCTTGCGCGCGGCGGAGGCGCGCGCGACGGTCTTGAGGCTGGCGCCAACGGACGAAAAAATATCGGGCAGGGACTTGAGCAGGCTGACCAGGCCGCCGAAGGCGACGCCGCCGGCGCCGATGTAGCGCACGTAGGTGCCGCGCAGGTCGGCGGTCGACATGGCGTCGATGGGCACGGCGCCGGGGGCGACGATGTTGTGGCCGCCCATGGCGTGGATGAGCGGGATGAGGACCCAGTAGCCGAGCAGGCCGCCGGCGAGCATGACGGCGGCGATGCGCAGGCCGACGAGGTAGCCGACGCCGACGAGGAGCGGCGAGACGTCGTAGCCGAAGCCGGCCTGGTTGAGCTCGGGCGAGCTCCAGAACAGGGAGTCCTTGAACAAGTTCAGGCCGGACATGGCGAACTTGTACACGCCCCCGGTGAGGATGCCCCAGAACACGGGCGCGGCGCTGGCTCCTCCTTTGTCTCCGGCGACGAGGACCTGGGCGCAGGCGGTGCCCTCGGGGAACGGGAGGTTCTCATGCTCGGTCACGACGAGGGCGTATCTCAAGGGGATCATCATGAGCATGCCGAGCACGCCGCCGGCGCTGCCGAGCAGGAACACTTCCGTGTTCGAGACCTCGCGTCCCATGAAGAACAGCGCGGGGACGGTGAAGATGATGGCGGCGGCCAAGGACTCGCCGTTGGAGGCGATCGAGTGCACGACCATGTTCTCGAGGATGGTGCCGGAGCGGCCGATCAGGCGGGGCAGGAGCATGCGCAGCACGCCCATCGAGATGATGGCCGACGGGATCGAGGCCGAGACGGTCAGGCCGATCTTGAGGCCCAAGTACGCGTTCGCCGCGTTGAAGACGATGGAGAGCACGAAGCCGAGGATGACGGCTTGGACCGTGAACTCGGGGACCTTGGTGTGGTCGTGGACGTAGGTGGTCAGCGCGGCATCTTTCGTCGTCGATCCGTGGCTCATTTCGCTCTCGTGGGCGCTGTTATGGTGGCTGACAATTTGTGTCTAAAAAATAGACGGCCGCTGACGGGAGACCGAGCCGTGGCCGCTTACAGGGACACGAGCGCGGCGGCGCTGGACTTTTCTTTGAAGGGCAGGACCTCGCACGCGGCGAAGTGATCGGGCTTGGCCTCGAGCAAAGCCTGGTCGTTGACGCGGCAGGAGTCGCGCAGGTAGCGGCAGCGCGGGTGGAAGCGGCAGCCGGGCGGCGGCTTGAGCGGGCTCGGGACGTCGCCGGTGAGCAGGATGCGCTTGCGCCGCTTCTCGACGGAGGGATCGGGCACGGGCACCGCGGAGAGCAGGGCCTCGGTGTACGGGTGCTGGGGATCGTTGAACAGCGTCTCGGAGTCGGCCGTCTCAACCACGCGCCCCAGATACATGACCGCGATCTTCGTGCACAGGTGGCGCACCACGGAGAAGTCGTGCGAGATGAAGAGATACGCGAGGTTGCGCTCCTTCTGCAGGTCCTTGAGAAGGTTGAGGATCTGAGCCTGGATCGAGACGTCGAGCGCCGAGACCGGCTCGTCGGCCACCACGAGCCGCGGGTCGAGCGCGAGCGCGCGCGCGATGCCCACGCGCTGGCGCTGCCCGCCGGAGAACTCGTGCGGATGCCGCGGCAGATACGTTCGAGCGATGCCGCAGTCCTCGAGCAGCTTGGCCAGCTTCTTGGCGCGCTCCGCCGGGTCCTTGTGCATCCCGTGGATCACCCACGGCTCCGTGATGATGTCCTCGACCGTCATGCGCGGGTTGAGGCTGGAGTACGGGTCCTGGAAGATCACCTGCATTTCGCGGCGCAGCTTGCGCAGCGCGGAGCCGGACATCGTCGCCATGTCCACGCCGTCGAAGAAAACTTGGCCTTCCGTCGGCTTCTCGAGCGCGAGCACGAGCTTGCCCAGCGTCGTCTTGCCGCAGCCCGACTCGCCGACCACCGCGAAGCTCTCGTTCGGCATCACCGAGAACGAGACCCCGTCCACGGCCTTGACCGTGGTCTTCTCCCCGAACATCCCCTTGCGCGCTCCGAAGTGCTTCTTGAGCCCGCGAACCTCGAGGATCGGTTTCCCGCTCACGAGACCTTCTCCGCCTTATCCGGAGCATCGAAGCGGTGCGAGCGGCCGGACGCCTCGCCCTCGACGAGCCAGCAGTTGGACATGCGGTCGCCGGGAAGAAGGAACTGCGGCGGGTCCTCGGTGCGGCAGCGGTCCATCACCGAGGGACAGCGCGGCGCGAACGGGCAGCCCACGATGCCTCCCGTCAGGTCCGGCGGCTGGCCGGGAATGGCTTCGAGCCGATCTTTTCTTTCGTAAATGGAGGGCACCGAGGCGAGCAAGCCCTTCGTGTAAGGATGCTTGGGATTCTTGAAGAGCTCGCCGACCGGCGCGTTCTCGACCGGGCGGCCGGCGTACATGACGACGACGTCGTCGGCCATCTCCGCCACGACGCCGATGTTATGAGTGATCAGCACGATGGCCATCTTATACTCGCGCTGAAGGTCCTTCATCAGCTCGAGGATCTGAGCCTGGATGGTCACGTCGAGAGCGGTGGTGGGCTCGTCCGCGATGAGGACGTCGGGTTCGCAAGCCAACGCGATCGCGATCATCGCGCGCTGGCGCATGCCGCCCGAGAACTGGTGCGGGAAGTCGTCCACGCGCTCTTCCGGATGCGGGATGCCCACCTTCTTCAATAGGTCGATCGCCTTCGCCCGCGCCTCGGCCGGAGTTTTCTTTTGGTGAAGGATGATCGATTCCGCGATCTGGTCGCCGATGCGCATGACGGGGTTGAGGCTCGTCATCGGCTCCTGGAAGATCATCGCGATGCGGTTGCCGCGGATCTTGCGCATCTCCCCGGGCGGCATCTTGAGGAGGTCCTTGCCCTGAAAGAGGATCTCCCCCGCCACGATCTTGGCCGGAGGCATCGGGAGAAGTCCCAAGATCGAAAGAGCGTGCACGCTCTTGCCGGAGCCCGACTCGCCGACGACCGCGAGCGTCTTTCCCGCCGCGAGCTCGTAGGTGACCCCGTCGACGGCGCGGACCGTCCTCTCCGGCGTGATGAATTGCGTCCGCAGGCCGCGGATGGAGAGGACGGAGTCCACTTAGATGGAGGTGGTGACCAGGCTCTCGGTGGAGAGCACGCCCGGGGTGGCGCGGATGTCGCGCACGACAACGTTGGAGAGGGTCGTCACGTCCTCGGTCTCGATGTCGAGCACGAGGTCCCAGCGGCCGAACACGGCGGTGACGTGGGAGACGCCCTTGATCTCCTTGATGCGCGACAGGGCCGTCTTCTCCTTGCCCGCCATCAGACGAACCAGCACCAGTCCGGTCACCATTTCTCGCGCTCCTCGCTCGGAAGACCTGACGTCGTCTCCGATTCCGCAGTATATCAAAAATCTTTTGTGACAAAGCCCTCATCGGGCCGGCAAGGATTTGTTTAGGAATCGTTGGCTGGAGGCGGCGGCGGGACGCTGTTATCCTGTGGAGCATGAACCCCGCCATCATGGCCGCCGGACTGGGCGTGTGCGCCGTCCTGCTGTTCGTGCAGCTCCGCCAGGGACTCGTCGAGCGCCAGCGGATCCCGGCCGCCCCGCTCCCATCGCCGCGCCGAGGCGCACGCGCATCCCGGGGCGTCTCGGCGTGCCCGGCGAGGACTCGGACCGCGTCGAGCACAAGCTGCCCGACCCGGCGGCGTACTCCGACCAGAAGCTCCTCGTGGTCGGCGGAGGCGACGCCGCCGTCGGGGCGGCCTTGAGCCTGCTCAGCCGCGGAAACGAGGTGGCGCTCGTCTGCTTCGGGCGGGACTTCGCCGGCCTCAAGTCGAACACCGAGGTCGCGGTGCGGGCCGCCGTCGCGGCGGGACGTCTGAGCGTCCATTTCTCCTCCGACGTCCGGCGTTTCGAGGCGGGCGAGGTCGTCCTCTCCTTCGACGGTCCCGCCGGCCGCGGCGAGCTCCGGCTGCCCGTCGACCGCTCCTTCGTGATCGGCGCGTAGGCGGACTTCGAGCCCCGACTGTCGTATAATGCCCCCGGATGAAGCGCATCGGCCGCGGCGGGGCTTTCTTTTTCGGCGTCGCCGCGTTCTACGCCTGCGTGGTCGGCGCGTGGCTGTGGCGCGACCGCGCGACGCGCGGGATCCAGCTCGCCGCCGACCGCGCCTCCTACCTCCACTACGACATCGTCGAGCTGCGGCTGACGACGAACGACCCGGTCCTCGACGCGCAGCTCCAAAAGTCCCCTCCGCGCGCCGTCGTCCGGCGCGGCGAAGCCGCGGTGACGACGATCGGCGGCCTGCGCGAGCTGACGCTCACGCGGACGGCCGCGGGGCAGTGGACCGCGCGCTGGCCCGTGCCTTGGAACGCCCCCGCCGGCCGGTACGTCCCGGCTCTACTCGGCCGCGAGGACCTCAAGGACCGGCTCAAGATATCCCCGTTCGAGATCGCCCGGCGCAAGCCCAAGCCCTTCCCCGCGGGCGGGCTCGTCGTCGCCACGCTCGAGAGCGTCGCCCCGCTGGCGACGATGCGCGTCAAGGCGCCGGACGGGACCGAAAAGGACTGGCGCGGCCTGCTCGACTGGGCGAAGGAGCTCGGCGCGACGGCGTTCCTCGTGCTCGGCGGGCAGAGCCCGGGCCTGAAGGACGGCCAAATATGGGTGGATACGAACCTTAAAATCATCCCGGAAGCCGCCAAAGAGGCTCATTCTCGCGGTCTCCTGTTCGGGACGTACGCGATGTACTCGCTCACGATGTCCAAGACGGTGAAAATCCCCGGCTACGAGTACGGCCTCGAGATCAAGGACTCCCAGCCGGTCGTCACGCGCGCGATCTCCTTGGAGGACCCCAAGCGCGCCGCCGACGTGGCCAATCTCCTCAAGCCGTTCGCCGACGATCCCAACGTCGACTTCGTCGGCCTCGACTACATCCGCAACGCCTTGGGCGGCTACGAGCTGGTCGACGACTTCGTGTCCGAGATGCCGGGCGTGAAAGTCCCTCCCGAGTGGCCGCATCTTTCGAAGACGGAGAGGATGACGTGGCTGGCGCGCAAGAAGATCATGCGCAAGGACATGGACTTCATCGACCAGTGGCAGTGGTACCGCGCCCATCGCGTGGCGTTGATCGTCAAGGAGATCCGGCGGCGCCTCGGAGGCGAGAAGCCGCTGTGGGCGTTCACGCTGACCTGGGACAAGGGCTGGCACCACGGCCAGGACCCCGTCATGATGAACGACGCCGGCGTCGACTACGACGCTCTGATGTTCTACGAGGCCGACAAGCCCCAGTACGCGGCGATGGTCAAGGCGTGGCACGAGTACGTGCGCGAAGGCGACGTCCAGCTCGTGCCGGGCGACATCTTCGACTGGGGCCTGCATCAAAAAGACCCGGCCGGTCCGGCCGAGTTCGCCCGCCGCATGAAGCTGGCCGTCGCGCAGGTCTACGCCGACGGGCCCGCCAAGGGAGTCTTTTACCACGACCTCGCGCGCCTGCTGTGGGGCCGCCTCGGCGCGTGGGGCACCAAGGGCTGGGCGGACGCGGCCCGATCGATCTCGACCGAAGTGAAAACCCCCGTCGTCTCGGAGAAAAAGCCATGAACGTCGCCGCCCTCGCGCTGTCGTTCGCACTGTCGATGACCGCCTCCGCCGCGTCGCCGTCCAAGGCCCCGGCCTGCAAGCCGCAGAAGATCGTCAAGAAGACGCATCTGACATTCCCCGACGGCAAGACGATCCTGGCCAACGTGGTCGACACGCCGCAGTCGCGCGAGATCGGCATGATGTGTCTGACCAAGCTCAAGCCCGACTACGGGATGTTGTTTGTCTTCCCCCAGGAGATGGACCTCAATTTTTGGATGAAGAACACCCTCGTGAGCCTCGACATCGTCTGGATCGGCGCCGACAAGCGGATCACCGTCGTTCACGACCGCATGAAGAAGTCGACCGTGAACACGCCCGACTCCGAGGTCGCCGTCGCGGGCGGCCGCGGCCAGTACGTGCTCGAGCTGCCCGCTGGCGCGGCGGCCAAGCGCGGGCTGCTGCCCGGCTCCCAGCTCAAGTTCGACGTCTCGATCCCCGAGAAGTGATCGCTGACTCGGCCCTTTGCCGATAAGCAAGGAACCATTCGGGAGACCGCTCGGGGGCCGAAGGGTGTTCGCTAGCGGACGGGAGCGAGCTGCGCGGGACGGTCGACGGTCACGTCGACGGACGCTTTCGGACCGACCGCGGCGGAGGGCCCGCCTTCGAGGTCGCCGAGCTGGCGCGTCATCGCGTCGCCGTCCTGGTCCACGCGGACCGAGATCATGAGCTTCTTCGGCGTGGCGCCGCCGAGCATCTCGTTCTCGGGGCCGAGCGAATATTTGAACGGCGCCTTCATCGCGTCGTAGCGATGCACCGCGAACGGCGGCCCGCCGTCCGCCGAGCGGGCGATGACGAACACCGTCGCGCCCGCCGGCCAAGGCTCCTTCAGCTTTGCCGAGAGCTTGACCGTTCCGGAGAGCGCGAACTCCGGGGCCCCGAGGTCGGCGGCGCGCTCGATCGCGGCGGCGTCGGGCGACGGCCCCGGAACGGCCGCGCCGCTGCCCATCGAGTTCTCGCCCATGGCGCCGGACACGTCGGGGTGCCCGGGCGGGAGGTTCTCCGGAGCCGAAAGAGGCTGCGCCATGGGCACGTCGGGATGACCCGGCGGAAGACCGTGCCGGGCCGACATCTTGCGGTTCAGGAGCATCGCGCCCAAGCTGACGTTGAGGATCACGAGCGCGACCACGAGGGGCTCGCGGTGGAGCGGACGCGGCGGGCGCGGCGCCCGCGGGCTCATGCGTCGAAGCGGTAGCCGAAGCCGCGCACGGCCACGATCTTGTCGGCGGGCGAGCCGATCTTCTGGCGCAGGTGCGACAGCGTGACGTCGATGACCTTCGTCGTCAGGTCGACGCCCGCGTCGTAGCCCCAGACGTGCTGGAGCAGGAAGTCGCGCGTGAGCACCCGGTTCTTGCGGTAGATCAGGAACCAGAGCAGGTCGAACTCCTTGGCGGACAGCGGCGCTTCCTTGCCCGCGACCCAGACCTTGCGCGACTCGCGGTCGAGCTTGATCGTCGCGGCCTCGAGCGTCTCGGGCTCCTCGCTCTTGCCGGAGCGGCGCAGCAGCGCGCCCACGCGCGCGACGAGCTCCTCGGTGTTGAAGGGCTTCGCGACGTAGTCGTCGGCGCCCGTGCGCAGGCCCGTGACCTTGTCGGAGACGTCCTTCTTCGCGGTCAGGATGATGATCGGCAGCGTCCCGAGCTTCGCGTCGGCGCGCAGCTCGGCGAGCAGGTCCACGCCGTCGCCGTCGGGGAGGTTGCGATCGAGGATCAGCAGCTCGGGCGGCGTCTTTTTAAGACGAGCGCGGGCTTTCGCGAGGGTGTCGACGGTCTGCACGTCGTAGCCTTCGGCGCGCAGGACCTCGAGGATGAGGTCCGCGGTGGGCGCCTGGTCCTCGACGACGAGGATCTGTGCCTTGATCATCGCGCGGAGTCTATCAAATTCAAAGCGGGATGTTCCCCCGGTTCTCGTGCGTGCCGGGGATGCGCTTGTCCTTGAGGAAGCGCAGCGCGCGGACGACCTTGTAGCGCAACTGCGCGGGCTCGATGACCTCGTCCAGCGAGCCCGTGGAGGCGGTCTGGTACGGAGACGCGAACTTGGCCGCGTACTCGGCCGAGAGCCTCGCCTTCAGCGCCAGCTTCTCCTCCTCGGTCTTGCAGGCCGCGATGTCGCGCGAGTACAGGATCTCGACCGCGCCCGCCGGGCCCATGACCGCGATCTCCGCGCACGGCAGGGCGAAGTTGAAGTCGCCTCGCATGTGCTTGGAGCTCATCGCGATGTAGGCTCCGCCATATGCCTTTCGCAGGATCACCGTGATTTTCGGGACAGTCGCCTCGGCATAGGCGTGAAGGATCTTGGCGCCATGACGAATGATCCCGCCGTGCTCCTGCTGGACTCCGGGCCAATAGCCGGGCACGTCGACCAAGGTGAGCATGGGGATATTAAATGCATTGAGCATTCGGATAAAGCGGGCGGCCTTGTCCGAGGCATTGATGTCCAAAGCTCCGGCCAGATGAGCGGGATTGTTGGCGATGATGCCGACGACTTCCCCGCCCATTCGGCAGAAGCCGACGACGATGTTTTTGGCATACGCCGACATGACCTCGTAGAACTTATGCTCGTCGGCGATCTGCCAGATGATGTGATGCATGCGGTACGGCCGGCGCGGGTCCAAGTCGCACATCTTTTCGAGCAGCGGGACCGAGCGGCGCACCGGGTCGGGGTTCGCCACGCGCGGCGCCTTCTCCCAGCGGCTTTGCGGCAGGTAGCCGAGCAGCTCGCGGACCTGGCGGAAGCAGTCGGGCTCGGACTTGGCGACGAAGTGGCAGACGCCGGACTTCGTCGCGTGCGCCTCGGAGCCGCCGAGGCCGTCGAAGGAGACCTCCTCGCCGGTCGCGGCCTTGACCACGTCGGGGCCGGTCACGAACATGTGGCTCGTGCCCTCGACCATGAAGATGAAGTCGGTCAGCGCCGGCGAATAGACGGCTCCGCCCGCGCACGGGCCGAGGATGACCGAGATCTGCGGGATGACGCCCGAGCATTTCACGTTGCGGTAGAAGATATCCGCGTAACCGTCCAGCGCGTCGACGCCTTCCTGGATGCGGGCGCCGCCCGAATCGAGCAGACCGATGACGGGCACTCGATTCTCGTAGGCAAGATCCATGACCTTGCATATTTTTTGAGCGTGCGCGTGGCCCAGCGAGCCGCCGAGCACCGTGAAGTCCTGCGCGTACACGCAGACCTCTCGGCCGTTGACCTGGCCGAAGCCCGTGATCACGCCGTCGCCCGGGATCTCCTTGTCCTTGAGGCCGAACTCGGTCGCGCGCGTCGTGACGAGCAGGTCGAGCTCCTGGAAGCTGCCCTCGTCGAGCAGGTAGTGGATGCGCTCGCGCGCGGAGAACTTGCCGCGCGACTTCTGCGCCTCGACGCGGGCGGCGCCGCCGCCCGCCATCGCCTTCTCGACGGCGGCGCGCAGCTTCCGCACGCTCGCCGCGGCCTGCCGCGGAGCTTTCTGGTTCTTGGTGAGGTCGGTTTCCATAGGGGTCAGTCTCCTGTGTAGGCGACGGCCAGCATCGCCGCGCCGCGGCGATCGTAAGCGAGGCGCACGCGCGGCGCGCCGAGGGCGCGCCAGGCGGCCGCGGGACGTCCGGAATAGAGGATGTCGCCGCGGGTCTCGCGCACGTCGCGCGCGTCGGCGTCGAGACCGAGGCCGAGCAGCTTGAGGCCGGCTTCCTTGCCCGTCCACAAGCGAGCTTGCGCCTCGGGGTCGGACGGCGGCGCGGCGCGGTCCTCGCCGGGGGCGGCGACGAAGGCGATGACCTCCGCGGGACGCGCGACGACGAGCTCAAGGTCCACGCCGACGCGGCGGCCGGGCGCGCCGACGGCCGCGGCGCCGCCCTCGGCGCAGTGCGCGATGGAGAACGACGGCGCGGGAGCCGGCGCTCCGTGCGGCAGGCGCAGGACGGGGCGGCCCTCGGAGTCGTTGACGATCTCGAGGTCGCGCGCCTCGGCGTCCCAGCCGTGCTCGGCGGAGAAATGCGCCGCGAGCGCCCTCTTGGCGGCCAGCCGTCCGGAGAGCCTGTCCCGCCGCCGCCGTTCGGGCAGGGCCGCCAGCTCCGCGAGCTCGAACTCGGAGAAGCGCTCGCGGATCTCGGCCGGCAGGCCCAAGGCCCGGTCGGCCTCCCCTTTGGGGCAGTAGGCGAGGCGGTACGGCGGCCGGCTCGGCGTCGGCGAACCCATCAGCCTCGTATTATATGAAATGGGGTCCCTGAAATGGGGTCAGGCCTTCACTTTTTCAACTTGTTCGACCGGGCTCGACACCGGACGGGAACAAGTTGAAAAAGTGAAGGCCTGACCCCAAATGCTTGACGCCCGCTCGGCGCAAGGACTATCATTCCTTACATATGGCGGGACTCCTGGCGGACGGCTGGTTCTACATCTCCTCGGCGGGCCTGCTCGTGAGCGGGGTCCTCTTCTTCTTCCTCCTCGGTCAGTACCGCGCCGCGACCGACGCGGCCGATCAGCCCGAGCCGGAGGCCGCGGCCGAGCCGCATCCGGTCGTGCGCCCGGTCTACATCCCCGAGGACGAGCCGGCTCCCGCCAAGGTGGCCTCGGTCTCTCCGGAAAAGCCGGCCGAAAGGCCCGCTTCGGCGCCGGCTTCCGAGACCGCTCCCGCCGCCGCGCCGACGCCGGCCGCGAAGCGCCCCGAGAACACCACCGGCAGCATCAATCCCGCGGTCGTTTATCTCCAGAACATCAAGAACGAGCTCGCCGAGATCCACAAGGAGAATCGCGAGCTGGCCAAGCGCGTCGAGGCCATCACGAGCCGCGACGAGGCCCTGATCGAGCGCCTGTCGGAGCTCGCCCAAGCGGTCGCCGAGCTGAAGAACGCGGCTCCCGCGACGGCCGCCTCGCCCGAGGCCGCGCCCGCGACGCCGCCGACGCTCTCGATCG
>Ga0134128_10008831_pt1 | contig 12123 bp, 8 predicted proteins | sample KB31754_FD_96462 | JGI IMG/M metagenome (GOLD analysis project Ga0134128, IMG submission 96462) | Terrestrial soil microbial communities with excess Nitrogen fertilizer from Kellogg Biological Station, Michigan, USA - KB3-175-4 | ecosystem: Environmental > Terrestrial > Soil > Unclassified ...
TCTCATCGACCACTGACAGTACACATGCATCTACCGATCTGAAATCTGGCTCAAAACCGACTCGCCGTACAGCGTTTCAAGCGATGCAAGCAAGATCTCGCCCTGGCTATTGGCGGCTTCGTCGGCCAGTTCTTCGGAGAAGCCAGTCGTGCTGAAGACGCCGAGGACCGCGTCGGCGGCGTTGTGTCCGGAGGCGGTGAGCAACTCGCGCAGGTGCTGGAGTCTGCGAAGCTCGGCGAGACCGGGCCTGCGATCACGGTGCTTAGCCTCGCCGACGAAGGCGACTGGCGCTCCGGTGGTGCGTGGGCGAGCGCCACGCGCGAGCGCCAAGACGTCGATCTCGTGGCCAGTCCTGTGCTCGCGGCAAGCGATGACGGTCTGCCCCACTGGTCCAACCAGCAGGCCTGCCTCGGTTCCTGAATGCCGGGCGACCCACTCGGCGGCCAGCGCCTCGAAATGTGGCCCGAAGATCTTGGACTCGACGGTGTGCGTCACTTCAGCCCAGATCTGATCCGCTCGTCCGGCCTCAAGGTCGGCCAGATACGGCTCGATCACTAGCTGGTGGAATCGCACCATCGGGTCAGAGATAGTAATGACCGGTCGACGGTCCAAGAGCAGATCATGCCGCCGCTCGATGAATCCGGCCGAAGCCAGCGTGGACAACTGGTGTTCTAGCGAATTGGCTGGCCGTCCGAGCAAGCCGCCGATTTTCGTCGGGGACGACTCCCCTGCCGCCACCGCCGCGAGGACCGAACTGTAGGCGGCGGTGTCGCGGATTCGCGGATCCTCGTGCACGACCCTTCGTGCCTCGTCGAACAACGGCATTGACGGCCGCAGCACATTTCGCGCTAGCCAATCGCCAAGGTGGGACGGGTCCTCGGGAACGCGCGGGTTCAGGACGAGCTCCCGATAGCCCGGGGTACCGCCGATCAGGGCATGATGCGCGAAGGCTGCCGCTGGGGATTCGATCCCCCAGTACTTGCGGGTGTCGCGATAGCTGAATGGCCGAATTCGCTGTTCGAGTGCGGCCCGACCGCGCAGCGCCTTGGTGCCGGACAGCAAGTCACCCATCACCGAGATGGCTGACCCGCAGAGGACCAGTCGCAGCGGCAACGTGGCTCCCCGACCTGCCCCTGGCCCCAGGTCGTCATACAGAGACTGCACGATCGACGGTAGTCCGGCCGTCTCCTCCGTCAGATAGGGAAATTCATCGAGTACCAGCAGTGCTGGCTGGTCAGGAGATGTCTGCGATCCGGCCCGCGCGGTCAGAACCTCAGTCGCCGTCCGCAGCGCTCGTTCCCAGTCATCGAACCCGAATGATCCAGCAGGCAACCTTGCCCAGCTCGCGAGTGAGTCCCCGAACCGGCGCAGCGAGACGAGCTCCGCTTGCTCAGTGGCCAGGTGATAGAGCCCGCCAGTCGCATCAGCCAGCCGGCGGAGCAGATAGGACTTGCCCTGCCTGCGGCGACCGTCGACGACCGCAATCCGCAATCCAGGCGACGGCGAGAAGACGAAGTCGACCAGATCCGCCCACTCCGCCTTACGATCGAATACATCTGCCGGCTTGATCGGCGTTTCGCTATTCAGCCAATCTCCTGCTAGCTCGACTGTACTTATACTAAGCATAGTCGAGCTAGATCGGTGGCCAGGTGAACCAGGTGTCGCCCCAGTGCTGGCCTTTGCTCAGGCCGGGCGGGCAGGCGAAGATGGCGCTGCCGGTGTGCCTGATGTACTCGTTGAGCGCGTCGTCGGCCAGGACGGTCTGGGAGCTTGATGAACTGCTGCGGGCTCTTCATGTAGGCGATGTTCGGATCAAGGTCCTCGTTCGGCAGCGGCGGGAGCGGTGTCAGGCCGGCCGGTAAGGCTAACCTAAGCGAGGCTTACCAAGCAACGTCCGGGGTGGCCCTGTCAAGTCCCCCGCGCCCCGTTGGGCGCCGGGTCAGGCCGCCGAAGTCGGTTGGGGTCAGGTTAGGGCGGCAGCGACGAAATCATGGGCGCGGTTTGAGCGAATTGTGAGGGTTTGCTGTCAGCCGTGGCTAAGTTCAGGTCCATGAATGCGCGATTCAACCCGGTGAATATGCAGATACACCTGTAAAAAACCCGGTGAATATGCAGATTCACCCGGCCCGGAAACGATCATGAGATTAACAGAAGTACCTAATGAGGCTTCCGTGATTAATGTGACTGAGGTGACCTAGCGAATGCCGGAACGCCGGCCCGGAGTCGCTGAAAACAGCAGCCATCGGGCCGGCGTCCAAACGGCGAAACTACGCGTCCGCCGTCGCCAGGTCCTCGAGCCGGACGGGCAAGCTCGGCTCAGCCGCAGCCGATTCGGCAGCAGCCGGCTCACCCGCAGCCGGCTCGGCCTCGACCAGCTCGGCCTCGACCAGCTCCGTCTCGACCAGCTCGGCCTCGACCAGCTCCGTCTCGACCAGCTCGGCCTCGACCAGCCCCGTCTCGACCAGCTCGGCCTCGACCAGCCCCGTCTCGGCCAGTTCGGGCTTGGCGGCCTTCCACCGCATGACGCGGATCTCGCGCGGCAGCAGCGCCAGCGCGGAAGCGACCAAGATGATCGCGGCCGCGCCGTACTGGGTCGCCGACGCGCCGACCGCCGCAGCGATCGGGCCCGCGATAAGCGCGCCGGCAGGCATGCCCATCACGCTGCCGAGGGCGTCGTAGGCCGAGACCCGGGCCAGCATCTCCGAGGGGATGTTGACGGCCATGGTGACGGTCCAGACCACCATCATCGCCTCCATCGTCACCCCGATCCCGAACGCGATAAGGCAGATCACCGCGAGCGGCAGCAACATCGCGAGCGACAGCAACGACAGCGCGATCACCGCACCGCCGAACACGACGAACACGATCGGCCGCCGGGGCGCCCACTTCAGCGCGACCACGCCGCCGACGATCAAGCCGACGCCTTCGGCCGCGGTGATCAGGCCCCAGGCCTGCGCGCCGCCGAGGTGCGCTCTGGCGACAGCCGGCCCGAGCACCTGGAACCCTCCGTACCAGGCGGCGAGAACCACGGTGAACTGCAGCACTGTGACCCAGAGCCACTTGTGCGACCAGAACTCCGACCAGCCTTCGCGCAGCTCCCGCAGCATGCTGGGAGCAGGCGCCGGCTCCTCCGCCTCCGAGGCCGAAGCATCAGAGGGACCGAGCCGGACCGCCAGCATCAGCGGCACCGCCGAGAACATGCCGACGCCGCAGACGGTCAGCGCCCACCCGGGCCCGAACAGCGCCACGCACTCACCGGCCAGCGCCGCGCCGCCCATCATCGCGACGTTCATCGCGAGCCGGCTGATCGCGCTGGCTTCCTGCAACTGCCCGTTCGGGACCAGGCGCGGCAGCAGCGCGGCGGACGCCGGGTAGAACAGCGCCATGCCGGTACCGGTCAGGAACTCAAGGCCGAGCATGGTCGGCATGCCCGGCCGGCCGAGCAGCACGAGCAGCCCGAAGGTGCCCTCGCCGACCGCGATCATGATGTTCGCGGCGACGATCACTAGCTGCGGCGCGATGCGGTCGGCGATCACGCCGCCGATCAGCATGAAGATCAGCGACGGCGCGATCTGGGCGGCCAGCACGTAGGACAGGTCCGCGGTCGATCCGGCCGGATGCGCCGCCGAGGTCGTCGCCGCGAGCACCGCGAACGACACGCCCACCAAAGAGAACGAGAACGCCAGCGGCGCAAGCAACCGGTCGGCGAGCAAGAGCCGGAAGTTGCGGTTCGCCAGCGCTGGATAGCGGCGCGTCAGCGCACGCGTGAACATGACTAAGTCCTTTTCTATCGACGCCCAGCCGGGCGCCTCAAAGGTGCCCAGCCGAGCGATACTATCTGCCCTGGTCAGGGGCGCCCAAGTGATTTTTCGCCCGAACCGGGCCGGGAATGCCCCAGCGAGGCCCACAAGTCCCCCCAAGGGCCAAACCCGGTCAACCCTCCCAACATTCCCGGCGAGCCCCGACCGCTCGTCACCGCGCTGACATCGGTAAAGTCGCGTTCACCACTTAGCGAGGGGAAGGTCAGTCGCCGATGAGCATCCTTGGCACGAGGGTCCTGCGTACCGAGGACCCGCGGTTTCTGACGACCGGGGGCGTCTATACCGAAGACCTGACCGATGACCGGCTGACCGGCGCCTGCCACGTGTTCTTCGTCCGCTCGCCGCTGGCTCACGCGCGGATCACCGGCATCGACACCAGCGCCGCCTTGGAAGCGCCGGGCGTCCTGGCCGTCTATACCGGCAAGGATCTAGACGATGCCGGCGTCGCGAAGATCCCGCCGCCCTTCCCTGGCCTGTACAACGAGCACATGATCCGCGATCTGCTCTGCACCGACGTGGTCAGGTTCGTCGGCGACGCGGTGGCGGCGGTCGTCACCGAGGAGATCTATCAGGGCGAAGACGCGATCGAACTGGTCAGCGTCGACTACGACCCGCTCCCGGCCGTCATCGACTTCGACGAGGCCCTGGCCAGCAAGACGATCCTGTTCGAAGAAGCGGGCACCAACGTCGTCGCCGAGTTCGGCAACGCCGAGAGCCTGACGGCGGACCTGTTCGACGGCTGCGACGTCGTCGTCTCGCATACGTTCACCAACCAGCGAGTCGCGCCGGCGCCCATGGAGGGCCGGGCGGCCGCCGCCGTCTGGGGCGACGACGGTCGCCTCACCACCTGGATCCCCAACCAGGGCGCCCAGGGCACCAAGGGCTCCGTCGCCAAGATGCTCGCCATCGAGCCAGAAATGGTCCGGGTGATCACCCCCGACGTCGGCGGCGCGTTCGGTGCCAAGTTCGGCGCCGACCCCGAGCACATCGTCGTCGCCTGGGTCGCTAAGCAACTCGGCCGCCCCGCCCGCTGGAGCGAGACCAGGTACGAGAACCTGATCGCGATGACGCACGGCCGCGCCCAGCGGCACAAGATCACGATCGGCGGCTCGAAGGACGGAAACGTCGAGGCCTACCGCCTTGAGGTCATTCAGGACTCCGGTGCCTACCCGCGCCTCGGCGCCGTGCTCCCGATGCTGACGATCCTGATGGCGATCGGCCCCTACGACATTCCCAAGGCCGAGGCGATCGCGGTCTCCGTCGCCACGACCACGACGCCCACCGGCGCCTACCGAGGTGCGGGCAGGCCAGAGGCGACGGCCGCTCTGGAACGGGCGTTCGACCTGTTCGCGGCCGAGATCGAGATGGATCCAGCGCAGGTCAGGCGGCGCAACCTGCTGCCGCCGTTCACGCAGACGCACACCACCAAGTTCGGCGCCAAGTACGACTCGGGCGACTACGCCGCCGCCCTGGACAAGGCGCTGGATGCGGCCGGCTACGACAAGCTGCGCGACGAGCAGGCCCGGCGCCGGGCCAATCACGACATCGTCCAGCTCGGCATCGGCGTGGCCTGCTACGTCGAGATCACCGGCGGCGGCGACGGCGAAGACGAAGGACCGAGCGAGAACGCCACCGTCGAGGTTCATCCCGATGGGACAGCCACGATCCTCACCGGGACCTCGCCGCACGGCCAGGGTCACAGCACCGCGTGGGCGATGATCGCTTCGGAAGAACTAGGAATCCCCGTAGAAAATTTCACCCTAAAATGGGGTGATACCGATCTTATCCCCGAAGGGGGAGGAACCGGTGGATCGCGCAGCCTACAGCAAGGTGGCGCAGCCGTTCAGCAGGCGTCGCGCGAGCTGATCGACGTCGCGCGGGAACGAGCCGCCACCGCGCTTGAGGCCAGTGCCGCCGACCTGAAGTTCAACGTCGAGCGCAGCGCGTTCGAGGTGGCCGGCGACCCCGACGCGGCCGTGCGGCTGACCGAGCTGGCGGAGTCGGAACGGCTGTTCGTGCGTTCGGTGTTCACCGCCCCCGACGCGACGTTCCCGTTCGGCACCCACGTGGCGGTGGCCGAGGTCGACACCGCGACCGGCAAGGCGACGCTGCGAAGCGTCGTCACCGTGGACGACGCGGGCATCGTGCTGAACCCGCTGCTCGCCGAGGGCCAGCGGCACGGCGGCATCGCCCAGGGCGCGGCCCAGGCGCTGGTCGAGGAGGTCGTCTACGACGCCGACGGCAACCCCCTGACCGCGAGCTTCGCCGACTACCCGATCGTGACCGCCACCGAGCTGCCGAGTTTCGACCTGGCCACGATGGAGACGCCCACCAGCTACAACCCCCTCGGCGCCAAAGGCATCGGCGAAGCAGGCACGATCGGCGCGACTCCGGCCACCCAGAGCGCGATCGTCGACGCGGTCGCCCATCTAGGCGTCCGTCACGTCGAGATGCCCACCTCCCCGATGCGCATCTGGCGCGCCATTCAAGCGGCTAAGGATAAAGCCGAGAAAACCAAAGACAATCTTCAAGGAGAAAGCTTTGCGGGGGCTTCTAAAGCAGCTGGATCGGAGAGTGCCTAGATGCGAGTCGAACTGACTGTCAACGGCGAGTCTCGGTCAGACGACGTCGAGGCGAGGCTGCTGCTGGTGCACTACCTCCGCGAGGTCTGCGGCCTGCGGGCAGCGAACATCGGCTGCGATACGACCTCCTGCGGAGCCTGCACGGTGCTGGTGAACGGAGAGTCGGTGAAGTCCTGCACGGTGCTGGTCGCCCAGGCGAACGGCGCCGAGATAACGACTGCCGAGGGACTGGCCGCCGACGGGGAGCTGCATCCGGTTCAGCGTGCGTTCCGCGCCGAGCACGGGCTGCAGTGCGGATTCTGCACCCCGGGCATGGTCATGGCGACGGTCAGCCTGCTGGCCGAGAACCCGAACCCGACCGAGCAAGAGGTCCGCGAGGGTCTTGAGGGCAATATCTGCCGCTGCACGGGCTATCACAACATCGTCCGGGCCGTCCTAGCTGCGGCTGCCAACGGGTCAGAAGCAGGGGTGTCCGCATGATTCCCGCGCGGTTCGATTATGTGGCGGCCGAGTCCGTCGAGCATGCGATCGCTTTGCTGGCTGAGCATGGAGACGATGCGAAGGTACTCGCGGGCGGGCACTCGCTGCTTCCGATGATGAAGCTGCGGCTGGCCGCTCCCGAGGTGCTGATCGACATCACCAGGGCGGGCCTGTCCGGGATCAGCGTCGACGGCGATGAACTGGTGATCGGCGCGACCACGCGGCACGCCGACATCGTCTCGTCCGCGGTGATCAAGGCCGACGCTCCGCTGCTGGCCCATTCGGCCTCGCTGGTCGGCGACCCCCAGATCCGGCATCGCGGCACGATCGGCGGGTCGCTCGCGCACGCGGACCCGGCCGCCGACCTGCCGATGGCGCTGGTCGCGCTCGGCGGCTCGATGGAGCTTCGCGGTCCGGACGGCACCCGGGTCGTGCTCGCCGACGACTTCTTTGCCGGGTACTTCGAGACCGCGCTGGATGAGGGCGAACTGCTCACGGCGGTCCGGGTGCCGCGCCGCCCGGACGAGCCCTGGGGCTACCAGAAATTCGTGCGGCGAGCCAACGACTGGGCGATCGTCGGGGTCGCGGCTGTCGCCGGGCGGGTCGCGCTGGGCAACATGGGCTCGACTCCGCTGCGCGCGACCGCGACCGAGCAAGCGCTGGCCAGCGGCGCCGACCCGGCCCAGGCGGCGCAGTACGCGGCCGAGGGAACCTCGCCGGCAGCCGACATCCACGCCGACGCCGAGTACCGCCAGCACCTAGCCCGAGTCCTCACCGAGCGAGCCCTGTCCGGCCAGCGCTCGTAGCGCGCTGGCCCGCTACCATCGTGAGGGGTCCAGGACCTGGCGGCCCGCCGCGAGGACCTAGTGCGCCAACTCGAGGGATAACTTCGTGGCCGAGCTCTTGGTCACGAACCCGTGCAGACGACGGGGGTCACTGTAGTTTCCGACGATCGTGCAGCTGTCAGCCGAGGCGCATGACATTTCGTCGACCTCAGCATGTACGCCCGTATTCAGTGACCGCAGGCCGGGCACCTCGACCGCGGAACCCCAGCGGCCGTCGCGCTCGACGGCCGCGAACCCCTGCTGACCGTTACGGGTCTCATAGTTTCCGCCGACCGCGCACCTGCCGGCCGAGGCGCACGACACCGACAAGACGATGGTGTCATGTCCGCCCTTGCTCAGTGCCGCCAGGCCAGGCACCTGGATCGCTTGGCTCCAGCGGCCGTTCTTCTCGCTGGCCACGAACCCCTGGGACGGGAACGAGGCACCGGTGTACCACCCCCCGGCAGCGCAGTTGCCCGGCGAGGTGCACGACACCGACAAGACGATAGCCAGGCCTCCCCTGTTCAGCGTTCCCAGGCCGGGTACCTCGATCGCCTGGCCCCACCGGCCGTCCTTCTCGCTGGCCACGAACCCCTGCCCGTCGTCGTGACCGTCGGTGTACTGGCCGCCGACCGAGCAGCTGTCCGCCGAGGGGCACGACACGGCATCGACCTCGGCGCCCCCTCCTCTGTTTAGTGCCCGCAGGCCCGGCACCTCGATCGCCCGGCCCCACCGGCCGTCCTTCTCGCTGACCACGAAAGCCTGGCCACGTTCGTCGGCTCCCCCGGCTACGCAGCTGCCGGACGCGCCGCACGACACCGCGGAGATGTCGGAGTCATCGCCCTTCTTCAGTGGTCCCAGGTCGGGCACCCCAATAGCCCGGCCCCACCGGCCGTCCTTCTCGCTGACCACGAACACCTGGGTGGCGTCAGCATCCCAGTGGTTCCCGCCGGCCGCGCAGTTGCCGACCGAGGCGCACGACACCGAGAGAACTAGAGCCTGCGCCCGTCCGAGGCCGGTCACCTCGATCGCCCGGCCCCAGCGGCCATTCCGCTCGCTCACCACAAACGGATGGCTACCACTGTGCTGGTAATCTCCGCCAGCCGCGCAGTTGCCCGCAGAGGCGCAGGACACCTCGTTGACCTCGGCCCGCCCGCCCGTGTTCAGTGCTCCCAGGCCGGGTACCTCAATCGCCCGGCCCCACCGGCCGCTGCGCTCGTCCACCACGAACCCCTGACGATCGCCGTGCTTCCAGTAATCCCCGGCGGCCGCGCAGTTACCCGGCGACGGGCACGACACCGAGACGACCTGGGTGGCCCGGCCATGACTCAAAGCCTCGAGGCCCGGTACCCCGACCGCCTCGCCCCACGGGCCAGCCGCCCCGACTGCCCGAGCCGGAACCGTCCCGGCCGGGACCGGCGGCGGCCCGGCACCCAGCACCGCAACTGCACCGGCAGCAGCGACCAAGACCCAACGTCGCACGATCATTTCTCACACCTTCCACGGACATGACGCCCGGCACGCCCGCCTGGTTTACCACCACGCGTCGCGTCCAACGCGGTCGCGAGCCTGAGGTAGCTCTGGATTTGGTGCGCCTGCTGGAGCCGGCGCGAACGCGGCCAGCTATCGTCTTGGGGTTGCGGGATAATGACGAGGAGGAACGACTGTGGCGTCGGCTAGCGAACTCAGGGCACAGATCGAGGAGGTCGACCGGGACCTGGAGAATCTGCGCCGGACGGCGGCGGATGTCCGATCCGATGTCGGCGAGGAAGAGGATCCGGCCGACCGCGGTGCGCTGATTCAGCAGGCGGACGAACTTGACGGGCAAGTGCAGGATCTGCTGGCCCGACGCGAAGACCTGCTGCGCCAACTCGAGGACTAGCTGGTTGTCGGCAAGACCGGCAGAAAAGGGCCCACGGGCGTTACAGGACGTAGGTGCCGCGTCCTGGCAGCGTCTCATCACTGACGACGGAGAACTCTCCTGGCACACCCGCGCACCTCACCATCCCGACGGCGGCATCCCACTCCCCGATATCGCCGCCACAATCAACCGAGCCCTCGCCAAAGCCCAGCACCCGCCCCACAGCTAATCCCGCCCACGAACGCGGAGTCGGCGATTGGCTGGCACTGTCAGTGCCTTGGTCGATGATGTCGGGTATGCATCGGATCGATACCGACGAGCGCCGTCGACGCCTGGGCGTGCGGCACGGGCTGGCCGGTCCGACGAGTTCCGACCCGGCCGAGATCGCCAGGTCCGTGGTGGTGCTGCACTCGACCGACCCGGCGACGGTGTATCTGTCGATCCGGGCCCGGGCTGCCGCTTCGGTGACGCCGGCGGTGATCGAGGACTGCCTGTACGAGCGCCGGGACCTGGTCAGGATGCTAGCGATGCGGCGGACGGTGTTCATCGTGCCGACCGAGTCGGTGCCGGTCGTGCAGGCGGCGGCGACCGACAAGATCGCGATGGATCAGCGCACGACGCTGGTCAAGCACCTGCGCGAGCTCGGCGGGGTGGCCGATGCCGGTCCGTGGCTGGCCGACGTGGAAGCCTCGGTGCTGCGCGTCTTCAACGAGCGGCCAGGTCCGCTGGCGGCGACCGAGCTGTCGGCCGCCGAGCCGCGGTTGAAGACCCAGCTCAAGATGGCCGAGGGCAAGGCGTACCAGGCGACGGTCAACATCACGAGCCGGGTCCTGCTGCTGATGGCCGCTCAGGGCCTGATCGTGCGCGGCCGGCCGATCGGCACCTGGGTCTCTCAGCAGTACCGCTGGTCGCTGCTCGAGCACTGGGTCCCGGCCGTGCACGCGGTGACTCCGCCCGGCGCTGAGGCCGCCAGGACGAAGCTGGCGCGGCTGTGGCTGACGGCGTTCGGCCCGGCGCCGGTGACCGATCTTAAATGGTGGACCGGCTGGACGGTGGCCCAGACCAAGCAGGCACTCGCCGCGCTCGGTGCGGTCGAGGTCGATCTGGGCTCATGTACCGGCATGGCGCTGCCCGATGATCTGGCCTCCACCGACGAACCAAACCCCTGGGTAGCTTTCCTCCCCGCCCTAGATCCGACCACCATGGGCTGGGCCGAACGCTCCTGGTATCTCGGCGAGCATAAGCAGACGCTGTTCGACACCAACGGCAACGCCGGCCCGACGATCTGGGTCGATGGCCGGATCGTCGGCGGCTGGGCCCAGACCCCGGCCGGGGAAATCGCGATCAGGATCTTCGACGACGTCGGTACCGACACCCAGAAGCTGATCGAAGCCGAAGCCGAGCGGGTTGGCGACTGGCTTGGCCCGGTGCGCGTGATCCCGCGGTTCCGCACCCCGACCGAACGCGAGCTATCCAGTTAGCCTGTTTCTAGAATGAATCATCTTTAGGGCTAGAGACTCAAGGCGGCCCCGCCGGCAGGGAGGGACCCGATGGGCGATGCGGCGCAGGCCCGCGTGCTCGCGATCATGGGGTCGGGCGAAACCAGCCCGACGATGGTGACGATCCACAAGGAAATCGTGGCCCGGCTCGGACCTGGCAAACACAGCGCGGTCCTGCTCGACACGCCGTACGCGTTCCAGGAGAACGCCGCCGACATCTCCTCTCGCTCGGCCGCCTACTTCGCCCGCAGCGTCGGGCTCGAGGTCGATGCGGTGACCGAGGACTGCCTGTCCGCAGGAGGAGCCGCGGCCGCCGCTGGGGTGGCGGCGATCCGCAGCTCGGACTGGGTGTTCGCCGGGCCGGGCAGCCCGACCTATGCGCTGTCCAAGTGGCGCGGCGGCCCGGTCGCCGATGCCTTGCGCGACCGGATCGCGGCCGGTACCGGGATCACGATCATCGCGTCGGCCGCTGCGGCGGCGATAGGCTTCCTCGCGATCCCGGTCTACGAGATCTACAAGGTCGGGGCCGACCCGCACTGGCTCGAGGGCCTGGACCTGATGAGCGTGCTCGGCCTGAAGGTCGTCGTGATCCCGCACTACGACAACGCCGAGGGCGGCACCCACGACACCCGGTTCTGCTACCTGGGCGAGCGCCGGCTGTCCATGCTGGAGCGCGAACTGGCGGCCGACTCGGCCGTGCTCGGCGTCGACGAGCACACCGCGCTGGTGATCGACCTGGCGACCCAGCGGGCGCAGGTGCTGGGCAAGGGCGGGGCGACCGTGCGCAAGGCCGGCGTCAGCACCGTGCTCCCGGCCGGCTCGACGATCTCGCTGGCCGACCTGCGCACGCTGGCCGTCAGCGGGCAGTCCTGCCGGAGCGCCGCGCCGGCCGGTGAAAGCGCCAGCGACTCTGGTCCCGTGGCCGGTCAGCCGGAGGGCGGCGCCGCCGCCCTCGGCGAGCTGCCGGAACTGACCGTCGCCGCCGAAGGCCAGTTCGACGCGGCCGTCCGCGACAAGAACAGCGACGCGATGGTGTCGGCGATCCTGGACCTGGAA
>Ga0134128_10008832_pt1 | contig 12123 bp, 9 predicted proteins | sample KB31754_FD_96462 | JGI IMG/M metagenome (GOLD analysis project Ga0134128, IMG submission 96462) | Terrestrial soil microbial communities with excess Nitrogen fertilizer from Kellogg Biological Station, Michigan, USA - KB3-175-4 | ecosystem: Environmental > Terrestrial > Soil > Unclassified ...
TGCGGATGCCGCCACCGGGCAGCGGCTCCGCCGACACGACGTCGAATACATCGACAACCACGCCGCCGGTACCGAGCACGACGTCGGGGAGCACCGATCTGTGCGCATCGCCGGCGCAATCGGATCAGGAGAGCTGCGCGACGGCGGCCAAGTCGCGCGGCGACGCGGACGTGAGCGCGGCACTCGACCGCGTGATCGCCGCGCTGCGTCGCCAGGTGAACGCCGCGCCGGGCGATCCGGATCCGGCGTCGGTGACGCGACTCCGCCAGGCGCAGGAGAGCTGGCGAAGCGATCGCGAGGCATTCTGCCGCGACGCCGGCCTGGCGCCGCTGTTTGGACGCGAGCGCGGGCGATGCTATAGCGACCGTGCTGCGCAGCGCTCGCGAGAGCTGCAGCAGATGTTGGATTCGTTACCGACGCGATAGCGAGCGGTAGGCTCGCGGCCGGGAACACCAGAGACGGCGTCACTTCATGTCGTCTTTGGCCCTGTCCACGCTGTGAGGCCGCGTCGGGCCTCCCACGGCGCCGGCACTGTCGAGCACCAGCAGGAGAAGGCGCGCGTGGTCAGGCGGGAAGGGGAATAGCACCCCCTCGCGCTGCGCACCCTCGCGACTGGTGCCCGACAGGAGTGGCGATCCCTCGTACGTGTTCACTTCGAGAAAGATGTTGTCGTTGGCGCGGAGTCGAAACTTCACTGACGGTCGGCCTGTTGACGGGAGTACCATCGTCGAGTCGACGACGCCAACGACGTACCATGCGTTGGTCAGATTCGGGAACCGAAACCAGCCCGCCGAATCGGTGACGGTCACCTTCTGTACCGTGGCCTCCGTTGCTTTTGGCGGCGACCCGGATTCCCCGACTCGGGCGATGCCAATTACGACGCCTGGCGCTGGTCGGCTGTCGCTGTTCCGGACTACTCGGCCACGAACTGCAGGCGGCGAATTGAGGCTTTCGACAGCCTGGCCCCATTCCTCCCAGGGCGCCGGCGCGTCCTCGGTGATGGGCCCGTGGGCTCCGGACGCCCAAGCGTGCGCTGTCCCCGAAGTTGGTTCGCCGTAGAGCCACCAGTCCGCGTCGATTGCAAAGTCAGCGCGGCCGACAGCATACGCTAGCCAGCCGCGAAAGGTCTTAATGCCTGGAATCGAGGTATTGACATATCGAAACTCTAGTGAACGGAGGCTTCCGCCCGCCTGCGACCGCCACCAGTGGCCGGCAACATCGAGCGAGCGGTCGTGGCCTGCAACCGGCTCGAACTCGAGGCCCTCCTCGCCAGCTTGTGTCTTTTGACCGGCGAGCAGCCGAACACAGTGTCGCGCCAAAAACGAGTCGCCCAACAACGAATTCATCGGCGGCGCAGTATCCGCGGGGAACGATCCGCGCAGGAATCGCTCTAGTCCGGCGCGGGCCTTCTCGAACGCCTGTAGCTGCGTCAGGGCGGTTGAAAAAGCGATTAGTTGCAACCGATCGGGGTGCGGGGTTCGCTCGACGCGCGCCAGATGCACCGTGTCAGACGGCGGTAGAGAAGTCGCCAACCCTGCGATGAACTCGCTGTGCAACTGATTCCAGAGGGCTTGCGCTTCCGCGGAATTGTCGCCGGGCCTGCAGACCGGCCTGCGAGAGACGCGCACCGTGTCGAGCACCGGCAGCAGTCGCGCGAGTAGTACATTGAACACCGTCCGACCGCCCACCTCGATATTCCGAGGAGCGTAGCCGAGCCGAACGACTCGGAGCCGGCTCGCGACCGCTCCCGCGGGGAGCGCGATGTCGAACGTTCCGTCTTGGAGGGTGCGCACCTGCGCTAGCACCGTCGCCTCCTGCGACAGTACGAACACCGTGGCTGCGTCTAGCGGGTTCTGTAGAACGCTATCGCGCACGACCCCGCGGATCGTCTGGGCGGACGCGTTGGAGCACATCGCCAGCAAGACAACTCCAATCCACGAACACATTCGTCCGAGGGACCGCGTGGTTCGCGAGGGCAGAACAGCGACTAACGAAGAGCCCTCACCGCGGCGCCCCTGGCGCGAAATTGTTGGGTGATCGCAGCGCAGCCGCCAGTACTGACTCAGATGGGACTCGGCTATATCGCAGTCCATTGATAATGACGGTCGGTGTTGCTGTTACCTCAAACCGCCTGCCTACCGAAAGCCCCTGCTGGATGAGCGGATCGACGGACGTACTGCGCACGCAATGGTCAAACGCGCTAGTGTTAGGTACGCCAGCCTCCTTAGCATAGCTGACCCAGGATTTGAGGCCAAGGGAGTCCTGGTCGGCGAACAGAGCATCGTGAAACTGTGCGAACCGCTGTTGGCGCAGCGCACAATCTGCCGCACGAGCTCCCGACACGGCAAATCGGTGCATGGGAAGCGGGAAGTGAACGAATACCAACGACGGCTTCCGCGCCGATTCACGCAACACATTACCAAGGCGGTCGTGGAACAAGCGACATGCCGGGCACTCGAAGTCGCCAAATTCAATTATTCTTGTCGGCGAGGTACTATCGCCAATTTCTTGGCCGTACCGCGCGATTTGCTGCCAGTCCCGCACCGTAGTGGGGACCGCAGCGGCGCTCGGCTGCCGAGTGCTCGCGGAGGAGAGCATCTCGCGATGTATTAGCGTGACGGCGATGGCTAGACCAGCTACTCCCAAAGTCGCTGAGACTAGGCGCTCAAATCGCTCTGGCATGGAGTCTTTGTCTCCGCGTTGTTCGGGTGGGGAACGCCGCTTGGTGCTGCGACGCCGGCGAAAGCTCCGGCGTCGCAGCACCACGTCGTCAGTCGCAAAAGATCACCAAGCCATTTGAACCGTGCCCTTGGCACTGGTCCGGCGGCGCCGTTCCGCATCCAATATCAGGATCTTCCGAGCATCCCTCGCCGAACGCCTGTTCGCACGCGGTCGAGGAACCGCCACACGACGTGTCACCCGATAGGCAAAGCCAGCCGCCGCCGCAAGCCTGCGGAGTTGCCGCGGCCGCTGGTCGCGTGGTCACAAGCCCAGCCGCTCCGAAGGCGAGTACGGCGAAGCTTTGGCAGATTAGGCGTCGAGTCATCGGTCGCTTCCCCCAAGATGGATTGAGTTCGGGCGCCAGAGCACGGCTAGGGAAAAACGCTAGTCGTTCCGGCCGAGCGGAAGTTGCGCGGTCAAGTGATCAGTTCTAGTTGGAATCACGACCCGTTCGACCAATTCGCGACCACTATTGTCGGATCTGCGACAGCATGCAGTAATCCTTCCCCACCGACGCAGCCGAAGTCACTCCTCGAAATCGGAAGCTCGCCGCCACGAATTCTGCGCGCGCGGTCAGGAGCCGTCAGGCTGTGACGGTTGAAGGCATGAGCGGCTCGCGCAGAGATAGGCTGGGCCGGCTCGAACCTGCGCTGCGGAGCCGCGAATGAGGAAGCCGATATCGTTCCAGCGACCGGCGGTTTCGCCGGCTCGTAGAACGCCGCGCTCGGTGGGCAAGCGACCTGGATCTAGAAAACGACGGGGGAATCAACGTGCCGCGCCGCGGCATGACGTTGACGAGGGCGAGTGCGCGACGGTCGGATGGGGCGCCGGGTCTAACACCAAATACTTAACCGGCCGGCTGGGTCGTTTCCTGCTAGCGAAGTCCCCGTCGGCCTAACACCGCCGTGTGCCGACACCACGTTGCTCGGACTCAACTTACTGAGCCTCCGAAAGAGTCGGGTCGGACACCAGCAGAATCCACGTCGCTTCCAACCAATCCAGGTGTTGCGCGACCGGACGAGACGTCCGGCTTTGTTAACGCCCGCGCTATCCGGTTTGCGATTTCCGCCGGAGTCAAACCCGCGCGGATTTGACGACTCGAGGTGTCGGAATACTTGTTGAGGTGGCGGCGCAGACGAGCCGGAGTCGAATAGCCGGCGGCCGCCGCTACGTCCCCTGCGCGAGCCGTAGGCGAGGCGAATAGACTTGCTGCTTGAGCTAAGCGAGCGGCATTCAGCAGTCCACCGACTGACCCAAGTCCCGCCCGATGACAACGGCGCTCGACGGTCTTCAGACTCCACTTAGTGACAGAGGCGAATTGTTCGCACGAATTAGGCACGGGAGAACCGCAAAGCGCGAGCACCGCCGCCGAGCGAATCTCAAGAGGAAGCCTCCCGATGCCAGGTGCGAGCAAGTGCAGCAACTCGGCGGTGACGGTGGGGATTCCCCTCGTTATTAGTCGCGCGAGCGGGCGCGCTTGTTCTGGACCGTCGTGCAGAACTACGTCAACTACTTGCAAACAAGCCACATCCGTGACCCGAACGAGATTTGATGGCGCGGAACTGGTGCAAATAAATAGCGCCGCTCCCGTGGCGGACACCGTAGCACTGACGGCTTGGAACGCCGCGCCACTCATGCCGGCCGGGTCGATCACGTATGCGGACGAAGCTCGTGCGCGAATTGTGTTAACGAACGCATCGATGGATTGATCGAAGCGTATGGTCAGACCAGCGCGAAGCAGATGCTGGAGTCGCCTTCGACACTCTTCGGAGACGAGCGCGCACACTTGCTGAGTTTGCGCGTGTGAGCCGCTTTCGACGCGCACTAGCAAAATTCCCCCGGCTCGGCCTGCCGGAGCGCGACGTAGACAAGAGTGCAGCAATGGATGGCCGCCACGCTCAGAAGATTCGTCGAATGTGTCTGGGCAATTCTCAAGCTGCCCTGCGTCGCGCAACTCCGTCGACCGACTCATCGTGCCCTACGAACGCACGAACAAGAATATCGTAAAGAGCAATCGCACTTGCAAGATCGAGCTAGCAACTATACCAATCTATTGGCGGAACATCAACGGGCCAGAAAACCGGAGAGGTCAAATGTTCGGTCGCACTTGCCAGCCGACGGTTTGCCATATCTGGCGGATCACAGTATTCCTGGCGGCGTCGTTATCGTCCCCGGGTAACGCGCAACAACGTGAAGTTGGCTGGGTTCTCGATGCATCGACTCGCGTGCCCTTAAGCGCGGCAACTGTTTCGATACTGAATTCGCCCATCAGCGTGTGTAGCGGGCTGAGCGGCTATTTTGCGCTTCCGGCGCTGCGTCCCGGCAACCACTATTTCCGGGTGGTCCGCGTCGGCTATGCTCCGCGCATTCAGCTCGTGACGATTGGAATTTCACCATCTGGCATCGGCGATGTCGAACTGGCGCCGACAGTTGTCGCGACGGAGGGCGACCCGCGCATCGCGGTCACCGCCTCGCCACGGGGCGAAAACGTCGTGGCAGCCCTGTTCCGAGGCCTGGAGCCGGCTCCCGACACGGGCGTGATTAACAAGGCTAGGACAATCGCGAGTGAGGCACTCGCGCGCCAGAAAGCCGCTGACCGATCATCGCCCGACTATCTCGGAATTCTGAATGACATATCCGCTGCGCGAGACTCCCAGGTGATGGCGCTACTGCCTACTGACGCGTTGCGGCACGCAATGCGTTCAAACATTGAGCGGAACCCCGAGGCGGATTGCCCGCGGTGATTTATGCGCTTACTGCATCGTCGCAGGGGCCGCTCTTGCAACGCGAGGCCTAGACCGAAGGCCGTCCGGTGTAGGCTTGCCGCGCTCGGCATTTCGATGCTGTTGGCCTTGCTTCGGAACCATGCGGCATGCCAGGTGCCTGTTCTGTCCGTCCCGCTCGTCCACGCTGACACTATTCGCGGGACGATTTCCGATAGCTCGGGTGTTCCTATCGAAGGCGTTACGATCATCGTGACGTCCGCGGAAAATCTCTCGTGGAAGTCGATTCGCACCAACGCCAGTGGGACGTATTTCGTCGTAGTAGCGAATTCCGGACCCGGCTATACACTGGCGGCCATGTTGCCGGGCTACATCGCGCAGCGGCGACACATCGTCACGGTGGCGAACCGGGTGACGACGGCAGACTTTCATCTTCTGCCCGCGATTCCCGTTCTCGATGCGACTCGCTCAGTCGCAAAGCGCGCCGTTCCCCGGCGCGATGTGACGAGCGTTCGAGCCACACCGGGAACTACACCGGCTCCGCTCAATCAAGGGAGCGGCTTGAGCGGCGACCTAACCGGCGATGGTGAAGCTGCATTCGCCGCGGTTCCGGGACTTATTCTCACACCGGACCGGTCTGGCAACTTGACGGTAAGTGCGTTCGGCTTGAACGCTGATCAAAATCGAGCAACGCTCGACGGGATGGATTTCGCTGGAGGATTGACACTCCGAGACGGTCTGGTCGGCGACGTTCTGCTTTCCAGCTATGATCCCAAACGCGGCCGAGCCATCGGAGCTCTAGTCGATTGGCGGTTACCGCCGGGATCCGACGCCGCGGCACGCACCACTCACGTTACGCTCGATGACCCGCACCTCGAGAGTTCACAGATCAGCACACCAGAGCTCGGGAACAAATATCAGCGTGTTATCGCCAGTGGTTCGATGTCCGGGCCGGTTGTTCGCGGGCGAAGTTGGTATAGCATGGCCTACCAAGTCTCCCGTCGTTCGAGTGAGGTCACGACTCTCAATTCGGCAAACAAAATGGCGCTGAGCGAACTGGGTATCAGTTCTGATTCGGCAGCCAAATTCCTGGATGCCGCTACCGCCTTGGGGATGCCGCTCTCAGTGGCGAACATGCCGGCAGGAGCGGTACATCGGAATGCCACGCTTCTTACACGTTGGGATTTGGCGAACGTACCACAAGAGCGTCTAGGTACAGGCGGCACTGACTTTTCACTCGTTGCGGGTGGGAGCTGGACTCAAATCGGAGGCTTGGACGCAGCCCCGAATGCCTTAGCGTCTCGACTTGCGCGATCAACGACAGGTTCGGGACAACTCATAATGGATGCGTCGACGTTCGTCCGCGGCGTCGTGCTCGACGATGCAAAGGTGAGTCTCTCGGCGAACGAGTCCGAGCTCAGTCCAGGATTGGCACTGCCGACTGCGACCGTGCTCGTTTCCTCAGCGTCCGCCAACGGGTCCGTAGGTTCGGCGGTTCTGGCCGCCGGCGGAGGTAGCGTTGGGGAGAACGCGAAACTCGAACGGCTGGAGGTGAGCAACGAGGCGAGCTGGTTCTCGTGGAATCAGCGGCACCGTTTCGAAATTTTTGTAGACGGCGAGTTCGCCCGCGCCAGCCTAGCGCACGAAGCGAACGAGCTCGGCACGTTTAGCTACCAGTCGCTCGCGGACTTCGTCGCCAACCGACCATTCGCATTCACACGGCTGATCGGCGCTCGCACTGACGCGGGCGCGGGGACTGCGCTCGCTACCGTTGGGATTAGCGATACATATACCCCCGCGTCCTTGGCGCTCGTCGACAATCCGATGCAGCAAGATGGACTCGCGGTTCAATACGGCATCCGCGGGGACGCGGAGCATGTCGATCGGCTGCCGAGCGCCTCTCAATCAGTCGCGGCGCTGTCGGGTGCAAGTGGGGATCGACGACCCCGCCTTTCGTCCATCGCGCCTATGTTCGGGTTCACTTACAACATGGGCCGAACGTTGCAGCGGGCATTTCTACCCGTCGGTATCGCTATCCGTTCGCTGCCTCGAAACTCTGTTACTGGTGGCATACGCGAATACTGGTCGACGGTACCACCGCAAGCCATTACACCGATTAAATCGGCAACGGGCAACGGCGACGGGGCGCGTGAATTGGAATGTGTTGGTTCGGCAGTTCCTTCAGCCGACTGGACGTCCTATGCGCAATCGGTGGAAGGGATTCCCGAAACTTGTGCGGGTCCGTCAAGTTCGCCGTTCGCAGAGGAAGCCCCGTCGGCAACCCTTTTCGCGCGCGACTACGTTCCGCCGCATAGCTGGCGTGGCGAGTTGAAATGGACCCACGTGCATTCTGGTCGCCTTCAGGGCTGGGTGGGATCTACCTACGCTCTCAACCTCGCCCAAACGCAGCCATTTGATATCAATTTCAGCCCGAACGTCCAGTTCTCACTGCCGGACGAGGACGGTCGTCCCGTTTTTGAATCTCCCAGTTCGATAGTATCGGAGACCGGCGCCCTGTCGTCGCTCGGCTCGCGGCGAGTTCCGACTCTTGGCCACGTCATTGAACTTCGCTCGGACTTGAAGTCGAATCAACAAACCTTGACGGCGGGAATGGCGTATCGACTGGGTGTTCCAGATTTTCAACCCGGTGCGGATGTTGTCGCACCTCGCGTTACTGGCAACCTGTCAATCCAACTCACGCTTGCAGCATCCAAGGCGCAAACCAACGGGTTCGCCTCGAACACGCCGGGGAATCCGCGCGTCGTCGAATGGATCCCAGGGGCGAGCCCCGCGAAGACAGTACAGATGAGTCTGGATATAGACGTCGCTCGTTTCGCCACCGTGAGCACCTACATTCGAGCGAGTTCCGGGTTTGCGTTCACGCCTGTGGTTGGGAGCGATATTAACGGAGATGGCTATGCGAACGACCGAGCGTTGGTGTTTGGTCCGTCCCGGACGCGAGACTCTGCGGTCGCTTCAGGAATGCTCGCGCTACTGTCAAATGCCGGTTCCGGAGTGCGACGATGTCTGCGTGCTCAACTCGGCCTCGTCGCGGGGCCGAACAGCTGTCGGACCCCGTGGTCCATGGGCGTCGGCACAGTGGCTCTTCAAGTTGATCCGTATCGGGTCGGGCTGGGGAACCGCGGGACGCTTCGCCTCTATTTTGAGAATGTGCTTCCAATGATTGACGCTGCGCTTCACGGTTCGGGCCGATTGCGCGGCTGGGGCCAGGCGCAAGTGCCGGATCCTGTCTTGCTTACCGTTCTTGGCTTTAACGCGTCAACACGACAGTACAAATATTCGATCAATCCGCGGTTCGGTCAGCCATCTGCAGCCGCATTTCTCGGGCGCCAGCCGTTCCGCGTGACAGCCGATGTACGCCTCGATCTTGGTCCGGATGCTGAGACCCAACGAATCAAGCGATACGTCCGTCGTGACCCCAGTGACGGTCCTTGGACGGAGTCGGCACTCGCGGCGCACTTGAGGCAGGCGACAGGAGGAGAGGACTTCGGTTGGCTGATCAATTCCAAGTTCGCCGACGAAATCCATCTGACGGAATCGCAGCGCCGCCAAATTGAGTCGATTGGTCACGAAGCCGCCGCCGAGCGTGATTCCATCTTTATCGAGCTCGCGCGGTTCCTCATCTCACAGAGCGGCTCGCTCGGAAGTGAGCCGGTTCGCAGGCATTGGCATCAAGCGTTCGAATCCGATCTCAGAATGCGGGTTGCGCTCGCGCACCGGATAGCAGCCGATCTTACCGCTGAGCAATTGGCTAGAGTGGTTGCCGTCGCGCCTGCCGATGGATTCGTGAACACGTCAAGTTGGTTAGAGCGCTACGCTCGCGGGCCGTTGCCGTGAATCTGCCTTGCGGGCTTCAGAAAGCTATCGGCATCAGGTCACCGGGCCTGCGGGGCGCTAGGTAGCCTCGATCGTTCATAGCATACTTGCCGTCGCGGCGGCCGCTCAGCCAGGCGCCACAACAGCTACTCGCGCCGTGCAACCTCCAACTCGATCACCAGCCGACGCGCCCAATCCGGCGGGTAGGCAAAGATTCGCGCCCCCCACTTGCGCTCGTCGCGCGGGAGGTCGAGCCGCCGGAATGGAACGCCGGCGTAGCTCTCGAGCTCGAGCCAGTCCGCATGGGTGGATCGCCGCTGTCCGCGTCGGCCCGCGCTGTTCGCGACGCACTAGTCGTCGTGGAGGCCGATGAGCCGGAATCGGCCCGTCGAGTCGGTCGTCGTCGTCGCGACGAGCCGCCCGTTGCTTGCGGTTGGCGCGGCATCTCCCCGCCCGAGATCGAGCAGGGCGACGCGCACGCCGCTCTGCTCTTTACCCATCGCGCCGCGGACTATGCCGCGGACGGCGCGCGGTGACGCGATACTTTCGGTGAGCCTGCTCCACTCGTTCCAACGCTCGCGCGGCTTACCGTCGCTCGTTGGACGGAGACCTCTCCGCCAGGACGATGCTTCCGCCACGGTCGGCTCGAGATAGACCCACCAGTCGGCTGTCGTCGCCGCGCCGCCGCCGCTCTCGACGGCGTATTCGAGCCAACCATGCGCGCGGTCGACGCCGGGCACCTTCGTTCCGGCGTACGAGAACTCCTATTCACGAAATTGGCTTCCGATGTCCGAGGCCCACCAGCGGCCCGTCGCGGCGAGATGCGGTGCGCCGCCGCGCGTCGGCTCGAACTCGACGCCCGTTTCTCCGAGATGCGTTCCCCTGCCGGCGATCAGGCGCAGGCAGTGCTGTACGAGGAACGCGTCGCCGAAGAGCAAGTCATCGGCGGCGGTGTCGGAGGCCGCTGCGCGCACGAACGTGTCGAGCGAGGAACACGCCAATTGAAAGGCGGCGAGCTCCGTGATGCCGGGTAGCGTGTCGACGAGGTAGTCGTAGTACCAGCGTGCATTGGTGACGATCGCGCGGGCGGCGCTGTCGGCGTCGGTGCGCGCGGCGGCGGCGAGCAGCTCGTCGCGCCGCACGCTCCAGAGCCTCACTGCCTCCGGTGCGTTGTCGCCCGGGCGGCACCCCGCCTCAGCCCCGACGCGCACGGTATCGAGGCGCGACGGCAGCGGTCCGAGCTCGATCTCGATCTCGATCGCATCCACGGTTGCGCCGAGCGCGATGACTCGCGGCGTGAAGCCGAGCGCGAGGACGCGAAGGCGGAAGCCGCGCCGCGCCGAGTCGACGTCGACGACGAATCGACCGCTTGGCGCGGTGCGGGTTCGGCCGACGACGCTATCTCGTCCACTCAACAGTGCTACGGTCGCGCCGCCGATCGGTCGGCGCGACAGGCTATCGACCACCACCCCGCGAACTTGCTGCGCATTGACGGGCGCAACCAGGAGCAGACCGATTGCGCCGGCCGTCACCGCTCGCAGGCGCCACGCCGTCGAGCGATCTGTCATAGCGCTACGGTGTCTTGACCTCCACGCCCGCTGCCTGGAGCGCTTTGATCAGCGCCGGCAGATCGTCGGCCGACACTTTCTTCACTCGCGCGCTCTGCTTCGCCAGCTCCGAGGGGAAGGTCTGCACCGTCTTCTTCTGCTCGGGGTTGGGATTGAAGTTGACATTCAACATCTCTGTCGTGGTGGCGAGCTTGGCCTGAAGGCTCTGCACGGTCGACGGCGCTGCAGGATTCTGATCCTCTTCACCGCCGGCGCCTCCCGCGCCTCCGCGCGCCGCGCTCGAATCGGCTGCCGCCGGTTCGCCGGACTGCGCCACCGCACCGCGGCCGCCACGACCCCCTCGGCCACCGCGACCGTTGCCCGCACCGCGCGCCGCGTCGGTGTCGGCCGTTGCGACCGCGCCGGCAAATCCTCGCCCGGCGCCGCCGCGGCCCGCTCCACCACCACCACCACCGCCGCCGCGCCCCGCCGGCACCGTGCCGATCTCACGTGTCACGTCGGCGAGCTCCTTCTCTACCGCGGCAAGCTGCGTCTTGAGCTCAGGAGAGAGCTTCGTGCCCGACGAATCGGCGGCGCGCTTGGCCGCGGCGAAGAGACGTTGCGTCGTGTCGAGCTGCGCCTGCCGCTCGCGCAAGTCGCGCTGCAGCTTGACGACGCTCAAGCGAAAGGCGTAGAGCTGCTTCAGATCTGCGTCGCTCAGCGTCACCATCGGATCCTTGAGCAGCGCGAACGACTGCTCCAGGACCGTCGGCGTGCCGCTGCCGGTCGGCGCAATAGTGAGTCGCGCGATGTAGCGGCCCGGCGTCGCCGGAAACGTATTGTCGTTGCCGCGGCCGCCGAAGCCGCCGCCGGCTGCGCCGGCCGGACCCGCGCCACCGCGTCCACCTCCACGACCGCCGCGTCCACCGCCGTTCAGCGCCGCCGTGTCGACCGGTCCGGTGAGCGGCGGGCCGACGCGCATGTCCCAACTCACGCGCTCGAGGCCGGCCTGCTTCTTTGCCGGCAGCTCTCGAACCGCCGTGCCGGCCGGGTCCACGATCGCCAGCGAGACCGTGGCATTCGCTGGAACTGTATTGAGCAAATACGAAATGTGCGGGCCGGGCTCGGGGTTCTGCCCGGCGAAGCCGCGCGTGCCCATGCCCGAGTTGCGGCTGTTATTCGGCTGGAAGAGAAGCGCGTCCTCGATCGGGAAGAGGTACGCCACCTGCGCCGCCTTGGCCTTGGCGAGATGCTCGAGCGGCGTGATGTCGTCGAGGATGTAGATGCCGCGGCCA